>Ga0307433_1001231_pt1 | contig 14595 bp, 20 predicted proteins | sample SalMarWE160210MG_FD_202166 | JGI IMG/M metagenome (GOLD analysis project Ga0307433, IMG submission 202166) | Salt marsh sediment microbial communities from the Plum Island Ecosystem LTER, Massachusetts, United States - WE1603-210 | ecosystem: Environmental > Aquatic > Marine > Intertidal zone >... | reverse complement strand
GTTTTACTTTTCCTTTGAAGCCTTTTTTCGGTGGGCGAAGACGGAAAACAGGTTTCACTTTGGGAAGACTGCTGCACTCAACTTCCATCTTGAACATGGCTTCAGCTAGGTCGTCCAACGATTTGTAGCCCAATTCTTTGGCGTATTCATCCGTCAATTTTTTGTCGCCTACGAGTTTTCCCCTCTTCTTCAAAAGGAGCGCTATGTTCTCTTGGGAAACCTCACCCCAAGTCAAGCAATGCTTACTTTTCCGCAACATGCCATTATAGGCGGGGCGGTCATCAAGCAATGTGGCATGACAGTTTCGGGTTAGCCGCAGCATACTTAACGTATCTTTGATTTCCTGAGAAATGTCACTCATACCGCGAATCCGAACTGCCACCAAACACTTCCTTTTTTTCTCCACCTTAACTCACCCAATCCTCTGGTGTAACCAACAGGTAGGTTTTTTTAAGAGCATCAAAGACGGCAAAGGCGAAAGAGGGAACAGTTCTCGTGGAGCCATAGCTTTTCGTCCAACAATCCTTCACACCAGCCAATCCTAGGATGATCTTGGCTGCCTCGCTTGCAACAATGCCTAAACCTCTAGGTCCCGGAATCAGAACAATTTCAACCCCACCGCAACTGCCTCGAACTTGGAATGGCATAGAGTGGGTTTTTCCGCACCCGCATTCCCAAGATCCACAGCCTCGACGGACAGGGGTGATGTTGAGGCGTGCGTCCACAGCAGCTTTCTCGATGGCGGAGCGCACTTGCCTTGCTTTTCCTGAACCTAAACCTACGTAACCGTCGCGGTTTCCCACAACTACGATAGCCCTGAACTGAGATTTCTCTCCAGCGTCCGTTTGCTTCTGCACTAACCCTATGTTTATAACTTCTTCCTGAAGATCGGGAAGAAGAGTATTCACTATCTCGGGTTCCCTTATCTTGAGTCCTTCCATGAATAACTCTTCTATGGAGGAGATTTTCCCCTCAAGAATCATTTTTCCCAGCTTTGTACGGGGTATCCAAGTTTCAAACTTGTCGTTGCGGGACCTCATGTTTCTTCCTTCTGTTCTTTCACCTTTTTCTCAAACGAAGACTTAATTTTGTCTTTTACCGCAGAAAAGTGTTCAGATAGCTCTTCTGGTCGTGATCCTCTTGAAAGAGATTTAGAAAACTTCTGCTGATAGACCTCGGGGTCTGAAGCTAGATGACTTCCATAGTCTGCGATGTGTTTTCCGCTTATTCTACTTTCGTCGGGAAGTATATCTTCACTGTGGGGAACTTCAACACCAGCGTCGAGAACCCCCTTTAGGGCGGCAAAAATTCGCGTTCCCTTGGAGGGAATATGCAAACCAATGTCCAAGAAAGCTTTTTCCACGCCATTAGCCATTGCCTTGAAACCGCACAGGAGACCAGTTAGATAAGCGGATGGAACGTTTCCGCCGCTGCTCAGCCAACCGTAGGTCTTCGCCAATTCACGTGAATGAGCTGAAACAACAACCCTGTCACCTATGGCTTCAGCTTCGATTACCTGAACGATCGCGTGTTTCAGAGTGAGTCGAACTACTAGACGAGGCACCCGGGACAAAACGAGTGCCCTACGGGATCGATAATTTGTTTTTCCCTCTCTGCGTCTGCGAAAAGGAACCCGGTATCTTGGTCCAGTCGCCATCATCGTCTCCTCCACAAACCATGGGTTCGGATGTAGCGTTCTAACTCAGCCTTCGACTCGAAGACTCCGCTTTCTGACATGTCATACATTTTACGGTAAACAGTTTCTGTGATAGCGCGGCTGTCCTTCAATTCGCGCAATCTCTTTCTCAAGGGTCTAATCCGGTTCATCCAAGCCTGCTTCTTGGAAATCTTTGCCCGAGCAGAACCGCTCTTTCCTCCAGGTCCTCTCCTCAATCCTTTTTTCCTCTTTTCTTTCAAAACTCTGGCTCGAGCACGACTGACACCTTTCTCGGGAAGGGATATGACAACTTTTTCGTGAATCAACTTTCTGATCTCTTCTCGGGTAATGGCTGCTTCAACGTAATCTATTCTTTCAGGGTCTATCCAAACTCGACCTTCACCGACCTTCAAGATTTCGGCAGCTAACCGACGCTGACTTTTTAGACTCAACGTTACTTCTCTCCATCAGACAGGCTTTCTGTTTCTTCTGGTTCCGCGCTTTCCTTGAATTCTTCAGGCTCCCGTATCGTTCTTGGATTTAAAACGTGAATTCCTTTTTCCTCAGCTAAGGCTAGGATTTCAACTCTTTTTCTACCCCCGACCGTGCGAGCTATTCTTATAGCCTGCAATTCAGGGTCTATTCCCCCCAAATCCTCCACAGATTGAACCCGAGTCTCTACGAATCCTGACGGATGGAGCCCTCTTGTTTTCTTGGGGCTTCGGTAACCGGTGGTTGGAGAGGGAGGCCATCCCTTAACCTTTTTCCGCATTTTACTGTCTATGCCATGAGGCCTTCTCCAAGTATCCCCCACGCGCTTATATCTCCAGCTTTCTTGGCGCCTAAATCTGGGTTTCTTGTGTCTACTATGATCCTTTTTGGGGAATTGCTTTTCTGCGATTGTCTCCTGCTCTTCCTGTGTCATTCTTGGATTCCCTCCTGCTTCTCGTAAACGTAGATGCCGTCTAGAAACACTCGCGGATCCTTATTTCTAATTTTTGTTGCATTTTGGATGTTCGCGGCAGTTTGGCTGACATCTTCAAGGCTTATTCCCTGTACGATAATATCGTCTCCCTTGACTGTGACCTTGCTGTCTCCCATTATCTTGGCTTTGCGCGGGTTTCGTTCTCCAGTGAAGTTCTCGATGGTCAACGTTTTCCCTTGTATTTTGACGGTTATTGGGAAGTGGGAGAAAACGATTTTCAATTTGTAGGTGAATCCCTTCGTTACTCCCTTTATCATGTTCTGAATGTGAGAACGGACAGTTCCCACGAGGGCAGCTTCCTTTTTGCGGGGCCAACTCGCCTGAACTGTTACTGTCTTTCCTTCCAGTTGAATGTTTATGGGCGCATGAGAAAAGTCTCTGATCAATTCTCCTTTTTCACCCTTAATCGTGACGATTCTACCCTCAAGCATACCCTCTACACCTTCAGGGATTTCAACAGTTGTCACGGTTTCAATTGCACGCATCTTCCGCTTCTCCTAATAGACAAAGGCCAAAAGACGCCCACCGATCTTCTTCTCTTTAACCTCTTTATGGGACAGGACCCCCTGAGAAGTAGAAACGACAAGTACCCCTATGTCCTTAGAGGGAAGAAACTGTTTTTCCCAGTTTTCTATTTCTTTAGAATTTACAGGAATTCTAGGTTTTATGGCGCCACATTTGTTGACTCGACCAAGAAGCTGTACTCTAAATTTTCCGGAGCGCCCATCATCAATAAATTCGAACTCTCCGATGTAACCGTTCAGCTGCATGACTCTCAAGACACGCCCCAAAAGTTTGGAGGCTTGGTTGATTAGGCATTCGCGTTTTCGTCGCATCTCATTGTTAATGATGGTGGTTAAACCGTTTGCGAGCGTGTCCATCATAGGCAAACCTGATACATCTCCTTACTCATACTTCCTGAAACCCAAGTCTTTAGCAATCTCTCTAAAGCATTGACGGCACAGGTTTAAATCGTACCTGCGGATAAGCGCACCGTAGGAGCCGCATCGCCTACAGGGTCGACTGCCCTTACCGGACTTTCGCTCTTTCTTAGATTGCTGTTTCACCATGGATTCACCATTTTCACGTTATTTCAACATCAAACTCGTCTTTAATAAATAGTATCGCTTCGTCGGCGGTCAGCAGATGGTCTTTTCCGATCTTAGACTTGACGCGGTGTCTACGTTTAACGCGGTATCCTGCTCTGCCGAGGGAAACTGAGACATCCATGCCGTGGATGCCGAGTTCAGGCACGTATTTGGTGCCGGGAATTTCTATATGTTCTTTGATTCCAAAGGAAAAGTTGCCTTGACGATCAAAACAGTACTTTGAAAGCTTGTTATCGGCGGCTTGGAGAGCCTTCCGGAGAAATTCTTCTGCTTTTTCCTTTCGAAGAGTCACTAGGCACGCTATGGATTCCCCTTTTCTGATACCGAATTCACGTATGGTTTTTTTGGCTTTTCTCTTGGAGGGTTTCTGATTTGTTAGTTGTTGGAGAATCGTTGCCGCGTGTTCCAGAGGTGTTCCGGACTTTCCAACTGACATGTTGACAGTTACCTTTTCTATTCTAGGCTTAAGCATGGGGTTTTCAGTCAATTCTCCGTTTGTTGGTTTAGCTATTTTAGGCTCCACTTTCTTCGCGGCTACCGGCTTTTTCTCTACAGCTGGAACCTTTGTTTTGGCTACTTTCTCACCCGTTACAACTTTTTGATCAGTAGAAGGAACTTTTGTTTTGGCAGCTTTCTTTTTGGCTACCTTCTTTTTTTTGGCAGGAGTAACCTTGGGTTTAGCTGCCTTCTTTTCAGTTACCACCTTTTTCTCCACAGGAGGAGCTGCTTTTTCTTTTGCCAAAGTCAATCCGCCTCCGGTAGGGATATGGAAGGTTCAGTGTCGCCTAGGATGAAGACGAAATCGAGGATTGTCTGGAATTGGTCTCCGTTTATGTCTTTAATGGTAACGAGCAGGTCTCTACGTTTTTTGCTTGGTTTTTTTTCGATGGTAATGACCTTGCCATATTTGCCTATGTTTTTTCCGCCGATTACTATTGCAGGGACTCCTACAGTTAGCTTCGTGTGCCCAAGAAGTTCTCGATCAGGAACGCTGAGCTTCAGGACGTCAAGAGTATGATAGATATCTTCTTCTGGATTCTGAGGGTTGCTCACCTTGATCAGGGAACTTGAGCCGTCGTGAAGATCGAGATGCACGTTCCCAGCTTTTACAACGGTTTTGTCTTCTATTCGACAGAGTTTGAAAGCTGCTTCACTGGAATCAATTGGATGAAGAAAGAGACCCTTACCAGAAGGTAGGACTCGATAAGATTTCTTAGCGTCAAGTATCGAGATGACATCCATCAAACCGACAAGAAAACGCTCGTCCCGTCTGACTTTTCCGTTAACCGTTATCTTTTCTTGAGAAATTATTTTTTTTGCTTCCTTACTTGTTTTGGCGAATTTAAGCATATCTCGGACGATAAGGACAAGCGGTAAAGAACGTGAAAGGGAATGAGGACCAGGCTTAGGCATGACGGTCCAAACAGCCTCCTTTCGATGAATAGGCCACATCTTCGGCGCAGGTTTCCTCTTTAAATGTCCACGTTCGCCTTTTCTTCCCAACTCATGTTCCTCCAGATTTTTTGGTTTTTTTACTCGTTTTCCTCTTCTTTTTCGCCTTTTTCTTCGGAGGCTCCTCTTCGGCGATTTCAGCTTTCTCAGTTACACCCTTTCTTTCCAGAATCTTTTTGCGCCATTTGTCATCAAGATTTAGGCGTGTTATCATTACCTTTGAAGGATGAATAGGAATAAGGGTCGTGGTGCCGTCCACCTTTTCCCGAGTCGCCCCCTCAATGAATATCCTGTATTTTTTTCGGTTAATCTGGGTGACCTTTCCTTCGGAGCCCTTACGGTCTCCCCTCATGATCATAACGGTGTCGCCGTTTCTCACCGGAACCGAGTTGGTGCCGTGAGACTCCTTCAGCTTAGATGAGAGGGGTGCAGAGAATCTTTTGTATCGTTCGTTGAGGGGAGCTTGATACAGTCTCTTTCTCTGTTTCCCAGGTTTTGTTGTCTTCATCTCTTAAGTCTCCTATACGATGATGCTGGCAGCGCTGGCGATTCTAGGCCATTTCTCCGCCGCCTCCTTCGCAATGGGTCCCCGAATCTCTGAGCCCCGCATTTCCCCCTCTGGAGTCATTATAACAGCCGCATTGTCCTCGAATTGAACCCAGATTCCGTCAACACGCCGAAACGGTTTTCTCTGTCGAACCACAACGGCGTGAAATATCTTTTTTCTCATGTCGGGCGTCCCTTTTCTAACTGAGATAGTGATTAGGTCTCCCACAGAAGCTGACGGAAGCCGACATAACCGTCCTTTGTATCCCACAACTTGAATTAGCCGAATCTCTCGAGCACCCGAGTTGTCTGCGCACTTCAAGATGCACCCGGTTGGCAATCCTCGAGAAATCTTTGGTTTCTGACCGACGACGCCTTTTGCCATAAAGGCCCTAGACTTAGCTCTTGCCGCCACTAGCTCCATCCTCCAATTTTTCGATGACAACGAACGAGACGGTTTTGCTTATGGAACGGCATTCTGCTAATCTCACCCTGTCTCCTGCTTTGATGTTTAGGCAGGGAGGGCTGTGTGCAGGTACGTGGCTGCGTCTTCGTTCGTATCTTTTGAATTTTGGCACGTAGTTTAGGTAGTCGCGGCGGACGATAATGGTTTTTTCCATCTTGTTGCTGACGACGATTCCTTCCAGTGCGTGTCCTCTCAGGGAGAGTGTTCCGTGAAAGGGACAGTTGATGTCATTACATGTTTTTTTTGGTCTTTTTGAAGTAAGGGCTGCCATCTTCAGGTCGTCCTATGATGACTTTGCCGTCTATCTCTACAACTGTTCCGTCCGGCATGACAAAATCAAAAATAGCTGTATCCTTGATGACGACTCTTCTTTTACCATTATATAATATTGTGAATGTGTTGCGGGTTTCGTCAACTACTCTACCCGCGATTCCAACTACGTGAGGGTTTGAACTTCTAATCACCTTGGTCTCGAGGCCGATAAATTCATGTTGAACTATGCTGGGTGTGATTTTCATCATTTCTTTTCATTCCCTCGTTTTTCTTCGGATTCGATTGTGAGTATGCGGGCGATGGTTTTGCGGAGTTCTCGTATTCTGGTGGGGTTGTCGATGGATCCGCCTGCTTCAACCATTGTTTTCAATCTTGCTAATTCTGTTCGAAACTCGGTTACCTTTTCTTTTCGTTTCTCAGAAGACAGTTCGCGAATGTCTTTTAACCGTAAGATTGCCATCTTATTCTCCAGCCTCGTTCTTTTCTTTAGCTGAAGGAGCCTTTGTTTTGGCTACTTTCTTTTTGGATGCCTTCTTTTTTTTAGCAGGAGAAACTTTTGGTTCTGCTACTTTTTTCTCCACTTTCTTCTTTGCTACTGGCTTTTTCGCTACAGGTGGAACCTTTGCTTTGGCTACTTTCTCACCCGTTACAACTTTTTGATCAGTAGAATGAACTTTTGCTTTGGCAACTTTCTTTTCAGTTACCAACTTTTCTTTAACAGGAGCAGCAGCTGGCTCAGCTACCTTCGCTTTTGTTACAACCTTTTCTTCAACAGGAAGAGCCTCAGGTTCAGCTGCCTTTTCTTCCACAACAACTTTTTCGTCAACCGGGAGAACCTCTGGTTCGGTTACTTTCTCTTTCGCTACTACAGTTTCCTCCACGATCTCTCTTTCTGTTTCCTTCTCCAATTCTTCTTCAATTATCTGTATTTTTACCTGATCGGGAAACTTTGCCTCAGGGGGAATCAGCCGCACTTTCACTCCCAAAGTTCCAGGTTTCATTTGAACGTCTAACTCCGCTTTTCTCATGTATTTCCTTGGAGGGTCCCCACTCTTAGGCAAGTATCCTTCACGAAATTTTTCGTATCGAGCCCTATCCGTCCTTAACTTACCGCTTATAATAATCTCTGCGCCCAGTGCCCCTGCATCCATAGCCTGACTTAGACCCCAGAAACCAGCTCTTCGATAGTGAACGCCCCGTTTCAAGGCTGAGGCAATTCGTGACGCCACAACATAGGCGTTGAGTTCAGGGATTTCGATTTCAGCTACTGAAATCTGTGGGCTGGGAAGCTGAAACTTTTCTTCAAGAACGGTTGCGAGTGCTCTTATGGTTTCTCCGCCTCTTCCGATGACCAGACCGGGGCGCATGGTATATATGACTAGGTGAGTTCCCAGAGGGGTTTTTGTGATGCTTACGCCACCGTATCCTGCCCTTTCGAATTCATTTCGCAAAAATTCGTCAATCTCTGTCTTCTTTATCGAATCCTCTATGAAATGCTTAACCACAGACATTAGGTTGCCTCCATCTCTTCCAGAACAAGCTCTACGTGAGAAAGGGTGTTAACTCGCGGTGATGATCGCCCGAAGGCTCGGGAAATATATCTTTTTATCTTCATTCCCGGGTAGGCTGAGGCGTGAATTATTCGAAGCCGCTCCATGTCAAGGCCCTTATATTCTGCGTTTGCCTCAGCGCCTTCAAGCACCTTCAAAATTTGTTGTGCAGCCTTAACAGGATATCTGCCGGCGAAGGCATTTTCCAAACCGTGGCGATGGCCTACTTTTTTGTTGAATCTGCGGAAGGGAACGGGTTTTTTCTTTAGGATAACCTGTCGAAGATAGTCTTTTGCTTGGTCGAGTTTCATTCCTTTTATTGTCTTGCATACTTCTCTTGCGTGTTTGTGGGATACTCTCAATTCGCGTCCGCTAGCTTTAACTGTCTTCTCAAGATCCATGTCCGTTATTGAATATCCCCATTTTGGCATATCTATCGTCCAAGTCAGTAACAAGCAGGATATTTAAGGCTTTATGGCAAAAGGAAAAGACTGGATACTCCAAAACTACCATAAAATGAATGGAGAACAATGGTGTTAGATGATAGACAGGTGGTTCAATTACGTAGCAGAAGCTTAAGGCGTTAAAGTGTTCAGAAATGGAAATGAGTTAGGGGGATTCTAAATTCTCAGTGAAGTATTATACAGTAGTTCACCAAACACAATTGAATAATGGGGAACTGACCTAATCTAAATAAAATTCCATGTTTCTATCTTAAATCTTTAGTATAACTTGAAGACATCTGATAGATATAATTCTTGGTTTAGTTGAAGGGAGGTGATAAAATGAGTAATAAAGCAGGGGGAATCTCTATGACGATGTTTGTAGCAGGAATTATTGTGGCAATTCTGGCTTCCAGTACTCTTTCAACTGTGATTGCTACTCAATTTGCTGGTGGACCACAAGGACCTCCAGGGGGACTTGGTGCACCGGATTATGATAGTGGATGGTTTCCACATGCGAGCATTCGTCCCTTAGATATCACGCATAATCTGGGAACAAAAGATGTTTTCGTATACATGTTTGGTAAAAACTCCAATTCCGAGACCCACCAGTTCAGATATGGAGCTGATCATGTTCTTGAGGATACTGGCTGGGAGGAATCAACAATTCTGCGTGGCTATGGAGCTTGGTGGAATACCAAAGACGAAAATACATTAAGAGTTTTTCGTGAAGAAAGTGATACTTGGTGGGAAGAAATTCGAGTGCTAATCTGGAGAATATCCTAAACTCAAATTCCCATTTCTTTTCTCTCTTTTTCTCATCAGAAAACTGTAACATTAGATTATTATTTGTACAATCAAAAGAACAAGTCTATTGCTAAAGTTGTTGACTGGGTCTAGTCTAAGGCACATTCATTGTCCTAGATGTGGAAAGATAATTACTCATACACTTTGACAATTTTTCACTAACCTGTTACCCTCATCATAGGGAGTGCTTCCATTTCAAATTCATTTCTTAGAACTTTTGTTATTCTTCTAAACATTGTGAGTGCGTCTTTTACTAAGTTTTCGTCTGCTTTCTTTGGATGAACATATTGGTTCCTTTTGTTGTTGATCTCGATCATTTCTTTCCTGGTTTTCTTCGTTATCAATTCCCATTTATGTAATAGAGCGATAAGATCATGGAGATTCATTTCAAATAAACACCCAATCTGTTCAGGAGAGAGATTCTCGTTTTTCCCAACTTGGATCTTTTGTTTAGCGAGAATATCATAACAAATCCGTTCGCAAAGTACACCAGCTAACACAATTGTCGAATAATAAAAGCCATTTGTATAAAGCTTAAATAATTCCAAATAAAGCCTGAAATATTCTGTATCAGCAGGTATGAAACCTATTTCAGGAATTTCAAGGAAACGGTTTATCTTCTTCTCAAGATCGTCATTGAAAATTTTAGTAAGTAAATCTTTGACCATTATTCTTGCTTCTTGCACTCTTCCTCTCTTTTTCAAGTACTGATATATATTAGGAAAATAATTGAAAAAGAACTCTTTTTCTGCTGACATCTAATCCCTCAAATAATAGCCTCATAATTAATTTTTATGAGTTATTTTAGCATATGTTTTTTATGGTTCATTACAAATTGGAGAAGGTCTGCAGTTTGCTAATTGGTATTAATAGAATCCAATAACAGAGTACAAAAATAATATTTGGTCCTGATATGGGTCCAATAATTTTAGTCATATAATGGAATATATGAAAGTACTCAGTCAGCGAGTAAGACCGATATCTCAGAAGTACCAAACTAGAAAGTTTTAATGTAGTTTCTCTTGGTCAGATAATATGACCCAGAAGGTACCAGCCAGAGATGAAAGATTAAATATTCCCTGTCTTGTATCTACTTCTGGATAATTACAGTGGTACCAAAATATGAGAGAGTTAAGAGAAGAGAAATACAGCGATACAGGGAGGATATTTAATTAATTATGTCAAAATCACATCTATATGGTTCGTTGAAGTTTTGTTTATAGCAGAAAGGTTGCCAATCTCATTGAAAGATTCAGACAAAAAAATGCCTCTCAGCAATCACAACAAGCTTGGAGATAACGTGAAGGTTCAGAAGCAGGTCGTAGAAGCTTTAATGAAGCCTGAAGCTTATGACGAAGAACCGGAGCAAATTGAACTGAAACAAACCCACATATCATTCGTCTTCTTGACTGGAAATTTTGTTTACAAGGTGAAAAAGGCTGTAGACTTCGGATTCTTAGATTTTTCAACCCTTGAGAAGAGACGTTTTTTCTGCGAAAAAGAGTTGGAGCTCAATAGGCGGTTATGTGGGGGCATGTACCTTGAGGTTGTTCCCGTCAACAGATCAGACTGTATCAAAATAAAGGGCGACGGAGTGACAGTTGAATACGCCGTAAAGATGAAGAGAATGCCTGAAGAAAAGATTATGACCCGGCTTCTTGAAGAGGATAAGGTGGACAAAAAACTCATTGACAGAATGGCGAAGATCATCGCTGAATTCCATTCAAAAGCGGAAACGGATAAGAGAATAGGCGAGTTCGGGTCCTTGCCGATGATAGAAACAAATTGGAGGGAGAATTTTGAGCAAACCGAGGAATTCATCGGCGAAACGATATCTCTGGAAAGTTACAGATTAATCCGTGAAAGAATAGATGATTTCATGAAGAGAAACGCGGTTTTGTTTGCGAAGAGAGTGGCTGAGAACCGAGTCAGAGAGTGCCATGGAGATATTCATTCAGGTAACATCTTTGTTGCAGACAAGATTTACATTTTCGACGCGATAGAATTTAACGAAAGATTCAGGTATTGCGATGTTGCCTCCGACATTGCTTTCTTAGCCATGGACTTGGATTTTAAAGACCGAAGCGATCTATCTAGTTTTTTTGTTCAAAGATATGTCAGGTATTCGGGAGACCAAGAGTTAGAGAAACTTCTTCAGTTCTACAAGTGCTACCGAGCTTACGTGCGAGGAAAAGTTATCAGTTTTAAACTAAAAGACCCCAGTGTGGACAAAGAGGAAAAAAGTGCAGCAACAAAAGAGGCAAAGGCATACTTCAAGCTAGCTACAAACTATGCAAGACAGTTTTGATCATAAAAGCGTTCTACCTAATGAATTGCTGAGCCACAAAATCGGGGACTTTGACTGTTCCCATGATGATGGGTTTCTGGTGGCAGTCGCTTCCTCCAGTCATTGTTAGTCCATGTTTTTTTGAAAAGTTTATGTAATGATTCGTTGTTTCGGCGTCGTTTCTGGAGTGCCAGCACTCTATGCCATCAATGTAAGTTAGCATCGAATCTTCGATTATATCTGTCTGTTCTTGTAGTGATTTAGTTAACTTCATGAGTGAGGTTCCGTGAGGGTCGTTGGGATGGGCTAACACTACTATTCCCCCAGCGTTTCTCAGCAGACTCGAAGCCTCTTCAAGGTAAAGAGGATACTTGGGAACGTTGCATTTTACAAGATACTTGTCGAAGGCTTCTTGCCTGTTTCGGACAATGTTCTTTTTCACCAGATAGTCTGCTATGTGGGGTCTTCCGAGTACTCCATCGGCGGAGTTTTGGATTTCGGTTAGATCATTTTTTGTTAAGTTTTTGAGTCCTTCTTTTTCGAATTCTGCATTAATGTTTTCTAGGATTTTTGCGGCGCGTTCTTCACGGTATTTCGCAATTTCTTGAAGTTTTTGCTTCAAGGCTTTGTTGTTTACGTCAAATTGATAACCTAAGAAATCTAAAGACACTGATTTGCCATTGTGAAAGTTGGGGTGCGAAAAAGACACGTTCAATTCAACCCCGTAGACATAATGGATTCCATTTTTTCTTGCTAAAGCCATGGCTTTCTCTTGGCAGCCGATTGCGTCGTGATCTGTAATTGACATTAACTCAATATTTCTGACCTTAGCTTCTTCAATGATCTCTTCAACAGACAAGTTTCCGTCGGAGCAAGTTTTTGAGTGAATATGCAAATCGATTATCATAATGAAACTGAACCCAATTATCTAACTTCTTTCCCAATTATATACCAATCGATGTTTGTCCCGACCTGAAGATGCAAATTCCATAAGTGAAAACAAATAAGAAAGTAGAGTAATATAAAAACTTGAGTCAATTGACAGAAAATCTGAGAAAAGCCTCTGCAAGTTTCAACGAATAAGAGATGCGGAAAGGTTATAGCTGAAACAACAAATTTAGCTTGTTGTGGCGTCTAATGTGAACCCAAGCAAATTCGACTTTTTCGTTAACTTTATAAAAAATGTGTTTTTGGGTGAGACAGTCAATTACAAGAACACAACATACAAACTTAGTCCGACACTTGTTACTCCTTATGATTTTCTCAAGAAAATCGAGAATCCTTTATCCCAATATGAAAGACTTTTGAGCGAACTAGATAAGGATTTTAAAGCAACTGCAAAAACGGAAATGTATCGAACAGACAGAGGTTGGATTTCTCAGGGAATTGCAAAAAATATAATAAAAAAGATTGATGTAGATGAAAAAACCTACTTGATTCCAATTCTTTCTTCTCCTTCAATTGGAATTGATACAAGTGGCATGAACAACAAATCCTCTGTTATTCTGGTTTGCTGTCTTGATAATACCGAGGGTGGAATTGTTTTCTTGGAGAAGCACCTTGGTATATCAAAGTCGGGGAGGCGCAATGAGCATAAGTGGAATAAATTGAACAAATCCAACAGGGCGCAAGTTATTGATAATCTAAATCTATTGTTAAATATTTCGAGTTGTGGATTATTGGCAATTCATACTAATGTCTTAGTCTCTCCAGTTGGGTCGCTTATCAATGCATTTAGGGACCTTATTGATGGTTGTTTTACAGGTTATGAGAATATGCCCACTCAACCACAGAATGTAAGAGAAGGACTTAGACAGACGTTCTTTGACATGTGCAATAATACTCCAATACATTGTGATCCTGACTTCAGACCATTAAGCCGTGACAAGATAGTGAGGGTGTTGGTTAGAACTTTATCTAAGAGAGATGAAAGATTAAGACCATGTGTGCCTCTTCACGTAACTTTGGAATCACATGAGTCTCGACCTATTCAAATTGCTGACATTATCGCTGGGGTAATAAGTTTGAAAATTAGAAATAATAATCAACTTGCCCCTTTATCTTACCTCTATTTTGATAATCGAAAAATAAATAGGAAAGCAAGAAGAAAGGGCAAATTCGCAAAAGCCTATTATTGGTTTAAAATTAATAGTTAGGTGTGTGTGCCTTTAAAACGTGGACGTTGCCACACCATGGTGACCACGCACTCCACTTGGCACACAACTTTGATACCTAACTATTAGTTAAATTAGCAAAATACTATTTAAATAAGTATCTGGATAACTTTCCCAGATACTTCATAAATATGTCAGAAAAATCGCAATAAAAGATTCATATCCTTTTTTTCTTTTTTATCGGGAAGTAAAAAGCTATTTCGTTTCCCCGCATAAAATGTAGGCTTACGACCCTGCAGATAAAAAAAAGCCCTTTCATAAGATTTAAACAGGGTTTTCAATTTCTGCTAATATCGTAATTATCTAACTTCTTTTCCGATTATGTACCAGTCTTCTGGGTTGTCGTATTCGGTGTCAACTGTTAAGTGTATTATTTCAAGATTTGGGTGTCTCTTTTTCAGGTCATCCAAGTCGACAGGCTCAAACTTCTTCTTGTTGTTAAGGTAGGCTTCTTTGGTCAAGGCGTTCGATTCATAATTCTGTTTGGTTCTCCGCAAAATTCTCGTAATGGACGCGTCTTCAGAGCAGCTAGTCTGCAGTATAACAAAAGGTATCTTGTTTTTTGCGGCAATCTCAGCGGCACGTCTCCGCAGTTTCTGGGTTACAAAAGTAGCATCTAATATTACGCCTTTGCCTTTCTGTGCAAGCTCTTCTGCTCTTCGAAACATTTCATCATAAACAAGCTCTCGTTTGGTCATACTTGACGCAACTTTCGCGTTAAAGACATCTTCATTTTTGAGAACTTCCAGTCGAATTAAATCGGTTCTGAGAATTGGATATTCCTTGATTTTTGAGATTTCCTGCGATGTCTCTGTTTTCCAAGTTCCTGGAAGTCCACATGTAATT
>Ga0307433_1001230_pt1 | contig 14604 bp, 13 predicted proteins | sample SalMarWE160210MG_FD_202166 | JGI IMG/M metagenome (GOLD analysis project Ga0307433, IMG submission 202166) | Salt marsh sediment microbial communities from the Plum Island Ecosystem LTER, Massachusetts, United States - WE1603-210 | ecosystem: Environmental > Aquatic > Marine > Intertidal zone >... | reverse complement strand
AAAAACCTTTCTTAACTTATCAGCGACGAGTACATAGCATTCATCACTTTTTAATACATCTTTAATAGAACCTTCTGAAAACACTTCTGTGGTCGTTCCATCTGGATTAATAAGAAAAACTTGATTTCCCATTTATGTCCTCAACCTTTAATTTTCTCAGTAATAATAATGAAGATAATTTTATACTAATATAATAAGTTCGAAATTAATAAATTTTTATCTAGAAAAATAATTTGTTCTAATTAGTTCTAGTATGGTGAATAAATTTAATATTCAAAAAGAAACTTTAATAATTTTTTAGCTCTAAAAGGCTGTTATTGATATTTTGAATCATATCAAGTGCTGTAAAGCGAAGTCCAAGATTTTCTTTGCAGTATTCTCCAATATATCCATTTAAGAAGGCAGCAGAGCATGCAGATTGAAATGGATTATTACCTATCGTTAAAAAGCAACCACACAACCCCGCTAGAACATCACCTGTTCCTCCTATTGACATTTCAGGACAACCTGTCTTGTTAATCTTCAAATATTTCCCGTTGCTTATATAATCATATGGTCCTTTCACAAGAAGAGTAAGCGATAATTTCTTTGCTACTTCATGCACGATTTTACCTGTTTCTTGAATTTTAGAATAATCTGGTAGATCGATATCTGTCATGATCTTAAATTCTCCATGATGGGGAGTTAGTATCACATTCTTACCTTTTATTAAATCAAAATGATTTTTGATAAGTTTTAATCCATCAGCATCAATAACCAGGGATTTTTCTTTATTTTTCCAATTACTTAGTAAATCAAGAAATAATTTTTCCGTTTCTTTATTCGTTCCCATCCCCGGACCAATAACCACAGTATTAGCCCATTCAGTTAACTCTAATATTTCTGATTCAGCATCTAAATTTAACCAATCTCCCGCACTTGTTCTTACAATCATGTTTGGAGAGTAACTCCGCAATACATTTCCAATGACATCTGGAGTATATGTAATAACCAAATCACATCCAAAGTTGATCCCTGTAAGGGAAGAATATGCTGGAGCTCCTGAGTAATTTTTAGATCCTCCGATTACTAAAAGTCTCCCAAATTGTCCTTTATGATTATCAATTTTCCTAACTTTTAAGCACGGGAGTAAATCACCCTTTCCGACAAATAGATGCGCTTCTTGTGGTATTCCTATGGATGTAACGACTATCTCTTTGATATATTTACTTTTTTTTTCCATTCCTTTCTTTTGGCGATGGAACGTTATAACTAAATCAGATATTATTGTTTTATGCGAGACTCTCCCCGTATTTGGATCAAAACCTGAAGGAACATCAATTGAGACAATTTTTAATCGATCAGGCCACACTTCTTTTAGATCATTTATTAAGTCAATAGTAGATGAGATTGGCTCCCGAATTTGTCCCTTTATCCCAGTCCCTAATAACCCATCTATGATCAAATTGTAGCTATCATCATTCTCGAGAATTAATTTAATATTAGGCAATTCACTGGAATCAGTAATAACCTCAGTTAGAATTGAGTAATTCAAATTATTATGGATAATATCCCAATTAAGTTGTGCTTCTGGAGTTCGTATCTTATCCGGACTTCCAACTAAGATAACGAGAATCTGAAATCCATATGCGGATAGATGTCTTGCAATGACAAAACCATCCCCCCCATTATTACCAGTTCCACAAAAGATGGCAATTTTGAAATTTTGTTTGACAAATCCTTTTGAAATGAGTTCTGATGTAAATGAATATCCTGCACATTCCATTAAATGACTTTTTGGAATTCCAAGCCATTCCGAATTATTGTCTAATATAGCCATCTCTTCTGAAGTTATTCCTTTTGAATTAAAATCTTCCATATTAATATTATTTAAGAAGGTGAACTAAAAAACATTTTAGGTCAGAATGATAATGTTATTACAATAAATAAAGAAATTAATTTATGACTATGCATGAACATCGAGTCGTGTTGGTAACGGGAAGTACTCAAGGAATAGGGAAAGCTGCAATCTTAGAATTAGCAAAGATAGACTTTTCTGTAATAGTAAATGGCGCGTCCACCCAAAATTTACCACAAGATTACTTTAATACTCTAAAAGAAATTTATGGCAATAATTTGGATGAGAGATTTCTATATATTCAAGCTGATATAAGTAAAAAAGCAGATCGTCAAAAATTATTGGAAAAAACAAAGAACAAATTTGGAAGGATCGATGTTTTAGTTAATAATGCTGGAGTTGCCCCTAAAGTTCGACAAGATATTTTGAAAGCTTCTGAAGAATCTTATGATCGGGTTCTTGCTGTTAATCTTAAAGGACCATTTTTTCTTTCCCAGATTTTTTCAAATTGGATGATTGAATTAAAGACTAGTCTAAATGATGAATACTCGCCTTATATCATTAATATTTCATCAATCAATAGATACACCTCATCAACGAATAGGGGAGAGTATTGTATCTCCAAGGCAGGGATACATATGATGACCAAATTATACGCTGATAGGTTAGCTGAATATGGAATTCCCGTTTTTGAAATTTCTCCAGGTATAATTGAGACAGCAATGACTGAAAAAGTCCATCTAAAATATGATAAATTAATAGAGGGAGGTTTTACTCCCATAAATAGATGGGGAAAACCTCTTGATATCGCGAAACCTATTATTGCGATAGTTAACGGGCTGCTTCCTTTCTCGACGGGAACTGTTATCGATATTGACGGGGGTTTCCACTTACATCGTCTTTAGGAAGGGATCTTAATGAATAAGAATAAAATTGATAATTTTTTTAAAAATCTAAAAATACAAGAATACAATACGGTAATTATTGGCTCTGGAGCAGCGGGGTTAAATGCGGCAATTCATTTAAGCGAAGAGGGGATATCAACTTCCGATATTGCAATAATTACCGAGCGATTAGGCGGAGGAACATCGTTTAACGCAGGATCAGATAAACAAACATATTATAAATTATCTATAATTGGGGATGAACGAGACTCCCCATATGAAATGGCAGTGGATCTTTTCAAGGGAGGTGCTATGCATGGAGATATTGCCTTAGTTGAAGCGACAAACTCAATAAGGGAGTTTTTTCATTTAGTTAATTTAGGAGTTAAGTTTCCACATGATAGGTATGGAGGTTTTGTAGGATATAAAACAGATAACGATCCAAGACAACGAGCAACATCCATTGGTCCATTCACTTCCAGAGAGATGGGGAAATGCCTTTTAGCTGAGGTTAGAAGAAGAGAGATCAAAATTTTCGATAAACTTTATGGGATAAAAATTTTAGTGAACCATTACGAATTAATACCTTACGTTTTGGGAGTATTATGTATCAATGTTGATTCATTAACTAATGCTAAAGATATAGAAACTATTCTGGGTTCATTTACCCTTTTCAAATCTAATAATGTCATACTTGCAACTGGGGGACCAGCTATGATTTATAAGAATACTGTTTATCCTGAATCCCAGTTTGGCTCCACATCTCTAGCAATTGAAGCGGGATGTGTCTTGCAAAATCTTACTGAATCTCAGTTTGGAATAGCATCAATAAAATTCCGATGGAATGTATCAGGTTCCTACCAACAAGTAATACCTCGCTACTATTCAATTGATAGTGAGGGAAACGAATATGAATTTCTCAATCAATATTTTCCCGATTTCAATGCATTATCTAAAGCCATCTTCTTGAAAGGCTATGAATGGCCATTTAGTTCAGAAAGAATAGTGGATAATGGATCCTCATTAATTGATCTTGCGGTATATTACGAAACTGAACAATTAAATCGAAAAGTTCTTTTAGATTACACTAAAAATCCTGAAGGATATCAAGAAGCCAACTTACATCCTTTAGTGAATGAATATCTTGAAAAGTCAGAAGCGAAAGGAGCTATACCAATTATACGATTGAGAAAGATGAATGAAAAGGCTTACGCTCTTTATCGAGAAAATGGAATTGATATTGCTAAAGAACCTTTAGAAATTGCTCTTTGTAATCAACATCTTAATGGAGGTGTTTCTGGTGATATATGGTGGGAATCGAGTGTAAAGAGGCTATTCGCTATAGGTGAAGTGAATGGAAGCCACGGGATTCATAGACCAGGCGGTTCTGCTCTCAACTCAGGTCAAGTAGGAGGATTAAGAGCAGCTCAGAAAATCGCTAATAGATATTCTCAGAAACTTGGAATGACCCATGAGGCATTTCTAAAGTTAATTCGGAATGACCTTATTAATTATATTGAGATATTTGAGAAATTAATTGGAAATGTAAATAAGTCCGCTATAAATCTCAAATCTTTTGATACTATTTTAAATACAATTAAATATAGAACCTCAAATTATGGTACTATTATACGAAAGATGGAAGGACTTGAAAATGAAATCCAAAATATTCAACAAGAGCTAATAAATCTTTCAGATATTTTACTTATTGAGAAAAACATTGACATTATTAATTTCTTCCGTTTGAAAGATGCACTAATTACTCAATGGTGTATTTTCAGAGCAATTTTTAATTATCATGAGCTAAGCGGAGGTAGCAGGGGTTCATATCTTATATTACGTGATTTTGTTAATGACGTTTTTAATGAGGTTTACAATGATCTCCCTTATAATTTAAACCATTTCAATTATATTACGAACGACTTGGACTTTTCGGATGAAATTCAGACTATTAAATATGAGAAAAATATGATTAAAGTAGAATGGGTGAAAAGAAGGAAAATTCCACGTAATTTTGGTTGGTTTGAAACTACTTGGAAAAAGTATGACAACCGTGAAATATATTCGTAAAAAGCATTATAAACCTTTAATACTAATCTATATTACATCTACTCAAAAAATTATTCTTTTATGGGATATTAATGAATGAAATTGAAGAGAAAAAGCCCCATTTAAAACGAAAGGTATCTTTATTCGCTCTTACTATGTATGGTGTGGGCAACATCTTAGGAGCAGGTATATATGCTCTAATAGGTCAAGTTGTAGGGGTGACAGGAAATATATCATGGCTCTCTTTTATGCTAGCAGCTGTTACAGGGGCATTAACAGGTTTATCATACGCAGAGTTGTCTGCGATGTATCCAAAGAGTGCTGCTGAGTTTGTGTATACTGAGAAGGCTTTTAAAGTACGAATATTATCATTTATATTAGGTTGGATTATAATATTTTCGGGATTATTTTCAGCAACAACAGTGGCACTCGGCTTTGCGGGTTATCTAGCAGCTTTAATTGGAATTCCTTCGATCTTTTTAGTAATACCCCTTGCAATCACCTTAGTCATAGGTCTAAGCCTTATTAATTATATTGGAATAAAAACATCAACTTGGACGAATATTATTTTTACATTAACTGAAGCAGCAGGGTTAATCTTCATTATTATTATTGGAATCCCATATTTTGGAACCGTAGACTACTTTCAATTACCCCTTACAACTGCTCCTTTTGCTATTTTTTCTTCAGTAGCGCTAATCTTTTTCGCATATATTGGATTTGAAGATATTGCGAATATTGCAGAAGAAGTTAAGAATCCTGAAAAAAATCTACCTAAAGCAATTATTTACTCATTAGCAATAACTACCGTTTTATATTGCTTAACCGCAATCTCTGTTGTAAGCATCGTACCATATTCTACAATCGCGGGTTCGCAAGAACCCTTAACAACTGTTGCTGTTGCGGCTATAGGACCTATTGGAGGATTCATTATATCTTTTATCGCTCTTTTCGCTACTGCCAACACCGTGTTAATAATGTTAATTGTCACCTCTCGAATGATGTATGGAATGGCGAGAGATAAAGCTTTACCTGAGTCTTTGAGTAAAATATCTAAAAAACATAAAACCCCTACGATTTCTGTGTTTATAGCGATGATAATTGTTATTGCAATGCTATTTCTCGGAGATATTGATATTGTAGCCCACGCAACGGTTTTTGGTGTATTAATCAATTTTATTCTTGTTAATCTTAGTTTAATAGTATTAAGAAGGAATAACCCTGAAGCTAATCGTCCATTTAAACTTAAACCAAATATAGGGTTTATTCCTATCATAGGATTATTAGGAGTCATAGTTTGCATTGGACTTTTATTCACTTTTGACTGGATAACGCTTCTTATAAATGGTCTTATTATTTTGGGGGGTCTCATAGTATTTTATATTTTAAAATCAAAAATTGAAACAAAAACACCCAAATAGTCTTATCTAGATTAATCTACTAAAAAAATGATATATTGAAGTCCAAAAAGGAAAAAAGGGGAATAGGGTGCATATTAAAAAAAAAATATTAATTGCCATAATCTTATCAGTTAGCATAATAAGCACTTCCATTTTGGTTTATTTTCTATTACTTCCGGCGAATGAAGACCAGAGTGTTAACCCCGTTTTCAAGGGAGGCACTATTTCTCAAGATGAAACATGGTCTGGTGTGATATTTGTAAATCAGAGTATTTTAGTTCCAAAAGGGGTTACATTAACAATTCTACCGGGAACACAAATTTATTTCAAACCATGTCGCGATTACAAATCATTACAATATATAGGGTTTGCTGTGGTTGAAGGGACAATTATAGCAAATGGTACTTCAACAAAACAGATTTGGTTTACATCCGATGCTGATGAGCCAATCAATGGTGATTGGGGGGGAATTGAATTGTATAGAACGAATACTTCAATATTTAACTATGTGATCGTAGAATATGCCAATATGGGAATTGCTCAATTCGATTCAAAAGTAAAAATTTCTCATTCAATTATACGGTGGATAAATAGTGAGGGAATCTATATGGAACGGTCTAAACCTGTAATTGAATATAACCTCCTATATCAAAACGGTTATCATGAAATAGCACTTGAGCAATATAATTATGATGTCGAAATTAGAAATAATATCTTTGCTGGGGGGCATGTACCCTTCATAGTATTCGACTCGAACGTCACACTTGAGGGCAATTATTTTTACAATTATAATAATACCTATCTAACTGCGGTACAAATTGCCGGAATAGCAAATGCTACAGTTATAGGAAACAGATTTGATGGATTCGATAATAATACTGCTATTAAATTGCTCCAAAATTCCAGCACACTTATTTGTGAAAACAATGACTTCGGTGAAGGATTCATTCCCATACCTGAACTGGGCTTTGAAGATGTTAAACACAGTATTTTGGGTTACACACCAGGTGATCCAGGGGATCTATTTATGTATGTCTATGCTTCTCTGGATGAAACAAGAAGTGTAGCAAGGAGAATAGGTGCGGGATTAGGATTTGGTTGGGCATTAGAGTACGCTAATGGCTATATTTGGAAACTCGAAACAGGAAAATTATTGAAAATCGATCCCATCTTGTCAAATTATACTGAATATTCAGTTGATACTTCACAGGTATTTGGGCCAAGAGGAATGTGTTATGATGGGGAATACTTTTGGGCGCATGATCATTCTCTCTTAAATATTGTTAAGTTTAAGGTTAATGCTACTGCAGTAACCATCTATGATTCTTTTCCTATTCCTGAATATGAAACTGGAGGTCGCCAAGGCGTAGCAACCGATGGAACTTATCTTTACATTTCTAATAGAGGGGGTACAAAACTGTTTGAATTGTACAAAAATGGGACGATACATAGAACCATCAACTTAAGTGGGATTGATCTATATTGTCCATTCACCTGGAACGGCACTCATTTCTGGTCCAGTGCGGGTAACATGCTCATTGCGTGGACGAAAGAGGGTGAAATTGTAGGGAGAATCTATGATGTGGCTGGGGGATGTATAGGAATGTCATGGGATGGCAATTATCTTTGGGGAATTTATCGAACCTGTGAAACATGGAACGATGCGAAAATCTTCCAAATTGAAATTCTTAATGATTCCTTAATTACCCCTTAATCTCCTATATTCAAATGGGAAATATTAAAAATAAAAAAAAGAGAATTTATCTATTTTATTCGATATTTTATTCGGGCATCTGAAGACCAACCATTGGTAAGGCTTCGACTCCCGAAAAATAGGTATCCGATTTAAACTTCATTCCTTCAATATCTTCATAGAGCAAATTCTGTGCTATAATTCTTTTCATCAATTCCTCGTATTTACCCTCTTTCACTTCAGTAATACTAATCGTTTCTATTCGATCTTTATATACTCTTGTCGCTAATCGTAAAATCGATTTTTCTAAAGACCTATCCATCGGAAATTTCTTACTGATTTCTATATATTTTTTTGCGACTGCTTTTGCTTTCGATAGAGGAAAGCTAGAAGTCGATACTATCAATACCATTTTATATACCTCTCTTTGAGTTAAAATCGAAATTGGATTTGAACCAATCTTTAATAATGGTGGTATTTTATATAAATATTTACTTTTTTGTGAGAGAGTAATAATAATCATAATAATGGAATTGGCCTTAAAATTTAGCCATAAGAAGAATGAATGTAAATGCCGGTGGTGGGATATGAGCCCACGACCTCCAGATTACATCCGTCTGACCCATTTCTCTAGAAGGATTATGAGTCTGGTGCTGAAGTTAAGCAACCTAATTGCTGCTTTATAACCAACTAAGCCACACCGGCATGGTTTCAAATGGAGCCCCAGGGGGGATTTTCAACTAAGAGTAAATCTCTTTTTTTTTTGAACCCCCGACCTTTGCCTTACCAAGGCAACGCTTACGGTAAAAGCATCATTTTATATATTTTTTCTACCAGCTAAGCAACTAGGGCTACTATTGGTTGTTTCTGATGATTTGCTTTCAGTTTTACCAATAGATTATGTGATTGGTATTAATGGTTTCTACATTAAAAATTTTTGTACTACTATCTTAATCTAATATTGAAGTCATTTTTAGCAGTTTTGTCTCATAATCTTATCTTACTAAAAATAAAAAAAAAGAGATAAGATTTTTAGTTATACCAAAGCTGTAAATAAAGCACCTAAAGTAATGTAGAATTGCGCCATTACATAAGTGCTCATAATGATGAATCGTGCGTTGGTAAATTCCCCCGCCCATTTATTTACTGCTATTGAAGAGTCTGAGAATATAAAAGATATAGAACCAATATATATCAGAATTGATGCCAATCCTTGAATTGTCGATAATCGCACTAAAGCCGCTATATGCATTAACAATATAGCTGCCATATAAACTAATACAGCAATTTTCATATCTCCGCTTTTGTTTAGGAATCGGGGCACCGTAAAAATTAGAATTAAGATTGCTGGCCCTAATAAAAACAAACCCCATGGATTAAATGTCGTGTAGTCTTTTATGGAGAAAAAGAACGACAGAATATAGAAAACTTGGTTAATTAAAAATGCAACCATTCCATATAAAAACCATTTCTCTTCATTCTTTAGCATTAAAAAGATATCTCCTGCACAACCACCAATTAACGCAACCACGATTAACCAATCAACATTAGTAATTAAAGTTGTAGTCTCAACTACTCCAAAAATATAAAAAAGTATCAGCATCGGCATTAAGAGGGGTTTAAAAATATTGATGAGTTTATCATTATCCTTATATTCGCCAAAGACTTCAATTATAACAAAAATAAAGAATAATGCAAGAAAGATGTATTCAATCATAAGTTTTCATTCATTAGATGTTTAATTTAAAAATATTCTAAACAAGTTTATATAATTTTAGAATAAGAAATAATTGATTTTTTTTAACCGCTTCTTTCAAGAATGGTGAAGGTAGGCATATAAATATGGATGGATGCTTTGAACTTTCAACTTTTATAGTACTAAAAAATGAGCCTCAACTGATAATTCATCCTCTTGTAAGAAAAAATAAATATGTGTATTCACATATATTCACATAATAAGAAAAAAAAATTGGAATGAAGAGAATGGCAAATCTTACATTATCCATCCCAAATGAATTAAAAAAGGAAATGGAGGCGTTTCCTGAGATTAATTGGTCAGAAGTCGCAAGAGATTCGATTAAGCAAAAGATTGTACAATTGAATTTCTTAAAAGGTTTTCGAATGGACAGCGAAATCACACCTCAAGATGCATTAACTCTTGGAAAAGAAATAAGTGAAAAATTAATTAAGCATTACACACAGGAATAACGTTGAAATTAGTACTTGATGCAAATATTCTTTTTGCGGCTTTAATAAAGGAAGGTCTGACTGCTGAACTTTTAATTAGCGATAAGCTGCATCTCTTTGCTCCTGAGTTTCTCTTTGAAGAATTCTCTAAATATGAAGCACTTATTCTACAAAAAATGTACCGCTCCCCTGAAGATTTCAGGCATTTTTTCGCATTATTAAAAGAACAAATCACTATTGTTCCGAAAGAAGAAATAACTCCATTTATGGATAAAGTTATAAAAATCTCTCCTGATCCCAAAGATCCATTATATTTAGCTCTTGCAATCGCTCTTAAAGCCAATATCTGGTCCAATGATAAACAACTAAAACAAGGTCAAAAAAAAATTATTGTTTTCTCAACGGAAGAATTGATTGAAAAAACGAGTTTATTAAAAACTTAAATATATCTTTATTTTTCTAAATCAGTCGAAAGGGGCACTAAGTGGGAACAAAATGATAAATAAAGAAAAAGGGAAACAAAATATTATTGTAGATATGCAATTTTTTAAACATCAATATAAATAAATGTTCTTGAATAGTAATCTCATTCTTTACATGGCTAATTCTCTTTCACTTATGAACTTATTCTGGGAGAGAAGTTAACTTAAGCAGTTTTAAGAAATGTTTCATAAACTCGGGTAAGCCAAGCCACGAAGGAGCGGTTACTAAATTACCATCTGTAATGGCGACATCTGGAGGAAATTCATCCTCTATTATTGCTCCAAGTAATTTAGCTTCAAGTATTGCTGATGGATATGCTACCATCTTTTTTCCCTTGAGATAATGAACATCAGAAAGATTCGCATCTGTATGCGTTAATATGTGAGGGCCATGACATATAGCTCCGATTGGCTTATTCGTTTTGATAAAGTGAGTAACTATTTGTTGTACATCTGGAACCGAAGCTAAGTATTCAGGTGCTCTTCCCCCAGGGATCAATAAACCATCATATTTCTGCAATTCTTTTTCAATATCTTCCCAATCAAATTCGTGATTAATTCTATATGGATGTGCGAGCGTTTCTGAATACGTTACCATTTTTCCCTCCATCGCGAGTTGCATATCTGGCTCTGAAATATAATGGGCAACCGTCTTTATATAATCGCCTCTCTTTTTTCCTGGGCAAATTGCGTGGATTTGAGCTCCAAACATAGTTAATGTGCTGATGGGTACCATTAATTCATAATCGTCAACAAAATCGCCAACTAGCATTAACACTTTTTTAGTCATAAATGTTACTTTGAATCCCACATTTAAAAGATTTACATTAGGAGCTTTCACTCTTAAAATGACTTTACTAAAAAGAATTTAATTAAATTTGCTGAAAAGATTGAGAAAATTGTGAAAAAATAGAAACTAAATTATTTTTGATTTGTTCCACTATGCTTTTTAGGTTTATGAATGGAAGGAACATAAACCTTAATCTTTGGAACATAGATTTTAGGTGTTTGCATTTTTAGTGGCATTTTCATATATTTCTCAAGGTCTGGAAGGTTAAGCTCCTCCATCTTATTTTCCAAAATTTTTTTTGCTTCAACATAAAAACTCCCTTCTTGTTCTTTTACTTCTCCTTCATGCTTCTTAGATTCAACATTTCTTTCACCTATTTTTGCTTTATTTAATTTTAATGTTTCTACTTCTGTCTCAATGCGTTTTGGTCCAACTATTTCACTTTCAATTGTTTCTAGAAAGTCAATATGGTTTAACTGTTTTCTACGTATTAAATCTTTATAATTATGCATAAAATTCTCGTAAGATTGATAATGATTAAATTCCTCTTCTTTAAAAACCCAACCTGTATCAGGATCATAAAGCATTCCAATTATTTTGACATTATTAGGAATTCCTTTATTGGCTTTTAATCGGCTTACTTGATTTTTAATATTTAATATCTCGTCAGAAATGGCTTTAAAAAACTTCTGTAATGAAAATCGAAGATCAACGCTACTTTTTCCAAGCTCTCGTAAAAATTCAATTGGAATTATGTTCCTTAATTCATTAAAATGAATTTTTTTCATTCCACAATCCAAATGACCAAGAATAATAATATATTGAACTCCGTATTCGTAAATCGCAACTAAGAGTGATCGAAGCATGTCCTCTGAGATTTGGTTTCCACCATTCCTTAATACGAAAATATCTCCAGGATTAAGCTGGAAAATTCGATAAACATCAATTCTTGAGTCCATGCAAGTTAATATTAAAACAGGAAATTTAGGAATTTTTCCCTTAATTTCAATAAATTCTTGCTCCTGTATAATTTTCCACTGATATCGATTATTTCCATCGATTAATTTTTCCATTATTTTATCTGCCAATCTTAACACACCAATAAATGAGTTTTACAATAACTCAATTCAAATTTAATTATTTAACCAACAAAAAAATAAATAAATTTATAAAAAAATTTTTATTTTTTAGCGAAACTTGAAATTATCTCCTGAACTTTTGACTTTTCTTTCTCTCCATTTCCAAGAAAGTTCTTAATCTTATCGGAATATTCTGGAAGTATTTGTAAAAACGGAATTATTGCTCTTGATAATGCGCTGAAAGCTTCATCACCATTTCCCATAATAAACATTTTATCGGGATTGATGTTTTTAAATATCTCAGGTAAGATATTCGTTAATTGGACTGCTAAAAATCGTTGATCAGCAGAACTCATTGCCTCAACCTGTTTTTCGAATCCTTCAGCTTGGGCTAGCATCTGTTGCCTAATACTTTCGGATTCACCTTCTGCTTGAGCAATTAATCTCTTTTTAATTTGGGCAGCATCTGCTTCAGCTTCAATTACTTTCTTTTGACGGTCTCCATCAGCTTCAATTTTTTTTCTTTCTCTCTCTTGTTCAGCAATTGCAATTTCCTTTTCCTTTCTCCGTATTTCAATATCTCTTTGAACTAGTTGTTCTTGTGTCCCAACTTCATTCTGTACTTCTAATTCTCGTATTCTTGATTCTCTTTCTGCATCGGCTTTAGCAATTCGAGCTTTTCGATATTCAATTGCTTGCTTTGTTGCTTCCATATTCTTCTTTAATTCAGGCTCTAGTATGTTAACTTCCCTTATTTCTATAGATTCAATTACTATTCCCCAATCTGCCGTTAGTTCATGTATTTCTTTACTTACATGCTCAATAATTTCACGACGTTCTCTAATTATTTTTTCAAGAGGCATATTAGCACAAGTAGTTCTAATTATAGCTTCTGCGGCGTTTTTTAAAATTTTCTCGACATAATGATCATCTCGTGGCACCCAAGATACCGCGCTAAATGCTTTTTCAGGGTCAACAACTTTCCATATTAACATTCCTACTATAGATATATTTTGGTATTCCATAGATACTACTTGTTCATGAGCTTCTAGAATAGTTTGGATACTCGTAGTAGGAATTACTATATATTCGTCAATCAATGGTAATAACCAGATTCTTCCACCTAATCCAGCAGATTTTACTTTACCGTTTCTTAAATGAATTACAAACTGGTTGGTTCTGAACTTCCTATATCGTGTAGCCATAAATATGATAAATAGAAAACTGATTACAACGATACTCACGATTACGCCAACTAAAGGAAAATTAATATCTTGAAATATCATTTCTTTTCATTTCCTCCTTTTTTTTTTTTATTTTTTTTATTTTTTAATATTTTTTTTTATTTTTTAATATTTTTTTTTATTTTTTATTTAAATTTTTAATATTTTTTTTTGGATTGGTGGCTTATTTTATCGACTATTAGATGTTTATTTCTTACACCAACAATTACCACTTTTTCCTCCTTTTCAAAAACATCTCCTAGTTCAAGAGGCATTACATGTAGCTTCTCATATTTCATTGGATTATTAGATGGGATTTTAATGACTCCACCATAATCATCAATCTTAAGAATTACTTCCCCTTCCTTTCCCAATAAATTTTCAGTTGAAACTATTGAATAATGCTTTGAAATCGCGATTTTCTTCCAAACCGTTGAAATAAGTTTGGTAGTTAAGATACTTGCGACAGGCGCAATAATGAACATTAAAAATTTTAAGAATTCAATAATAATATAATATGATGTTATTCCAGAAATCCCAAAAACTAAAAGTGCGGATGAAAGTAAAAGCATAAATGGTGCTGGTGTACTACTCTCTTGAACATGTGAATCTACTTGAAATTGTTCTGCATGATCATGATCTACATGATCCATGTTGTCTGCATGATCAAAATAATCCGGATGATCCACATGATCAACGTGATCAAAATAATCCGGATGATCTATATGATCGATATGATCAACATGGTCGATATGGTCAACATAATCGAAATAATCCGGATGATCCACATGATCGATATGATCTACGTGGTCAATGTGATCTGTACCTTGATCTTGAACAGATGTTTCAGCTAATATGAAAGAAACGATAGAAAGAATCAACCCTCCAATAAATAGACCCAAACAAATACTAAAAAAGATATCATAACCATCCATCTTTATTATTTCCCCTCATTACTTTTTCTCAATTACGTTATTTAA
>Ga0307433_1001221_pt1 | contig 14684 bp, 9 predicted proteins | sample SalMarWE160210MG_FD_202166 | JGI IMG/M metagenome (GOLD analysis project Ga0307433, IMG submission 202166) | Salt marsh sediment microbial communities from the Plum Island Ecosystem LTER, Massachusetts, United States - WE1603-210 | ecosystem: Environmental > Aquatic > Marine > Intertidal zone >... | reverse complement strand
TCAGGAATCAGGGCCATGACGCAAGAGGGTCGCGGATCCCCTCGCGACTCCGCCCGACAGGCGTCTACTCTACCGGATGTCGGAGGATGGTCTTGAGTTTCTCGGGCGCCGTGCGGCGGGCGTCGCTCAGGTAGATTTCGTGGTGCTTGCCGGCCGGCTCGTGGCCTTCATCGCGGATGAAGGCTTGCAGCCGCTCGATCGTCGGGCCTTCCTCCGAGTACGGGCCGATGTGCAGGATCTGTGCCGAGAGGCCTTCCTCGAACCGCTCCAGCCGCACCCGGTCGAGCGCCGCCGGGTCCTTCTTCTGCCGTAGTGTCTCGGCGGCCGCTTCGACCATCTCGGCCGTCACGACGTCAGGCTGGGCGATCATGAGGGTCCAGCGCCACTCGTCCTTGCGGCGGGTGCGGAACGCCTCGGGACCGTCGGCCCACCAGAGCCCCTCCAGGCCCAAGACCTTCCAGTCGGCGCCACCGCCCATCTTCGAGGTGAACTTCAGCGTGTACGACAGGCCGTAGAGCGCCTCGATGGCCTCCTGAAACGCGGCCGAGGTGTTCGGATCGCCCTCGCCGTCAACCATCAGGAACCCGAGCGCGGGCACTTCCAAGAGCACGGGCTTCGTGGCCGACGCCTTCCACAGGTGCGGCAGTTGTTTGCGCAGGTCGATCTTGTGCATCGGTTCGCCCCTTGCTGCCCCTCTTGCGCCGGGGTCGTTCCGTCCTGACGAGTCGCCAAGGTCACCTGCCCGGCCCCGCGCATGCCACGCTTTTCGCTGGCGCTACGGCGTGGCGTGACGGGGGTCCGCCGTGGGTATTTGCCATTGACAGTCGGCCGCGAGGCCATAGCATGAACGAGGTCGCTTTCGATGTGTCGAAGGTGCCGCTGGTGCCTTATAGCGGAGGAGGACGCTCGTGGTGTCGCACGTCCGTCTGCAGCGGTTCGTCGCTTGCCTGGCAATGCTCGCTACAGCGTGCGCGGCAGCGGCGCCGGCGCCGACCGTTCCCGCGGCGCCGGCCACCCCTGCGGCGGCCAAGCCGAAACAGGACGCCGTCCTTTCGTCGTTGCCCGACACCGACGGCGTGTACGGCGGCAAGGTCACCTTCAGCGAGAAGGCGTTCCCGGTGGTGGCCAACGGCACCGAGCCGCAGGTCCAGGGGCTGCTTCGGACGGCGCAGCCGTTGCACTGCCGCACCTGCCGTTCCACCGGCAAGGTCGGCAGGAAGGTGTCGTATGTTCCCCGGGGTCAGGGTCTCCGGACACCTGTTGTCAAGACCTGGCAGGAAACCTGTTCGACGTGCGGCGGGTACGGAAACCTGTGCGATCCGAAACTGCCGAAGCGCCTGGTCCTGCTGGTCGAACGGCTGGCCCACGTCAAGCGGGGGAACCTGTTCGCGAAACTCCGGGCGTTGGCCAAAGAGCGGCTGGCGGCCGCCTTCGAGGTCCGTGACAAGACGTGGGACACGTATCGCTGTGAGAAGGTCATGGGGTACCGCAGCGTCTCGTACGTCGACAGTGAGGGGCGCCGGCGCAGCCGCAACGTCCGGACCGTCGTGGGGCTGAAGACCGTCAAGGACCGGACGAAGTCGCTTCACGTGAACGTGGGCTCGCTGATGGCCGACCAGTGGCGGGGGCAGGCGCAGCAGCCGCCCGCCGGACAGGCTGCCCTGCTCGTCGGCACGACCGGCGCCAAGGCCGAGGTGGGCGGGTGGGTGTGGATGAAGATGCATGCCCAAGGCAGCGGACGCCCCCACGCCGCAGCCAAGGCGGGTAAGCCGCCGACTGCCGGCCCGCCCAGCGTCATCCTCTTGTGCGGCACGCCGAAGACGAGCACGGTTCCCGAGGGTCGTGCCGCCGTCGGCGGGCTTGTCCTCGGCACCTGGAAGCCCGCCGGAGGGGGGAAAAAGACCGGCATCCCCGTTATCATGGTGACCGTGTCCGTGGCGGGGCGATAGTGCGGGACCCACGTCGCCGCGGGCGGCGATGGCTCAGCAGGTCGGCGTCACCGGAACAGGAAAGGGGCAGGTCAATGCAGTGCCCGGCATGCGGCAATACGCTGACGCAGATGACGGTGGCCGACGTCGCGGTGGATGTGTGTGCAGGCGGCTGCGGCGGTATCTGGTTCGACAACCAGGAGGTCCGCAAACTGGATGATACCGAGGAGGCCGCCGGCGAGACGCTCCTTGATATCGAACGCGACCCGGGCGTCACGGTGGATCACGACGCCCAGTGGGGCTGCCCACGATGCGGGCATCCGGCCATGACGCGCCATTTCTACAGCCCGCAGCGGAGCGTCGAACTGGACGAGTGCCCGAAGTGCGGCGGGGTGTGGCTGGACGCGGGCGAATTGGCCACCATCCGCGCCCAGTACGCCGGCGGCGCCGAGCGCCGGGCCGCCCACCGCGCGTTCGCTCAGCAACTCTACAACGAGCAACTGGCCGAGGCGCAGAGGGAGTTCGGCGTGACGGGCCCGCCGGACGCCGCGCCTCCCGGCGTAGACGCCTCGGCCGCCCGGCCTGCCACCGCCGGTGATGACAGCGGACCGCTCGGCATCCTCCGCCGCCTGTTCAGATTCATCTGACGCGGTGCCCGCGGCCGTCGGCCGTTGCCGTTGGAGCGCCGCCGGCTATTCCCGTCGCCGTACCGGCGACGGCTAAACGCGGCGCGGTCCTTGCGGGCACAGTGTGGGGCGGCGCGCAAAAAGGCGGGGCTCGTCGCCGTAATCGTTGAGCCGTCGTCGCCCGCGGCGACGGGCATTGCCGTTGGAGCGTCGGCGCCTAATCACGTCGCCGTGCCGGCGACGGCTAAACGGCGCCCGGTTCGGTATCGTTTAGCCGTCGGCGGCACGCCGACGGGAATGCGCGTCGATGCACCAACGGCAACGACCGTCGCCGTACCGGCGACGGCTAAACGCGGCGCGGTCGGGTCGCAAATCGCTGCGTTGGATGGCGTTGGCGCGCAAAAAGGCGGGGCTCGTCGGTCCGCTTGGCGACCGGATGTGTCGGCAGGGGACATCCGCCGGTCGCAAACGGGTATGATGACGAGCCCGCGTCGAGGTGTTCGTTACATCAGGTGTTACTGCCGGCGACGGCCTTTCGCGGGCCGGTCGCTTTGGCCCCTGGGGCCCTTACCTTCTTCGCCCGGCTGTTGCGGCCGCATTAGCCCCATGATGGCCCGCATCGTGATCATCCGAGCGGTCCTTTCGTCGTCGGGCTTGAGATTGAGGGCCTCCATGACCTTCGCCTGGAACGCTGCCAAGGCGTCCTTGAGGTCCTTCCCAACGTCTCCCTTCATGAGGGTTGCGAGCTTGACGCGTTGGCCCTCATTCAACTCGACCCTGGGCGGGCCTCCGCGTCGGGCGTCGGCCGGCGGGCCGCCTTCCCGCCCGCGGACGCGTTCGCCTCTGGCGCGCGGCTGTTCCGCTTGGGCGTAGACCACCAGGGCGGTGCCTCCGGCCAGGATCACGGCCGCAAGGCTGATTAACAGAACCTTTCTCATGTTCGCTCTCCTTTCATACGACGTTCGCAGTGCACTGGGTTACCCGATACACTCCCCACTTTACCTGTTCTAAACGGCAACCGCGGGGGCTTATTGCAGGAAAGTGCGAGGCTTGGCGATCCGGTTGACGGCTGCCGGTGGGCGTGTGGTCTCTACTCGGCCGCCTCGCGCGGCGTGGCCTCGACCGCGAGGTCACCGTCGCGGACGGAGACGCTGACGGTGGCCCCGTCGGCAATCTCGCCGGCGACGATCGCGCGGCCGATGCGGGTCTCGAGCCCGCGCTGCATGTAGCGCTTCAGCGGCCGCGCACCGTAGACGGGGTCGTAACCGGCGTCGGCGATGAAGTGCCGCGCGTCGTCCGAGAGTTCCAGGCGGATGTTGCGGTCGTGGAGGCGCCGCTGCAGGTCTTCGGCCAGGAGGTCGACGATCCTGAGGATCTCGTCGCGCGTCAGGGGTTTGAAGAGCACGATGTCGTCGATGCGGTTGAGGAACTCGGGCCGGAAGGCGGTGCGCAGTTCGCGCATGACCCGCTCGCGTGCGGCGTCTTCAATCTCGCCGGTCTCGGTCACGCCTTCGGCCAGGAACTCGGAGCCGAGGTTCGAGGTCATGATGACGACCGTGTTCTTGAAATCGACGGTGCGCCCCTGCGCGTCGGTGATGCGGCCGTCGTCGAGGATCTGCAGGAGCACGTTGAAGACGTCGGGGTGGGCCTTTTCGATCTCGTCGAAGAGGACCACCGAGTACGGTTTGCGTCGGACGGCCTCGGTCAGTTGCCCGCCCTCCTCGTAGCCGACGTACCCGGGCGGTGCGCCGACGAGGCGCGACACGGTGTGCCGTTCCTGGTACTCGCTCATGTCGATACGGACGATATTCTCTTCGGTGTCGAAGAGGGCCTCGGCCAGCGTCCGTGCGAGTTCCGTCTTCCCGACGCCGGTGGGTCCGAGGAAGATAAACGACCCGATGGGCCGCCGCGGGTCCTTGATGCCGCTGCGGGCGCGGATGACGGCGTCGGCCACCAGGGCGACGGCCTCGTCCTGTCCGACGACGCGCCGGTGCAGGATCTCGTCGAGGCGGAGGAGTTTTTCGCGCTCGCCCTCCACCAGCCGCGTCATCGGGATGCCGGTCCAACAGGCGACGATCTCGGCGATCTCGTCCTCGGTGACCTCTTCGCGGAGCAGCCGCCCGGCCCCGTGCTTCTCGGCGAGTCGGGCTTCCTGCTCCTTGAGGGTCCGTTCGAGTTCGGGCAGCCGGCCGTGTTGGAGTTCGGCGGCCTTCTCGAGGTCGTACTCGCGCTGGGCCTGCTCGATGGCTTGGCGTGTCTGTTCGATCTCTTCGCGAACCTTCTGGACGCGGTGGATCGACTCCTTCTCGGCGTCCCACTGGGCCCGCATGGCGTCGGCCTTGGTCTGCAGGTCGGCGAGTTCCTTGCGCAGCGCCTTCAGTCGGTCCTTGCTGGCCTTGTCCTTCTCCTTCTTGAGGGCGGCTTCCTCGATTTCGAGTTGCATAACGCGCCGGGTGGTCTCGTCGAGTTCGGCCGGCATCGAGTCGATCTCGGTGCGGATCATCGCGCAGGCCTCGTCCACCAGGTCGATGGCCTTGTCGGGCAGGAAGCGGTCGGAGATGTACCGGTTCGACAGGACCGCCGCCGCCACCTGGGCGTTGTCCTGGATCTTCACACCGTGGTGCAGTTCGAATCGCTCCTTGAGGCCGCGCAGAATACTGATGGTGTCCTCGACCGTCGGCGGGTCGACGAGGACGGGCTGGAACCGGCGTTCCAGGGCGGCGTCCTTCTCCACCTGCTTGCGGTACTCGTCGAGCGTTGTGGCGCCGATGCAGTGCAGTTCGCCGCGGGCGAGCATGGGCTTGAGCATGTTGCCGGCATCGACGGCCCCCTCGGCCCGCCCGGCGCCGACGACGGTGTGCAGTTCGTCGATGAACATGAGGATGCGGCCGTCGGACTGCTTGACCTCGCCGAGGACGGCCTTGAGGCGTTCCTCGAACTCGCCGCGGTACTTCGCCCCCGCCACCAGGGCGCCCATGTCGAGGGCAAAGATGGTCTTGTCCTTGAGCATCTCGGGCACGTCGCCGCGCACGATCCGCTGGGCCAGGCCTTCGACGATGGCGGTCTTGCCGACGCCCGGCTCGCCGATGAGGACGGGGTTGTTCTTGGTCTTGCGCGACAGGATGCGGATGACGCGGCGGATCTCGGCGTCGCGGCCGATGACGGGGTCGAGTTTGCCCGAGCGCGCCTCATCGACGAGGTTGCGGCCGTAGCGCTGGAGTGCGTCGTAGGTGCCCTCGGGGCTGGCGCTGGTGACCCGCTGGCTGCCGCGCACCTCCGACAGCGTTTTCAGGAACCGGTCGTGCGTGACGGCGAACCGGGCGAGGATCTTGCCTGCGGGCGAATCGCCGGCCGCATCGATGATCGCCAGCACGACGTGCTCGACCGAAACGTAGTCGTCGCGGAGCCGTTTGGCCTCGTCCTCGGCCTTGACGAGGACCTGGTTCAGCCGCCCCGTGACGTAGACGTTGCCCGGCCGCGCGCCGGGGCCGCCCACCTGCGGCCGTCGCTCCAGTTCGCGTCCGAGTTCGGCCCGCAGCGCGTCTACGGCAACGTCCATCTTATTCAGGAGGCGCGGCAGGAGTCCTTCGGGTTGGTCGGCGAGGGCGGCCAGCAGATGCTCGACATCCACCTCCTGGTGCCCGCGGCGCACCGCGAGCGACTGGGCGTCGTGCAGCGCCTCCTGGCATTTCTGCGTCAGGCGATTGGGATCCATGATGTCTGCCTCCTTATCCGTGGGTGTAGGCCGGGGCGTGCCCCGGCATCTGTGCATAGCGTCTCCGACCTGTTCAATGGCAAACGCGGTGCCATGCCCCGGAGGCCGTTTCCAGACCCGATAGAGCGTTTTGGCAGCCGAGAGCGGGGATTTCTCGGCTGACGGCTATGCCATTTTGGCAGAAACAGCCGGTCAATTGGCTACGACGACAACTCGCGAATCGTTCTTGTTGCCATGTTACGGACTTGCGGGTCTTGTTCCGTCTCGAGGAGTTTCTTCATATGGGCAATGGCCCGCTTGTCGCGCATCCAGCGAAGTCCGTTGGCGGCCTTGTAACGGACGTCCTTGCTTTCGTCCGAGAGCATTTCGACCAGGCGGTCGTACGCTTGCCTGGCTTGAATGCGTCCTAGCGTGACGGCGGCTTGCGCTCGGACCCGGGCAACGGCATCCTTGGTGGCCTCGAGAAGTGGCGGAATGACTTTCGGGTCGCCGCAGCAATCCAGAGCGCCTGCGGCGTACTCTCGTATCTTCGGGTTGCTGGCCTTGAGTTTTGTGACGATGGCCGCCGTGGGCATGCGGTTATTGAAATCGCGGGCCAACAGCAGGGCTTCGCATTGCACCTTGACGTCGGGGTCATCAAACAGTCGGACCAAGTGAGGGGTCACTTCCTTCGGGGCCGCACGGGCGGCGCCCCTGATGGCGTAGCGGCGCACCGTGGGCGATGGGTCTTTCAGGGCCGCAAGGAGACCCTCCTTGGCGGGTGGATATGGATGGTCGAAGAAGAAGCCAACGGCAAATTCGCGTTCCGATTCGTCCTCAGACTTGAGCATGGCCAGCGCGCGGTCGATGATCTTCTGTGACGACTTTCGGTAGCAGCGACTCCCGATGAACCTCCCGCCTGCGACGCCGCGCAGACGCTCGTCGGCACTCTGGCTCATCATCCAGAGCATCGTTTCCTCGTCGCCTGTCAGGGCTACACACCACCGAGCCTGTTTTCGCATCTCCGGATCGGGGTCTTCGAAGAACGGCTGCATGAGAGCCTTGATCTCGGTTGCGTTGCCCCACTGTTTGGCCCCCAAGGCGGTTTCCGCAATGATGGCGCGGATAGCCTGCCGCCGGACGTTGGGTTCGCGGCTGTTGAGCCGTTCGATCAGACGCGCCTTCTGTTGCTCGGAGGTCCAGTAGCGCTGCTTGACGACCTTGTAAGAGACTCTGAGTTTGGGCCGGGAACGGCGGGAGACCGCCACCGCGATCTTGTAGTCCGTTGTGTGAAAGTGATACGTGAGGCCGTCCGTTCCGTGAAGCACGCTGCCCTGATGAAAGTTCCACTCCTTGGTCGTGTGCCTTGGCAGGTTGTAGGCAGGGCCGAAAATGATGTCCAGGCCCGACTCCGTCGGGTCAAGAAGGTTGGCGAGGAAGCCATGAGGCTTCTGCGCCCATGCGTAGAGGGTTTCGCCCGAAGGGACCTCTATCGAGAACCCCTCGTTTTCCGCCAACTCCAGGTCACCCGAGGTAGGCAAACTGTCTTGGGCTGGCCGGAAAGCACCGATTCCTTTGACGCCGACGGCCGCTGCGAAATCGGCCTTGCCGGCGCGCTTGAGATCCCAAGTCATTTGCCACTTGAAATCGCGGACGCGCCCTTGGCCTTCATCGACTTTGCCCGACCATTCGACTTGCTGCTTCGCCTCTAAGGGCCGGCCCGCTTCCAGGTCGAGCACGACGTGGCTTAGGACCTTCACCTTCGTGGCGGACTTGTCGGCCGGGTCGACCGGGTGCGCATCCAGGTTGGTCTTGACGGAGAACTCCGCGCACGGGGTTTCGCCGACCATCTTCGTTCCAAGGAGTATGATCTGACGAGTGCCTTCGAGACGGAACGGATCGTACTTGCCTTTTTCGGGTGCAACGCGCTCCACATATCGGTCGCCGATGTCGAGGGGTTTGCGGGGGAGGGGCCACAGGTCGGCCATGAAACTCAGAGGCGCTTCACCGGGATTGTAGTTGCCCGGCGACCGGCCCATCCGGTCCATCGCGACCGGTGGAAGCCGGATGCTCGGGGGAAGATGCTTGGGGTCTTGTTCCAGCCACTTGCCGTCCGGCCCGAGCATCGCCGCCTTGGTTATTCTGATTTCGAGCGTTGCTTGGGTCGGCCATTTGGCTGCGGCGGGAATCACCAGTCTCGTATTCATGACCGTGCGCATCTTCCCGAGTGGGCCGTCTCCCTCGCTACGACAGGCGCCTTTGTACTGCCAGCCCTCCTTCGACGCCTTGAACCTTATCTCGAGAGGCAGGGCCAACTTGGCGAGATTCTTCGCGGCTTTCTCGGCATCGCTCATCCCGCTCCTGACGACCGTCGGGAGACCGGCCGGTTTGTCCCCGGGTGGCGTCGCGTCTCCGAAAGTCAGCGGCAGGGCGGTGAGAAAGGCGATGAGAAACCCCGTAGCCCCGGCCCCCGCGATCCTGTTTCGCATGGCCTGTCCCCTCCTACTTGGGCCCGTGTCGGATTTATCCCAAGGATGCTGTAACACGGCGCCACGCCCACTTCAATGTCCTTCTCGGGGCGCGCAGCCCGGCGGATCACTCCCCGAAGAACGACGCCAGCGAATCGTTCCGGACGGTCGTGTACCAGGGATCGAGCGTCTGGCGCGGCGTGAGGGTCGCCAGGAGCAGGCCTTCGCCGCCGTCGGCGGTCCGGATGCCGCGTGCGTCCCAGCAGCCGGAGTTCAGCCACCGGTCGTCGGCACTCGCGTTGCACAGCAGCGTGGGCGTGGCCCATTCGGCGGCGCGGGAGGCAAAGTGGGCGGGGAGGATCGTCTCCTTGGTGCCGGGGTCGGGGTCGGGCCCGGCCATGTGGGCGATCACGAGAAAGGCGTCGGCCCCCGCCCGCGCGAGTTCCGCAAAGACGCGGGGGAAGCGGATGTCGTAGCAGATCGCCAGACCCAGCCCCCACCCCGTGCACTCGGCGACCACCGCCTCGTTGCCGGCGACGAACGGCTTCTTGTCGAGCGGCGTCAGGCACCGTTTGCGGTACCGGACCTCGGCCGGCACGTTGCCGCAGGCCAGGGCGTCGTTGGTGGCACCGTCGGTGGCGGTGCCGGCGGTGCCGAGAACGAGCGCGACCCCGGCGTCCCGCGCCCGTGTAGCCAGTTCGCGTTCGGCGGCGGCGAGTTCGTTCCAGTCGAGACGAGCGAAGTCGGCGCGGGCGACGCTGGGGTAGCCGGTCAGGGCACATTCCGGCGTCAGGAGGAGTTGCGCGCCGGCCTCGGCGGCGGCCGAGACACCTTCGGCGATACGGTCACGGTTCTCGGCGACCGAGTCCGTTGGGTTGAAACTCCAGCAGGCCGCAAGGAGCGGTTCTTCCATGGGTGAGGATCCCCCGCACGTCAAGGCAACCTAGGCCACTAGGCTGCGCAGGCCTTCAACGAAGACCCTGAAGCTGGGCGACCTGTTGCGGTCGGGAACCATGTGTTGTGCGATCCTGTCGGCTACTTCGATCTTGGGCATACCTGCGCGGTAGTACCCCGCTCTCTGGAGTGTTCTCTCGAGTTGCTCCCACGTGCCGCCGTCTATCGCGTCGGGATGCCGAAAGCGCGCCCGCGCTGAAATGGTACGCGGGACTCGCGGGTAGGCTGCCACCACTGCATCGACGTCACCGAAGAACCAAGCCTCAATCTCCTCAATGGCGATACGGTTCAAGACAACCACACTTCCACTTGAGCTTGGCGAGGATGCAGTGGGAAGCCTCGCGATCGAGGCCATTCCTTCAAGGTTCGACTTGATCCAGTGACAGTCTTGCCGGTCCTCGTCTACCAGCACGACGATGTGCCAGTCCGATGGGATCCAACGCCTGTAGCCCCGGAGCAGCATGGGCAGTTCTCCTAGCAGGTGCTGCTTGCCTTGGTGTGGGATGAAGCGTGTACTGTGTTCAGGCCCTATGATCCTCGGCACAAGGTGCCGGAGGGCGGCTTCGGCAGACCGTTCTTCGAGGAGGAGCTCGATGTGCATTGCCGCCTACTCCTCTCGCATGGCGGGGCTGTTTGGCAGCGTCTGCGTGGGAGGCCCAACCGATTCCTTGAGCGGGTCACCGGCATCAAATTGGCCCGATGTCCACAGATGCCCCAATTGGGCACCTTCGTCGCAGAACTCCTTGATGCCTTTCATGTTCGACGCGCGTTGGGCCCGCGTGTAGCCACAATCATCGCGGAACAGTACCCATACCTCCTTGGGGCGGAGCGCGTCTACGAAGAAAGGCGAGTGGGTGGTGACCATCAGCTGAGTGTTGTCACACGCCTTGCGGCATTCCTCTGCGAGCAAGGGCAGCAAGCGGGGGTGGAGGTGGTTTTCCGGTTCCTCAATTCCGATGAGCTGAGGTGGCGCCGGATCGTACAGCACGGTCAGGTAGGCGAGCAGTTTCAGCGTGCCGTCTGAGGCAAACTTCGCGAGGATCGGCTTGGCGAATGGAGCATCCTTGATCTGCAGCAGCAGCCGGCCGTCCGGCATAAGGTCGGCGTCCACCCGTTCAAGTTTGGGGACACGCTGAGACAGTGTTCGGCGGATATCCTCAAGGTATTCGGGATGCCTCTCCTTCAGGTGCTGGATGACGTTGGGCAAGTTATCGCCGGTCGGGGACAGGCGCTCCTGGGGGCCCGCTTCAGGTAACCCGCGCGTGCTCGCTGCGGTGATGTAGGATACGTACCAGCCCGTGATGAAACGGCGCAGGGCGCTTACCCGAGGGTGTTTGGCCAGCTGGCCCAGTGTGTTCACCGCGAGCATCTCTCGGGAATCCAGAGCCTCTGAGACCCGCTCGTCCTGTTCGTCCGGCATCCCGCCGGTCACCACACTGCCACTGCCACTCCTGAAATCCAGGAACTTGAACGGTTTGCCGTAGCTCTTGCGTCGCCACTGCAGCCACTCTTCGGCAACATAGGGACCATCATCCCCTTCATCCACGCCAAGATGGTAAGTGACAAGCGGCAGACCGGGGAGTTCACGGTACTTCAGTTCGATACGAATGCATCCGTCTGCGCCCCGACTGCGCAACTCCTTGAATCTGCCGCGTTTGTCCCATGCCTGGCGCAAGCCAACCGAGAAACACTCCGAAAGGAATGCGAATACATCGAACATCGTAGACTTGCCGCTTCCGTTTGGGCCTACGAAGACGGTGAGCGGTGTTATGTTCTTTATCGCAACATTGTGAAGCGCTCTGTAGTTCTGAATCCCCAAGTACTCGAGGCGGGGAATCGCTTCGGGCGTATTCGCTTCGGCCGGCATGAGATTCTCCTTCGTCGCGGGACGGGGACGTCCCGCGCAAGGGGACAGTCCTGCAGTCGCACACCTCTGTCAACTCGGTGACGTGAAACAGGCTACCACAAGTGCGGATGCAGTTCAAAATGCTTTCTGTGCCCCTGGCTCGTACACCGGGAAGGACAAAGGGCGTTGCTTGGCCCCCTAGGCCGGGCTGCGAGGACCGACACAAACAGACTCTGCGCCTGTGGCGTTTTCTCGTATTGACGGGCACCGCGGCGCCGATTAGAATGCTGGTGCAACCTTGGAGTCTATGGCCGAAGGCCAGAAGGTGGACATCGCGGCTGTGGGCGAGGCGGTCTGTGGACTGTTCGCCCGTCAGGAGGTCGTCGGCCTCGTCCGCCGGACGTTGGGCGATGAGGGGAGGGCGAGCGTCGAAGGCCTGTGGGGATCGAGCGCGCCCGCCCTGGCCGCGGCCCTCATTCCGGACTGTCCGTCCACGCTCCTGTATGTGGTCGCGCACATCGACTCGGTGGACGATGCCCGCGACGACTGGCGGCTGTTCGCCGGGGTTGACCCCCCCGTCTTCCCTGCGTGGGAAGCGTTGCCGACCGAGTCGGACGTCTCCGACGAGATCCTGGCCGACCGGCTGCGGGTGCTCAAGGCGCTGGAGGCGGGGCGCCCCGGAGCCCGACGCGGGAGCGTCGGGTCACCGTCACAGGCTCGGGTGCGTGCCACGGCGGACGAAGATGCCCCGACGCCTCCGCGTCGGGCGCGAAACGGCGTCGCGCTGCCTCGCGTGCTGGTGGCGCCGATTCAGGCGATCATGCAGCCGGTGCCTTCGCCGCGGCACCTGGCCGAGAACACGATCGAACTGACCGTCGGCGTCGAGTACAGCATGGCGCACCTGCGTCGATGGTTGGCCGAGCGCGGTTTCCGTCCGGCGGAACTCGTCCTGGAGCCCGGCCAGTACGCCGTGCGAGGCGGCATCCTGGACGTGTACCCGCCCGCCGCCCCGGCGCCGTACCGGTTGGAGTTCTTCGGCGACGAGTTGGAGAGTCTCCGCACGTTCGACCCTTCGACGCAGCGGAGCCTCGACGACCGCGACCGCGTGGCCGTCTCGTTCATGCCGACCGGCGCGGGCGGCCCCCTGGCCACCGAGACCTCGACCAATCTCCTGGATTACCTTCCGGAGGGCGCCTGGATCGTTTGGCAGGACCCGCTTGAGATTGCCGAGGTCGGTCGTTCGTTCGTCGCGCGGCTCGCCAGCCCGGTGGGTGTGTATGCTTTCGACGCGGTGGTGCGTGAGAGCCGCGAGTTTGCGCGGCTCGACGTTTCGAGTTTCACGAGCAGCGGCGCGAGCGACGCCTTCGCGCTGCGGACCGAGAGCCTCCCCGCCTTCAGCGGCAAGGCCGAGGCCGTGCGCGAAGAACTGGCCGCGCTGGCCGCCGAGAACACCGTGCTCCTGTTCTCCGACAACGAGGGCGAGCGCGACCGCCTTGCCGAGATCACCGGCGCCATGGCGCCGCAGGTCAGGTCACGCATCCGCTTGGGCGTGGGCCGTCTCGGGGCGGGGTTTCGTCTGGTGGCCGAGAATGTGGCGATCGTCTCGAACCACGAGATCTTCCAACGGTACCAGGCCCGCCGGCGGCTCGGGCGGCGGCTCGAAACCCGCGCCATCGACACCTGGATGGACCTGAAGCGCGGCGACCTGGTCGTCCACGTTGTCCACGGCATCGGCCGGTACCTGGGGATGAAGACCCTCCGCCGCGACGCCAAGGCCCTGACCGATACCAAGGGCGCTCGCCTGCCGTCCGGTGCCGGTGCCGCCGAGCAGACCGCCGATTACCTTCTCCTGGAGTTCCGCGACAAGGTCAAGGTGTACGTCCCGGCGTCGCAGATCGCCCTGGTCCAGAAGTACGTGGGCGGCTTCAAGGGCAAGCCGCGCCTGTCGCGCGTGGGCGGCAAGGCGTGGGGCGAGAAAAAGCGGCGGGCCGAGGAGGCCGTCCAGAACTTCGCGACGGAACTGCTACGGATCCAGGCCGTCCGCGAGGCACGCCCGGGCATCGCTTACCCCTCGGACAGCCTCTGGCAGAAGGAGTTCGAGGCGGCGTTCCCGTACCCCGACACCGACGACCAGACGGCCGCCATGCACGAGATCAAGCGCGACATGTGCTCGCCGCGGCCGATGGACCGGCTGGTGTGCGGCGACGTGGGGTACGGCAAGACCGAGTTGGCGGTCCGGGCGGCGTTCAAGGCCGTCGAGGCCGGCAAGCAGGTCGTTGTGCTTGTGCCGACCACGGTCCTGGCGGTCCAGCACGTGGCGACCTTCCGCGAGCGTGTGGCCGATTACCCCGTCGTCACCGAGATGCTCTGCCGGTTCCAGACGCGGGGCGTCCAGGCCGAGATTCTCGACCGGTTCCGCAAGGGCCGGGTGGACATCCTCATCGGCACGCACCGGTTGCTTCAGAAGGACGTCGTGCCGGCCGACCCGGGCCTCCTGATCGTGGATGAGGAGCAGCGGTTCGGCGTCGCGCATAAGGAGCGGCTCAAACGGATGCGGCAGACGGTGGACATCCTGACGCTGACGGCGACGCCGATCCCGCGGACGCTGCACATGTCGCTCCTGGGCATCCGCGACATCTCGAGCCTGACGACCGCACCCCAGGACCGGCGGGCCGTCCGGACCGAGGTGTGCCGGTGGGACGATGACCGAATCCGCCAGGCCATCCTGCGGGAACTGGCGCGCGACGGGCAGGTCTTCTTCGTCCACAACCGCGTCCGGACGATCGAGGCGGTGGCCGGCCGGGTCCGGCGGCTCGTGCCGGAGGCCCGTGTCGAATGGGCCCACGGCCAGATGAAAGAGCGAAAGTTGGAGGACCGGATGCTCCGGTTCTTCGCCGGCGACGTCGACGTCCTCGTCTCCACCACCATCATCGAGTCGGGTCTCGACGTGCCGCACGCCAACACCATGTTCATCCACGATGCCGACCGGTTCGGCCTGGCGGACATGCACCAGTTGCGCGGCCGCGTGGGGCGGTACAAACACCGTGCGTATTGCTATCTATTACTTCCGGAGAAGCGTCCGCTGACGCCGACGGCGTCGAAGCGCCTCCGCGCCGTCGAGCAGTACGCCGAACTGGGAGCGGGTTTTCAGATTGCGATGCGCGACCT
>Ga0307433_1001218_pt1 | contig 14704 bp, 14 predicted proteins | sample SalMarWE160210MG_FD_202166 | JGI IMG/M metagenome (GOLD analysis project Ga0307433, IMG submission 202166) | Salt marsh sediment microbial communities from the Plum Island Ecosystem LTER, Massachusetts, United States - WE1603-210 | ecosystem: Environmental > Aquatic > Marine > Intertidal zone >... | reverse complement strand
GTCCAACTTTTTCTGCAATATCTGCAATACTATTACTAAAAGATTCGAGAGCTAAATGAGGTTCAATTTGTTCAGTTTCTGCGCTTATGGTACCTACCCAGCTTAAAGAAAGAAAAAAGACTAAAGCTATGGCAAGTATAAAGTTTCTATTTATTTTGACTAATTTCATTTTTATCATTTTATATTTACTCCTCACTATAAAAATAAGTTGAAGAGAGGAAAATTAATTTTCCTCTCTTTTTTTAAATCTACTCTAATATTTACTAAATTTACCAACAAAAACTATTCATCATTCTACCTGTACTAAACTTTTCTAAGGCAAATATTTGGGAAGGAATGCCTAAGGGTAATTTTTCCTGCTGTTCAGGAGTTAATAAATCTTTAACTTCTAAATATTTTTCAATTGTTTTAACTTTTAATTCTACCTGTAAATCGGCAGCTTCTTTTAATTTTTCCCTAATCTTTGCTAATTCAGTTTCCGGTTCTAACAACAATACCTTAATTTCTAATTCTTCAATTTGCATTCTGTTCCTAAGTTCAAGAGAATTTTTTTGAAAATCTAACAGAGTTTTATTAATTTCAGCTATTTGTTCTTCGGATAGATTTAGAGATTCGATGAATTCTCTCATATTTACTGCAGGACTATCTTTTAATCTTCTTTCCATCATTTCTCTAAATACACTGCTTTTTTGCTGTTGCATTTTCTGTTTCACTAAAGGTGTATTTTGTTGAGCATAAGAAGATTGAGCAAAGCCTAAAAATACTACGCTTATTACAACTACTAAGGTTAGTACCATCAATTTCGTTTTCATCTGTTTCACCTCCTTCTGATTTTTTTTCATTCTAACCAATAATAGAAGCAATTATTGTGCCAACTTATAAAATTAATCTCCACAATATTTATTTTTTAAAACATTTTTACTGAAAATTAAGATAAACAAAGACTTTCTAAATTCTTTTACTTAAACTATTTTATATTGTTTTACAATATTTACTTGGTAAATGTCAGCCATATCTATAAAAATGGTTAATTTTTCTCATTTTCCTATTAAAATAGTGTGCAATTTTTTCGCAGTAATTTAATTTCTTATCATTTTAAAAATAAATGGTGATTTAATTGGGCTTACCGGTCAAAATAAATACTCTTACCAGTTACCGATAGGGGAATGCCCATTATAAAATCTGCATCGATTAAATCTATTTTTTTAGCTACTACTCCCGCGCGATACATTATCCGATTATCTACATTCATTATTCCGGCAGTTTTAACCGCTGACCCAATAGCAATTCCCATATCTAAAAGCCTAAATGCACATTGAGGTCCATCAAATTCACTACCTTTATGGGAAATTCGGTTGGCACACTGGTCATACCCGCAGGCACCACAATTCAAGCCGAGAGATTGAGCATCTTTTAGACCTATCAATAAAACAGCCAGGGAATTTTTGACGTTATCACCATCACGGTCGAAATTTTTCTTACCCATTTCTTTGCCATAACTAATCATTTCTTTTGCCAATTTGATTACATCTTCTCCGTAAATTACTTTAAGTACTACAAAGTCTTTACCGGCAGATTTGGGAGCAATACGAGCAGCAACCCCCATCAAATTCGCGATATCCTTTATGGCCTCTTGAATATCAAATTCAGATAAATTTTGATTAGACATTTCTTAATTCCTCCTTGAATTAATTTTCCAATTCTCCAATTGGCCAATTTACCAATAAATTAATTGACTTATTGACCTATTCTCCAATTTACCGATTGACAGATTAAAAACACAAAATATGAAATTCATATTAGCGTAGAGCGTACAGCGTTTAGCGTATAGGTGCCTGTAATAAGTGTAAGAAAATATGGAGTATAAGAGATATTAATCATTATCCTTAAAATATAAGTTTTTAGTTGTTCGTTTTCCGTTTTTGGATAAAATTATTATACCCTGATAAATTAGAAATCATAATACCATTATAGACAGGTGAGACGCCTGTCCTACGATTAGTGGACTAACCAACTAACAAATCTTCTGTTTTTTTCCTTTTATTCACTATATGGTTACTACCCAAAAAGTACCCATATTTTACAAATAGTATTCGATAGTAGCAAGTAACATATTTAAATTATTTACTCATAGCACCTTGAAAACTTAAGTAGAAAAAATGGCTAAAACCCTTTATTTTATTAGTGTTTTATGGTATAATTAATCATAAAAATACTAATAAATAAGGAGAGTTCCAATGTCCTTTCACCTAAATAACGCACAACAAATGGCCATACATGATTCCCTATATAACTTAACCGAAAGGGAGAGAAAATATCTCAATAACTCCTGGGCCGAAACCTTCAGTAAGAAGATATTCCCTTTCATAAAGGAGGACCGGTTTAAAGTGTTATATAGTGATAATCCTGCCTCCCGGCCTAATAATCCGGCAAACGTCTATTTCGGACTTCTCATCTTAAGGGATATATTTAACCAATCAGATGAAGAAGCCCTTAATTCTCTAATGTTTGATATCAGGTACCAGCATGCCTTACGTACAACCAGCTTCCAGGAACAGCCGATATCCAAAAACAGCCTGACCAACTTTCGAGCAGCAGTATACAGATACAACCAAGAATACGGTGTTGATCTTATCCGGGAAGAGATAGAGGCACAAGCGAAAACATTCTCTAAACTACTCAAAATAGAAGGTAAGACCATCCGGATGGATTCCCTTTCAGTAAGTTCTTCCTGCAGGAAATTATCTCGATTGGAGATTATCTACTCTACTGTTTTAAGACTCATAAAAGTAATAGATAAAAATACTACTCTAGCGGAATACTTTAAACCATATTTAGATGAAAGCCACTATAATGATACCATCTACCGCGCAAGAGATAAAGATCTAAATACTAAAATTAAAAAAGTATTAAAAGATGGTGTAAGACTTTATTCTATATACAGAAAGGATAAAGAGATAAGAAAGACCAAAGAGTTTAAACTCCTTGCCCGGATGTTAAAGGAACAGAAGGGAAAGTCATCTAAACATATATCTCCTAACTCCCTGCAAAACCCTACTGATCCGGATGCTACCTACCGCAAAAAGGGGAAGAAGAAACATATAGGTTATACTGCCAATCTAGTAGAGAAGTTCGATGATAACAATAGGATGATAGAAGGCTATGACTTACAAAAAAATACCTACAGTGATCAGAAATTCGCTAAAGATACCATTAAAAGATTAGATAAAGGTACTACCGCTCTTGTTGATGGTGCCTATCACTCTGAAGATATAAACAATAAAGCCAAGGCCAAAGGCATAAAGATGGTCCCTACTAACCTTACAGGTGGAGGTAAAAATAATAATTGTGATAAATTTGAGATAGAGGAGAAAGGACATCTGGTTAAGAAATGCCCTTATGGTCATAAGCCTATAACCAGTAAGTTTAAAGAAGGATCCTATAGGGCACACTTTGATAAAAAATACTGCAACAATTGTCCCTTCCGTAAAGATTGTCCGGTAATAGAACAGAAGAAGAGTTACCTCTTTAGAGTATCAGAGAAAACCTTACATCGCTCTCGACTTATTACTAAGATGGGAACCTCCGAGTATCAGAAGCTGGCCCGGAAAAGGGCCGGTATCGAGGGTATTCCCTCGGTACTTCGCAGGAGGTACAAGATAGATCATCTGCCGGTAAGGGGGTTAATACGGGTAAAGGTCTACTTAGGGTTTAAGCTATCGGCCATAAACTGCAAGAGATTAATAAAAGGGTTGATGAATAGGCCTATACCTGAGCTTTCTACTCTTTTATATAACCATTTGTTATCGCTATTTAATTTTCAAAGAACCTATAGAGTTAAACTTGTTGCTTAAGTTAAATATGTTGTATTAAATAGTTAGTTTTTGGGATATAATCACTATATACTAAATACTATATACTGTTTTTCTATACGCTATACGCTAAACGCTGTACGCTATGTAATTTAATTATACTACCCAATTATTTTGTAATCAATAACCTGAAAAGTAGACAGATTCTTGTTAGTAGTCAATAGCCATTCCACTTCTGTGGGAACAGAAAAATCAGGCTGCAGCCTCCCCTTTTCCAACCAGTATCGGGAATGCTGGTTATCAAATTGTCCTTTATTGGCTTTAATAATCAATTTAATTGGCCTATCTAAAAATTCAACTTGCTCCAAAGTTTTCACTTTTTTTAATTCTTCAATAATTTTTTCCTTCAATTTTTCTTCAGGTAAAGGGGATACATTTACTAATCCTATATTCTTATTTAAGGGTCCAGTTATCTTCACGTTAGCTAAAACCGAATCATATCCCTCTTGTTCTAAAATACTTAATAATAGTTCATTGGCTTCTGCTGCTGCCTTACCATGATAACAAGGAGCCGCTAAAGGTTTAAGTAGATGTTTTAACTTGCAACCTTCTCTAAATTTACTTTCCCCTATCTGTAAGATTTTTATGCCCAAATAATCAGCAATTTTTCGAATTTCCTCTTTGTTTAACTCTAAAAGGGGGGTATAAAAACCATCATATAGTTTTAAACCCCTCTTCCCCCAGGTATCACTCAGGTTCGAACCAGTCAGTATCAGTCTTCCCGATGCTTCTTTTTTTACCCTTCCCAATTTAGCTATCCTGGTACATTTATTACAGGCTGGCCCCTTCTTTAGAACTTTTTCCTGTTCTCTCTTCCCTTGAATAATTTTTAATTTCAAATCTAAAGCCTTACTAATATCTTGAATATTTCTTAAACCCTTACTATAGCTATATTCTTCAAAACTGACCGTAACCGCTCCAACTTTTTCTCTCCCCAGGGACTGGATGGCTAAAGCAGAAACTACAGTGCTATCTAATCCACCCGAAAAAGCCACTACAATCTCTTCCCCCTGGCTGATTTTTTCAATCTCTTCTAATATATTATTAATTTTTTCTTTTGTACTAATCATCATCCAATCCAACTATTTTTCTTCTAATTATTTTCATTTTGTTTATAAAAAAGGTCAAGGTAAATTATAAACACTATTACAATTCCTCGACCTTTTATATTTATTAAACCTATCTTTAATTAACAATCTATCAATTATATTTTTTCCAAATATTCTTTAAAAGAAATGCTTTTATACCATCCTTCACCAATATAATTTAATACTGGAATAAATTGTTCTGTAGTAACATATCCTGGCAAAGGAGCTATCCGGGTATGAGCAATTTCTAAAAACCAGGTAGTAGGGTAACCGCTAACCTGGTACAATACAGCTAATTCTCTTTCAGAAATCTCTTTCCCGTTTTCTATTACTTTGTTTTCTGATCTCGCGTTTATTTTAATAATCACAAATTTATCAGATAGTATCTTTTTTACCTCTTCATTGGAGTATGTTTTATCAACCATCTTTTTACACCAACCGCATCCATCAGTATAAAAATAAATCAAAACATATTTATCCTCTTTTTGCGCTAAGGTTAATCCCTCATTATAAGATAACCAGTTAAGGGATAATGGCTTGGCCTGTTCTATTGCTTCTGCATTCTGTTCGTCTATTTTAAAATATGATTTTAGTCCGAAAAAAAATATTATTACTAATAGGATTACTAAAACCATTATTTTATTTCTTTTTGTAGAAAATATCTTCATTTTTACTTCAAACCTCTTCTGTTTATATTTAATTTATTTTTTATTACTTTGTTAATTTTCTATAATTTTAATTTTCAAAGACGATTATTTTTTATTTAATACTTAATAAAATAAGTCACTATCCTCTGAAAATTATCAGTAAGAATTAAACCGCCGATCAGTATCAGTAACACTCCTCCAACTAACTCAATAGTTTTAAAGTGTTTTTTAATTTTACTGGAAAATGAATAAAATTTATTGATAGCCAGGGCGGTCAATAAAAAAGGGATTCCTAAGCCGGCTGAATAAATGGTAAGCAATAAAATTCCCTGATAAACTGTTTCCTGAGTCCCAGCATAAATTAATATTCCGGCCAGAATAGGTCCCACACAGGGAGTCCAACCAAAAGCAAAGGCCAAGCCCATTAAAAAGGGGCCTACTATAATGTTAACTGGTTTAGTTTTACTATAAACTCTTTTTTCGTAATCCAAAAATTTTATTCTATACATACCTGACATATGTATTCCAAAAATTATAATTATAATTCCCCCTATTTTCTTTAGAATAAAAGCCTTTTCCAATAAAAAACTACCTAAAAAAGTAGCGGTAGCCCCTAAAAGAATAAATATTAAAGAAAATCCGAGAATAAAAAATAAAGAACTTATAATTATGGTATTCTTATTTTGTTTTTTCCCTTTTTCTATATCTTCTAAAGATATCCCTGAAACAAAGGAGATATACCCCGGTACTAAGGGTAAAACACAGGGAGAAGCAAATGAGAAAAGGCCAGCTACAAAAGCTGCCACTAAAGAAACTTCTCTCACACTTAATGTTGTCATCATAAAATAACCTCTTATTAAATTAGTCGTTAGTGAATAAACCTAGCGTGGAGCGTATAGCGTTTAGCGTATAGGTGCGGGTAATAAGTGTAAGAAAAATACAAAACGCTAATTAGTCGTTAGTATTTATTCTGCCTTCTTTCTTCTTCACTCGATACTCGATACTGTTTTTCTATACAACTAAATTAGTTTTTAGTTTATATTTATTATATCTTAGTTTTAATCCTTTGTTTATAATCTTCGATGGCTTTCGATAAACCATCAGCTGCTAAATTAGAACAATGCATTTTAATGGGTGGAAGCCCGCCTAAGGCCTCAGCAACAGCTTTATTGGAAATTTTTAAAGCCTCATCAATATCTTTTCCCTTGACCATTTCGGTAATCATACTGCTGGTAGCAATAGCTGCCCCACAGCCAAAAGTTTTAAATTTACAATCAATTATCTTATTGTCTTTTACCTTGATATAGATTTTCATAATATCCCCACAAACAGGATTTCCCACTTCTCCTATACCATCGGCATCTCTAATCTCTCCTACATTATGAGGATTTTTAAAATGTTCCATTACTTTATCACTATACATACTCATTCAGCAATTCTCCTTGTTAATACTAATCTTACGCTTAATGGGTTCGATAAATCAAGCCCCTAAATTTAGATAGACAGGCGAGACGCCTGTCCTACTAACGACTATTAACTATTCACTAACGACTAATTCAGTCCTTCCCAATCCCCCTTAAAGGGAGAGAGGGCTCTTAACTTCTCAATAATTCCCGGCAATATATCTATCACATAATCTATTTCTTCCTCTGTATTATCTTTCCCCAAAGTTAACCTTAAAGATCCATGAGCTATCTCGGGAGGAAGCCCGATAGCCAATAATACATGTGATGCCTCTAAGGAACCAGAAGTACAGGCTGAACCACTGGAAGCAGCAACCCCTTCCATATTCAAACTTAACAACATCGATTCTCCCTCGATAAATTCAAAACATAAATTAGCATTTCCAGGTAATCTATTAGTTGGATGGCCGTTTAAACGAACATTTTCTATTTTGTCCATAATCCCTTTGATTAATTTATCTCTTAATTTAACTACTCCATCCTCTGCTCCCTTGGCCAGCCTCTTCTCTGCCAGCTCGGCAGCTTTGCTCAATCCAACTATCCCTGCTACATTTTCTGTACCGGCTCTTCTATTTTTTTCCTGAGCACCGCCGTCTATTAAATTAATTATCTTCGTTCCCTTCCTTAGGTACAGTACCCCTACACCATTAGGACCATAAAATTTATGTCCGGACATCGATAACATATCTACTCCTAAATCATTGACATCTATAGGAATATGGCCGGTAGTTTGTACTGAATCAGTGTGAAAATATACTCCTGCATCTTTGACTACCTTTCCTATTTCTTTAATCGGTTCGATGGTACCAATTTCATTATTAGCATGCATAATGGTTACCAATATCGTCTTATCGGTAATCGCTTCTTTTACATCTTCGGGGTCTATCAGACCATATTTATCAACCGGTAAATAAGTAACCTTAAACCCCTGTTTCTCTAAAAACTGACAGGAATGCAGAACAGCATGGTGCTCTATCTTTGAAGTAATAATATGATTCCCTTTTTTTTGGTTAGCCCAGGCTATTCCTTTTATGGCATAATTATCTGCTTCAGTTCCTCCGGCGATAAAAACAATTTCTGCAGGATTTGCCCCGATTAAATGAGCTACCTTTCCTCTGGCTTCTTCTACTGCTTCTCTTGCTTCCTGCCCAAAAGAATGAATACTATTAGGATTCCCATATTTTAAAGTAAAATAAGGTTCCATCGCCTTAACTACTTCTATATCAGTAGAGGTGGTTGCCGCATGATCCATATAAATCCTTTTCATAAAACCATTTCCCCCTTTTATACCTTTTCCGCCTTCCTAAATTACAGCGTGAAAAAATTATATTATATATGAGTAATTTTGTCAACTTTTATTTTTCTGAATTTGTTCATTGATTTAAAACTATTTCTTGGGCATCTTCTTTTGCAATTCGTTCTATAAATTCTTTAAAAGATGAATAATATTCTTTAGATATTTCAAAGGTATTAAATTTGTAATTTCTCTCGTATTTTATAATATTCCCTTCAATTAAATATTTCACCTCATAAGAAGCAAAAGGCAATTTCAATTCAACATTATCCGGTATTCTCTCAATCTCGAAATTATTCGGTATAGTAATTTCTATTTTATTTTTAGAGCAATATTGGTTGTAGAAATACATCGGATATCTTCTCTCTTCTTTAGCCACAATACTGGTAGATTCTACCCTTTCAATAATGGAAGGCTTAAAATGAAGTTTATTACCGATCTTCTTAGCATAATGAGGAGCTCTAAACTTATATTTCTGCTTTACCGGCACATCAAGATCAACTAAATCAGAAAAGCTAAATTCCTCCAGCACAGAACCAGGGCAACTTGAACTCAAAGAATTTTGAATTGCTTCACCTCTCTTGGTTTCTCCTAAGTCTTTAAAAATACTTCTATAGTATGCTGCAAAAATACCTGATTGAGAGATAGTGGCTTCCCCTTTAATCGACCCATCCTCGGCTAAATTAAATTTTATTTCCCTTATTCTCTGATTTTCCTCAGCGGGCTGAACAGGAATTTTCATAAATTTTCCTTCTCCGTCAATCAAAACCATAGCCCAGGCATCCTGATCCATCGCCGGTAAATCACCATAGACATAGTTCTCAGCAGTTCCATCTAAAAATATTAGCTCTCCGTGTAAAGAGACTGCTGCGATAGCATGATCGAATTGAAAACTGGGCAAATCAAGATCTAATTCTCCACTATATCTGGTCCTAAGCAATACATAATAGGTTTCTATGTCCGCCTCTCTCAACATAGCAATAAGCAAGGTTGCTTTATCTTTACAATCACCATATTTGTATTTATATATCTCTGCTGCCTCGTGAGGCATATGTCCACTTATTCCAAATTCTAAACCCAGATATCTTATTTCTGAGATTACATAATGGTATATTGCTCGAATCTTCTCTTCATCGGTATCTTTTCCTTTAATAAGTTCGGATACTTTCGCCTTTATATCGGCATCCGCCTTGCCCTGTTCTCGGGATATATCATGATACCAGGAAGCAATCTCTTCCCAGGAAGAAAAACTGCTTATGGTAATTCGAGGAGCAACATTATGAAAAGGAGGCATATCACTTTCATAGATAACCTGGCTAATGTCACTATCCTCCCAGGAATAAACAGTTTTATTATCTAATTTTTTCACCTCAGGAATAATATCAGTCTTAAAATTAACTATCTTGATTTCTACCCCCTCAGGAATAGTAAGCACATATCTACAAGATTGGATAGGCTCAAAATCTTGCAGATAAAAAGTATCCTGGAAATTTTTACCGATAAATCCTCGGCTATAATCATCCAAAGTGTATTGATATTCGATAGTAACCCCTTCTTCCAGGGCAGGCATAGAAATTACTTTTTGGGAAATGTTGGAGTATAGACGATATCCCTCTAAGGGAAAAATATCTTTTATAGAAGTAGCTTCTATAATAGTTCCATCTAATTTAAAAGTCCGAGCTTTCTTAATGGTTATCCTTTCTCCCCAGGCATTGTAAGTTATAAATACCTCTCCAAATTTTTCAATCCCCCTCCTATTGAAGAGTTTAACGATTTTATGATAAGTCGTAGAAGATGTCCCATCTAAATGAATAATCCTCCTTGTTTCATTTAAAAGTATAGCTGCACTCGCATCCGGATATTCTTCTGCTGAAGGAGACTTGGCAATTAATTCCCGGGCATCCACTTCGGCTACCTCTTCTTTTTCAGAAATAAAATCAATATAATCCCTCAAATGAAGAAATCCAGGTGATATCTCCAGGGCTTGCTTCCACAACCCAATAGCCTTCTCCTCTTCTCCTTGTTCGTGATAGAGATACCCTAATTGAGAATATATTGAGGAATTATAGGGAAATATTTCCTTTGCTTCTTCTAAAATTTCGATAGCCTTGACCTCTTCCCCCATCCTAATATAACCATCGGCTATATTTTTATAAATCGCCGGGTTATCGGGCTCCCAGAGTAAAACTTCCCTATAAAGAGCGATACCCTCTTCAAACTTTCCTAATTGAAAATATAAACTACTTAATCTTGTCCGGCTCAGACTATCATCATGATTAATATCTAATGCTTTTTTATATTGCTGAATTGCCTTCTCATACCACCCTTTTCTTTCGTATGAGACACCTAAAGAATACTGAACCAGGACATAGTAGGGTTTAGTTTCCCTTATTTCTTCCAATTTTCTTCTTGCTTCTAAATTCCAACCTTTCCTTTCGTAAGCCCAGGATAGATATAGATTAGCCTCTAAAGAATCTGTATTCACCTCTAACACCTTTTCGAATTCCCCAATGGCTTCTTTATACAATCCCTTTTCGTAATAATTCATTCCAATTTGCATTATAGCTTGAATAAAGTCAGGATTATCCTTTAAGGCTTCTTTGATTTGTTCCTGCCCCTCATCAAACTTCTCTTTCTGTCTATATCCATTGCCTAAAAGATAATGGGCTAAAGCATTTTTTGAATCTACAGAAACTGCTTTCTCAAATTCTTCTACTGCTTTATCTAAAAATCCTTTCTTCTGAAATACCAATCCTAAAAAAAGATGTGACTTCAAATCTTGAGGATTATTAATAATTTCTTCCTGATAATAAGTGAGAGCATCATTTAGATATTCTTTTTCTTTCAATTCTTCCTCAGTTAGCTTTACTTTTGCCGCCTTTGCTATTTCTTTATATTCGGAATTATATTTTAATCCTTCAATCAACTCTCCATTGATATCAGTTATTCTAAAATAAAATCCCCAGGTTTCCTCTTTTTCGCAAACCTTTACTAAAATTTTATTCCAACCCTCGCTCAGCCAAACAGGTACCGCTTCCTGGTCAATTACTGCTCTTCGGTAAACATCCTGTTGTATCACCCCTCCATCATTAAGCCACACTTTTACTGCATCATCTGCTCCTACCTTAAAAATAGCAACTCTTCCCTGGGGCGAATAAACATAAGTTAAAGCATAGCCTACTGACCAATTATTGGGGTAAAGGAAGGAATCGAAGTTTACAAAACCGGAAATACTTATTTTTCGGGGCTTAAACCATTTTATCTGGAGACTATCCTTGCCACTGTAAACTTTTTGCAAATCAATCTCTTCTTCTGGAGGATATACTTTTTTAAAGCCGGATTTCCCGGTATTATCAAAAGGGCCGATTATCAACCAATCGGTGACCATCCCTAATTTTTCAATCTCTTGACTTGCTTGAGAAATATTGTTCTTTCTGATATAGAATTGAGCTATCTGCCCTTGAGAATAAGCTTTAAGAATTTTATTCTTAGAATCTTTATTTAAAATATCTTGGGAAAGAGCCATGAACTCATCATATCTCCCGACTTTATCTAAAACCTCTTCGAGCATAATCCAATAAACTTCTGCTTCCGGAGAATCAGGATTTTCACTGATAAAATCAGCCCACTGGTCAAAGGCTTCCTGATAAAATCCTTTTGACCAATAATCAAACCCGATTATTTCTGAATCGCTGGCAAATACGTTTAGATTAAATATAGCAATTGATATGACTAATAAAACAATAAATACTGAAATAAATTTCTTTTTCATGATGCTCATATTTTCTCCTTCAATTAATTTAGTTTGATGGCTAATTGGTTTACCATTTAAATTAGTAGATAGTATAACGTGTTTCCATCTATCTTGTCTTTTTTTATGTCATTGCGAGCTCCGATTTATCGGAACGTGGCAATCTCGTTATACAACTAAAAACTTAAAACTAAAAGCGAAAAACCATAATTCAAAACTCAAAACCTTTTTTCGTATATCGTATTGCGTTCGGATTTAAATAACGAAAAGAGAAAAAACCTGCAATCTGGAACATACAACTATTTAATTGTAACATATTGCTCATCACTGTTTCTTTTTGTCTTCTGGCTTCTATTTTCTTAACAAGATACGATTCACGAGATACGAGATACGAATTTAGCTTTGCGCTTTCGGCTTTTCGCTCTTCAAACTATCCGCAATTTTTCTTCTCTGTCATTGCGAACTTACCAAAGGCAAGTGCGGTAATCTCAGAATTCAATTGGGATTGCTTCGTCGCTAAAGCTCCTCGCAATGACGAAAATTATAATTCCACTTTATTCTCTTGTAATATCCTGAATTCTGTCTCCTGACTCCTGGATTCCTAATTCTTTTTTTCTATTTTCTTAACTAGCCAAGTAACCAACTAACTAACTATATAATTTTAACAACCCGTCCTAAAATAAATCCTAATAATATTCCAACGAGAAAAACAGTAGTTAAAAGCTTGGCGTTAGTTACCTCTTTAACCCCTCTAATCCTGATAAAGGTTAAAGTCACCAGGTACGCTATCCCATTTATAGTAATAAAGAAGGGCCAAACTATTACTTTGGCTACAATCGGCCCTATATAGGGAATTGATTGAATGATAAAAATAACTTGAGAAAAAACTTGTCTGGCTATCTCCATAAAAATTCCCAATAAGGCAACAATTGCCGTAGTCAATATTTTATCTACCCCAAAATAAATTAGCCCATAAAAAACTGAAATCATTATTAATACGGTTACGGCAATTTCCAAATCTTCTTTAAACTTCGGCTTCTTCAGTTTAGGTTTAAAATCTTTGCTCACTTTCTAAAATCCTTTGTAATTTTATATAAATTTAAATATCATCTATCTTGCTTTTAATTAGGATTTATCGCTTTCTGTAGATTGCTCGGCAGCTTCTTCTCTTTTCTCTTCTGCTCTTTCTTTAACAGAACTTATGCCTATTATTATCGCAAATATTCCACCAATCAATAAAATAAAAGGCACCAAGGCTGCTAAAGCTTTTAGAAATAATAACCACCATTCAATTAATCCTAATATCCCTAAAATTACGGCTGCTATTCCTCCCAAAATAATCCACATTTTGCTTCCCCCCTTCCAAAATAAATTTAAATATTTATTCCTACTTATAGCACCTTAATAAATTATAATATAAAAACCAATGAATTGAAAAATATTTTTAATCTTGCTTTCTCTTTATAATTTTTCTTTCCTAATATAATTCATGATTATTAAGATAAATCCTCCATTTTTATTATTTAATTGGAATCCTTTACTATCCCCTGATACCGAAAGAATTGAATTCTCCTCTGTATTTTTCCCATTCCATGTCTATTTTTTCTACAATTGCACTTCCCGGTCCCTGATAACACCAGCTTATTAGCTTTTTTACTTTTTCTTCCTCTCCTTCCGCAACTACCTCTACTTTACCATCCCAACAATTCCTAACCCATCCCTTTACTCCTAAGTTTTGGGCAATATCCTGGGTATAATAGCGGAAAGCTACTCCCTGTACTCTCCCTGAAATTAAAAGATGTGCCCTTACTTTTTTTCCATCTTTATTCATACTTAATAGTATCCCTATCAAAAACTATTTTCTTATTCCCATTTTACCCCAAAACATAAAAATTAAAAAGAATTAATCCGATTTTAATTTTTATTCTATCTTTTTTTCTAAATCTTTTCTTTTTTTTCGCAATACATGACGCTCGATACTTGATACGTATTAAGACCTTGCAAATAAAGAAGAATAATATATAATAAATCTATACTGATTAGAAAGCAATATAATATAACGAGGTGAAGAGTAATTTTACACTTAATTTTATTTCTTCTGACTATAATTTCTTGTTTTTTTGTAGGTGGCATTTGGTATGCCCTATTTTTAATCACTATTCTACTTGCTCACGAATTAGGCCATTTCTTTGTTAGCAGAAGATGGGGAGTAGAAGTAACTCTCCCCTTTTTTATCCCCTTCCCTCTATCTCCTTTTGGAACTTTGGGGGCAGTTATCAAAATGAAAGGAATTATGCCCAATCGTAAAGCTTTATTTGATATCGGGGTAGCCGGGCCTTTTGTAGGCTTAGTTCTTACTATTCCCACTATAATAATCGGGCTTAAATTATCAGAAGTAGCAGTAATTTCAGAAATTGAGGTGCCAGTTATTCCCCTGGGAAGCTCCATACTGTTCTCCTTTATAGAAAAAATTATGTTCGGTCATCTTCCCGAAGGCCAGGATATAATCCTGCATCCTATAGCTTATGCTGGCTGGGTGGGATTGTTTGTAACTGCTTTAAATCTCCTTCCCGTTGGACAGTTAGATGG
>Ga0307433_1001217_pt1 | contig 14730 bp, 9 predicted proteins | sample SalMarWE160210MG_FD_202166 | JGI IMG/M metagenome (GOLD analysis project Ga0307433, IMG submission 202166) | Salt marsh sediment microbial communities from the Plum Island Ecosystem LTER, Massachusetts, United States - WE1603-210 | ecosystem: Environmental > Aquatic > Marine > Intertidal zone >... | reverse complement strand
CGGCGAAGGCGTAACTCCAGAGGACGGGCAGGGGCCCGTAGGGTTCGATCTTGCCTCGCCAGCGGAAGATGCCCTCTCCGGTGAACGTGGGGTTCGCCCCGGCGTGCGTGGTTTCGACCAGGTTCCCGCCCATGACCTTGTTGGCCATGGCGCAGGCGAGGAACGTGGGCCGGTAGCGTTCGCGGCCTTTTCGCATGCACAGGGCGGTTCCCCAGAGGCGGACGGGCCCGATGTTGTGGGCGTTGTAACTATGCTGGACGAGGGAGAACAGGGCCTGCGTTCTGAGGTGATGTTGTTTGAGCATGAGCAGCATGTTGCCCATCACGTTGAGGCCGCCGCCGATGGACGTGACGATTTTGTTGCGGGGCTCGAGCGGTCCGTCGCCGTGGGTGATATGGTGGTTGACCTCGTAGATGGAGAGTTCCTGCCCGTGCTTCTTTGAGAGCAGCCCGTTCTGGTGCATGGCGCCCTTCTCGTCGCGTGACCGCCAGATGGGCCAGGCGAAGGCCCAGCGGAAGAGTTTCTCGTCGGTGTCGAGGACCGCCATCTCCTGCTTCGAGATGCTCTGGATGATGTACGGGGCAACGCTGAAGCGGTCGGCGTTGGGCACGCGCTCCATAATGCCGCCGTTCAGCCACGAGTTAGCCGCCTGCCCGGCCGCGTGAAAGACGACCGTCGGCCGGTAGTGCGGCGAGGCCTTGCCGGTGGCGATGAGGTCCTTCCAGTAATCGCGTCCGTTGAACCCGCCGCACTGGTACGGGCCGGCGTTGTTCCACGCCTCGTTGCCGAACTCGACGTGGACCGTCCGAAAGACCTCGGTCCACGGTTTCGGGTGGCCGAGTTCGGCGCGCCGCTTCCCGTAGCCCACGTCGGACGGTGCGCCGAGGTACTCCATGAACCGTTTCATCTCGTCGTGGGAGAGGGTGCCCGGCAGCGTGTACCAGGGGTCGCAGCCGAGGTTCTCGCACAGGACGTACATCTCATGGAGGCTGTAGGGATGGCGGTTGTGCCGCTCGTACGGGCCGACCTTGCTGCCGCGCTGGCTGGAGTAGGCGTGCCGGGCGAGCGGCGGCGCCAGGACGTTGTCGAGCGTCGAGCCGCCCATCTGCAGGTACCGGATGCACCCGGGGCCGTACGTGCGGAGCATGGCGACGCAGTCGTCGCGGAAGGCGGTTGGGTTGGTGTCGCCGTCGATCCAGATTTCGACGTCGTCGAGCAGGACGTCGCCGCCGGTGGCCTCGAAGGTGAACAGGAGGTGGTCGCTGCGTTTCGGGTCGGTCGGTTCGGGCACCTTGTCCACGCGGATGACGGGTTCGTACTGCTTCCACTGGTCGGCGGGTGTGAGTTCTTTCGACTCGCCGTAGCGGAAGGTCGAGACGGTGAGCCGGGGCTCGCCCGTCTTGGCCTTGGCCCAGAACCGGACGTGCCAGATGCCGTTCGTCTCGCCGTAGCGCTGGTAGTGGGTGCTGAAGCGGTAATGGGCCTTCTGGTCGGCGCCTTTCAGGTGGAGGGCCGCGCAGCCGAAGGCGCCGGGATGGGTGTCGCCGACGGCGATCGCGTTATGCTTCGAGCACCAGTAGCCGTCGAGGGTGTGCATCTGTCCGTCGCGGAGGCGTTCGGCCTCGATCATGAGGCCGAGGTTCGGTTCGTCGGGGGTCACCTGTTTGTCGTACTCGATGTAGGTGAACTCCTTCATCTGGCCCTGGTGTTTGGCCTGCTTCGTCGAGATGCCCTTGATGCGGCCCGTCGTGCCGCGCGCCGGGCCCGAGAGGATGGTGTACCGGCCGGCGGCCGGCATCATCTGCTTCCAGGAGTCGTTCAGGGTGAACCAGGTGGTGGTGCCGCGTGAGTCGTTGACCGGCCCGAAATGGCATTGGCGGTAGGTCGTGCCCTCGAAGGTCTCGCAGGCCCTGAGTTTCGTCAGTGCCGCCCCGGAGTAGTACGCGTCGCCGCCCAGGTTGATGCCGAAGGGAACGGTGTCGGCGACGAGAACCTTGTCGGTGAGGGTGATGGTGGTGACGTCGCGTTCGGCCGCCTTCGCGCTGCAAGCCGCCATCGTCAGTGCCGCGACGGCCAGCCAACGCGCCAAATGCTTGGTGGGCATCGATGACTCCTTTCGCCAAGTCAACGCGCCGCCCAAGGGCGGGCGGCTAACAGCGTCGCCGTGCCGGCGACGGCTAAACAGCGTTGCCGTACGGGCGGCGGCTAAACGGCGCGTGGTTCGTTATCGTTTAGCCGTCGGCGGCATGCCGACGGGCTTGGGCATCGGTGTATCAACGGCAACGACCGTCGCCGTGCCGGCGACGGCTAAACAATACGTCGCCGTGCCGGCGACGGCTAAACAATACGTCGCCGTGCCGGCGACGGCTAAACAATACGTCGCTGTGCCGGCGACGGCTAAACAGCGTCGCTGTGCTGGCGGCGGTTAAACGGCATCGCTGTGCGGGCGACGGCTAAACGGGCGTGTTGGGCCGTTTAGCCGGCGGGTTCGGCCGCATCGGGCTTCTCGGGAATCCAGACCCTCATGGGGCCCGGTTCGCGGTGGTCCCACACGTGATAGGGGACGGCGAGCAGGTCGATGGGTGTATCGGCCCCGCGGGTGCGGCGGATCTTGCCTTGGCCTCGGATGACGGTGACGCCGCCCAACAGGTCGTCGCGGTGTTCGGCGGTGCATTGGGCGTCGGCCGGCAGATACGCGTGCGGCAGATGGTTGCCGTTGTCGGCGCCTTCGAGGCAGTACACGATGGGCCCGCGCTGAAGGGCGACGCGGCCGGCGTCGGCCTCGACCATCTCGTGGGCGTAGACCCGGCGGACGGGCATCGGCAGCGTCAGCGTCACGATGTCGCCTTTCTTCCACCGCCGTTGGACGCGGGCGTAGCCCTTGACCGGTTGGAGGGGCTCCACCGGCCGGCCGTTGATGGAGATGCCCGGGCCGGGCACCCCTTCGCGGGTGGCCATGCGGTAGAGGCCGGCCGTCTGGGTCTCGCCGCGTGCCCACGCCGGGATGCGCAGCGCCAGCGTGAACTCGCCCGGCCTGTCCGGCTCGACGGCGATCGTGACCGTCCCGTCCCACGGATAGCGTGTCTGTTGCTTGAGCGTGACGGCGGCGCCGTTGTACGTCACGCGTGCCGTGCCGGCCACGTAGAGGTTCACGTAGATGCCGCCGGAGTCGGTGGCGTACACGTAACCCGGAATCGACGGCACGGTCCGGACGACGTTCACCGGACAGCAGGCGCAGCCGAACCACGCCTGGCGGTGGTGCTTGCCGTTGCTCGCGAGCGGGTTGACGTAGAAGAACTTGTCTCCGTCGAGCGAGACGCCCGAGAGAAACCCGTTGTAGAGGACGCGTTCGAGGATGTCGGCGTACTTGGCATCGGCGTGCAGCAGGTTCATCCGGTGGTTCCAGAACGCCTGGCCGCACGCCGCGCACGTCTCGCAGTAAGCCGTCCGGTTCGGCAACTCGTAGTTCTTTCCGAAGGCCTCACCGCGTCGGCTGGAACCGACGCCTCCGGTCAGGTACATCTTGCGTGTGGCGGTGTTTGCCCAGAGGCGGTCGAGTGCGGCAATGTAGGCGGTCTCGCGTGTGTAGGCTGCCACGTCGGCCATGCCGCAGTAGAGGTACATGGCCCGGACGGCGTGGCCGACGGGCTCCGACTGCCCGGTCACGGGCACGTGGTCCTGCGAGTAAGCTCCCTGGAGTTTGCGGCCGCTCTTCTGGTTGCCGCGCTCGTCCAGGAAGAACTTCGCCAGTGCGAGGTACCGCTCCTGGCCGGTGACCTCGTAGAGTTTGACGAGGGCCAGTTCAATCTCCTCGTGTCCGGGCACGCCGTGCCGCTTGTCGGGTCCGAAGATGGAGTCGATGAGGTCGGCGAGGCGGACGGCCACGTTGAGCATCGTGCGTTTGCCGGTGGCGCGGTAGTGGGCGACGGCCCCTTCGAAGAAGTGCCCGGCGCAGTAGAGTTCGTGGATCGAGCGGAGGTTCGTCCACCGCTTTTCGGGCTCCTTGAGCGTGTAGAAGCAGAAGAGGTAGCCGTCCTTCTGCTGGGCGGCGGCGATCGTGTCGATGAGGGCGTCGAGGTACTTCTCGAGTTTCGGGTCCGGATGGGCGGCCAGCGAGTAGGCCGCCCCCTCGATGACCTTGTACACGTCGCTGTCGTTGAAGTAGATGCCCTCGAACTTGCCTTCGATGCGTCCGGCGGCCTTGGCGAAGTTCGAGATGCGGCCGGTGTCCTCGCACTTCTTGAAATCGTGCGGGATCGTCTTCGTGCGGTTCGTTTCGATCCGCGGCCCCCAAAAGGCATCCGTCACCTTGACGTCGGTAAACGGCACGGGCGTGAGTTTGCGGTGGGGCTTCCCGGCGGCCGCAACGGCCGACGCGGCCAGCGATACCGCCAACAGGGTCAACGTGAGGGGCTTCACTGGCGTACCTCCCGGCAGATGGTTCCTTGTCTTCCTCCACTGCGGTGGGTGTGGCAATGCTTTCTGGCGATCGCAGGCGGTTGTAGCGCCGGGCTTTATGCCCGGCGGCCGTTGGCGGCGGCGCCGGCCAGGATGCGCCGGGGATAAACCCCGGCTCGTGCGGCCAAGCCGCAGGAAAAGAGTCCCATGCCAGAAATCGTTGCCAACCCACTCCGGTTGAACGCGGCGCGGAGCCGGGCGGGAGGCCGCATCAGCCGCCGAGTTGAATCTCGGACACGCCCAGGGGCTGGAACTCGAGGCCGATGAAGGTTTCGTCCTCGCCGGGATCGAGTTCGATGCGGAACCGGACGAGCCAGCGGTGCATGCGGCGGGTCAGGGTGAGGTTGCTCTGGGCGTTCTCTGCGCGGTCGAAATCGTACTGCTGGAAGACCGCCAGACGCCACTTCTCGTTGATCTGGTAGTCGAAGCCGAACAACGCCATGGCCGAGTCGGCGTCCGGGATGTACCAGTGGGCCACGGTGTAACTTAAGCGCGGCGTGTGGGTGACCGTGGCGCCGACCGTGAAGGCGTCGAGCGAGCCGCTGTCGAGGTTGTGGTTCGTGTCGGTCCAGACGACCATCGAATCGGTGACCCGCCAGTCGGTCATGAAGTTGAGGTGGTCGAAGGCGCGTTTGCCGTCGGGCGCGATCTCGGGCGGGTCGGTGTTGGCGTAGAAGGTGGCTTCGAGGTCGGCGGTGAGCCAGTCGACGTTCTGGCGTCGGCCGGCCGGGCCGCGCTTCGTCTGGAACCGCTGGCGCCACCCCAGTGTCAGGACGGTCATCTCATCGACGCCCTGGACGACGGGCGTGCCGGCCTCGGCCACGTCGAAGGGGATGAGGGTCTGGCTCTCGACGTTGTTGGACGTGGCGTAGGCGCTGGCGTCGAAGATGTTGACGTGGCGGAGTCGGTGGAGGTCCCAGAAGTCGCTCTCGACGCCGTCATAGACGCGCCAGGCCCGGGTGGCGGCCCGTGCGCCGGCGCGGGCGGCGTACCGGTCCTCGTCGCCGGTGCGCATGAGTGTTTCACCGAAGTAGGAGGCCCGGCCCTCGACGAAGGGGACGAGGTTCAGGACGCCGAGTTTCAGCGGCAGGTCGATTTCGTGGATGGTGTCGGCCACGACCTCGGTGTTCGAGCCGCGAATCGGCAACTGGTCCGGCGCCCGGTACCGGGCCAGGGCGAACTCGCTGTCCTGGAAGTACGTGAGGTGGTCCTTCCAGAGGCTGTGGCCGATCCTGTTGTACCCGATCTGTGGGGTGTAGTCGGTCAGGTTCTGCCAGTCGTTCATGCGTTCGGTCATGAGGATCGTGAGGGCCTGATCCTGTTCCTGCTTTTTGAGGTAGAGGAGGGTTTCCTGGGTTTTGTCGGTCTCGTCCTCTCTTTCATAGAACTCGTTCATGAAGTTGGCGTCGGTGATTTTCGAGAGTTCGAGCGTCAGTTCCCAGTTCTTGGGCAGGTAGTGGCGGTGGCGCCAGAGGATGCGTCCGCGGTTCTTGTCGCGGGGCTCGATGTCCTGGGAGCCGACGCTGTCTTTTCCGCTGTCGCGGAGGAAGTACGTGAGGAACTCGCCGTAAAAGTCTTTGCGGGCGTAATCGGACTCGATGCCGAGCGCCGGGCCGCGCTCCGACCACACGTCGGCGTTCAGGTACATGTTGAAGCCGGGGGGTTCGGCGTCGATGCCCAGGAGTTTCATCAGGTGCCACTGGGTCACCAGGCCGGTGCCGCGGTTCGAGCGGTTCTCGATGCGCAGGGTCCGCAGGGCCGTGACGGCTTCTTCGAGGTCGCCGGCCATGGTCGGCCAGTAGGAGAGGGGCAGGTTGCGGACGCGAAACGTCACGTCCTTGCCGGTGAAGCGGACGCGACGTTGGACGGGCTTCGGTTCGCCGGTCTCCTCGTCCTCCAGCGGCGGGGGCGACAGGTCCGTGAGCGTCATCTGCTTGCCGCCCACCGTGTAATGCGGATGGGCGAACTCGCACGTGGTCATCCGGGCGTCGGTCGCGACGAACAGGCCCTGGGCCAGTTGCCGGACCTCGTCGGCGTAGTAGTACACCGGGACGTTCCGCACGTCGGAGAAGGTCTTGATCTTGGCGTTCATCGCCAGGGCCTGGTCGCGCCGGAAGTCGTAGAACAGTTGGTTGCACTGGATCATGCGGCGGCCCTGGCTGATGCGGACGTGGCCGTCGAAGTAGGCCTCGGCGGCCAGACTCCGCGAGGCGCCGCCGGCGGCGGGGACGCCGGTGGCGGGTTCGGGGAGCGGCGGCTCGGTCGTCGGCTTCGTTTCGTCGGGTTTGGCCGTCTCGTCGCCCTTCGGTTTGGGGCTGGCGGCGGCGCGGATGGCCTCCTCGGGCGTCCAGATGACCAGGTTGTCGGCGGCCATTTCCATATCGCCGCGCGCCACGTACACGCCGCCCGTCCAGATGCTGACGCGGACGTCGACCAGGCGTCCGTGCTCGTCTTTCTGCTTCTCGACGAAACTCGTGAAATTGACCTGCCGGACGTCGTCCTGCGAGATGATGGTGATCTCCTCGGGGACGCCGGCCTCGCGGACGCCGGGGGGTTCGACCTTCTCGGGCGGCTCGGGCGGGGGCGTCACGGCGGTGGGGGTCTCTCGGCGGCCGCTCGCGAGGTACTCGTTGCGGAGTTTCCTCGCCCGCAGGAACAGTTCGGTATCGGCGGCACGGCCTCGCTCGTCGCCGTCGCAGTGACGGAGGACCTCGCCGGCGCTTTCCATGACCAGGTAGGCCGAGTCGAACGTCTCGACCTGGCCGTCGGCATCCCGGTATTCGACGCCGGTCTCGGCGTAAACGCCGAGGGTGGCCTTGCCGCTGGTTCGGGCGGCCTGCTCGTCGAACCAGACGACGCCGTCGCGGGCCGTCAGTTGCTCCTTGGCCGTCATGACCGTGAACCCGTCGATGACGAGCATGACACGCAGGTCCGGCCGCTCGTACCACGTGTGGATGACGCGTCCGGTGACCTGGATCATGGGGGCCGGCGCGCCCGCTTCAACCTCGGCGGCGCATGCACCGGCGGAGACGGCCGACAGCACTGCGGCCGCACACACGAGGAGACGCACGAAGGTGGATCTGGTGCTGTTCACATCGCTCCCGCGACAAATCGATGCACCCGAAGCGCAGACACTCCCTCGCCCGGCGAGTATAGGGACCGCGAGAAAGCAGTGTCAACAGAATTGCTCTTGTGGACCAGGTGCGGTGCCCACCTCAAGAGCGTGGGGATGGCATGCAACACCGTAAACTAACACTAGAGCGCCACTTCGTGCGCGGCGGGTCTCCGTACCCGCCGCGCAGCCCCGCAAACGGCCCTTTACGCGCGGTGGGTGCGGAGACCCACCGCGCATAACTTATCTCGGGCCGCTTAGGACTACTAGGCCACGTTCCGCGCGGCGGCCTTCCCAGGCCGCCGCGAACGCAGTTTATGCCTGTTCCTGGTGGCCTGGGAAGGCCACCAGGCGGACAAGAAGGCGGGTGGCATGGTCATCCCGAAGGGTGACCATGTTCCGGCCAGGGTCGAGGACGGCGGCGGTTACGGCTGCCCGGCCGTCTGGTCGTCGTCGTTCTCGTCCACTTCACCGACGCCGCCGAACAGGGCGCCGGGCTGGTCGATGGCGAAGCGTTTGGGTCTTGGCCGCTCGCCGACCGTCTGGGCGGGCGTGGCGTCGTCGGCAGGGTTCTTGTCGGGTTCGACGGCGTCTCCGCCGATGAAGGAAGCGGCGATGAGGGCGAGGATGAGCACCACCACGGCCGCCGCCACGCTGATGACCACCGCCTTCTTGCTGTTGGCCGCCACGGGGGGCTGGCGCCCGTTTGGGATGGCGGGGCCGTTCGCCTTCCCGGTTGCGTTGCGTCCGCGCGCCTTCGGCTTGGCGGGGGGGCGGGTCGGCGGCTTGGAGGGTATGGGACCGGCGGCCTTGGCCAGCGCATCGAGTCCCTTGATGGCCTGGGCGGCCTGTGGTGCGGGCGGCGCGCCACCTGCGGGGGGGTCTGCGACAACTTCGGCCGTGGGAATCTCGGCGGCCGCAGCGCCTGTCCGGCCGTCGCGGAGGGCGGCCTGGAGGGCGGCCGGTCCGCTCAACGGCCTGGGCTCGGCCTCCCCGGGGCCGGCTGCCAGGGTGCCTTGATCGGCCGGCACGCGGACCTGACTGCCGCAGTGCGGGCACGTTGCCTTACGGCCGGCGACCGAGTCGTCGACCTTCAATGATTTTCCGCACGTACACTGGAACCGGATCACGTTGGACCTCCACCTGCGTCTTTGACCCCCTGCCGTCGGTACGTTATACGCCTGATGCCGTCCGCTGCGCAACCGTCCCGGGTGCCGCCGGCGCGGTCGTCCGAATCCCACAACGCTACTTGGCTCTTTGTGCCCGCCTGGCGGCCTTCCCAGGCCGCCAGGAAAGCGTCCCAGGGCCTTTCGCGGCGGCCTGGGAAGGCCGCCGCGCAAAGTAGCGCGGTCGTCCTGTGGCGTATCGGCCCGGCGGGTTACGCCATCTGCAGGAAATTCCGGAGCAGGGCGTGCCCCTGGCGTGTCAGAAAACTCTCCGGATGAAACTGGACACCTTCCAGCGGCCATCGGCGATGGCGGATGCCCATAATCTCGTCCTCGTCGGTCCAGGCCGAGATCTCGAAGTCGCCGGGCAGGGTGTCGCGGCGGATGATGAGGCTGTGGTACCGTGTGGCTTCAAATGGATTCGTGATGCCTTCAAAGAGAGTCCTCCCATCGTGCGTAATCATACTGGTCTTGCCGTGCATGAGCCGGTGGTTCCGGACGACCTCGGCCCCGAAGGTGAACCCGATGCACTGGTGTCCGAGGCAGACGCCCATCAGGGGCACCTTTCCGGCGAAGTGTCGGATGACCTGGTTCGAGACGCCTCCCTCGCGCGGCGTGCAGGGGCCGGGCGAGATGATAATGTGGCTGGGTCCGAGCGCCTCGATCTCTTCGGGGGTTACCTTGTCGTTGCGGAAGACGCGCAGGTCGAGTTCCGCGTCGAGTTCGCCGAGGCGCTGGACGAGGTTGTAGGTGAACGAATCGTAGTTGTCGATGAGGACGATCATGCCGCCCGGCTCCGCCTTGGCCGCTTAGAGGCTGTTTCATAACTCCCTCTCCCTTGATGGGAGAGGGATGGGGTGAGGGTGACAAGCCCCGAATAAGCGCGCTTATCCCCCCTCACCCTACCCTCTCCCGCCAGGGGAGAGGGGATTTGAAACAGCCGCTTAGCCCTGCATCACCTCGATGAACTTGCGGATGCTGCGGTCGTAGGTCTTCTCGGCCTCCGGCGGGAAGAAGCATCCGGGCAACTCGCCCAGCGACCGGTGGTACGCCACGCATTCGCAGCAGATGCCACGCTTGCTGCACGAGTACGTACACGTACAGTCCACCAGGTTCTTCTGCTGGTTCTCGCAAGTGGCCACAGGCCTGCCCCCTTCCATCTCGCGTCCGAGGTTCAAGGCTCACCATGATACGAGCAGAGGGCCTGCTTGTCAAAGGGGGCGCGAAAACGATTGCGGATTTCGGAGTGTTTCACTCCAGGCCTCGACCCGCAGGCGCATCAACCGCAAGAAACTTACCTGACCCCGCTTAGAGCAGTTCACATTCTTGTTTAGCGATGACCCGCGCGGTGGGCAATCTTGCCCACCGCGCTCTGGCGGCTTCATGCGCGGCGGGCAGGATTGCCCGCCGCGCAAGGTGCGTCGCGAGAGGCCCTCTGGCGGGCCAGGAATCGGCCTTTGCGGGCTGATTTCGACAATTCCGCCCTCGGAATTTGACTCGTGGGCGTTCTTGCATTATACTGTCAAGGCGGGAGTCGGAGGGAACATGCCGGCTCCCTGTGCATTTGGTGGTCTTCGGTTGCCCGGAGGGTACGGCCGCTGGTCGGCGGTTGGACCATACGATGGCGCGCACCAGAGTAGGGGAGAGGCAATGGACACGCTGGTCAAGACCTTCGTGGCGCTGGGGTTTGTGGTTGGACTCTGGGGTTCGGCCCTGGCTGCGCCGATTGCCGATGTGACGCAACCGACCGACACGATCGTGCTCGTCCATGGTCAGGATGACGGCGACGGTCAGGTTTCGACGCCCGGCGGCGACAATCCGCCTCCTAACGAGACCGTCGAGAAAGCCATCGACAACGACTCCAACACCAAGTACCTCAACTTCCTGGATTGGAACTCCGGTTTCAGGGTCACGCTGAACTCCTACGGCCCGGCGCCACTGACCGGGATTGCCTTGACGACCGCGAACGACTCGGCTCCGCGTGACCCGGCCAGCGTCACGATCACCGGGTCGAACAACGGTGCGGACTGGTTGCCGATCGTAACCGATCTGCCGACGCCGCTTCCCGACGTCCGCTTCACCGAAATGGAGTTTGCCTTCGCCGCCGAGACCCCCGGCGCGTTCCTCATGTACGAGGTCATCTTTCCGACGCTGAAGGACGCCGGCGCCGCCAACAGCATGCAGATTGGCGAAGTCCGGCTCCTTCCCGAACCGGCGACGCTGGCACTGTTGGGGCTGGGCGTCATTGGACTGGTGTCCCGGCGCCGTCGGGCCTGAATCAGACGACAGCCCTGATCTGTTGAGCGATTCGAAGCGGCCGTGCCAGGGCGCGGCCGCTTTCGTCTTGGTGTGCCGACCTCCCTGCGTTGTGGCCCGGCCGCCTCCCCTGCGACAGTCCTGCCCGCCGTGATCCTTGCACCGCGCGCCGAGCGCCGGTAGTCTGACCGTGCTCCTTGGTCTTGGGTGAGGTGAGATGGTGTCGAACATGTCCGGCAGAGGCCTTCCAACGCTTGGGCGCGGCGGGAACGTGTCTTGGCTGTCCACCAGAAGCACTCCATCGTTGGGGCGCGGCGGGTCTCCGTACCCGCGGCGCACATGCGTCATTCGCGGTGGGTGCGGAGACCCACCGCGCAACCTTTGCGGAGACCCACCGCGCAACCTTTGCGGAGACCCACCGCGCAACCTTTGCGGAGACCCACCGCGCAAGACTCGCGCAGGACCGCCGCGTGGCGTGCGACAGATGGCGATCTGGCTCGTCACCGCGCTTGCGGCAGCGCTCGTCCCTGCGTCTCCGGCGGCGGGCGACGTCTTCGTCCGGTTCAGGATGCTCGAACCCGGGCAGGGCGTCTACTACGTCCGCCTGGGCGGGTACATCCACAACGCGCCGTGGTATCTGCCGAAGACGGTCTGGCCCGCCGGGGCCGACAAGGACACCGCCGCGCGGTTGCCCGCCGGCACCCCCACGCCGTGGTTTGACCTTGGCCGCCACGCCGGCGACCGGCTGCACGGCCGGCTGAAGCGCGCGGGAGGCGTCGCGGAGTTCCCCAACGTGACGGCCGACTTCATCACCGACCCCGCGGCCGACCGGCGGCGGGTGGTCATCGAGATCGCGACCGCCCCGAACGAGGCGGCCGTCGTCAAACGGTTCGAGGAGACCTACCGGGGGTCGCTCACGAGTTTTCTCGTCTCGCCCGACCCGAAGCGCGACGCCGCGCACCTGGAGACGGCAAGCCGGATGACCGAGCGCCGCCTGCGGTGGGCCCGCGAGGCCACGGGCGGCAAACGGGTCGCGCCGAAGCGGCTCATCGTCCAGACGAGTTTCTGGAGCCCGCAGCGAGCCGAACTCAACCTGAAGGAGGCCGAGGTCCTTCGCCTCCTGGGGTTCAACGTGGTGGGCAACCAGCGGCCGGAGGTCCGCGAGCGGTTTGATTTCGCCGTTCCCGGCCACACCCACCGCGTGGCGTTGGGTCCGGGGGCGACGCGCGACGCGATCGATGATCTCTTGAAGCAGCACGCCTCGCGCGCCAAGGAAAGGCCGGTCGCCGGCGTGCCGTTCGGCTTCTCCGACGAAGTGGTCTGCCGCCCGCCCATCGGCGACGACACCCAGGCCCTGGCCCACTTTCGCGCGTGGCTCACCCGGAGGAAGGTGCGGCCGCAGACGCTGGGCGTTGAGCGCCTCACGGACCTGGTGCCCATCGAGACGCCGGGCGTGCTGCGGGCCCGCATGAAGGACGGCGAGTCCGCCGCCCGCCGCGTCTTCTACTACACGTCGCGTTTCCGCCAGGCGGCCATGACCGAGCGGCTGAAGTGGCACACCGAGAGCCTGCACCGTCACTTCGGCGACGGGCCGCTCGCCACGACGCTGGTGGCCGACCACCCGTACTTCGGCGGGTCGGGGCTCGGCATGGGCATGACGCCCAACGCGTGCTGGGGCGGGCACCCCCTGGCGGCCGACTGGTTCGACCTGGCGCGCACGCGGGCCGTCGACCTCATCGGCATCGAGGACTGGATGGGTCTGCAGTTCATGTACGGCCCGAACTCGACGTGGGAAGGGTTCCAGTTGATGGGTTTTCAGGCGTCCATCTTCCGGAGCGGCAGCCGCGGGACGCTTCCCATCATCGCCTGGATCACGCCGAGCGACGAGACGAACCTGCGCCTGAAGAGCGCGTCGGCCCTCTGCCAGGGCGCCAAGCACTTCTTCTATTGGACCTACGGACCCACCGCCACGAGTACCGAGAACTACTGGTCCGACCTGCGAAGCGCCTACGACGGCGTCGCGGCCATGACCCGCCACCTGGCCGCGGCCGAGCACATTGTTGGACCGGGAAGGACCCGGAAGACCCGCCTGGCCCTGCTCTACAGCATCTCGTCGGACCTGTGGCAGCCCTTTGGCTACGTCCACATGCTGGAGCGGCGGACGACGTACCTGGCGCTCGTCCACCGCCAGTACCTCGTGGACATGCTGACCGAGGAGGACGTCGAGGCCGGCCGACTCGCCGACTACGACGCCCTGTACGTCACCGACCCGTGCGTCAAGACGGCGGCGGCCGGGGCGATTCGGCGATGGGTCGAGGCCGGCGGTCATCTGTACGGGTCGTGCGCGGCCGGCGGCCGCAGCGCGTTCGGCGAACCGGTCGCGGGACTCGCGGACGTCTTCGGCATCCGCCCGACGGTCGAAGTGACGGTCCAGCCGGGGCGGTACGACATCCGCGGGGCGCTGAACGGCATGCCGTACCTCGACGAGGTCCGCCTCACGGGCGCCGGCCGCCCCTGCTTCGGCGCGATCGGCGTCAAGGTACGCTTCGAGCCGAAGGCCGCCCAGGTCATGGGAGCGTTCAAGGACGGGTCGCCCGCCGTCGTCGCGAACGTCTTCGGCAAGGGACGGGCGGTGTACGCCGCGACGTGCCCGGGCATCTCGTACGCGAAGGACGCGCGGTTCGTCCCGGACGCTCTGGCCGAGACGTGGCCCGAGGCGCAGCGGGCCTTCATCACGGACCTGGCCCGGCGGCGGAACGTGCCGCGACTGGTCGAACTCTCACACCCGGTGGTCGAAGCCGGTGTCTACGATGCCGATGGCGGGACGGCCCTGGTCCTGGCGAACTTCACGTACCGGCCGATCCGGGGTCTGGGGGTGACGATCCGCACCGCGGGCGCGGCAAGGAGCGTCCGCTCGGTCGAGAAGGGACCGCTTGAGTTCGTGGCAACGAAGGCGAACGACGTGTCCTTCAAGGTTGACCTCGACTTGAGCGACATCATCCTGATCGAGTAGGGCACCGGGCGGGTGCGGTGCACGCAATCTACGGCTTGTCTTCGCAGTCTCGGCGAGGTATAGTTACCCATCGGAGGCCGGCCATGGGAATAACCGCCACCGTTGACGAGGCGACCGTCCAGGAGATGGTGCGGCGCATCCTCGCCGTCGCACAGCCACGGCGGATCATCCTGTTCGGCTCCGCCGCCACCGGCCGCATGACGCCCGACAGCGACGTTGACCTGCTGGTTCTGGAGGATTCGCCGGGCAACACGAGGGAAGAAAGCGTGCGGCTCCGCGAGAGCCTTTGCGGCATGGGGGTCCAGTTCGACGTAGTCGTGATGAGCACCGACCGATTCGAGGAAACCAAGAACCTCATCGGGGGGGTAGCCTTCCCCGCCGGCAAGTACGGCAAGGTTATCTATGAGGCCGCCTGAGGAAAGGAATAGGCCATGACCAGCAAGGAAAGGGCAGTTGAAATCATCTCCAGACTGCCCGATAACACCACGGCCGGCGACATCATCGCCGAACTGTACGTCCAGATGAAGATCGAGACCGGGCTTCGCGAACTCGACGAAGGCCGGGGAATCGGTCATGCCGAAGCCAAGGAGCGGCTTCAGAAATGGCTCACCTAGTCTGGTCTCCTCAAGCGGCTGCCGATCTGGAGGCCATCTGCGAGTACATCGCCCGCGACTCACCCGAGTACGCCCGCGTGTTCGCCCGGCAGGTCCTGGTGCTTGTCGAGT
>Ga0307433_1001216_pt1 | contig 14758 bp, 16 predicted proteins | sample SalMarWE160210MG_FD_202166 | JGI IMG/M metagenome (GOLD analysis project Ga0307433, IMG submission 202166) | Salt marsh sediment microbial communities from the Plum Island Ecosystem LTER, Massachusetts, United States - WE1603-210 | ecosystem: Environmental > Aquatic > Marine > Intertidal zone >... | reverse complement strand
CTTGTGTTCATGCTGATATGGTAGCTTGTAATGCCCAGGTAAGTCAAAAGTCTTGAATGAATTCCCGACGGCTGGTTAAAAGCGAGGGCGGGCGGATTAAACCTAACGGTTTGCGTGTTTGCGAAGTGCCGAACGTATTTAGGTGATATAGTGAACCGCAAACACACTGTTATACACCGCTGCGGTGATCTTTAGTTATACTAATCAATAACTCTTGAACAGGCACATAAGCCCTTCCTTCTTCAGCAGCAAGTCTTGCCTTTAAGTGTATCATTTGATCAAGTGTCATCCCACCTTCAAGAATGAAGTACAGGTCTTGACCTGTAACAGCAATTAGATTTGTAGGACGACCTTTAGAAAATGCCTCTAATCCTTCCTGACTGAAACCCGAATAGCTAATGAAAATACCTCTGGACCAAGTGGCTTTACCCCCAACTTTACCATGTAACGCGAGTAATTCTGTATTTCCAACAAGAGCGTTTTGCCATTTCGCCTCAATCAAATATGTATTCCCTTCAAATTCAATACTGCCATCAATTTGCTCACCAACCAAGCGGAAAGGTGAGCGAGCTTGCATACCGAAAGCATTAAACAGAGTGGTAAGGAACTTCTCAAAAGCGTAGCCTCGTTCTTGTGGTGCCAACTTCTCTACATTCAGAAGATCGTTTAAAAGTAGTGGCAAAGTATTTTTCAGAGTCTCCGTTTTGGCTGCAGCAACCTTGTCTTTTTCCGGTTTTATTGACGGTAAACCCTGCAGGAACTTCGGATCCCATAACTCAGGAATTTTAAAGCCCACTTTTTTAATGAGTTCGTTTAGCTGTTCAATCTCTTCTTTTGTGATAGGATTTGATTTGCCTCGATATTTCAGTCCACGGGTTACAATTTGGATCATTAAAGGGCAAAACTTATTCCTTGCTTGTGAAAGAGCGCCTTCAAGAAGTGCTGCAATCGCAGGCCGTTTGCTTCCGCCAGTCCAAAGTCTTTCTAAACCTAAATCGATAGCAATGCCAGCGAATGAAATAGATTGATCAGCAAATGGATGTGCCTTCCCCGGTAGGAAAGGGTAGAGAAAATCTGCCAATTCTGATATAGCTTGTGTCTCACTTAAAGTAAGATTCATATTTACTACCACCCTTAGTCATTAACACCACAGTGGTGCATAACGTTTCCAGTATATACGACGTTCGCCGATAGGCTAATGTCTCGAAGCACGAAGGTGTATGCCTGTAGCATATATACTGTGTTATGCGATGCAAGCCCGTTTTTCCCCAAAGTAACCTCATCTCCTTCTCATCCGACGCCGTGTGCGATCAATGAAATACTCAACCATATCGGGAGGAAGACCTGATTCCGTTATGAACATTTCAAGTATCCGCATAGTTTGACCGAGAATACTTTGAGCATTCTCGAAGCTCTCCCGACTCGGGTCTTCACTGGGTAGCAAATCTAGAGCGAAAGCTAAATGCTCAAAATGCATGCATAGATCATCAAACAGACGAATGTTAAATCTGATATGTTGGGAACCAGTACCGATGTCGCTGACCATTGAACGAACATCCTGAAGCATTGAGATAATCTCGGCGCTGCTTTTTTCTAACGGATTTTCGCTTTTGCGAAGAAATTCCAAGTCAATTGCAACAGATATGGGAGTATCAACCCTACTCGGATCCTTTTCCACGGAACGAATCTGTTTTACTAACTCAAGTTTGCAGTCGGCTACACTATCTAAATCACGATGATCAACATGAATAGTTCTCGTACCAGCTACATCAAAGGGGATAGATTCTCCCGCTTGGATGACCTGAACAATAGGCTTCCTAACAACATGTCGAACAGCAAGCTCATAGTACACATTTGGATTTCTTCCTGTAAGGTCTGCAACTACGAGAGCATCATCAATCAAATGTTGGATAATTTGTGAAGTAATAATTCCAGGCTCAGATATTTCATCAGCACGCATACATTCATACCCGCATTCTTCAACCGGCGGTTTTATTATATGTTCTAATACTTTGTCAGAGCGCTCTCTCATTTCGCTGCCTTCCTCACCAATTGGTGAAATGACAAAGCATTTCTTCTTGGTTTTACCTCCTTTTTCAGCCATCCTTACACCTCCTTCGGGCGTCTTTCGTATAGCAGTATATGCGAACTCCGAGTTTCCCTAATGCGATTTACCCATTGCTATAATAGTGCTTCCCACCATGCCCTTGCTGTAAGAAATTTCACCATAATCGCCTGGTTCAGATTAACGCTTTAGCTTCTCAATCACAGCGTCGGCTACCTGGCTGGTGCCTACCGCAGTGGCGGGGTCGAGCTTCAAATCATAGGTGACATTCTCGCTTTCAGCTATGACCTCAGCTATAGCGCTTTCCAATTTATCGGCACTATCCTTCTCCCGCAGGTAACGCAGCATCATCACCCCGGAGAGCATCGTAGCCATGGGATTGGCCTTATTTTGCCCGGCGTATTTGGGGGCGCTTCCGTGGGTAGGTTCAAAGATAGCTACCTCATCCCCGATGTTGGCTCCCGGCGCTACACCCATGCTGCCGACCAGCCCGGCACAGAGGTCCGAAATTATATCGCCGTATAAATTGGGCAGCACGAGGACGTCAAATATGTGGGGCTTTCTGACCAGCTCCATGCAGGTTGCGTCCACCAGCATATCGCCAAATTCTATGTCGTTATACTCTTTGGCAACTTCGCGAGCAGTATCCAGAAAAAGTCCGTCGGAGAATTTGAGTATGTTAGCCTTGTGAACCGCGGTCACCTTTTTTCTGCCGTTCTGCCGGGCATAGTCAAAGGCAAATTTGACAATTCGCCGGCTAGCTGTTTGGGATATAACCTTCAAGCTTACAGCGGAGTCTTTCCTTATCTCCTTTCCCGTGGCATCGAGCACAAACTCCAGCAACTGCTTTGTTTCTGAATCACCCCTGGCAAATTCGATACCGGCATAGAGGTCTTCGGTATTCTCCCTGACTACCACTATATCCACGCCTTTGAATGGCGTTTTTATACCGGGGTACACCTTATAGGGACGAAGGCAAGCATAAAGGTCTAAGGTCTGCCTCAAGGCGACATTGACGCTCCTGAAACCAGTGCCTATGGGTGTGGTCACCGGTCCCTTAAGGGCGACTTTGTTTTTCCTTATGGACTGGAGGGCCTGGTCAGGGAGAGGTGTGCCAAACTTATCTTGAGCCTGACTACCTATGATAACAGTGTCCCACTGAAACTTGACCCCTGTAGCTTCCAGCACCCGCCGTGTCGCCTCAGCCACTTCAGGCCCTATGCCATCGCCAGGAATAAAAGTTATTCTGCGTTTCATAATAGCCATCACCCTCACCTTAATCCTCTCCCATCAAGGGAGAGGAAAGTTAGCTTGTAATAACAAAGCCCTTATGCTTCTGTATGTACGGGATAAGCCCGCCCTCTTTAAGAATAGCGGACATTATCGGCGGCATCTTGCTACAGCTTAATGTAATACCAGAAGTCAAATTAGCAATCATACCACCAGTCAAATTTATCTCCAGTTCATCGCCGTCGCCGATTTTATCGGTGTCGCAGAGCAGAACAGGCAAACCCTGGTTTATGGCGTTCCTGAAAAATATGCGTGCTGCCGATTTGGCTAAAATAGCGCCAACCCCCGACATTTTGATTACTACCGGGGCATGTTCCCGACTGGAACCCAGACCGAAGTTTTTACCCGCAATGAGGAAATCATCCGACTTTACCTTTGAGGCGAATCCAGGCACAGCATCCTCCAGGATATGCTTGGCGAGCTCAGGCAAGTTGCTCCTCAAATGGGCAAACCTGCCGGGGATAATATCATCAGTGGAGATATTATCCCCCAGTTTAATGGCTTTGCCCTTAAGTACCAAGTCAGGCATCACATAAGTTCCCTGGGGTCAGTAATCTCGCCCCTTATAGCTGAGGCGGCGGCAGTTGCCGGGCTAGCCAAGTATACCATAGCCTCGGGGTTGCCCATTCTTCCCTTAAAATTACGATTGGCGGTGGAAAGGCAAACCTCGCCATCTCCCAACACCCCCTGGTGGAGACCGAGGCAAGCGGCACAACCCGGCGGCAGAATAGCTGCTCCAGCTTCAATTAAGCTCTGGATATAGCCTTTCTCTATAGCTCGAATGAGCACCTGCCTCGAAGCCGGCGCTATGAGCAATCTAGTACCGGGATGCCTCTTCTTGCCCTTAAGAATCTCAGCAGCCAAGGCTAAATCTTCCAGACGTCCGTTAGTACAAGTGCCAATAAATGCCTGCTGGATTTTGACCCCTTTTACTTGAGTCACTGGATGGACGTTATCCACAGCGTGAGGAAGAGATAGCATTGGCTCAAGCTGGCCGAGATTCACGGGTATGACCTGCTCGTAATTTGCCTCAGCATCGGGATATAGCGGCTTGTAATTGTCGCCCCGTCCATGCTCTATGAGGAAGTCCTGGGTGATTTTATCACCGGGAAACAGGCCAACCTTGGCCCCAGCTTCCACAGCCATATTGGCGATAGTGAGACGCTGCGACATAGTTATCTGAGCCAAGGCCTCGCCACCAAATTCCAAAGCTTTGTAATTAGCACCATCAGCGCCAATCTGGCCAATGAGATACAGAATTAAGTCCTTGGCATAAACTCCCCGAGGAAAGACGCCATTGAGCTCGATGAGAAGACTTTCCGGCACCCGAAACCAGGTTTTACCTAAGGCTAAGGCTACGGCAACATCGCTGGAACCCATGCCAGTGGCAAAAGCTCCTAAAGCACCAGCAGTAACAGTATGAGAATCCGAGCCGAGGATAACGTCTCCCGGGTTAGCAAATTGCTCCGCTACCAACTGGTGGCAGATACCTTCACCTACCTCGTAGATGCGACAGCCTGTTTCCTCAGCGAAGCGGCGCAGCAGGATATGGTCATTAGAAAGCTGCCGAGCGGGACTGGGAGCAGCATGGTCCAGGAATATTATTGTTTGTTGCGGCTTGACCAGAGCTTCAAAACCGCTTTCCTTGAACTGTCTTATGGTGAGGGGTCCAGTAGTATCCTGGACGAAAGCCAGACCCACATCAGCAATCACGACGTCTCCAGCTTTAGCCTCGCTATGCGATTTAAGGCTTAGAATCTTCTCAGCTAATGTCTTGCCCATTTAAGATTACTCGATTATTGCTATTATGTTTTTACCGTTTACTGCCTTACTATTTTAATCGCCTCCTCTGCTATAATCAATAACATGCCTGATTACAAACCAAGCAAGCCAGGTTCCACCCGATGCGGCAGGAGCGTATTTTACTGGGGCAAGCGAACTTATGTCATGGGCGTGATAAATGTTTCCCCGGATTCTTTCTCTGGCGATGGACTAGCAGATGTTGAGGGAGCTGTAGCCAGGGCAGAACGATTATCCTCTGAAGGAGCAGATATAATTGACATCGGCGGTGAATCCACACGTCCTGCCTCAACTCCGATTTCACCCGACGAAGAATTACGGCGGGTGATTCCTGTTGTGGAAAAGCTGGCCCACAAGATATCGGTGCCGCTAAGTGTAGATACCTATAAGCTGGAGGTAGCCCGTCAGGCTTTAAATGCCGGAGCTAACATGATAAACAACATCTGGGGACTGAAGAAGGAGCCCAGGCTGGCCGAGTTAGCGGCTCAAAAAGGTGTGCCTATTGCTTTGATGAGTAATCAGCGTGGCACTCCTTGCCACGATATTATGTCTGCGGTTATTTCCGATTTGAAAAGAGCCGTCGAACAAGCGTTAGACGCAGGAGTGCCCTGGGAGAATATCATCATCGACCCGGGCATAGGTTTTGGTAAGACACAGGAGCAAAATTTGGAGGTTTTACAACGCCTGGATGAACTTCAAGCGCTGGGCAGGCCTATCCTTCTGGGTAGCTCACGCAAGTCTTTTATAGGCTGGGTGCTCGATTTAACTCCTGAACAAAGGTTGAATGAAGTAGCATCCGTTCCACCTGGCGACCAGCGGCTAGAAGGAACGGCGGCCACCATAGCCATCGGCATCGCCAAGGGCGCTGATATTGTTCGGGTGCACGATGTCAAGGAGATGGCACGCGTGTGCAAGATGAGCGATGCTCTTGTGAGAGGCATGTAAGCGAATTGGCCATTGCCTATCTTTGTCTGGGCTCAAACCTGGGAAAGCGGGAAGAAAACCTCTGTCAGGCTTTGACATTGCTTTCCCTAAAAGTAAATCTTGACGAGGTCTCATCCATTTATGAAACCGAGCCAGTAGGCTACAAGGAGCAGCCGTTGTTCCTCAACCTGGTTTGCCGAATTACCACCAATTTGCCTCCTGAGGAGCTTCTCTATCTCGCTAAAGACATTGAAACCAAAATGGGCAGAGTCCCCAGCGGGCAAATAAATTCACCTCGCCCTATAGATATAGACATCCTTTTCTATGACAACAAGGTTACGGAGACCCAGAACTTAACTATCCCGCACCCCCGCTTGAAAGACCGGGCCTTTGTTCTTATACCATTAGCTGAAATCGCCCCGGACTTGGTTCATCCCAAGCTGGGCAAGAGTATTGCCCAATTAGCTAACGATGTTAAAGGACAAAAAGGGGTGCGAAAATGGTATTATATGAAATGACATAAATACCTGCGGATGGCAAAGGATACCAAAACAGGAGGCTAACAATGGGAACTAAGGGAAGAAAGAATGTTAAAAAAACCAAGCAGACCAAAGAAAAGAAGAAATAGGAAGGGCTAGGGTAAATATTAAATACTAATTTCTAAACTCTAAACAATATCAAACGCCCAAAATCCAAAGGAACTAAACCGTTTAGAACTTGAATTTTAGATATTGTTTAGGACGCGATATACACAGGAGGCATTAATGTATCAACTATTTGTGGAAGAGCACTTTGATGCCGCCCATTACCTCCCGAACTATCATGGTAAGTGTGAAAAACTACACGGCCACCGTTTCAAGGTAGTAGCTCGTTTAGAAGCAGCCAGGCTCGATGAGACTGGCCTGGCTTACGATTTCGCCCAGCTAAAGCAGCACCTGAGGGAAGTCCTGGCTCGATTCGACCACACCTGCCTGAATGATGTATCCCCCCTTGATAAGATTGGACCCTCCAGCGAGAATATTGCTGTCACTATATATGATGCGCTCCAGCCCCGTTTTTCCAGCTCTCCGGTGAAGTTGGTGAATGTAGAAGTTTGGGAATCGCCCACAACAGGGGTGGCGTATAGCCCTTGAGCTAAGTTTGCTGTTCCGGCGGTAACAAATTGGGAATCGTATCTACAATGGGGTAGGAATGGTTGCAATTAGAGCAATAAAGGGAACCCCTGACTATTTCTTCCCCTTCTTCTTCATCCACTTTAAGCTCCAAATCCCCTTTACATACGGGACAGGCTAAGATTTGCATCAATTCCTTTTTCATTTCAGATTCCAATTATATCATATGCTCAGCGAAACTAAAATTAACTGCATAAATCATTATAATTCTCTCTCCCCTGGCAAGAGAGAGTTAGAGAGGGGGAATTCCCCCTCACCATAATCCTCTCCCTTGAGGAGAGAGGATTTTATACAAAATTATACGAAAGACTATAAGAAAGGAAAGTGCTATAATATTCGGCAGGAGAATAAAATGACAATCCAGATTAAAAAGACTTACAGGGGCTTAAATCCTGGGATGCTCTGCGATGAGGTACAAGGCTTGTTGCAGAAACGAGGGATTATAGCTGTTGAGACTGAGTCGCAAACATATGGTCTTCCCAGCGGCGACACTCAATCGCATACCACGTTGGCATTAAAAACACAGGCCGAGCAAGAGGAAAACCAGAAAGAATGCGGCAGGGCACATATTCTGGGCTCACCACAGGGCGAAGCAAAAATGCTCCTTGACGTAGATGAAACACTCTTCTCCCAGGAAAAGCTCTCCGCTTTTCAAAATGACCTCGATTTTATCCTCGGCTCATACGAAATTAAGTGGTAGACGAGCAGCTTCCAGAGCAGAACCAGCTTGCCAGGGAAACCAAGCAAGTACGAAGAGAAAAGCGGCAAGCAAAGGAAAAGGCCAGGATTCCTCAGCATGGCAAGAGCCTGGCAAGAGTATATAAGGACGCTGTATCCAGGAGAGCCAAGACCACGAAAGCCCCCAAGCAGTCAAGCTAAAGCCTGGTGGTTACTATGATAAAGAAATTCTTTCTCAGAGGTCCAATAATCGTCCTGATTTGCATGGCAATTGGCTTCGCCATAGTTTACGGCGGCGGGTGGCTGCTCCAGCAATTGGGGTGCTCAGGGCCTTGACTCCTGGTTCTGCCTGGATTTGAAATAGCCAAAACGCCATTCATTTTAGCTAATACCCCACAAAATCTTCGATTTTGTGGGGGCCCCGGAAACGCCAATGAATAAATCTGGGACCCTGAAAAACAAAGTTTTTGAGGTAACTAGTTGGTTCGGCGTCTTGAGCAGATTGCAGAGCACTGTTCACATTCACCATCGCACGGCTCAACATGAATGGTTACACTAGCCTCGTGAAGTGTGCTTTTTATTTCGACCTCAATCCGGTCGCATATTTGATGAGCCTGCTCCAAACTAATGTCCCTGGCCATTACCAAATGAAGGTCTATATAGCTCTGGCTTCCAGCCCGACGTGTCCGTAGTGCGTGGAAGCCGGATACCTCGCGGCTGTGTTTACTTAAACTGCCTTCGATAACTGCCTGTTGTGAAGGAGGTAGCTTTTCATCAAGCAGTCCGGATATCGGCTTACGGATAGTATCAATAGCTACTTTCAGGATGTAAATAGCAACTCCGATAGCAATCACAGAGTCAATAATATTGAGCCCGGTGAATCGCACTATTGCCAGTCCCACCAAGACGGCTGAGGCGGAGTAGACATCAATGGCAATATTGCGGGCATTAGCCTCCAGGGCTACAGAGCCAGTGGTCCGGGATACACTTAGTAGATGCCGAGATAGGAAGATACTGACCACTATGGAAACCGCCATCACAGCTATTCCAGCTTCGGCTAGTTCAATGGGTTCAATGCTGGAGCCTTTTATTATCCGGCCTATTGCCGAATAGATTATCAGTCCGCCAGCGATAAAGATGAGAATTCCCTGCACAACGCCAGCAATGTCCTCTACCTTACCATGACCATACGGATGTTCGGCATCGGCTGGCTTAGCTGCAACGCGAATAGCAAAGAAGGTAATTATTCCGGCAAACAAATCGAATAAGCTGTCGGCTGCCTGAGCCAGTATGCTGATACTGCCGGTCAGCCAGCTAACGACCACCTTAAATATTATTAAACCGACGACTACACCAATCAGCAGCTTGGTAGCCCCGGCCTTTGTTGAAAACATTTTTGCGCTCTCCTGTGTTCCCGCATATAAAACTACAGGGAAACAGAAGTTTACAGCGATATTTCGGCTAAGGCAACTGTTATCTAGTGAGTTGTTTACCAACCCCTCACCCTTTATCCCTCTCCCCTTCATAAGGGGAGAGGGAAGAGATTTCAGAAGCAAAAACAATTGCTTAAAGAGTGCCGACCAGAACTAGAAGAATCCTCACTAAATAGGTTAAACTGGCTGATTATGGATGACCCTGTGGGCAACGGTACCAGCAAAGGAGTGGTACTTCTTGTCACCACGACAGCCTCGTTTCTTTTTCCCTTTATGCTCTCCGCTGTGAATATTGCTCTCCCTCGAATCGGGAAAGAGCTATCATTGGATGCAATCACGTTAGGCTGGATTGCCACCGCCTACCTCCTGTCTTCGGCAACCCTTCTTGTTCCCTTCGGCAGAATAGCAGACATATACGGCAGGAAGAAGATTTTCACCTGTGGCATAGTTATCCTCACGCTCTCATCCCTCTTTTCGGGAATGGCAAACTCCGCCACTATGCTTATTTCTTGCCGGGTTTTCCAGGGAGTCGGCGGTGCCATGCTTGCCGGAACCGCAGTAGCATTGCTTACTACGGTATTTCCTGCCAACGAGAGGGGGAAAGTCCTGGGGATAAATGTCGCGGCAACCTATATTGGCCTTTCCCTGGGTCCGGTTTTGGGTGGGATCCTGACGCAACATCTTGGTTGGAGGAGCATATTTTTCCTAAGTGCGCTCCTGGGATTGGCAGTTATCGGCGTCGTTTTATGGAAGCTAAAAGGTGAGTGGACCGGGGCAAAGGGCAAGAGATTCGATCTTACCGGCTCTGTAATCTACATCCTTGGGCTTGTAGCGCTGGTATACGGTTTTACTCTCCTGCCGGCGATGTCAGGAGTGGGATTGATTATCGGAGGCATTATAGGGCTTTCAGCATTCGTCAGATGGGAGATGAGAACAAGAAGCCCGGTCATCGATGTAAATCTCTTTAGAAACAGCAAAGCCTTTACCCTTTCCAACCTGGCAGCGTTGATCAATTACAGTGCCACATTCGCTATAACTTTTCTCATAAGTCTTTATTTGCAGTATGTGAAGGGATTCAATCCTGGAAGTGCCGGCTTGATTCTGGTCGCCATGCCCGCTATGCAGGCTATTTTTTCACCGCTGGCCGGCAGGCTCTCGGACAGGATTGAACCGAGGCTAATTGCCTCAGTAGGAATGGCGTTGACAACTGTAGGACTCGTCATCTTCATTTTTCTAAATGAAGAAACCCCCTTGGGGCTCATTATAGGCAATTTGATCCTGATTGGTTTCGGCTTTGCTCTTTTCTCGTCTCCTAATACCAATGCAGTTATGAGCTCTGCGCCAAAGACAGCTTACGGGGTAGCTTCAGCAGTGCTGGCAACAATGCGACAGGTGGGCATGGTCCTCAGTATGGGAATCGCCATGTTGATGTTTACCCTGTACATCGGGAGAGTTCAAATTACGCCTGAATACTATTCGCTTTTCCAGCAAAGCATGAAGACAGCGTTCATCATTTTCGCCATTCTCTGCTTCGGCGGCATATTTGCCTCGCTAGCCAGGGGAAAGGTGCGGTAGTCTCTCATGTCATTGCGAGCCGAAGGCGTGGCAATCTCATTTAGAATGTCATCTTGAGCACGGCAAAGGATGTCAGCTCGCCGAGATTGCTTCGCCACAACTCTTCGTGAGTAATACCGGGGCTCAACTGGGGATAAACAAAAGGGGCAGGCTAACTTGACCTACCTTCTTAATTTCTTGGTAGCGGGGGTGGGAAAAAACTAGACGCATAAATAGCTAGTTAGTAGTATAATCATATTAATCACTGAGGGTTTCAAAGGTGGATAGTAAAAACAGACTTAGCTCAAGGTCAGAAATTGCAGTACGTTGCCATGAAATTCAGACAGGGCTCGGTTCAATTGAAGTTCCTGATTTCAAACTCTTAACATTAATTGGAATGGCTGTTCGCCTTGCTCTAAATATCCGAGGGTTACCAATAATACAATATAACATATTGCAATTAGTAGCTTCTCATTTTCTTTCAATACCTATTATTGCTGTGGATAGAATTGTAAAGTTACTTGAGGAAGTTCAATTTGTAAAAATACAAAGTGAAGGACAGACTATCAAAGCAGTTCTTCCCACTGTACCATATTACGAGGACATATATTCAACGCTGGGAGAATATTCGCAAGCAAAGGGCGGATTTAATGAGGCAGAGACTCTGAGTCTTGAAATTGTAAAGCGATTAGCAAAATCACCAGAAAACATTGATGTACTACGTAATAAACTAGGAGCTGATAATACCCTTTTGGGGAGATCAATTTATATAGGCGAAATGGGTTCTTATATAGTGAAACGTAGATGTAGAGGTAGAGATATCTTGCTTAGCCCTACATATTTTTCTGAAAATGCAGATATATTTGCTGATATTGTTGCGTCAAAAGGATCTCAAGATATTCAAAAAACTTTAAAAGCCATAAAATCAGCTCAAGGGACACCTCTATCAATTATTGAAACACAAAAATCTATTGGAGGATACAAACTAGATGACAGTGAAGTTACAATCTTAAAAAGACTAGCACAGGATGGTATGGTTAAACCACCAGCAATTAAGACTACTTATTCTGGACAAAACTATTTCATATTTACGCCCACTCCTACAGGTGCGGCACTTTCACCGACAAAACGCGATGTTTATGAGAGAGCAATGGCAATAGTGGCAGCAGTTAGACAAGGAGAATTCTTGCCACAAGCCTTTGCAATAAGATCACCTTCTGCAGTTATACGTACACTGAGAGACAAACTTGAGTTAGGTAAAGCAACAACTGAAGCTACACAGCAATATAGGAACTTAGTACATTTACGTGTCGGCCAACTCATTCCTACAGGTAGTGGTTTTTCTAAATTTAAAATTATCGATATAGAGGAAAACAGGGAGGCACTTCAAATAGCCTACTCATTGGTAACAGAGGGAGCAGTTGAGGGGCTTGAAGTCGATGAAGAAGCAAGAAAAGCGCTACAACAAAATCAAGAATATGTGGAGTCACTAATTGCCTCGGGGGAATTAAGAAAGAGGGAGCAGATAGAACTTAATGAAGGTCAGCAATTAGAACTAGATATGCTTCTTTCTGGAGGAACAGTGTAGTGATCAAAGATCGTATTCAAAAAGAAAAGGCACTTAAATATGTTGTTTCAAGATGTTGGTTCCCTCAATTAGAGGCTGATGTTTCAACATACTTAACAACCGGAAAAAAGGTTTTAAACATCACTGATATAGATGTACTTGCTTCTATACCAGATGATTTTCTTGGTTATAGAAATATGCTCATAGACTGTAAGGGAACGGCCCAAGAGTCACCCATTAACAGAGCGCTCTGGCAAAAAGGTTTAATGGCAAGAATTGATGCAAATTATGGCATCTGTATTCTCAAAAGAAAAAATATTGAGACGGATCATCGATATACAGCTTCACAATTAGGTATTACTCTTATCTCTGAGAATGAATTCGATAATTTTGCCCATGCAACATCTCCACGATATAACAGCATAAATACAGCTTTATCTAATATTGATATTTGGGGTCAGTTTTTCTCCATACCGGCCAAATTCCCCAGGCTCGCTCCAGCAATTAGTTTTTCAAAGTCACATTACTGGATGTCTGACAATGAAACTGAGGCCTGTAGAAGAACGCTGTTCCAATTATCAGGATTGAAACCAGAGTTAGATCCTGCTAAGCAAGAACATGTTGCTATTGTCGGTGATTTTGCATCACTCTTTATGCATTCACTTGCTGTAATCGTTAGCAAAATGTTTCCAGCATATTTGCAACCTGAAAAAAAAGAGGTGCTATCTGACGCATTATTGTTCTTACTGTATGGCGGGCGAGATTCATACCAGGCTAGGAATCGCTTGAAACAAATGATGTTGGCTACCAAGGGAATCGAAAAAGTTGATTCTGAACTTTCTCTACCTGAATGGGACAGATTTGTACAGCTTGTTCGACAGCTACTGGATGCTCCTCTTGAAGTAAATAGGACACCATTAATAATTAGGGAGATTGCCTGGTCATATATAGCAGGAATCACAAACAGGGATTTTGTTAAAGAAGTAGCTTCTCTATTTCCGCAAGCTGCAAGGTTTGCTGTATTAGGGATAGATTATGTATGTAGAGCTACCAAAATACCGCCAGAATTTCAGGAAATTCTTGTTAATGAGCTTATGAAAATTCAGATGCCCAAATAGGATTTACGCTGATTTGAACAAAAACCAGATTAAATAAAAATTCTCTTTATATTACATGGTCTAGAATAATATAAAGTTAACACAGATTTTCATCTGTGTTTTTTAATTTTATTTGGTAGCGAGGGTCGGATTTGAACCAACGACCTTTGGGTTATGAGCTTGAAGGAGCTATGACTGCTTTATCGCCTGATCCTTCGCTCCGCTCAGGACATGCCTTAATCATCTCCCATCAAGGGAAAGGAGATGCCGTTAGCAATGACAAGGAAGCAGCCCTCCGTTTCAGGGCAGGTGGGTTATCTCGGTGGGCGGTTTTTTGTGCAGCTCAAACTTTATTCCTGCTTCCTTGAACATCTCTACGAAGGAGTCATCATTATAGCTGCCAAAGGTTACGAAGCGCTTTACTTTGGCATTGACCAGCATCTTGGCGCAGAGTACGCATGGCGAATGGGTAACATAAATCGTGGCGCCCTCAAGACTCACCCCATGGAGTGACGCTTGTATGATTACATTCTGCTCGGCATGAATACCCCGGCATATTTCTTGCCTGGTTCCAGATTCTATGCCCAGTTCATCCCTGAGGCAGCCGAGTTCAAGACAATCTTTAAGTCCGGCGGCAGCCCCGTTGTAGCCAGTGGCTAATATATGCTTGTCCTTCACCGCCACAGCGCCTACATGGTGGCGCCGACAGGTGGAGCGTTCCGCCACCACGGAAGCTATCTTGAGGAAATATTCACCGATATCCGGCCTGGTTTCCTTTTTCATTTCAAAACGGATAAAACTCGTTCCGTCTCCTTTTCCAGTTCCTCCAGGGAAGCCTGATTTACTATAGTAAAGTCGGCCATTGCAATTGGCCCGCCCTTGTTACTATTCTCTATCTCGGACTTATCTCGATTGGCTGCTTCCTCAAGCGTTAAGGGCCGTTTTGCTCTATGAGCAAGCCTTCCATGTCTGGTTGCTGGCGAGGCCCAGACGGCAACCGTGGTGAATTGCCCGCCATAGTATTCTTTCAATAAAATATACTCTTCCCAGGAGTAAAGCCCGTCTAACACAACATTCGATGATTTCAATGAGCTATCAATTCTGGGCAAGTTCAATTTGGCGTAAGCAGCCATCCCATGCTTTTTTCTCAGTTGCTCTCTGATACAGCGCTCATTTCC
>Ga0307433_1001215_pt1 | contig 14762 bp, 20 predicted proteins | sample SalMarWE160210MG_FD_202166 | JGI IMG/M metagenome (GOLD analysis project Ga0307433, IMG submission 202166) | Salt marsh sediment microbial communities from the Plum Island Ecosystem LTER, Massachusetts, United States - WE1603-210 | ecosystem: Environmental > Aquatic > Marine > Intertidal zone >... | reverse complement strand
TTCAGCATTGGAAACCACATCCAAGCGAACCCCTTCTGAAAGGTTCAAAGAGATGCTGGAGGGATTCATTTCTGTTGTTTACTCTGGAGGAAACTTGGTGAAGTATCTCAGAAACCGATCGCAAGAGTATATGGAGTTGAAAAAGATTGCGTTGAAACGTTTTTCTGACACTCTCGGAGTTTTGGCTGAGTTTTATGTCACTCTGATGGTGGCGGGGTCCCTCATCTTTGTTGTGATGCTTGCGGTTATGTCGATGATGGGGGGTGGGGGATTCGGTTTTTTGGACTCTCGTTTACTGTTGCAACTTCTGACCTACATTGGCTTGCCGGTTGGTTCAGTAGTGTTTCTGGTTATCTTAGATATGGCTTCGCCGAAGAGATGAGATATGCCAAAAGTTGAAAAGTTCGAGAAGAAAATTGCTTGGATTGTCTCCGGGGCTTTAGGGGTAACTGTATGCCTAACCGCTATTCTCCTCCTCAGGGACAGCCCTCTCTTCGATGAATATTTACTGTTAGCTGTGGTGATCACCGTTTTTCCTCCCGCTGTTCTCGATTACGCGGACTATCGGTGGAAGAGAGCAATAGACAAACATCTTCCAGACCTTTTTCGAAGCATAGTTCAAGCCCAAAAAAGTGGGATGACCCTGCCGCAGGCGTTAGAGGAAGCTTCTAAGAGGAATTATGGACCTTTGACCAAGGAGTTGAAGAAGATTGTGGCTCAGATGAGTTGGGGAGTGTCCTTCGAGGAAGCGCTTCAATCTTTTGGCAAGCGTGTTAACACCGCTCTGGTAGGGCGAACAGTTCCCCTGATTCTGGAAGCCCAGAGATCGGGAGGGAAGGTTGAAAAGGTTTTTGAGCCGCTTGAGAAATTTGTGCAGACAACCTTGACGTTTGATGCTGAACGCAAAACCCAGACCAGACCTTACCTTGCAATCATCTATGTAGCCTTCTTCGTCTTCCTCTTCACTATTATTATGCTCTTCAAATCTTTCTTTGTTGACATGTCCGATTTCTCCATCGGCCAGTTTACGTTGATGTCACCTCAGGAAGCAAGAAGCGTCTTTTTCCACATGAGCGCCATCCAAGCATTCTTTGGAGGTCTTGTGGCTGGAAAAATGGGTGAAGGAACAGTTGGCGGCGGTCTGAAGCACAGCGTTATTCTGTTGATCTGTGGGTATCTAGCCTTTAAGTTCATCGTGTAATGGAGAGGAAAAATATGAGAAAACTGTCGCGGAGCAGGAGGGGAATAACCCCTGTCTTGAGCAGTCTCTTACTGACGGTTATCGCAGTTGCAGGTATGTCGATCGCTATTACGGCTACCTATGTTATCACCGATGGGCTTCATGACAATATGGGTGAACGCTTCATCGTTGAGGATGTCTGGTTTACCGGTGACAACAACGACACAATTTCGTTGTATCTTCGTAATGTGGGCAAGGTTTCAATCAAGGTAGACGCCGTCTATGTGAATCGTATCGACCAATTGGCTACGCCTCTTGAGTTGGAACATGGCAAACATGACGAGTTGAATGTCACTTACGATTGGATTGCAGATTCTGCATATGAGATTAAGGTTGTAACTAGGAGGGGAACACAAGTTGTGGACTATTACATGTCGCCGCCTTAAACGGGACCGACGGGGCATCAGCAACATAATAGTTGTCGCTCTCAGCCTAGTGATTATGTTGGCTATAGTCTCGAATGTTGTCTTGTGGAACTATGAGATGAACCAGCTGGACTGGGAGAAAATGAGGGAGAATGTTATCATAACCAACGTTGAGCGCGAAACTGAACCTCAATTCACCTTCCAGAACAGCGGAGGCTTAACCGTTCATCTGGTTTCATTATGGGTAATCAACTCAACAGACCATAAACAGTATGACATCAGCGTTTTCATAAATTCTGCGGAGACCAAAACTTATGAGGATAATATCCTGTTACCAGCAGGCAATTACACCGTAAAAGTTGTAACCGAGCGGGGAAACACGGCAGTCTATTCTGGAAGTTAACTTACTTAGCAACACAAGCTTTCAATGCTTCTATTGCCATATTCTGATTTTTTGCTTCAATCAAATCTATTTTGTAAAGGGATGCCAATTTTCTGCCGTTCTCGCTCATCTTCGGAATCGCTACCAGACAAGCCCTGTCTGGGGTAGCGTCGAAAATCTTGGCGAACATGGCGATCACCGACTGTTCAGATACAACGTCATCATCCGTGGAAGTTGCAAAATCAATCGCGGTTGTGTTCTTTTTCTTTCCAGCGGAGACTGCGGTTAAGTCAAACATGTGGCGGGTTCCAGATTTTCCATTCAAGAAACCGGGACTTTCCACGTCGAATCCTAGATTTTCCAAGAATTCAATTATGGGTACTGTTAGAATACAGCCTAGTGTTGCCTCTTTCGCGGCTTCTGGGGTCAAACTGTAGGAGTAGACGTCTTTGTAAATGGCTTCATCAAAAGTGAAGTTTTCGTGACATTCACGACAAAAATGGGCTGGAACCGGGATGTCGAAGCTTTTTCCACATTGGTTACAGGTACACCATACTCCTGCTCTGTGATAGTCCAAATCAGGGTTAGTTAATTCTTTGTTGCATCTAGGGCAAACCAGTTTGTCGTCTCTCTGAAAGTGGTCTTCGGTATCGATGTATCCACATTTTATGTGTTCAATCAAGGAGCTCTTCTTAACGTCGAAAGATTTGCAGTGGGGACAGGTATAATGTATAGAAAGGTTTGCTGAACTACAAGATGGACAATAGACGATTTTGTCGTAAAGCTTTCTCTCTAGAATACCGCCCTCAAACATTTCCTGCAAAAACTTCTCCGTCCTAGAAGAGTCCCCCAGAATCTCATCTATAACCGGATATCTAAAACCCTGCTTCGGGTCGTAAATCGGATTCAATGTACCAAGCTCGTCGCTAACGAACTTGCTGATAAGAAGCTGAACTTTATGATCCTTGTATAGCTTAAGCTGTTCCTTTTTCGAAGCTTTAGACATGCATTGTCTCCTTTGTTGACTTGCGGCGTAGAACGTCTCTCAGCCGCTTCTAGGATGCATGCTATGCCTCAAACTGATTTAAAATGTTGTGGAGAAGTAATTTGTATTTCGCATTCAGCTTTTCATTACATAGCATCCACGACAGGTTAGTGTGGAAAATACTTCGCAGCAAACGCATACTATTTACATCTCAAAAGAATGAAATGTGGGACAGCACTTTCCTTATCACTTACCAAGAAAGCGCCTGTTTCCAAGTTCGCAATATTATGTTTTCAATTTTGTGCAAGTGACATTGTAGGACGAAGCGGAACAAGTCAAAATTAAATAAGAAGATTATTATCCTAAGGAACATAAATGAAGCAACTGTTGAAAGCATATTACCATTGAGGGAACTAGTAATGGCATCTAAAGGAACAGGAGACAGCTTAACCTTCGGCGGTTGGACCGCCCCTAAGAGGCTGCTAACAATATGTCTGTTTATCGCCTTAGCATTTATTTCCGAGTTCTTCATGGTCTCTTTTTTTGCGAGTTCAGGACTAACAGAAACAACTGCATACCCATTACCTGTCAGCCCGCTCTTTCATCTTCTTCCCCTCGCAGTAATACTTGTGCTGGTCTCAAGCTGGATGTACCTCACGAAACACATAGCCAAGAGACCGCAGAGAACATCCCCAGCCAAGGTCTCAAAAACCCGTAGAAGGCTCCCAAGACGAAGAACAAAAGCTACACAAAGCATCATGGGAACCATTAAAAAGTTCTTCAGCAAAATTAGCTCAGTCTTTACTCGTTCTCGCGGCGTTTCATCTGCGCCACAGCGGCTCTCTTTTTGCAGAGTAGCCCTTGAAAACACCGTAACTGTCTTAGCGGTCTTTCTGTTGTCGATTATCTTATTGTCTGTTTTAGTGTACCCTAACCTGTTCACCGATTTCGCGGTTGGATTTTACAGCAAAACTTCGCCTTTACAAGATTTTATGCAGTCATTAGCTGACGCGCTGGTTTCCATTGCCAGCGGCTTAGATTCCATTGCCCCCAGTTTCAGAAACGCCTTCGAAGACCTTGTGTCAGCCAGATCCCCGTCCTTAACCGAGGGGGACCTCTTGTGGAGATATGTTTTCTGCCAGAATGCGGCTGCGTGGGTTTCAGCCATTGCCGCGTTAGCTTACGTAAAATATTTCTCCAACACATATCGCAGCAGTAGATAGATAACGTTTTTAGGTGCTAATTGTTTGCGGGTGGTAGGCTAACTAGAAGTTCTATAGGCGATAGAAGCCGATAAAAAATTGGTTTTTATCTTCTTCGACTCTCCTCTCTGTTGATCCGCAGTTGCAAAGACGGACAGATTAAAAAACGAGTGAAGAGGGTGAGAACAAGCAGGCATCCAAATTTTCATCACACATTCATGCAAAAGTGATAAAAACCACCGCGTTTCATAGGGGAGTTTATGTCAAACCCAGTCTTCTCAGTTATAACAACAGGGCGACGCGAGAAAGATACAGAAGCCCTCGAAGAGACTTTCAGCAACTGGGAAGCTGCAAAGAAGGTTTTTGAAGAGAAGACTGGAAAAAGCAATACAATCGAATTTATAGTTGTTGATGCGGGAGAAAACGCGGAGTTTCCGAAAATTTGTGATTCTACAGTAATTTCTCCTGAGGAATACACGGAGTATAGAAGGGAACTGTGGAAATCTGGAATAATCAAGTATCCGTGGTGGGATTCTCCGGCTATAGGAAGGAATTTGGGATTCAAGCATGCCAAGGGGAGGGTAATCGTTTTTCATGACATCGACTCCCTTTTCTCTACTGGAACCCAGATGGATGATGCATACATTTTTTCTGAACTAGATAAATACGAGAACTATTTCGAAGTGATGTATTACGCCTTCAAACGTAAAGACATAGTCGCCTCGGTGCCGTCTTTGAGACCCAGAGACAGCCTTAAGCTGGGAAGAAGATTCGGAATTATGGGAGCCAACTTTTTGACACGTTTTTCCCTCAAATTTCCCACAATCGAAATCTTGGGGATACCAGTGAGTGGAGCCAGCGTTCCCGGATGTAGCATAACCTTGCTGTATGACGTTGCCGCCAAAATGTCTAGAAACGGATATGGACCCTACGACCCGGAGCTGGGGGTGTCCGAGGATCAAAAAATTTCTAGGTTATTGACGAGGTTTGGAAGGATTTCCTATGAACGAGGGGCTGGAGTTTTTACAAGAACTCAAAACAGAGTAAGTGACGGGTATGATATCGCCAAGTCTCTTGGTTATGCCATAAAGGGGTCCACATATTATCTGTTTCCGGGGCTTTTCAAGTATCGTAGGCATTCGTTAACGATTTGAGAAGCTAGGCATTTTTAGCTGGCAGGATACGCCCTCTATGTTTCCAGTTCAGAAATCCATTTATCCAGCTTTTCTCTGGCGTCTTCGTCGCCCATCTGAACTAGAGGATGCTTCATCAGGTATGCGGAAGCGTATGTTAGGTTGCCGCTGACGCCTTTGTCCAGTGCCAGTTGTGCGCATCTTACTGCGTCGATTGCTACTCCGCCGGAGTTGGCTTTGTCGTCTACGTCTAATCGGATTTCCATGTTGAAGGGAACGTTTGCGAACATTCTTCCTTCTATTCTGATGAAGGCCAGTTTGGTGTTGCCTAGGAAGGGGATGAAGTCGCTTGGTCCAATGTAGATGTCCTTATCGTTCAATCGTTGATTGGTTGGGATTAGGCTTTGAACGGCTTCTGTTTTTGAAATTTTTTTGCTCTCCAGCCGCTCCCGCTCCAGCATGTTAGCGAAATCCGTGTTTCCGCCAACGTTGATCTGGTAGGTTCGGTCTATCACTGCTCCTCGGTCTATGCAAAGTTTGGCTAATGTCCTGTGGGTTATTGTTGCCCCGATTACTCCCTTAACGTCGTCTCCCACAATGGGTAAACCCGCATTTTCGAACTTTTTCAGCCAGTCTTGGTTGGATGCGATGAAGACGGGCATGCAGTTTATGAAGGCGCAGCCTGTTTTCAGGGCGATGTTTGCCCAGAATTCTGTGGCTTTCTGGCTTCCCACAGGCAGGTAGTTGATTATGATTCTTGTTTTTGTGGCTTCTATCTCGTCTATTGCCTCTTTTTCAAGCTCTTTTTCTGTTTTTGTTTGTTTGATGGGGTTGATCATGCTGGCAACGTAGACTCCTACGCCGTCGAGGATTGGGCTTTCTTTCACTTTTCTGGTGGTGCAGCTTGAGACGCTGTCAACCCAATCGACGTAGTTTGGGTCTGAAAAGATTGCTTCGTTGAGGGGTCTGCCTACCTTGTTTTCTCCCACATCGAAGGCGGAAACGAATTCTAGGTCTTCTGCGCTGTAGCCGCCGATTTTTTTGTGCATTAATCCGAGTTTCTGGGTTTTGTTTCGCTTGTAGTATTCGATTCCTTGGGCGAGGCCAGCGAAACAGTTTCCTACGCCAACTACGCCAACCCTAATTTTTCCCATGTAATCACATTCTCTTTACTCTCTGCAATTAGAAAAGGTTCTTCTTTATTTGTTTTCGGTTAGAGAAGGCTACATGGGCGGAGTTTAGGCTCTTCGTATTGTTGGGTGTGTTTATGTTTAGCCAAATTTTTTGGTTGGTTTCAGGGTTTTTCGTCTGTTTTCCAGAGGCGTTTCTCGTAGGCGGTTTTTGGGCGGAATTTTCCGCGGTATTTTCTGATGGATGATTTTCTGCTGGAGACGTTTTCGAGTCTGGCTTGCGCTATGGCTATGCGGGTCAAGGATGGGGTTTTCTTTTTTCTTGGTTTGTATTCTGGAAGGGACACTAGGGGCGAGGTTTTCTTTGGTTTGCCTTCCTTTTCTGGTGTCACTATGTTGGAGCGGGTGAAAATCACGGTTTTTTCTTCAAGGTTTACTTCCTTTATGTTCCAGCCTATGCTCTGCCAAGCTTTGGCGTGAACTGAAGCATCTTTTGTCCACCATTCAGGGTTTTTGTGCGCGGATGCTGGAAGTTCTTTGCCTATTATCCCCTCTATCTGCGAGAATTGGAATTTGACCCATGTGGTCCACGTGGCTTTTCGGGACAGGTATAATGTAAGGGGAGTGTATTTTCCCTTGAATTCTGGTTTGGGTGCCACGTATCTTCTGGCGCAGTTGAGGCAGACCAGATATTCGCCGTCGCGCAGGTCTTCGGTTATGCAGCTTCTGCAGAACAGTTGCTTGCATCGGGGGCAGCGGGTGAGCTGCGAGGGGGGCACTGTCCGTTTGCATAGGCTACATTGATTGTTTGGTTCTGGAGGGCGAATTCCCCCTATCGGAATAATAGCGTCTCGCACTGAAGCCAACGTCCAGTTATAATAAATTGAGAGATTTAAGATAAACCTAACTTATGTTTCCATGTTTTCAGGAAAAAAGACTGTTTGCACCAAAAGAATTTAGTGAAAAACTACTAGAACTCATTGATTAAAAACACACTTTAACTGCGGTAAATTCAAGAGGCATACAATAAATGTGGTCTAAAAAACACATATAACAAGATTGAAGTACACATCAAACTTCTAATTTATCCAAGAACTTCCCACGGAATTCATTTTTGAATTTTTTATCCAATTTCTTATCACCTATCAGTTTTTCCAGTTCTTCTTTTAAAGGCTTTATTATTTTTGGATTTTCCTCACACGCTTGAATATAGACTTCATACAATCGTTCTGGATGTCTTCCTGTGATAGCTGAAAAAAGTTTTGCAAAGTGGACATCATGAATGACAACTATTCTACACTCTTTTTCTTTTGCAATTTCTATAGCATTAGAAAATTTTTTCGAGAACTGGGGAATTTCGGAGTTTCCAATCAAAAGGAGTTCTATACCCAATCGTGGATTGCATCGATTAAGGCTGTCTATACTCGATTTTATTGATTTGTTTGAATTAGATGATTTATCAACTTCCCAAGCAACAATGACATCCGAAAAAACTTCTTTGGCTAGTTTTATAACTCCATATGTTAGTAACGGAGCCGTCCATGCAACATCTATAGAATCGGCTCTAATTTTACTTGTAAACCCTAGTGTTTTTTCAATTTGCTTCTGCGCAAAAATGCTGAACTGGGGAATTGTTTCAAATCCTAAATTTTGGGCAAGATCGTTTAGGAGTTCTTTGCAGACACGATCAAACTTAATTTTTGTCACATAATAGCCCCCATACCAATTAATGGTTTTTATTTAATTTAAGGGGAACTGAACAAATCGTGGATTCCAAATATTCCTTTACTTAAATATTTGCAGAATATTAGAATCTCTTCGTTAATCAATGTCTCAATAATCTGCTTAGTTCTACCCTTTTCTGGAATCTCGACAGCTGATTCAAAATAGTTTTCCTTAAAGAATTGGTGAAAAAAGCTGTTTTTCAACAATCATCTGCTATTAGGCTCCTAATATGCTTGGCTGGTCAGTTTTCTCGGAGTCGCTTTCTGGGCACTGAAAGAATCCGTTCGTACTCGTAGATTACCCGTGAAGTCACAGTCCATGCTTCCAGCATCTCCGAGTCCACGCACACAACCTCGTCCGCCAACTTTGTTGTAGTTTCTGAGAGGTGACCGTGCGGGAAGCCGCCGACAATCACTGCTGGTCTCCGCTTTGCCTGTAGTGTGGAAACCGCATCTTGCAGGGTTTTCGGTTTGCCCTGTCTGCTGAAGGCTAGGATATAGTCAGCTTCTGCTTCGGCAAGTAAAGTCTGTAAGGTTTTGTGTTCCAGCTTAAGCAGTGTCTCTCCTGTGGATGGAACCTTTTGCTGCTGGAATAGCTGCTCCATTAGTCCGATGAAGCGGTTGTAGTTTCTGGGCAGCCGAGTGGTGGGATTAACTGTGATGACGTAGTCGTTGCAGGTGTGAACGTAGGTTTGGAGCAGCCCTTCCTTGTTGAGGGGGGAGCCTAGGGCTTCAAGCAGGGCGAAATGGGTTATGTCCGGGCGTCCCCGTTTTTCGCTGTTTTCAAGTTTCTTCATTGCTGAATGATGAAGTGACCTGTCAAGCAGAAGCTGCGCTGGAGGTTTTTTCTGTCTTTTGGAGTGGCTCCTGACAGCAGGGTGGCTCCACAACCCGTCGGGAACCGTCTCAAGAGCAGCCTCAGTCAACACAAGAATAAGCAAACCTGACCACTAAACTAGAATCAAGGTTTTGGGGATAAAAAGTTTAATCTTCCCCAAATTTTTTGTTGCTTTTTTGCGGTGTCTTCTAGATGTAGTATCTGTGGTCTCTGGTCTTCTTTATTGTGTCTAGAAATGCTCCGGCGAAATAGTCTAACCAATTCTGTTCCTGCAAATCTAGGTCAGCCTCATCAAATGTTACAGCTTTCTCCTCAGAAATGGCTCCTGCTTTCCTAAATTTGTGAACAAGTCGCTGCTGCATTTTAAATTGAACTCCAGACATAGACATATTCTAGTTCCCCCTCCTCCTTTTTCCATAGGTTTGTTAATAGAATGCTCGAAATAAGCGACAAAACGCAATAGCTTTTTGTCAACAGTCACTAAGAGAATTCTACAGGTTAATATAATACACTTGTCGCATATTAAGGATGTGGAGTTGTGATTCAATTTTAGCCAACCAACGCAACTTGACAAAAATTGGCAATCCTCGTTAACTCCGTCATGGAGTGGGCATGTGGAAAGGTTTAAGTGTCTTGTAAACAGTATTGTTTACGGTGGTTTGGTGACTCAGGTTCAGCTTAGATTATCCCAAAAAACGCTTGAGGAAATAGACAGATGGGTCGCGGAAGGACGCTTTAAGAACCGAAGCGACGCAATAAGAACAATAATAAACTTTTACGAGGAAAGGGAAAAAACCCGCAAATTCTACAAAATGCTGACAACACGAAGCGAAGAAGCAAAAAAACATCCAGAAGCCCTCATTCCTTTAGAGGATTCACAGTGACCTTCACCGTACTTCTGCATCCAAAAGCCGCTGAAGCCCTAAAGAAAGTTGAGGAACAAACAAGGTCAACGATAACAGAAAAACTGAGAGAACTAGCAGATTATCCGGAAAAAACTGGAAAGCGCCTCAAGTACTCTGACTTCTGGAGCCTAAGAGTTGGCGATTACCGTGCCATCTACGAAATTAGCAGAAACAAAAATCAAATAATCATATTATTCATTGGACACAGAAAAAAAGTCTACGATGACTTCTCAAAAATGTTCTAAACCTGTGCGATATCTCTCGCACCTCACCCTTTTCACAGTTCGCTCTTAGACAGAGTTAATTTTCCGTTTTCTTCCACAAATAAAACCAGATCGCCCATCTTGAAGTTATGTCGTTTCCTAACATCGCTTGGAATTGTTAACTGAAATTTTCTCGTGATTTTGCTGGAACCTATAACTTTCCGCACTTTAAATCCCATAGTTCCGATGCTGGGTTAGTTTTTTAAAGACATCCACTATTTGTAGTATTTATAGGATTTGTAGGAGATTAAGATGATTGACGAACAGGAGCAAAGGAAACTGCGCGAAAAGGAGGACAAAAAATGCCCGTAAAAGGCTATGACTCGGTGAATCTGCCCTCTGGACTATACCGCAAAGTGAGGGAGCTGATTGAGGCTAGAGCCGAATTAGGCTACCGGAGTATAACAGAGTTTGTGGCGGAAGCGGTGAGAAAAAGAGTTGAGGAACTAAATTCTGTGCCCTGAAAGTCCAAGAAGTTACATTGACGGCTTTTGGCAAATGAACACAAAATAGACTGCCTTAGCTGTTTTGTGGGATTAAGTTTTTGTAGGTGACGGCGATATGTATTCTGCTTCAGGCTGATGGAAGTATTTCATGATGATTTTCTTTAATCCGCTGCTTGTTTTCGCTGTTTCAATCGCCCTCTTCGTTGTCTTGCTGTATCGGCGAGTGGGCTTAGGCGTTTCGTTAACTGTTGCAGCGTTTCTGATGAGCCTTCTGTCCCTCGGAATCTCTGGAACAGCAACAGTGCTGCTTGAAACCTGCATAGACCCAGACACTTTGACGCTGGTTTTCGCCAGCTTCTTCATCATACTCCTGAGCCAGCTCTACAAAGAAACAGGATTAGTTAACATTTTAACCAGAAGCCTACGCGGATTCATCAAAAACCCAAAGGTCACAATTAGCCTTCTCCCCGCGGTCATCGGACTCTTGCCCGTTGCAGGCGGAGCCCTAATGTCGGCGCCCATGGTTGAGGCTGAAGCGGACAAGCTGGGACTTGACGAAACAAAGAAAACATACATAAACATCTGGTTCCGCCACGCCATCTTACCGGTTTATCCCCTGAGCCAGTTCCTTATCCTGACAGCCGCCTTGACCGGAACCAGCATAGACGATCTCATCGTCAGACAAGCCCTCGTAGTAGTAGTTATGATTATAGTTGGATACTTTGTAGGGTTAAGAAAAATCCCAAACATCAAAAACGTGGAGTCGGAGACAAAATCAAACCCAAAAGCCAACCTTAAAGGGCTAGCCTATTCCTTTTCGCCAATCATCATAACAATCATTCTTACAGCCGCATTAAACGTGAACATCGCAATCTCAACACTCGTGGGAGCAATCACCCTCTTGGCTATAACAAGAACAAAAGTGACAATATTCCAGAAAGTTCTGAAAAACGGAGCAATATGGGAAGTGACGCTGGCGGCTTTCAGCGCGTTACTCCTCAGAAACGTTACATTGGCTTCCGGGGCTTCACAGATTCTCGGCAGCGCCATAGCAAACACGAACCTGAGCGGAATCATAGTGCTTTCAGCCGTTCCAGTGGTTCTAGGCCTTCTTCTCGGCTCCGCCTCCGGAGCAATTGCGCTTAGCGTTCCGATCCTCGCCGAAACCGTGACTTTCATCCCAAAAAACGTAAGCTTAATCTACATTTCAGCTTACCTTGGCTATTTGGGCGCCCCAACACATCTCTGCCTGGTTTTCACAGCCCAATACTTCAAGTCAACCATAACCAAAAGCTACAAGTATCTAATTCCGTCAATAATCGTTTCAATAATCGCGGCGCTAATAACATACCTTATGGCTTAAACGCAAAAAAGCTGAAACAGGTACATCATGCTCACGCAGATTCATGTAAAAACTTAATGCATACTACATAGAATGGTTATCTGCGATGAACTCCACCAAACAGATTGCGCTCAAACGTGTTCACATTCTCTTTGAGTTAGCTAAGGAAGTGATTCGTGAAGACCCTGAACTGGCTCAGCGTTACGTCCAGACAGCGCGAAGGATAGCTATGAGAACCCAGCTGCGGCTTCCCAAAGAGTACAGGCGGCTCATCTGCAGGAAATGTAAAAGCTTTATTTTGCCAGGCGTGAACTGTCGTATCCGGATACAGCAGAGAAGGGAACCTCACATGGTAATAACATGCTTAAACTGCGGCGGACACACCCGTATTCCACTAAAACGAAGGAAGAAACCGTGATAACACCAAAAATGAAGCGGCGAATAAAGAGTGCGCTCAGCGCCGAGAGCCCAACAGTGCATGTTGGAAAAGAGGGGGCAACAACCCAGATAATAAACGAGGTCTCCAAGCAGCTGGACACAAGAGAGATGATTAAAGCCAAAATATTGAGGTCAGCCCTCAAAGAGGAAGAAGCGAAAAACATTGCGGCAAAGATTGCCGAACAGACAGAGTCGCAACTGATTGAGGTTCGAGGTCACACCTTTCTCCTCTACAAGCGTAAGACGAGAAAAAGGGTGAAAACTTTATAACCGTGCAGAAAAGTTGAGTTTCTAGACCACGAAACTAATATAAGACATCTCTTTTCCCTTACTGAAGGAAAAAATCAGGAAGAAGAAGCTTTGCCGACACCTTACGATGTTCCTCCATCGATTCTCATAGAGAAGCTAGCTAAGCATCTGAAACAGGAAGTGGATGAAATAACTCCCCCCGCATGGGCGCCATTCGCCAAAACTGGCATTCACACTCAACGCCCCCCTACCAACCCAGACTGGTGGTTTGTCCGATGCGCCTCTATTCTACGTAAAATATACGTGAAAGGACCTATAGGCATCGAGAAACTCCGCCAAGAATACGGCGGCAGAATAGACAGAGGAGCAAAACCGGAACATGCCAGAAAAGGAAGCGGCGCCATAGTCAGAAAAGCCACGCAGCAGCTTCAAGCAGCAGGTCTGGTGGAACAGTCAAGAAATGAGGGAAAAATAGTGACAAGTGAGGGGAGACGGCTGCTAGACAGGCTGTCCACTGAACTGAAAAGGGAACTGGAGAAAACTGTGCCCGAACTCAGAAAATATTAGGTGAAAAAAGAGTGAGCGAAGAAGAGCTGGAAGCCCTCAGAAAACGAAGGATGCTTGAGCTGCAGCAGAGGATGGCAGAGGAGCAGCAGCAAGCCCAAGCGCAACAGCAGCTTGAGATGCAAAAGCAGGCTCTGCTTCGCAGAATACTTACTCCTGAAGCTAGGAGTCGCCTCACAAACTTGAACATGGTTAAACCTGAGTTCACTCAGCAGCTTGAACTGCAGTTGCTTCAGTTGGCTCAGCAGGGAAGAATAAACCTTCCCATAACTGATGAGCAGTTGAAAGAGCTGCTGGTAAGGCTTCAGTCAGGTCGCAGAGACTACAAAATCAGGAGAGTGTAAAAGATGGCAAGAAACAAACCGACAGCAAAAAAACGGAGGCTTATCAAGGCTGGAAAAGAGAAGAAACCTGTTCCCACATGGGTTATAGCCAGAACAAACGGGCAGGTTAGAACCAATCCGAAGAGGAGACGCTGGCGACAGAGGAAGATAAAGGCTTGAGGGAAATGCAGATGGAAGAACCTGTTGATGTGGATGAAGAAGAGTTAGAAGAGGAAGAAGAATTGGAAGAGACTGAGGAGCCAGAAGAGGTTTCGGATTCCGAAGTTTCCGAGGAAGAGGATGAGGAACTCGAAGAGGAACTTGGGGAAGAAGAGGAGTTCGTAGAAGCTGAAGAGAAAGTCAGCAGGAAAGAAAAGGAGCCAGAGGAGGACATCGTTGAGGAAAGGTTCTACACGATTCCTCTGGGGAAGGCTTGGATCTCCCCAAGAAAGAAACGTGCCCCCAAAGCTGTAAGGATTGTAAAAAGTTTTGTATTAAAGCACATGAAGGTCCGCACAGAGGCTGAGGGGGAGGAAGAGCCTGAGAGGCTGGTCATAGACAATGAAGTTAACAAGAAACTGTGGGAGAGGAGCATCGAGAAGCCGCCTAGAAATATCAGGGTCCGCGTGGTTAAGGATAAGGAAGGGGTAGTAACTGTTCTTCTTGCTGAAGGAGACTAAATTTGCCGCTGTTCCTCTTTGATGTTTTCGGTAACGCCAGCATAGGGGTTTACTCGCTCGTCAACGACAGAATCGCAATTGTTCCCCCGCAGGTTCCAGAAAATAAGAGACAGAAGGTTGAGGAATGGTTGAACGTCAAAGTTGTTGCCACCACAGTGGGCAAATCGCTGGTCACAGGCGCCCTAGCCTGCTCCAACTCCAACGGCGTAATCCTTCCCCCATTCGCCACGGAGGAGGAGGTCGCAGCCATTAAATCAGCCGCTGACATCAACGTGACCATCATGGACACGAAAAAAACAGCCTATGGGAACATGGTGTTGGCGAACGATAAAGGTGCGGTGGCTGATCCTAGGATGAAAAAGAGAGACAGGGATAAGGTGGGGGACACTTTGGGGGTTGAGGTGGTCTCCAATGAGATAGCGGGATTACCGTATGTGGGGTCGCTTGCAACCGCCACAAATAAAGGTGTGCTGGCTCATCCCATGCTTAGGGAGGATGAACGGAAAGTGCTGGAGGATGCGTTGAAGGTTCCTGTGGATGTGGGAACCATCAA
>Ga0307433_1001212_pt1 | contig 14800 bp, 15 predicted proteins | sample SalMarWE160210MG_FD_202166 | JGI IMG/M metagenome (GOLD analysis project Ga0307433, IMG submission 202166) | Salt marsh sediment microbial communities from the Plum Island Ecosystem LTER, Massachusetts, United States - WE1603-210 | ecosystem: Environmental > Aquatic > Marine > Intertidal zone >... | reverse complement strand
GCATCTACAGGACGCAGACTGGTTGGTCACTTTAAACCAAAACGCCGCTCTACCCGAAAACGCTAAAATTTTATCTTCAACTCAAACCTAAAAGCGTGTGCCAATTTTAAAAAGAAGAAAATTAGCCGTTGAATGAACTGAACGTGTTCAGGCAACAGCGGATATGATTGACAGTATTATAAGCGGTAATCCTGTAAGCATCAGCAGTAGTCCTGTTGAAATTTGTGCTTCACGAAATTCTGCGCGCTGTTTTGACAGTTTTTCTGTGGCATAAGGTGCAGAAGAACCTCTAGGCGCGTGCATTCTACCTTCGGCAAATCCACCCGCAAGTAAGGCGCCTGTTCCAATTATCAAAGCCCCTTCAATAAACAATAAGGAACTTAAAGTTGTTTTATCGTCACTTCCAAAAAGCCATGCTGCCGTTAACCTAATTTGGGTGCCATAAAGAACTACTGCAATGAGGTCAATAGTAAATATCAAAACATTGAAAAACGCCATTATAATTATGACTTTTTTCCACCCTGACATATTCCTCAATTGCATAAACACAACTAAGCACCTGCTCATAATCAAATAAAATGGGGTCATGGCTTTAGCATTTTTGATATGACTTTTTGATTGTGCACATATTGTTGAGCGGGGGGTTTGGTGCCAAAAATTAGTAAACAACTTAAAATATTTCAGTTCAGCTAATTGGTGTGATGGAGATTGAGAGACTTTGAATGCAGAAGACGAATTAATAGATAAACTTAAACAGGATATGGGTGACAAGATGCCCCCCATGTTCGCTGGAATGGCAAGGGACATGATGGAAAAAAACAAAGACGTAATCATAAAGTGGCTGAAAGACAACAAGGATTTAGTGAAAGAAGTTATCGAAAGCTAGTGCCCCATCGTGCCAAAGCTAATTTCTTCTCTTTCACTCTGACGCTTTCTGCCTGAAGACATTTTTTACATATACCAAGTTTGCGCGCGCGGCGTCTTCCACGTTTTATTATCATGCAAAATTACCATATACCCCGTTATCTACTATTTAGTAACCTTACCTTTTTAGGTAAAAGCGGAATCCCCGACAAAAAGCAAGAAATTTGGGAGAAAAAGGTATGCCAAACAGTTTTCATAAGCGAATTTATACAACGGGCAGGTTCTTCCATGATTTATCAGCCCTGATAGAGGGCGCACCAGCCATCATGAAGGCTTCTCACAATAAGTACGTTACCAAAACTTTTCGTGAGAAACTGTTTGTAGCCGTTAGCAACGTCCTTGGTTGCCGATACTGCTCATGGCTTCACACCGAAATAGCGCTCAGCAAAGGAGTGGATAAAACGGAGCTTCATAAACTATTGTCTCAGGAGATAGGCAATTTCCCTGAAGACGAAGCTGTTGCCCTTGCATTTGCACAGCATTACAGCGAAACTGGCAGAAGACCCAAAAGAGATGTCGAACAACGGTTTTACCGATACTATGGTCAGGAGATGGCAAGCGATATTCTGATGTATATTGAAGTGATGTATTTTGGAAACTTGGCAGGAAACACGGTTGAAGCCTTTCTCGAACGTTTAAAGGGACATCCAGCAGAAGAAAGCAACTGTTGCGGCGAACTGATTATATTTTTGCTCGCTTCTCCATACTTTTTGGTTATACTCCCCCTGCTTACACGGGCGCCCGGCGCGCTAGACTTCTTATAAAATTTTGATACACACACTTCGTCAATTAAGAATGGAGCTTTAATGAATCAACCTTTTGCCATAAACGGAAGGCATAGATTGCACACCAACAAGAACGAGAGTGAACTCAGCCATCGTTGAAAAACATTATGAAAATGTTTTTGGGGATAATTTATCTTTTCGAAGCCCGTTAATAATTGTGAGGCTTGAGCAAAGTTAACACTATCGAAGTCAAAGCGCTGACAAAAGTTTTCGACAAAGACGTTAAGGCGGTAGATGGCATAAGCTTCAACGTAGAAGAGGGCGAAATCCTAGGGTTTCTGGGTCCTAACGGCGCAGGCAAAACCACAACACTGAACATGCTATCAACATTGCTGCGACCAACCAGTGGCACAGCCACCATAAACGGACATGACATTCTCACAGAACCTGATGCTGTGCGCCGCAGCATAGGCTACGTGTTTCAGGACACCACACTGGACATCGATTTAACTGGCAGAGAAAATCTGGACTTTCACGGGCGCCTATATGGTCTTGACCGAAATATGCGGCAGCAACGAATCAAAGAACTGCTGGGGCTCGTGCAACTAACCGATCGCGCCGACGACCTGGTAAAGACTTACAGTGGCGGAATGAAACGCAGACTAGAAATCGCCCGAGGATTACTGCATCACCCCAAAGTTCTCTTCTTGGATGAGCCGACGCTGGGTTTGGACCCGCAGACTCGTCGTTCCATTTGGGAGCATATTCAGCGCCTCAACCAAGAAAAGAACGTCACCATCATCTTAACCACCCACTACACTGAGGAAGCTGATTACCTGTGTAAACGCATACTAATCATAGATTTCGGCAAGATTGTGGTGCTGGATACACCCGACAACCTGAAAGCCCGTTTGAAAGGAGACGTCATTAGTTTACTTTTCAAAAATCCAGCGGCGATAGAAAAGTTTCGTCCACTTCTGGAGAGCAAAAGTTGGATACATCGAATTAACGTTGTTACCTCTGGCAACAATTACATCACGATGAGTCGCATGATACAGACTGCACCAACAATGTCAGATAATGTTGATATGGGCGGAAACATGCCGGAGATGGATTCTAGAACAATCGGAAGCAATAAAAAACTTCAAAAATCATCTAAACAAAAGTCAAAACAACCTGTGACTGATGAGAGCCGCCAATTTGTAGACGAGACATGCCCAAAATGCTTGAATCTGCTTGTTGATAAGGGTGGACACAGGATTCCGGAGATTGTTAAGTTAGCTGATGAAGCGGGAGTTATTCTGGAGTCTGTGGAGCTGCGTAAACCCACACTAGACGATGTCTTCCTGTCCGTGACTGGCCGCAATATACGTGAAGAAAAAGGTAGTGTCCTTGATATGGTGCGGCGTCACCGTATTATGCGGCAAGCCCGTGGACAGCGTGTTAGAGGTTAACATAATCGTATGGAAAGGTGAAACATGAAGATGGTGCAACCGTTATCTGGACAAGCAATATATGTGGTTTTGCTGCGAGAATTAAAGCGCTACTGGCGAGCCAAGGCGCGAGTCATCTCGTCGGTAGCCCAAAGCATCTTCTTCCTTGCCGTCTTCGGTTTGGGGCTTGGAGGCTTCATCGGCGGATTCGGTGGAGTTAACTACCTTTCATACATGGCGCCAGGCATAATTGGCATGGGTCTTCTCTTCGGCTCCGTTTTTTCGGGTGTTTCGATTATATTCGACCGGCAATTCGGATTCATGAAAGAGATGCTAGTTGCACCTGTCAGCCGAACCAGCATTATAATCGGGAAAATTCTTGGCGGAGCAACCACGGCGACGATCCAAGGCATAATATTAATGGCGGTCGCAGGGATTATGGGCGCATTCACGCCGTCTCTTGCATTGTTGGCAGGCGCATTTGCTGCGGTAGGCGCTATGCTTCTCATCACAGCTGGCTTTGTTGGCCTTGGCGTAGCAATCGGCTCAACTCTAAATGATTTCCACGCGTTTCAGTTGCTGTCAACATTTGTGATGTGGCCAATGTTCATGTTATCGGGCGTGTTCTTTCCCATCGACGTGGCACCGTTGCCTCTTCAGGTTGCCATGCTATGTGATCCCATGTTCTATGGAGTCGAACTGTTACGCTGGTGCCTCCTAGGCACTGGAACGGAGTTACTTGGTTCGCTTGGCTGGCTAATCAGCTTGGCAGTGGTGGCTGGATTCGATGTTCTAATGGTGGGGCTGGGCACCTATCTCTTTTCTAGATCCCAAATCTAGCGCCCCTCTTTCGTTTTTCTTAACTATAATAACCGAAAAAGTGATAAAAATTGAATTTGTCGTTTGCAAGTTTTTGGTTGACTAACAACTTTTAAGAGCTAGTTCTGTTTTTCTTTTTGGATGTGAGGTTGAGCTTACTGTGTCAACTGTTGTTGTGAACGTTTCTGAGCTTCGGAGCTTTGATAGCGACTGCGTGAAGCTTTTGGCGGATTTTCTGAAGGGCAGATTAGATGCCAGCGTGGTTTCTGCAAAGAATGAGGTTAGCTTGGAGTTTGAGGAAGGGAAGGAGGCTTCCAGATCGTGTTTGCGGTTGCTTCTTCGAAAGTTTTTGCATAAAGAAGCTTTGAAGGAGGATTTCAGGGTTATTTCTGGCGGCGAAAACAGTTTTATAGTTAAAGAGAGAAAACAGTATTCTGAATAGCAAGACTACCTCGAATATTGATTTGTGCTTCATAACACTTATCAGAAATTTTAATCCGTACAATTGATCGGACAAGTAGGTTGGGGTGTGCAAAAATTTTGGAAATATTGAAGCGAAAGCCCTCTTCTAGTCGATGCAAGAATTGTAAAGAAGCACTAATAGTTTCGTCAAGAATCTATTGTAGCCGTCTTGAAGAATACGTGGACGACGTGGTTTACTGTCCATACTTCGAGCCGAAACCCGCGGTTAAACTGCAGACAGTAACATAGTTCGCAAAGTTACTCTAACCTTTTCTTTTTTTCTTCTCGAAAGTTTTAAGTGGATAAGGGAGTTTAGCGTTTACTTCGAGGCGTGAAACTGGTTGAGAGACAGGTCTTTGGGTATACTAATCTTTGTCCTAGCAATAGTAGCTATGGTTTGGTATTTTTGTTGGCTTTTCCTGTCCCCAGACGATTGGACATTCTTGGGTAAATCTCTCAGCGAATGGGCGATAATTGTTCCAGTATTAATCATAGTTTATGCTGTTCTTTTTGTGGTGGCATGGATCGGCTGGGCTTTGGCTTCCACAGCGCCGCCTCTCCCCGTTACCGGCGAACCCACCGAGGATTAAAAAAGGAGCTAATTATTTCTTCATTTTACGTATCAAAAAGATTGCTAATACTAAGACAGCAACTATCACTAATACTAGAGCAATGAAGACTGTTTGGTCTAATCCAAATATTTGAGTTTGCCAGATGTTTGTTTTTTCCACTTTCGTAAACATGGTGAAACTTGGATAGGATGAGTTTGCTTCTAAAAGAACACCTGTTGACCTGTCCCAGTAAAACATAGTTTCTGGGGTGCTTGCATATACCACACTTCGGGTTGCGCCTGCGCAGGTTTTCTCCTCAACTCCGCTAATCGTTATGTCGCCCTCAGGTGACAAGAATGTATCGCCTTCATCCAAGTTGGCGGGTATTATGAAGCAGTCTCCGATCTGCCCGGTCTCCAGCTTCAAGGTTTTAGACTCAGTTTCTTTGCTACCATTAACATATCTCCACGTAATATCGACGTAGACGTTTTTTCCGTCAACAGCCGTGATGTCAAATCTACACCATGTTACGTCATGTTGCGCGGGAACCTCGCCAGTGATAGTTACGTTGTATTCTATCCAGTCGCCCTGTTTCACCCCCACTACAATCTCAGATGAAGCAACCGTCAAAAAACTCATGTTAACGAGAACTGCCAAACAAATCATGTATAACGCAAATTTTCTTGTCATACAACAGCATAACAAGATTGTTGCTTGAGTTTTTTATTGTTTGCGGAAGAGCCCCAGCACAGGTTAACTGATGAGGGATAGTTTATTTCCAGTCCAGAAGCCTCTTTTCTCCCTCAATCTTTTTGACGTCGGTGATGTCTTGGCTGGCTTCCAAGGTGCCCAAATATTTTCCATCCTTGTCTCGAACTGGGAAATATCTGATGTAGACCTGTCTGTCCTTCAGGTTAATCCAGAATTCAGCTACATCTCTTTCTCCCTTTTTGAATGCCTCCAGAATCTGGAGAACCTTGTACACGCTCTTTGGGGGATGGCACTGCTGAACCTTTCTGCCCACCACGCTTCTGGGTCTGGGAAAGATTCTGTCGCCGTTCTTGTTGAAGTATCTAACTTCATCATTCTCGTCTACAAAAGATATTTCAATGGGCATAGCGTCGAGCATTGCCTCAATAACTTCTGGTTTCAAATTCTCTATCATAATAGACCCTCTTAACTATGAACAGGAGATTAGAAAAAAATAAACTTTTCACTCCTTCTTCCCTATCATCGAAAGCTAATGTAGAGATTACTTCTCCGTGAAAACTTGGCTTTCTCCAGCCTCTTTTTCGATTCGTATGACGTGCTCCGCCTTTTCTGCGAAGGATTCGTTGTGGGTTACAGCGATTATCTGCTCTATAGCCTTCAGGCGGCTGACCGCCTCAGCCAACCTGTCCACGGAGCCGTCTTCTCTTCCCAGACTCTCTGTCGGCTCATCCAAGAGAAGCATGTAGAGTCCATGACCTGTTCTTGACTGCATAATCAGCTGCCCAAGGCCTATGCGGTATGCGAAGGCAAGCAGTGTGCGTTCGCCGCCTGAAAGATTCGCAACTTCCCGCTCATAGCCCTCTTCGCTGAGTACAAAGGGCGAATAGGTTTCGTCGATTTTAAGGTTCAATGCGGGTCCCACATCTCCGACTAGGCTGTCCAGCACCTGCTGAACAGTTATTTGGAGGTATTTTACGAATTCGCTTCTGAGTTTAGGCTGGATGCTTCTGTAGGCGCCGCGTATCCGTTCGAGGATTTCAAGGAGTTTCTCGATTTTTTGTTTCCGCTCCATCTTCTTCTGGGCGTTATCCAGCCTTTCCTTCAGTTCATCTACCCGTAACGCCAAGTCTCCTTTTCTTTGCTTCAAACCTTCCATCTCATGCTGGGCATTAAGATAGTCAGTGAAAGCGCTTTTTTGCAGTTTCCGGGCAGACTCCAGTTCAGCAACATCGAATTTGGCTATCTCCTCTCTTGTTTCTTCAAGCTGTTTTTGGAGCTCCCTCTTTTGCTGCTGTGCTTTTTCATGCTCGGCAACGAGCTTCGTCAGTGTCTCCCTCTTTTCTGTAATCTGAAGTTTTATGTCCTCGATTCTGGGGAGTAGCTGCTGCAGATTCGAAAAGGCAATGTTGACGGTGCTGTGTAGGCTTTTTAGTTCATCAAGGTTTTTCTGCAGTTGCTCCAGCTTTTTTGTGCGTTCAGCGTTTTCTTGTTGGAGGTTTTCGAGTAGGCTTTTTTTGTAGTCTCCTGTGAGGTCCTGCAGGCAGGTGGGACACCTGTTTTCGGTCATTAAGTTTGAAATTCTGTTCTGAGACGACTGCATCTCTCTTTTTGTGGCTTCATGCTCGCCGCCTATGGCTCTCAATTGTTCCTCTACATCGGCAAGATAGGCTTTCAGGTCCTGCAGCGTTTTGTCTGGTTCCAAGCCAGCTTCTTGGAGCGTATCTCGGTGGGACTTTTCTTTTGTCTCCATCTTTTCCAGCTGCTCCTCTAGCTCGTCAAGCCGCCTTTTGACCATTTCAGCTTGTTCAGCCAGTTCTCTGCCTCTGCTGTCGATGTTGCTGATGTTTGTTTGAAGCTGAATCTCCCTTCTCTGCAGCGTCTCCGTTTCTTTTTGCTGTTCTTCTAGCCCCTCAAGATTGGCTGTCGCCTCCTTGAGAACAGACTCTGTTTGGGCAAGTTTTTCCTTTGCGTCCTCGAGTTGGCTTGTGAGAGACGAAAAGTCTTCAACTGCCTTGGTGTAGTCGCCCTCCAGCTTGTCGACGCGGAGTACGTCTGCGTCCCGTTCAAGAACGTTCCTCTCAACATCATAGTCTCTCTCAAACTGGTGCAGGTTGCCCCACGCCACCTCGTAGTTGGAGAGCTCGAACAGCTGGTCCAGCTTTTTCTGGCGTTGCCTTGGCGTGATGTCCAGCAGTTCTTTGAGGTGTTCTTGGCGCACCCAAACAATCTCGCGGAACAGGTTTTTGTCCAGTCCAGTCAGAGCCTTCAGTTCCTCGGCGACCGCCTCGTTTTTGGTGCCTGCAACCAGCCTGCTGTCACGATAAAATTTGAGTTGGTCGATGTCTTGGCTGATGCCGTTTTCGCGTCTGTAGAGTGCTCTTTGAAGCTTGTAGGTTCTGCCGTCCTGAACGAAAACTGCGGTTACTTTTCCTTCTTCGGCGCCCTCTCTGAGGAGGTAATCGTAGCTTCTGCCTAGGGGGTCTCCGAAGAGCACAAAATCGAAGGCGTAAAGAACCGTGGACTTTCCCTGTCCCAGACCGCCCACCAGACAGTTGAAGCCGTCGCCGAAGTGAACCACTGTTTTGACGTGCGACCTGATGTTCTCCAGCTGCATGGACTCCAGCTTCAAAGAAACTCCTCCAGCTTCTCCTTCACGCTCGTTTCCCGCTTCTCCACCAACGGATGTATGAGATCGAAGGCTAGCCGCGCAATCTTTTCGCTCTCCTCCCGCGGGTAACTTTCAGAGAAAATCTCGAAGAAATATTCGTAAGCCTTTGTGCTCAGGTCCTTCATGTCTCCGCCGAAGATGGAGCGGATTATCTCCTCCGAGATTTCTGTTTCACTGAGGCGAAGAACGGGATGAACAAGAAGAGCCTTCTCCGCAGCATTCCGTATTTGTGCAAGATCTATCTCTCCGCGTACAGCCTCGGCTGGTAGCATTCCCTTTATGACAGGAACAACAATCGCCTCCGGTTCTTCGCATTCTTTAACCAGCTGCACCAATGCCTCAGTTATCTTCGAGGGCGTCAAACCAGTGTAGGTTTGCTCCACAATAATGAATTTGCGCGGCGTCTCCAGCCGTATTCTGTCCAGTTGTGGTTTGCCGCTCCTGCTGACCTTAACATGATAGAAGCCCTTCTCGATTTTTGCCTCATCATAGCTTGCCGTTTCCGTGGCGCCGGTATAAACCAAAAGCCCACCCCTGAAACTGGACTTGTACGGCTTATGAATGTGCCCGCCCGCGTAATAGTTGAAGCCTTCAGGAAGCATTTCAGGTGCGGCTTCAGCCTCCATCTTTGGAGGTTTAATAGCGGGAATATCCAGAGCCATGTGAAAAACTAGAATGTTGAACAGCGACGGGTCTGGGGCAGGCTTGTTTTTTTCCAGAAATTGAGGCAGCTCTTCTTGGGTTCTTCTGGCGGTTCGAAAATTGGGTATTCCGTAAACGTAGCAGTTTTCGTTTCTCCAGCAGGCGCCCTCATGACGAGGCAAATACCAGATTAAACCTGCACTGTCCAGAGGATTGAGAACTGTACCTGTTATCGCGTTGGGCGCAGAATCGTGGGAGCCGTCAACGGCGAGGACAGGAATGCCAGCGTCTCTGAGCCTCCGAAAGTTGCGTATAGCCACTTCAAGCGTGGAGTTTGAGGGACGGGCGTGCTCAAAAATGTCCCCCGCGATTATCATGAAGTCTGGCTGCAGCTCGATTGTTTTGTCCACCAGCTCCCCGAACACGTTGTTGAAGTCTCTGCGGCGCACATCCAGATTATACTGGGCATAACCCAGATGCGTGTCAGCAGCATGAACAAAACTGAACGGCTTCATAGCGTCCTCGTTCTCCATTCTCCAACCTATTAACTTGTAAAACATTAGTTGCTTCAGTGGCTTTTATAAGTTAAATCCCCCGCCTGAATACTTTCTCTCCGCCTTTAGACGCGCCTGCGGATACAACATTCATATTAGGAGCCTAATAACAGAGCAATGTTGAAAACAGTCTTTTTCTGGGAAAACCGAGAAAGAATATGCTTTGTTCTACGCTTCAGCTCGCTTTCCTTTTTGTGTGCAGATTTAAATACAGAATTCGTGGAGTAATTAAGGGGGTTGCAGTAGCTTGAATGTTAGCAAGCCTTCACGGGAATTGTCCGTTGAACAAATCATTTCGTTAACGTTCAACCTTTATCGTTCCAAATTTTGGCAGTTTTTCTTGCCCTTTCTGGTCTCAGGGATAATAATGGGCGTATTCAGTTACGTCATAACCTCAGCTTTTCCTGTTCCCGCACCCCCAGACATGCCTACACCTCTAACCACCCCGTTTGTTCAAGAAGTACTGTTCCCATGGTTCCTTGAGCTAATCTCAAAAGCCGTTATAATAGGCATTTTTTCGGGTCTAATATTGTGGATTGTAGGCACCACAGTCACGGGCATAGTCATCAAAAATGCCTCTGACCAAATAGAGAAAGGCGGCTCAAACCTCAACGTCAGCTTCAACTTTACAGTATCCAGACTTCCATCATTGCTTGCAGCCCAATTCATTGCTGGAATACTAACAATACTCGGATTGCTCCTTTTCATCGTGCCCGGAATAATCGTCGCCATAATGTTTTCGCTAACCCTTCCCACCATAATCATCGAACAGAAAGGCGCCTTCGAAAGTTTGGGAAGAAGCAGAAATCTGGTGAGTAACCGTTGGATGAAAACCTTCCTTCTGATGCTGGTTGTATTAATAATCGTTCTCATCGTCAACGCTGCCGCAACTTATCTAGCGGGACCATTAAGCGCAATTCACCCCATAGCCAACTCACTCACCACAAGCGTAATCTCCGCATTCGTAAGCCCCATTTACCCCGTTGCCATAACCTACCTCTATTATGCAATGGCTGCCAGAGAAAAGCCGCCACCTCCACCCACTTTCTAGTCCAGAGGCACTGAAAGAAACAGACAAAACAACAGTAGCCCCGAAGAGCCTATAGCACCCACAAATCTAATAAAACGTACAGAAAAACATGAGTAAGGATGGTGCTCCGGCCGGGATTCGAACCCGGGTCTTCGGCTCGAAAGGCCGAAATACTTAACCAGACTATACTCGGCAGAAAAGAGACGGACTCTCTTCTTCTACCGGAGCCTAACCAGAGCAACAACCACTTAAAACATTCTTACGTTTTAACTTTTCTCCATCAGAAAGATATCTTAGCTGAAGAGGGAGTCCCGCCGATGACTTTTGCTGCTGCAACACTTACTTCGTCCACATACTTTTCGTCCGTGTACACTCGGAGAATGTTGATGAAGCCTTTGAGAACATCAAACACCGAGGATATGTCGCTTAGCCGCAGGGGAACCTTCTCTCCTGTTCGGGTCTTCTGGAAAACAGGGATTTCCATGGGCTCAAGCAAATCAGAGTGATGATAGGGCACCGAAGGCACAGTCGGCACATCTATAACAATGGCTTCGGCTTCAACTCCTGCCTCTGACGCAATCTTGTTTCTCATCTGTTCTCTGACCTCGTCGACGCTGAAGATGCTGGGCACCATCTTTTCTCTTGCATAGAATGTTCGGTCATAGGCGCACTTGAGGAGCCTGCGCCGCTCCAGGTTCTCCATGATTCCTCTAGACTTTTCGCATTCCTTCAGTTTGGTCCAAACAGTGTAGTCATTCAACGCTAGGTAATCTTCGGGAGAACTAAAGTCTACTAGCCCCAGCTCATCTTTTGCTTCTTCCATGGCTGTGGCAAGCATTATCTGAGCGGCTCTTCCCACACGGTGGAAGTAGATGCTTCTGAACGATTCCAGTCTCGCCAACACGAAAGATTCAAGGGCTGAGAGGGCTCCCACGTCAACGGCAAGGTTTTCGCCTAGAACATCCAGCATGTGTATGAGGCGGAAGACGTCCACGTACCCGTATTCTGCTCCGGTGTGGTATGTGTCCCTGACCACGAAATCGAGCTTATCTACGTCCACGGCGCTTTGAAGGATCTGGTCTAAGAATGCTTTTCCTTTTCTCCGCAGTTCTCCAACCGCAAGTTTTGCCACCGTATCTGCGTCGTATCCCAGTTCGCTGATGATGTCATGCAGCTCGGATTTTTGGATTAGCCAGCGGCTCATGTCTTCATGGTTTTTGTTCAGGAACTTGACGAGGAGATGCTCAAAAACGTGGGAGAATGGACCGTGACCCACATCGTGGAGAAGAGCTGCCATTCTGACTGTTTGAATTTCCTCTTCCGAGAGAAGCGGAGAAAGGTTCTGGTTTTCAGTTAATTTTCCTGCTAGGTACATGACTCCGATAGAATGCTCAAAACGGGTGTGGTTTGCCCCTGAATACACGAACTCTGATCCCGCAAGCTGCCTTAGCCGATGAAGTCTCTGGAACGGGTAAGAGTCGATGAGCCGCTTCTCTGCCTCGGTGATGTAAACGTAGCCGTGAACCGGGTCTTTGATTTCTCCCCAGTATCGCCGCATATGAAACTTTTCTCCTCAGCTTGTCAATCAGGCGCATCATTATTTAAGGTAATCTGTCATAAAAAGTGTAGAGGCTGAACCGCAAAGTGACGAAGAAGGGATTTTTCATCTGCATCGAAGGCTTGGATGGAAGCGGAAAAACCAATCATGCCCATCGGCTGGTGCAGAACCTGCAAAAGAGGGGATTCGACGCCGTATACACGACTGAGCCGAGCGAGGGAGAAATTGGAACCTTTATTCGTGAATCGGTTTTGGAGGGGAAGGAGCGGGTGCACACGGTTGTGGAGGCGGTTCTTTTTGCGGCTGACCGTGTTGAGCACATGGAGAAGGATGTGAAGCCTAAGCTTAGAGAGGGGAAGGTTGTGGTTTCGGACCGGTGCGTGTACTCGTCGCTTGCGTATCAGGGGGCGGCGGGGCTTGACCTGGAGTGGATTGAGGAGATTAACAGGTTTGCTCTGCCCGCTGATTTGGCGTTGTACATTGATGTGCCGCCTGAGGTTGTGGTGAAGAGGATAAGGCGGAAGAAGTCGGTTATGGAGACACTGGAAACCCAGCGGAGAGTGAAAGAGGTTTACATGAAGTTTGTGAACAGAGGAAAACTCATGCCCATAGACGGAGACAGAAAAAAAACCGAAGTAGAACAAAACATCCTAAAGGTAATCCTAGATTTCTTGGAGAACCATAAAACATCTTGACCAAACAGTTTGTTGTTGAAGAGTTCTGAAGTTCTTAGACGATGTATGGTTGGTTTGGTTTTTCTAGGTCTTTGACGAGTTCCATGTGTTGCTTATGTGCAGGCATGTCGGTTAGTGGGATTCCTTTGAGTAGAGACCATGGGGTCTTCTCAGCCAATGTTGTGGTTATGTGGTCTTCGCCGAAGCATTGCTTTGATATGTCGTAGACTAGGGAGCGGACCTCAGCCTCTGAGACGTGCCCCAACGCGTGAAGGTACTCATGAGTTAAGATGCTGTAGACGAAGGCGTTCACAAGCCTCCTCGACTTTGTCACCGCCTCCACGATGTTGACCAGTCTCCTGTTCAATACTATGTTGTTTGTGCCCAGCTGATGGTACGCACCCAAGTGGAGAGGCAGGTCATCCAAGAAGAGCAGCATGCCCCGCCTGTGCTCGCCTAAACAAACTTGGACTGTTTCCTTGACTAGTTCCCAGATTCCGCGGAAGCCTTCAGCCCCGTCAATTCTTGAACAGTAGTATTCAACCTTGGGCAACCCTTTCTCTGCCCTCGGCTCCTCATCTCTCAAGAGACGGATTGGCTGGAAGTCCTCGGAAAACAGCTTTATCGCGTTCATTATTACCTTCCAGTAACTTCTCGGTATTTATACATATCACTTTTCAGAGCCACAACACACCGCCGAAGGCAACCCAGCCTACTGTACGCTGACTTTCTTGAAATCTCCAAAAAACAGCGGCGTCAACTGCCTCCGGGACAGCTCAACGTTTATCTGCTTAACCAAAAAAGCTGTCAAGTCATCTAAGGGAACCCGCTGCGTTCCCCTCTCATGGCGAATCCGCAGCTCCAAGCCGCCTTCCTGGAAGAGAAAACGGAGCACATGATAATCGAACTTTAATGGAACCCGTTTACCACCATCGCTGACACGGTGGTACCGGACAGCGAAGAAAAAATCTAAAGTCTCCACTTCTGTTTCGTCAACGTTCTTCAGGCACTGCTCAAGCATCGTCTGGTCCAAAAAATTGAAGTCCACGCCATCAGCCACGCCGAACTCGAAGCCAACCTCACACTTCTGCCTCAAATAGGGGGTCACAGCGCCTAAATCAAAGGTCTCTTGATTCAGACGATGAAACGTGCAGAGAATAGCCTTCTGAACCTGTTTCGCTGGGTCTTGACACTCAAAAAGGATTATACCGTGAACGTTTTCGGGAAAATTTTCGTAACGCCCAAGCAACCTAAACGCCTTTTGTTCCGGATTAGGATGCCTTTTTCATCTTCCGTATCCTTTCAAGATTCTCAAGAAGAGTTGACAGAGTGGCTCCAAGGCTGTTAAGTTTCTCTGCATCCGTTTCTTCTGCAAGCTGTTTCTCTATAGCCTCAATTTTAGCTAAGATTGTTGCTTCTAGGCTGGAGAAGGCAGGAGCTTGGGGCGCCTCTGGCTCTGGCTCCCCTTCTTTAACGATTATGACACGCTTTTGGCAACGTACACACCATAGGTCTCCGCTTCGCAGTTTAAAGAGAGGCGAAGAGCAGGCTGGACAGGAATGCTCCGTGAGGGTGGCTCCCTGTCTAAGCAAATCAGCCATAGCCTTGATGTTGCTTGAGTCTTCAGACATGTCTAACCCTTCTGAACAAGCTTTACAGTTTAGAGAATATATTTGCCGTCAGTTAATTAACTATCTATTTCCTGTTTCATCTTGAAGCTGAATTGTCATGAACTCAAGGTTCTGTCTTCAAGTTTATAGATGACAAAAATTTAGTATGAAGTTGTTTGCTGGGACTCTGGAAAGTGTGATGAAGAGAGAAAAAAGGAACAAAAAAACTCCTACCGCGCCGTCGCCGCACGTGGACGCTTTCCAAAGCCCTCTCAGCCCTCAACCCGAACATCTATATTTTTGGTCTGCTTTACTATCCAGAAGAAGGGGGTTTGCTGAGGCTCCCGCATAGGCATTTAGTCTTGGGGAATGAAAAAATGAACATCGCCTTGGCAGCTATCGCTTTTGGTTAATGTCCATTTTCCCATGCATGAGCCCA
>Ga0307433_1001211_pt1 | contig 14818 bp, 12 predicted proteins | sample SalMarWE160210MG_FD_202166 | JGI IMG/M metagenome (GOLD analysis project Ga0307433, IMG submission 202166) | Salt marsh sediment microbial communities from the Plum Island Ecosystem LTER, Massachusetts, United States - WE1603-210 | ecosystem: Environmental > Aquatic > Marine > Intertidal zone >... | reverse complement strand
GTTCATTGCATCCCATTTCACATCCAAACATCCAAAAAGGTTGGCTCATTATGACGGCATATGTCTCAGGAACTTGAGGAATAGTGATATACGTACATTTCACTGCTTCTTCTTTAGAGTGACTCAGAGATGGAGAATATGTAATTAATTGGGCTTCATATGAAGGTCTATCACTATTTTTTCCAAAAATAACATTTCCTTCCTTTGTTGAATTACCTAAAGCTACAAGAGTATCGCACATGTTCTTCATATGGATTTATTTTCAGTAGGATAGATTATTTATTCATCATTTATTAACTTTTTATTACATTGGTATAAGAACAGACTAAATAAAATAAGAAACTCATGACTACCGTTCCAATATACGAAACAAGAATTATATTAATTAACTTTTAATAAATATAATTTATTATCAATGTGAACAATTAATATTAAAAAAGTTTATTATATCAAACATTTTGATGGAAACCCAGAAGAAGGTATGGATTTTTTCTTTTGAATACGCGGGCATAGCCAAATTTGGTGGTCTTGGAGAAGTACCTGCCAATCAAGTTAAATATTTAGTTGAAAGGTTCGATGTTTCGGTTATTATGCCATCACACGGTCAAATTGATAGGTTAAAAGCATTATACCCATGGAAGAAGTATCCGTTCAATTGTGTTGGTCAAATAAACACTCAGGAGATAGGATTAACAGAATCAGAAAAAAGCTATGTTATTTCTTTCTATGAGTTTCAAATTGGAAAAGCAAAAATCATTTTACTTTCAGGGGAGAATGATCTTACTCGATTTTTCTTGGATGATAGGATTATTTATAATCCTGATTCTCTTAAAGGAAAAATTTGCTTTTTTAGCCTTGGAATTCGCTGTTTAATTGATTTTTTAATTGATAAGAATAAAGAAGATATACCCGATATTGTTCATCTCCATGATTATCATGTAGTAATACCCTTTATAAACATGAAGCAGGTATTAATAAAAAATGGATTAGATGTTGCTTCAATAATTACTATCCATTTGCTCACCTATCCTAAATTAGATTTGGGTTTTTTCTATACATGTGGTATTGACAATTCTCCGATAAGAGTTCTTCTGAAGGAAGGATTTAAATCATATACTCAAGAAACGATTTTTAATGAAATAACTAGTAATGAGAATATTCCTACCGTTGAAAAAATAGGGGCAGTAATTTGTGATATCGTAACAACTGTAAGTCAATCATATCTCATTTCAGATATTATCCCTAACTGTGGAAAGGATTTGATAGAGTTTAAAGCAGATTTCATTTGGGACGGATGCGATTGGGATTATTTTGAAATTTATGATGCTGTAATAAATACACATGGTGAAGAGTTGCGACACATATTAAATATTTCACAAGAGACTTCAATTAACAAACAGTATTTAAAAAGATACTTATTAGAATACAAAATTGGGCATTTAAGTCAAAGTCCGTTAATTCAATCACAAAAAGTACTTAATACTATAAATGAGATCTCGAATGGAAATCCTTTCGTTAAAAATGGCACAATTTTGCCATTCTCTTCTTATGGTCCCTTATTAGTCACAACTGGAAGAATTTCTCCCCAAAAAGGATTTGAAACCATATTTGAAGCAATTCCAGAAATAATCAAAAAAATACCCAATATGAAATTTTTGTTTTTAATTTTACCTACTGATTATAGCTTGAATGAAATAAAACAATATGCAAATTATGTAAAACAATACCCTGATAATTTGAGAATCATATTTGGAGTAGCTTCCGATATTTTTTACCTTGCTCATTTAGCTGCTGATGCTTATTGTGCGCTCTCTAGATGGGAACCATTTGGAATCATGGCTTTAGAAGCAATGGCTTCAAAATTACCTATAGTGGCTACTAAAGTGGGCGGATTACAAGAAACTATAATAGATATTAGACAATATCCCAAAATAGGCACAGGAGTATTAATTGACAAAGATAATTCAATACAATTTGCTGAAGCGCTAATATCATTAATTAAATCAGCTGAAGTTGCTGAAAAAACAGAAAATGGAATTGTAAAAAAAGGAGATGTAACAATGTTAAATTTAATTAATCAAATTCCTGATGCTGTAATAAAATCAAATGTACTATTAGACTACAATTTCTATAATACTATCAAAGAAAATTGCTATAGGCGAGTTAAAGAGAACTTTACATGGAAAATGGTCACTAAAAAATTGATAGAGTTATATTTTACATTATTAAATAAATATTCTTAATTTTAGGTTAGTCAATTCCAATTATTTCTGCCAAAATGCAGAAAGACTTTGAGCAATTGCTCCTTTTTTGTCTTGTATAATTTCTATTTCATTTCTAACCCATTCTGATATCCATTTATATTTTTGTTTGAAGCGGGCATCTAAAAAAACTATGCATCCTTGATCTTTTATTTTTCTAATGGGTCTTCCAGAAGCTTGATTGGCTCTCTGAATCGCAGGATAAAGATAGGCAAAATTCCATCCTTGCTTATTAAACACATTATCATAGTAGGTTATTTTAGCATCCACTCTTGGTGAAGGTAAATGATAAGGAAATCCTGCTATTACAACTGAATTCATTAATTCTCCGGGATAATCTTCTCCCTCTGAATTTCTTCCACCACAAACTCCGAGCAATACTGCTCCATTATAAGGTTTTTTAGCACGCGATTTGAAATCTTCAACTAATAAAGCATTTTCTGAAGCAGATAGTCCAGGCTCTTCGATAAATAGTTCTTTATTACATTTTCTGACAATTGGTTCAATCCCATGTTCTAAAAGGGCATTTAGTATTTTATAAGAGGCACAAAACATTCCAATATTAGCAGGGGTATATTCAACAACTTCTTCAATTTTAGAAAGCATTTTTTTATACATTGATGGATTGCGATTAGCTCGACGTGTATCAACATCTTTTGTAATCAGTGCTTTAATATGTTCTTTTTTAAAAGGTGATTTGGCAATTATGCCCTTAAAGGATTTAGCAGCATTTTTAATTCCTATTAAACTATTATAAACATAAGGATTTGCTGTGCCTGAGAGATTAGTACAAGTATAACAGCTATTTAAAACAGGAATTACTATTTCTCGAGGATCTAAAGCAATTATATCAAGGGAAATTGTATTTTTTCCTTTCTTTTCACTTAAATTATAGGAAAAGAAGTAATTTTCAAGGGTACAGCTTTTTATCCACTTTAACCAAAATTCTGCTAATGACCCCACATAATCTCTAGCGATTTCTCCATTAGCTACTTTTTCTTCATGTAAAGAAGTCCCAAATTCTTGCAAATCAATTATAAAATTCTTGAATTCAACTAAATCAGCCTTGCCTAATTTAGTGAATATCTTAGTAATAAATTCTACAGGCTTAATTGCTTTTTCCCTTTCATTTAAAGAGTCTTTAACTTTTTCCAAATGACTCATGAGCATTCTTACGAAACTTTGCATTTCTATAGATGACCTATACATTTCCAAGTCTCTTAAGCACAACCTTAATAAATATGGAGTAATTCTATCAGAATTTAACTCCGTTGCAACATCGATAAGATTATGACACTCATCAATTACTATGATACAATTCTCTAAATCTTTACCGATGAAATTCATAAAGTTTTCTCGAATATCTGGGTTAAATATCCACTGATAATTGCAAATAATAACTTTCATCTCTTCTAGTAGATATTTACTCAAAAAATAGGGACATAAGTTTCTTTCTGAGCATAGATTCAAAAGATCTTCGGCATCGATGGGTTTATTTAGTATTTCTGGGGCTAATGAGGTGAGTTTATCATATTGATCCTTTTGCTTCAGTAAATTGATAAAATAACTGCAATTGTTGTTTTTTCTTAAATCACTACATACCGCCATAGATTCTTTTGGATCAAGTTTAAGGGACAGTAGAGTTTTATTTAAGCACATTTCATTTCTACCCCTTATCGATAATCCGTTTAATCTAATAGTTTCTTTCTTTTTTTCTATAAAACGAGAGATTTTTCTTAATTCCTTAATAATTCTGGTATTTTGCGAATGTGTTCGACACATATAGAGTATTTTTAAATCTTTTTTATAAGCTAAAGGTAATAATGCTGATAATGCGATTACAGTCTTTCCCGTACCATTTGGAGCGACCAACAATGTGATCTTTCTCTCTTCTGAAGCTACCTCCATTTGTTTAATAATTTCTTCTTGTTCTTCTCTAAATTGATCGTATGGAAAAAAATCTAGGTAATTTATTTTATACACCAATGAAATTTTTAAGTGTTATTGAGGTATAATTTAAAATTTATATTAACATAGAGTATAAAAGTTTAATTATTAAGAAAATTTAAATAAAAAAAATGAGTGAAGATAATTCTATTCAGAATAAACTACTGTTACGAGAAGTTTTAAATGAGAATATCATAAGAGATGCTTTAATTTTTATACTTCTTTATTTATTTATATTAGCACAAGTTTGGGACTCTTTGTTGTTGCTTTTCTTCCCAATACTGTCATTCAGTTTTGCGCTCTTTTTTCGGATTATTAGTACGAATAAAAAACGGTTAAATATAAAAAAGAATCTCATCCAGTATAATCCTATTGGGCTAGAAAGTAAACATGCGGATCGGTTTGTTTTTTTATCACTCATACAGTTAATACTTTTAATTTGGATTGGTGGAGAATCATTATATCATCCTCAGCTAATTGATAATTTTAGTTTTTACTTTATTCTTGCTTTTTCTTTAATATATTCACTTGGTTATTTCTGGATTTTTATTGGTATATGGAATTACTGCAAACTCGTCATAGATTTAAGTAGTTTAGATCAAAAAGAATATAAACTCGAAAAACGCACTATTTCAGAATTGAACTTTCATAAAGTACAACTAATTTCATATCTCAACCTAGTATTTTTCATTGTTTTAAATCTTTTAAATATACTATTCATTATTTTAGCACTGACTGGATTAGACTTAGGATTTCCATATAATTTACCTGGAACGGGAATAGAAGGGTCTCAACCATTATATCTACCATTCACCATTTTCATAATATTGCTAGTATTTCCAATTATGACTGTTATTTTCTTATGGTTAATTTATTTGGATGTAACTTCATTTTCTGAAATCAATTTTAAAACGAAAATAAGCAATTTACCAAATGAGATTCAAAACCAAATTATCGAAAACCTTAAAACTATAAATACGAAATTATTTGAAAAATCTATGTAGTTATAAAAATTTATTAAAATCAAACCTATATTATTATTATTCATTCGATTACAGATAAGATGCTAAATGGCGCAAAGAAAGAAATATTTGTTCAAAGTAGTAGTTGTTGGTGATGGGGGAATCGGAAAAAGCACCATGATTCAACGACTCATTACTGGAAAATATATTGCACAAAAAATTACAATAGGAACAGATCTCGCTAGTTATGATATAAAGATTGATGAGTTCGATATAAAGTTACAAATATGGGATTTCGCTGGAGAAAAACGATTTAGATTCTTTCTTCCAAGCTATTCTCGTGGCGCTAATGGCTGTCTTTTATGTTATGATCTTACGCGCTATTCTAGTTTTGAACATTTATCTGAGTGGTATAATATAGTAAACGACAATACTTCCGATCCCGTTTTTATTCTTATCGGAGAAAAATACGATCTAGCGGATTTAAGAAGAACTGTATCACAAAAAGAAGCTCACGACTTCCAACAAGAATATGATATCCCCTATTTCTATGAAACGTCAAGTAAATCTGGTGTTAATAATAAAATGATTTTTGAACAACTTTCTCAAGCTATCTTAGAAAAGAGAAATATTGCATGAATTACCTAGTTGAGATCAGTAATTCTTAAAAGATAAAGTAAAAAAAGAAGAGAAAAGATAGATTTATTCTAAAATGTCTTTCAATTCATCAACATTTAACTTCAAGTATTTTGTAGTGATCAGATCCCTTCCGAGAAGATTTAAGAAATTCTTTTTTCGTTTTTTATTAAGGAACTTTTTCATTTCACTTAAATCTGGCTCTTTATTCGTAATCTCAAGTAATTTGCCTTTAACAGCAGCATCCAGAACTTTTTGTCCGACATCCGTTCTTATAATTAAAAATGCTTCTCCTGAACCTTTAGGAGCACCCCAGGGACTGTAAGAGATGTCCGAAAATTCACCCGAAAAATCTGTACAATATGAACAACCAGTCATACCTCCAGTAGAGCATGCGAACGCAATTTTCAGGGAAGTTCTTTCGGCACCAGTGTTGAAATCTGAAACTAGGATTTTAGCAAGCCCTTGAAGGTGACATGGATTAGCTAATATCCCAATATCTCTTTTTTTATCCATATAAGCTTTTCCAATTCCCGTAATTAAAGGTCCAGCATTATCCATAGTTTTTTCCGGTATATATTTTTTCGCATCCTTAGCATTATCAACAACTATAGGAAAAGCTACAGGTGGTTTTTTACTCTTTGGCTCACTTAATACAAAGTGCTTAACGACCCCTGAATCAAATGCTGCTGCTACTAAGTTATAGAGTATGCTATCTTTATTTTTTGATTTTACTTGAACGATATCTTTATAAACGCCCACAGCTAAATCAACACGGGTTTGTCCAAATAATTTTTGTTCAATTTCTGCGAGGGGGAGGAACGTTCGAGGACAAGCATTGTAACATAGTCCTACAGTTTCGGCACATTCATCCACTACATAAGCTTCCCCTGTTTCTAAATTAAAATCCATATGCGGACAGAAAGCATTACAACTCCCACAATGTATGCATAAACCACTATATATTACTTCGTTTTCAAGATCTTGACTTGATTTCTCAACTTTCATGTTTTAATTTCACAAATATGCAAATTTTTTAGGTTATTTTTAAAAATATATAATTGCAAATAAATTTAGTGTGAAATTTCACACACAAAATTTAATACTTAACAAAAGAATAATATGAAGAACATGAAGTAGCAAATGAATTTAACATTCTTCATCTTCAGTTTTTAAGAAGCGTGAACAAGTATCATCAGATTTTTTAATGATATGTTCTCTATCTTTCCAAGTTATCCAAGTGCCCCCTGACTTCTCGAAATGAAATCCTTCATATTGATTAACCATATCCTTTAGCGTTTTTTTAATAAAACTCCAGGAAAATCCTGTATTTTCAACTATTTCGGAGATTGCGATAGGATGATTAACATTTAAATCATAATTAAAGAATTCTATAATTTTTTCCAAGCCAGTTTTAGGTGCAGACATTTCTTCAAAACATAATTAGGAAATCTTAATTCAATATTTATAATAAATTAAAGTAAATATATCAATATTATTGAGGTTAAAATCAAGCCTATTTTCTCATATTTATAAATTCACCAGATTTCATTAAATTACAAGGTTTTAAATATGTTAATCCTGTTTTATCTGAAAGTTCTTCAAGCATTTCCGCCCATTTCTTATAACTTTTTTTCCCCGGTCCGAATGGTCCCGGAAGATCCATTCCAGCTAACATCGTATCGTCAATAGTTTTATAATTAGAAACAATTCCTTCCTCTAAAAGTCTACATCCCTCATTTAACTGAATGGCATAATATACTTCTTGATTTGATAACCTTGCTTTTTCTTTGTATTTAATAACTGGTTTTTCTTCAGTCCAAACATAAATACCTCTTCCAGTTTTCTTTCCTAGGTTTCCTTCTTTAAGTAATTTTGTAAGTGTTTTCCCTGGTTTAAATTCGGGTGAAATTGTTCTTGAAAAATAGTTCATTGTATCGCATACCACGTCAAGACCAAAGTAATCCCATTTAGCAAACGGTCCTAAATCTGGTGGAGATACAAAATCGTTATCAACCTTTTCATAAGGAATTGCTTTTTCGGTGGCCTCATCTAATAACCAATTTAGTAAAAGGCTTGAAGCAATCGTTAGGCGATTTACAATAAATCCTGGGCTTTCTTTTTCTATTTTCGCTATATATCTTTTACCTTTTAATGCAGGTAATCTTTTACCCACTTCTATTGCAGTTTCAAATGTATTATTCGAGGTTTTTTCTCCTTTAATTATTTCTATTAATCTAAGTACTGGTATAGGAGTGAAAAAATGCATTCCTATAACTTGTTGGGGGTGATTAGAGGCTTCAGCTATTTTTGAAATACTCATTGTAGATGTATTTGTTGCTAAACAAGCACGCTCAGGAGCGTATTTCCCCAGTTTTTTAAAAATTTCTTGCTTGAGTTCCATGTTTTCTGGCACAGATTCAATCACAATATCAGCATTCTCGACTGCTTTTCCTATGTCCCTTACTAAGAAGAGGTTTTTTCCCAATAAATTTGTTGTGGCCCCTTCATTCAGCATATTTTTCAATTCCATTTTTTTTAAACCATTTTCAATGAACCTTAAAGCTTTATCAAGAGTTTGTTGTGATCTACTAAATAATACGACTTTTTCAAAACCGGCCATAAGTGCAACTTGAGCAATTTCGCGCCCCATAGTTCCAGCTCCTATTACAACGAATTGTTTAATCCAATCAATATTGATCATTCTTATATTCACCCTTAAAAAATTTTTATTATTTTCGTGCTTTAATCAATTTAAATTACTAATATGATACCCCATGATATTAGCATTGTTGCTATCCCCAGAAATATTGAAATTGGAAGTCCCGGCAATACTTTATTTCGTTTTAATCCAGAAATCGTAATTCCAGTTCCAATGATTATCGCAATTGCTGTAAAAATCATGATAAAAAGATTATTAGTTTGTACTAAAGCATTTGAAGTTAACATGCTATAGAAGGCTAAATCTCCTATACCAATCTCTAATTTTGAGGTATCATAAACCGCTTCACCGCGAGAAATTTTTTCTTTTACTTCATTTTCATTGAGATCAGTTTGTGAATCATCAGTTGATGCTATATCAATCATTTCTTTAATGGGCCCTCTTTTATATAACACCGCAAAGAGATCCCAACAAGAAATTCCAATAAGAATCGCCAATGTGGTCCATAATGGCATAATTACGCCTAGGGCTGCCCCAATTAATAACCCTATATAAAGAACAATAAAATTTTTAGTATTAATCGATTTCGAAGTAAAATATAAATAAAGCAATATAATTGTAAAAATACCAGAAAAAATTGGAAGAACTACATCTTCAATGATAAAATAAAGATTTTCAATAAATTCGGTGTCTGGTAATTGTATAAAGATGACATATTCTATAATATTACTGAAAAAGAATGTGAGGAAAAAGCCTAAAAAGCCAAAACTAAACCCAAAAATATACTTTAGAACATTGATACCTCTCCTTTTTATTATAAAAACAAGAATAAACCCCGATATTGCTGCCATAACCGTAAAAATAATTCCATTTAAAATAGCTCCAAATACACCATATTCCTCTACAGGAAAATAACCTCCATCTATTTGAACCCCTGCTATAGTAAAAGCAAAGTATGCTAAATATGCTAAAAGTCCTGCGATAATAACGACGAAAATTATAGGTAATGGGTAAAGATTAGACTTTATCCTATATGTTGGTAAAAAATGAGGGACAAAGTCTTTTTCAATGACTTTTTGAGTTCCACTATCTTTACTCACAGGCTCTACTTCATTCTTTGTATCTATACTGTTATCTTCAGAATTCATAATATCTCAAATTCATCGTTTATATTGATTTGCATTTTAAATATATAATTAATTCTATTAAATTATCAAAAACTTAAATATGTAATAGTAATAGGATATAGTAAGAGAATTATTATATTTGAAGATTTTACTCAAAAAATTTGATTAATAAAATGATTCTAATTATATGAGTAGAAGAGGAAATATATTGCGCTGGGATCAGATATTATATCCATGTAATTTAGGGATAAAATTATATCATAATTATTCTGAATCCTTAATTGATGAACTTATAAATAGTATTAATTTAGTATATGATTCTTTCTTCTATGATATAGTTCTTTACGAACAATGTGAAATTAATCTTACTAATTTGATGAATGTAGGACGAAATGAGATTTTAGATACAAATGAACATAGCATTCAAACTATTATGGTTTACCCTACTCAATATTTTTATAATTCTCTTACAGATGGAAAAGAGTCATTCAATTCTTTACAGATAAAGTTAGGAATTACTGACTTACCTCTGTATTCAAGTACATATGAGAATCTTATTTTTCTTTACGGGGAGGCACATCTTAATGAAAAATGTGCAATTGTTTCAAGTTATAATTTGGGTGACTTTGAAAGTACCCATAATAAAGAGCATCACTCAGTTGAGGAGAGAATAATAAAAGAATCAATTCATGAAATTGGGCATTTAATTCTGGGAGACCTTCATTGCTTAAATTCGATTTGTGTTATGAATTATTCAAATAATCTCCAAAAAGTAGACAAAAAGTCAGCTTCCTTATGCATAGTATGTGAGGAAAAACTAGAAGTGATCCGAGAGCATCATAACTTTTAGAATTGAGGCTTTTTAGAAAGATACATTTGGAAGTTTATGAATGAATTCTTTTACCAGTTCAACGCGATAGTTTCTATCTTCGCGGTTATATCGTAACGGATATAATTCATCTATCGTAAATTTATAAAGTTTAATCCAGGTTTTTGCTATTTCACTAACTTTATAGTTTTGAGCCAAATTTTTTGCATTCTTACCAAATTCCGCTCTAAGATCATCATCCTTTAATAGTTTTACTACATAATCTTTGAATTGATCCATATTGTTAGCTAAATACCCGGTTTTGCCATGTCGAATAATGTTTCTAATTCCACAAGCATTAGCTCCTACACTAGGTGTCCCTTGAGCCATTGCTTCAATCAGAACTAACCCTTCAGCTTCAATCCAAGACCATAAACATGATAAATCAGCTGTATTGTATAACTTTAAAAGATCTACAAATGGAACTCTACCAGCATAAGTTACTATATCTTTATAGCTCTTTTTCTTAATTAATCTTTTCACACTGTCAGTGGAAGGTCCATCGCTTCCAACCATCATTAAATGAGCATCTGGAACTTCTTTTTGAATTTTCTTAAAGGTCTTAATGATGGTAACTGGATGCTTTTCGGGCGAAAAACGTGAAGCGTATAAAAGCACTTTTTTATCTTCTAAACCATATTTGGCACGAATACCATTTTCTCTCACATCTTCAAAATAGAGATCATGAACACCATTTGTCATGCATACAATTGGCTCTTTAAATCTATAATCTAATAATAAGTCTTTCTTTGATTTAGTTGCGACATGTACAAAATCATATTTATCAAGAATATGTCGCTCATATCTCCAAATGATGTCTGATTTATTTAAAAGTTTTCCTACTACAGGAACATACTGAGCAGTATAATATTGCATTGGACTATTATGGGTACCCACCATTGGAATTCCTAAATATTTTGACCAATTAATCGCCATAGAACCAACCGTCGCATGCGTATGAATGTGCGAAATATCCAAATAATTATGAGGACTGAAAAATATCTTCTGGATTGGCACACTCAGTACGAACCCTGTTTTATCACCAATAATAGCTCCTCCAATATCACGAAAATGTAGAGTTTTCGGCTTTTCATAACCATCTTGTATTCGAGGAGCAAAGACATAAACGTCATGACCGAGTTTTGCAATCGCTTCTGATAAAAATCTTACCGCATGTGCCGTCCCATTTATCTGGCTATACATACTTGAGAAAAAACCGATACTGAGCGTGTGCTTGGCCATAACATTTCCCGAAGAATAAGATTAGGAATCATATAGTCTATATATTTATATAAATATCTCTCTAGGTTAAAAAAGTACGCATTTATTAAAATTTCGTGTGTTTTTTAATAAATACTCGAAATCGTAAGCCTTTTAAAGTGGTTGTTGGGTTTCAGATGTGACATAGGGAAGTAAGTATCAAAAAATAAAGGCTTATCCTTTATATGAATTAAAATAGTTTTCCCTTAACATCTTCAGTCATGATATGGTTGCGTGTGTGGATCGTGATACTCTTCTCTCGAAGGAGTGTCCTTGAGTTTATCCCAGTTTTTTATTGGATTCTCATCTAAAGAGAGAAAGGCATAGGCATTAAGTTCAGAATAGTAGTCACTTTTATCATTGAGCAAGAGAAAAATTTGCTTCCCATCAATATATTTTTTTTCAAGTTCAAGAATATATGGATCAATCAGTTTGATTTGATTATAATCAAGATGAATTCCTGAGAGATTCTTCAATGGGAGGAGGTTTGGGATGTATGTTATTTTATTATGCCACGCGGAAATTTCCACAATATTAGACAAGCTTTCGACTTCCTTAATGTGAGTGAGCTGATTTTCTGACACATCAAGTTCACGTAAGTTTTGAAGCGTATCTACATCTTCTAGATTTTTTAGTTGATTTCCGATGATCTCTAATTTATACAAGTTTTTTAACCCTTTTAATCCTCTCGTACTTTGGAGTTTGTTATAAGAGAGGATTAATTCTTCCAGATTTGATAAAGCTGAAAATCCTTCGAGTTTTATAAGATTATTTCTTTCTATGGTCAACATATTCAAGTTCGTGAGATGCTCAATTCCTTTCGTTGAGGTTAACCTATTAGAGTTTAAATTGAGATATCTAAGGCTTTTAAGATGTTCGAAATTATGAATTTCAGATATTTGGTTGTTAGTCAAATATAGATTTTCAAGCAATTCAAGGTTCTCAAAACCTTTTAATTCAGAGATTTGACATCCTTCAAGATAAAGATCTTTTAAGTTGGGGAGGTCTGCTAAACCGCTTGTATCCGTCAGCGTTTCACAGCCAATGTGCAATTCTTCAAGATTCTTAAGATTTTCAAGATTTTTAATTTTTTTGATGGGATTTCTACTTAAGTAAAGAACATTTAATCCCGTTAGAGCATCGAGCCCTGATATTTCTTTTATCTGATTATTACCTAGATCTAAATACTCTAAATTACTAAGCGAATCCAAACCTTTGATGTCCTCAATATTTTGGATCTTTTTATTACAAATACCTAACTCTATCGACTTGTCGACATAAAACCGCTCATTGTTATAAGTTACGTATTCCTTGGGCATCATAAGAAAAATATGGATAATTTTCTATTTAAGATTTATAGGATGATTTGCTTTTTAATTGATTATGATAATAAATTATTACTGGATAAGCGATAATTATTTCTAATATATTTAATTAAAAAATTTTGTTGATTATGCAAAAAGTTGCGATTATTGGTGTGGGACATACTAAGTTTGGAGTTTTAAAAGAGAAGGGTTTACTCGACTTATTGTGCGATGCGTCATTACAAGCTATTGAAAATTCAAACACAAATGAGAAAAATTTTGATTCGGTTTATGTAGGTTCTATGTGTTCTGGGGAATTCAATCATATAACGGGTATTTCGAGCGCTTTAGTTGATAAAATCAGTTTATTACCTGCTGCCTCGGATCGTATAGAAAATGGTCCAGCGAGTGGGGGATCTGCTGTAAAAGCAGGATTCCAAGCGATTGCTTCAGGAATGAGTGATTTAGTATTAGTTGTAGGCGGAGAAAAAATGACTCATATTGATATTCCAGGATTCGTAACTTCAACAGTCGCGACAATTACTCACCCAGAAGCTGAAAGAATCCACGGAGTTTCCTTGCCATCGTTCGGTGGATTGTTAACTAGGGCTTATTTAGAAAAGTATAATGCGAAACTCGAATGGATTTCTGATATTGCCATTAAAAATCATAAAAATGGCACTTTAAATCCAAACGCCCACTTTCAACGAAGTATCGAAGATTTTATGAAAAGTGCCATAAAAAACGGAAAAGGAAACTGGCAAAGTGTCTACGACTTTCTTGAAGACGATAAAGTTAATCCTATAATCGCTGATCCCTTACGATTATTTCATATTTGTCCTATTTCCGATGGAGCTGCCGCTTTGGTACTCTGTAATGCTGAGAGTGCAAAAAAGTATTGCGATACTCCAGTCCTTATTTCAGGTATTGGCCAAGCAACTGATACCCATATCATCTATGAACGAGAAGAGATGACCGAACTAAAAGCTTTAAAAATTTGTTCATCACAAGCATATAAAATGGCAAAAAAAACTCCAAATGATATTGATGTATGTGAAACCCATGATGCATTTGAGATTCTTGAAGCGATCCAGAGTGAAGATTTAGGTTTTTTCAGTAAAGGTGAAGGCGCTAAAGCTGCCCATGAAGGGTTAACAGAAATAGGTGGAAAAATTCCCATAAATCCTTCAGGAGGCTTAAAGGCTCGAGGCCATCCCTTAGGAGCTACAGGTGTTGCTCAAGTAGTCGAATTATTTTGGCAACTAAGAGGAGAAGCAGGAAAAAGACAAGTGGATGGTGCTGAAACGGGAATAACATGCAATTTTGGAGGATTTGGGAATAATATTTTATCAATATTAGTTAGCCGTATTTAATTACATTTTATATAGAAGGGAGAGAAATAGCTATAATTTTATTAGATGATCAAAAAGGCTTTTGTACTATTAAACCAAAAAAATTAACTAGCTCTGAATAGATGAATTAGAAGATAATAAATCTCTTTGTTCCTCTATCTCTGCAAGAAACAAGTCTGCGATTGCTAACCATTTATTTTTAGATTCCAAATCACTTATAATTTTTCTTGTTAATTCTTTTCCTATCTTAAGATTTTGAATTGCTAATTCAATATTTTCAAGCGCCGCATAACAAATTCCAATTTTGATATAAGTCTGATAGATAAACCAATCATTGGAATCAATTTCTATCGCTTTTTCGAACTCCTTTATGGCTATTTCATACTCTTTAAAAGTCATTAGGATTTCTCCGTATGTATCATGGTAAATTCCTTTATTT
>Ga0307433_1001207_pt1 | contig 14861 bp, 13 predicted proteins | sample SalMarWE160210MG_FD_202166 | JGI IMG/M metagenome (GOLD analysis project Ga0307433, IMG submission 202166) | Salt marsh sediment microbial communities from the Plum Island Ecosystem LTER, Massachusetts, United States - WE1603-210 | ecosystem: Environmental > Aquatic > Marine > Intertidal zone >... | reverse complement strand
TGCGACCCGGCGTGGTGCTGGGAGTGCCGGTGGGCAGGGCAGGCGTGCCTCTCGCGGATTTACCCGCGCGACGTGGCGCGGCGGGTGCATGAACAACTGGCCGCGGGCTCGCAGCAGCGAACGGGGCCGGCGGCGCCCACCGTGAATACCGTGGAGGCCATGGCGTGAAGGCTGCGGTCCCATCGCTCGATGAGACGGTCCCCGGCGCCCGGCCCCGGCGCATCCTGGTGGTGGCGCTGGGCGGCATCGGCGACGTGCTGACGGCTGAGCCGGCGGTGCGTGCCCTGCGCGGTGCGGACGGCGTCGAGCGGTTGGGGCTGCTGGCGCGCGGCTTCGCCGAGGCGCTCCTGGAACCGCAGCGGCCGCGCGAACGCCTCTTCGCGTATGACTCTCGGCCGTACCACGGCGCGCGCGGGAAGGTGCGGCTGGTCCGCGACCTAACGCGCGACCGCTACGACCTGGCGCTTTGCCTGTGGCCGAGTTCGAGCCTCAAGTGCGTGCTGATTCCGGTCCTGGCGCGCATTCGGGCACGCTTCATTCACCGTTACCGATCGGGGCGCGGGCGTCTGGTTGCGCCGCTGCTGGCCTGCCGCGTGCCGTACGACGCGCAGGCCCACCGCGTCGAGCGGAACCTGTCGCTCCTGGCGTCGGCGGGGTTTGGGGAGGCGGCCGCAGTCTCGCCCCGGCCGCGTCTCGTGCTGACGCTCGGCGAGCGTCTGGCCGCCGGGGCGCGTCTGGACGAGATGGGGCGCGATGCCCGGCGGCCGCTCGTTGCGGTGCATCCGGGCTCGACCTCCAGCCGGGAAGGAATGAAGAAGCGGTGGCCGCCCGACGCGTACGTGCGGCTGATTGACGACCTGACCGCCGAGACCGGCGCGCAAGTGCTGATCGTGGCCGGCCCGGCGGAACGGGACGAAGCGACGGCCATGGCGCGGGCGGTTCGCGAACCGGTCCTCGTCCTGGAGGGGTGTGTGGACCTCCGCGTGGTGGCGGCCGTGTTGGCCGAGGCTCACCTGCTCGTCAGCAACGATTCCGGTGTGGGCCACTTGGCGGCGGCCGTCGGGACGCCCGTGGTCAGCCTGTTCGGGCCGACGAATCCCGGCGAGGTGCGGCCGTTCGGTGACGGCGCCGTCGTTCAGAGCGATCTCGGCTGCGTGCCGTGTACGGCCGACCTGCGGTCGGGCCCGACGCGGTGCGAGGCGCCGTGCATGGAGGCCATCGAACCGGCGGCCGTTCTGACACGGGTCAAGCCGTTTCTGGCGCCCGCAGCGGAGCCGGTTGCCGCTGGTGCGCAGCGAAGGGGAACGTGAGTGGAACGAGCGATCTTGCAAGACCGCCGTGTGGCGCACGCGCTGGGTCTGGCGCTGGCGGGGGTGGTGGCGTGGCAGTTGGCGTTGTTCTCGCCGGTCAAGGCCCCCGTGGCGGTCGGGGCGCTGGCGCTGGCGGCGTATTCCTTCGCCCAGCCGCGACAGGTCATGTGGGGTCTGCTGGTCCTGAAGCCGCTCGTGGACCTGACGTGGGCGGTGCCGGTTATCTCCGTCGGGGCGGCCGACTACAACGTTCAGATGCTTCAGGGCGCTTTCGTTGCGGGGTGGTGCGTCGTGTTCGTGGAACTGCTCGTGTGGCTCGGCCTGAAGCGGCGGGTCGGCACGGCCGTCCTGGTGGCGGCGGGCGCGGTGGGGGCGGTGCTTATCCACTGGACCTTCGTGGCCGAACTGTTCCGCACGTTCCTGTTCGTCTTCCAGTCGAACACCGATCTGACGATGGCCGACTTCCTGAGCGGTCGCGGGCACATGTTCCTCGAGCAGGGGCATCTGAGTTACTGGCTGCGGTCCGGCCCGCTGGTTCACGCCTTCGGCTTCGGCACGCCCCGCCTCGAGATCCAGGGCATCGTCTACGACCAGACCGACTGCGATTACCTGCGCGTGCTTGTCTCGTACGGCGTGGTCGGGCTGACCCTGTACGTGGCAACGCTGGCGTGGTGCGTGCGGCAGGGCCTCGGTCTGGTGCGTGAAGCCGAAGCGGCCCGCGAACCGTTTTGGCGCGACGTCGGCATCGTGACGGTCGTCCTGACGCTGGCCGTCGCGCTGTTTGCCGTCACGACCTACAGCCTGCACTACCCGATCCTGGTGTGGATCTTCTTCGCGATCGTTTCGATCGCCGCGGCGGCGCGCCGTCGGCTCCAGGCTGCGCCTGCGGTTGCGCCCGTGGAGACGCCGAATGGGCCCCGATGACCCCATCGTGTGGCTTGCCGGCTGCGACTGGTGGTACCACACCCGCCGGTCGGAGGTGCACTACGCCCGGCGTTTGGCCCGGCACAGACGCGTCGTGTTCGTCAACTCGGTGACGATGGGCATCGGGCGCGCGGGGCGGCGGGCGCTCGCGGCGAAGGTCCGGCGAAAACTCGGAAGTCTCCTCCGCCTGCACCGGCGCGTCGCGGCGAACCTGTCGGTCTTCACGCCACTCGCGCTTCCCGCCTTCGGCGACGGGTGGGTGGGGGGCCTCAGCCGGTGGCTGCTCAGGCGACAACTGGGCCTTGTGCGGCGGATGCTCCGGCGAGGGCGGCCGGCGGTCGTCGTCGCCAACCCGCTATTCGCCGGCGTCCTCGACGCGCTGCGGCCGCAGACCGTCACCTATTTCGTCACGGACAAACTCGACGCCGACCCCGCCACGGCCACTGCCGCCGTGGCACGGGCAGACCGACGGATGGCCGACCGGGCCGACTGCATCGTCTGCGTCTCCGACATGCTTTGCCGCGCGTACGACGCCTACGCCGAGAAGGTCGCGTACCTGCCGCATGGCGTTGACTTCGGTCATGCCGCGCGGGCGTCCCGACCCGGCCCGATTCCCGAAGACCTGGCCGTGATTCCGAAGCCGGTCGCCGGCTACGTCGGCTCCACCGAGGCGGTGGCGTTTGATGCAGACCTGTTCGTGGCCGTGGCCGAGGCGAGGCCGGACTGGTCGTTCGTCCTGGTCGGGCCCGTTGACGAGCCGAGCCGGTTCCAGGGGCGCCCCAACATTCACCTGCTTGGCAAGCAGCCGTACGAGCGGGTGCCCGACTACCTTCGCGGCTTCGCGGTCTGCCTGCTTCCACTGCGCGGGACCGAATGGGTCCGCCACTGCAACCCGATCAAACTGCAGGAGTACCTGGCCGCGGGCAAGCCGGTCGTCTCGACGGACGTGCCGGCGGTCCGGCGGTTCGAGCCGCACGTGACCATCGCGGCCGACCCGGCGCAGTTCGCCGCCGCCCTGGACCGCGCGCGGGCCGACGACACCACCGACCGTCGCATCGCGCGCATCGACCGCGTGCGCCATGAAACGTGGGACAGACGCGTCGAGGACCTCGAAGCCATCCTTCGGGGCCTCAGACCCGACGAGCGAGAGACGCCATGTGCGGAATCTGCGGTATCGTAAACGCCTCCGGCGACGTGGACCGCCTCCGGACCATGCTCGACCGTATGGCCTACCGCGGCCCCGACGACGAAGGCGACCGGGTCCGGCCGGGGGCGGCCCTCGGCATGAAGCGCCTGAGCATTCTCGACCTGCTTCACGGGCGCCAGCCGATGACGACGCCCGACGGCCGCGTCACGGCCGTCGTCAACGGTGAAATCTACAATTGGGGGGACCTCGCTCGGTGGCTTGAGGCACGCGGTCGCCGCTTGCGCACCCGATGCGACGCCGAGGTGGTCCCCCACCTGTACGCCGAACTCGGCGAGGCGTTCGTCCACCGGCTGCGCGGCATGTTTGCCGTTGCCGTCTGGGACGAGCGCGAGCGCAAACTGGTCCTCGTCCGCGACCGCCTTGGTGAGAAGCCGCTCTACTACCACGTGGCGGGAGGGCGGCTGGTCTTCGCCTCGGAGATGAAGTGTCTGCTCGGCGAGGTCCTGAAGCAGCCCGAGGTCGACCCCGTCGCGCTCGACCTGTACCTGGCGCTGCTCTACGTCCCCGCGCCGCGGACCATCCTGCGGGGGGTCCGCAAACTCATGCCCGGCGAAATGCTTGTCTGGCAGGACGGCCGCACCACCACGCGCACGTGGTGGGACCCGGCGCCGTCGGCGGCGCACCGTCGGCGCGAGCGCGACGTGATCGAGGCGACCCGTGCGGCGCTTCACGACGCCATCCGCCGGACGCTCCAGGCCGACGTGCCGGTCGGCGCGTTCTTGAGCGGCGGCCTCGACTCGACGCTGGTTGCGGGCATGATGACGCGCGAAAGCGCCGAGCCGGTGCGCGCGTACACCATCGGGTACCCCGGCGCGTCGGATTACGACGAGACGCCCTTCGCCCGCGAAGCCGCCGAGCATTTCGGCCTCATCTGGCGCCGCATCGAGTTCTCCCCGGCCGACCTGTGGCGCGATCTGCCGGCGGCCGTGTGGCATCTGGACGAGCCGGTCGCCAATGTCTCGAGCGTGATGAACCTGCGTCTGGCGCGCGAGGCCGCCCGAGAGGTCAAGGTCGCCCTGACGGGAACCGGCGGCGACGAGGCGTTTCTCGGCTACCCACGGTACCTGGGCCTTCGTGCCGCGCCGTATTGGCGGAAGGTGCCGCGCGCCTGGCGCGACGTCGCCTGTCGGCTGGCGGCCGGTCTGCCGGAAACGACGCGCGGGGGCGCGCGGACGCTGATCCGCGCGAAGAAGTTCCTTCAGGGGGAGTTCACCTCGCCCCTGGCGGCGATCGTCGCATGGCGGTCGTACCTTGCGCCGCTTCAGCGGCGCGGCCTGCTTGCCCCACCGTGGCGACTGCCGGAAGGCAACGATCCGGTGGCGGAGGTGTTCGCGTCGCACCTCGGGCCGTGGCGCGGCGCGTCGTGGGTCGAACAACTTGCCCACCTTGACCTCAAGACGTACCTGCCGGGCTATCTGCTGGAGCACAACGACAAGGTCTCGATGGCCGCGAGCCCGGAACTGCGTTCGCCGCTGCTCGACTACCGGCTGGTGGAACTGGCGCAGCAGGCGTCGCCCGGTCTCCGCCTCAAGCGGTGGACCACGAAGTACGTGTTGAAGCGTGCGGCCGAGGGTATCGTGCCGAAGCGGCTCATTTGGCGCAAGAAGGTTGGCTTCAACAACCCGGCGGCGCTGTGGTTCAAGGGGCCGCTCCGGGAGGCCTTGCGGCGTGTGCTCGCGCCCGAGAACGTGCTCCGCACGGGTGTCTTTGCGCCGGAGGCCGTCCGGCGCCTCGTTGAGGAGCACGTCGCCGGTCGCGCCAACCACGAGTACCGTCTGTGGGCGATCCTGAACTTCGAACTCTGGCATCGGACCTACCTCCAGCACCGGTCCTTCGACGCACCGGTACCGATGGAGGACCTTGCCCGTGCCCGACCCCGGCACGCGGCGCTGGTGGCATGAGGGAACACGACCATGTGCGGCATTGCGGGCATTCTGGACCGTGACCCGGCGCGCGGTTTGGCCGGAGACGGCGAACTCCTCGGGCGCATGGGCGAGTGCCTTGCGCACCGCGGGCCCGACGATTCGGGGGTCTACACCGCCCCGGGCATCGCGCTGGTGCACCGCCGCCTGGCCGTCATCGACCCGGAGGGAAGCCGCCAGCCCATCTCGAACGAGGACGGCTCCGTCTGGCTCGTCACCAACGGCGAGACGTACAACTTCCGTTCGTTGCGGCAGGATCTCATGGCGAAGGGCCACACGTTCCGCACCGCCGGCGATTCCGAAGTCCTGGTCCACCTGTACGAGGAGGAAGGCCCCGACCTCGTTCGCCGCATCAACGGCATGTTCGCCTTTGCCATCTGGGACGCCAACCGGCGTCGGCTGATGCTCGCGCGCGACCGTCTCGGCATCAAGCCGCTCTACTGGACGGAGGCGGGCGGGTCGCTGCTGTTCGCGTCGGAGGTCAAGGCGCTCCTGCAGGCTGCCGAAGTCCCGCGTCGTCTGAACCGTCCGGCCCTGGCCGAGTACCTGTCGCACACCGAGGTGTACGGCGAGGAGACGCTCTTCGAGGGCATCCACCGTCTTCCGCCCGGCCGCTTCATGCTTGTGACGGAGGATTTCGTCGAGCGGACACGCTACTGGCAGGTGCAGCCGCGCCACCTGGGTCTCGACAGCCCGGCCAAGGCGGCCCGGGCCCTGGAGGACCGGCTCCGCGAGGCGGTGCGGCTGCGTCTGATGAGCGACGTGCCGCTGGGCGTGTTCCTGAGCGGCGGCGTCGATTCGAGCCTCCTGGCCTCGCTCGCGAGCGAGGTGACGGGCGAGCCTATCCAGACGTTCTCCATCGGCTTCGAGTCCGACACCTTCGACGAACGCCCCTATGCCGAACTGGCGGCCCTGCACGTCGGGGCCGAGCATTCTGAGTACACCCTCAGCGAGCGCGAGTTCTGCGACGAACTGCCACGGGCCGTCTGGCACCGCGACGCGCCCATTAAACACCACGCGTGCGTACCGTTGATGGTCCTGGCGCGGTACACGAAGGGGCGGGCGACCGTCATTCTGTCGGGCGAGGGCGCCGACGAGGTCTTCCTCGGCTACCGCAAGTACCGGCTGGCGCGGTGGCATCGGTGGCTGAGCGTTGCGGCGACGCCCGTGCCGCGTTTTCTGCTGAGGGCCGCCGCGCACGTGGGCCGCCGGCTCTTTCCCGGCAAACTGGGGACCAAGGTCCTGCCGCGCCTTGCGATCCGCGACCCCGCCCGCGTGGCCGAACTCTACGGCGCGGATCTGGGCGCCGAGATGCTGGGCGTCTTCGGCCTGGAAGACTGCCCCGGCCGGTGGTCGGCGTTCGTGCGGGCCTTTCGCGCCTCGCCGCTCGCGCGGATGGACCAGCGGCACAGTCAGGCCGACCTGGCGACGTACCTCCAGTCACTGCTGGCGAAGCAGGACACGATGACGATGGCGGCCGGCATCGAGACGCGCGTCCCGATGCTCGACCACCACGTGGTCGAGTTCGGGCTGAACCTGCCGCTGCGCTACAAGATCCACGGCGGCGAGGGAAAGGTTCTGCTGAAGCGCCTTGCCGCCCGGCGGCTGCCGCACGAACTCGTCTATCGCAAGAAGATGGGGTTCCCGGTGCCGCTGACCGAGTGGCTTTCTCGGGACGGTCCGTTCCGCCGCCTCGTGATCGACGTGCTGACGGACCCGTCCACGCGGGGGCGCGGGTACTTCGACTACACGCATTTCGAGTCGCACCTGGCCGACGTGGTGAACGGGCGGTGGGGCACGGGGTCGGACGCGGCGGCCGTGGTCTGGGCGCTGCTGAACTTCGAACTCTGGCACCGGCAGTTCCTCGACGTGCCGAGGCCTGTGCCGCCCGAGACGCCTCTGTCAGACTGGTCGTTTGAGGAAACCGACGATGACGCAGACCGCCGGCAACCTGTCGGCACGGCTCGCGGATAGGATTCCGGCCTACTACCCGGACCTGGCGGTGCGCGCCGCGACGGTCGAGCGCGTACGGGACCGCGTCCTGCCCGCGCCGGGGTGGCGGACGCCCCGGACCTTCCGGGCTCTGTTGCACTTGGGTGGCGGCGGCACGCTGGTACGGCTCCTCCACGCCAAGACGGGGCCGCATGTCGCACGGGAGTACGAGAGGCTGACGGGCCTCTGGCAGCAGGGGTTCGGGCGCGTTGGCCCCTTCCGGATTCCGCAGCCGCTTGACCTGATGACCGAATCCGACACGCTTGTGACCGAGCACGTCTCCGGCAGACGGCTTCTGGCGCGGCTGGCGCTGTCGCTGCTGGTAGGCGGACGGCGGCTGGGCCGCTGGCGCCGCCGGCGGATGATCCACGTGGCCGAGTGGCTGGCGCGGTTTCAGCGGGCCACTCGCGGTGGAGACCGTACGACGTTGGCGGCTTACGTTGATGCCATCGCCCCGAAGGTGGCACGTGTGCCCGGCCTGCCCGACGGCTTGTATCCGCATCTGCGCAACGAGGTCCACAGGAACCGCTGGGGCCGGCGTCCGGTGATGCAGGCCGCCGTCCACAAGGATTTCTCGGCCCGCAACGTCCTGTATGACGAGCAGCAGGTGACGGTCGTCGATTGGGAAGGCGGCTCCGCCTGGCCCGACGTGCGGACGGGCCCCGTCTTTCTGGACGCTCTGACGTTCTCGACGAACGTGCTCGCGCTGGCGCGGCTGCCGGGCGTGGCGTGGGACCGCGCGCGACGGGCGGCGGACGAGTTCCTCGACGTCTACCGGCGCCGCGCGAGGCCGCCGCTGGCGGCGGAACTCGTCCGGCTGGCCGAGCGCGTCTTCTTCCTGGAGTACCTTGCGGATTACGCATCCGGGCGGCACGCGCTCTCGCCCAAGCGCGGCCGCGCCGCCGACCGTTTTGCGCGGCGACTCGTGCGGTGCCTCGACGACGGGGGGCTGCGGCAATGACTCACGCGACGCTCAAACACCTTCACCGCGACCCGCAGGCCACGGCCGATTACTGGCGCCGGCAGGCCGGCGGGATCCTGGCCGACGACGCTTTCCGCCGCACCCTCGCCGAGGAACTGTTCGACCATTCGTGGATCACCACGGTTCGCGCGTTCCTCGAGGAAGGGCGCATCGGCGACGGCTCGCGCGTCCTGGAGGTGGGCTGCGGGTGGGGACGGTCGGCCGTCGGCCTGCTGCGGCTGCGGCCCGGTATCAACTACACCGGCGTGGACCTGGTGCCGGAGTTCCTGGACCGCGCGCCGGCCGTCCTTGCCGAGTATGCCGGTCTGTGCCGCGCGCACTTCCAGACGGCCGATGCGTGCGACCTGCCGTTCAAGGCCGACATGTTCGACGCGGTCGTGACGACGCGTGTGCTTCAGTACGTGACGGACCCACCGGCGGCGGTGGCCGAGGCGCTGCGGGTCCTGAAGCCCGGCGGACGCGTGGTCGTCATCGTTCCCAACCGGTGGAACCCCGTGCAGCGGCTGACCTACCACACGTGGCTCATCTCGCCCCGCGTGCTGAGGCGGTGGCTGCGAGGGGCGGGGTTCGCCGAGTGCCGCAGCCGGTCGCTCGCCTTTCTGCCGACGCGGTGGAAACGGTTCCACTGGCGGTCTCGCGTGCTGGCATTTGAGGCGGCCTGTCAGGCGACGCCCGTGCTGAGACATCTCGGCGGCCTGGCCCTGGCCGCGGGGACCAAGCCTGGTGGCCGCAGGGGGGAGGTCGCGCCATGAAAATCGACCGCGTCCAGACGCTGGCGGCCCTCGGGCGCCTCTACCGCTATGTCCGGACCACGGCGTGGCAGGGGTACGACCCGTTCGACGCGCTGGCGAGCCCGGTGTTGCGTCTGGCGTCGGTGGGCCTTGCGCCCGGGCGGATCGCCGTCATCCAGTTGCTCAAGCGGTTGCCGTGGAACCTGCGGCCGCTGCTGCTGGTGCGGCCGCACGAGAGTCCCTTCGCCCTGGCGCTCTTTGCACGCGGTTGCCTCGACGCGTTCCGTGCGACGGGCGACGAGTCGTGGCGCTGGGACGCCGAAGCACTGCTTGAGCGCCTGCGGCACGCCCAGACGCCCGGCTACTGGGGCGCGTGTTGGGGATACCCGTTCGCGTACCAGAACCGGATCTTCTACACACCTCCGCGGACGCCGACGGCGGTGATCACCAGTTTCGTCGGCGCGGCGTTTCTGGAGGCGTACCACGCGTTGGACCGGGCGGCGGACCTGATGATGGCCCGGTCGGCGTGCGAGTTTCTTCGCCGCGACCTTCGCCGCACCGAGGACGGGCCGCACCGTCTCTGCTTCTCGTACACGCCGCTTGAGGCGGACCGCATTCACAACGCCAACGCGCTGGTGGGGGCGCTGTTCGTCCGGGTAGGGCGCGAGACGTCCGAGCCGCCCCTCGTTGAACTCGGTCGCAGGGCGCTCGCCTACACCGTGGCCCATCAACGGGGCGACGGCTCGTGGCCGTACGGCGAGGGGCTCCGGCGCCTCGGGTGGGTGGACAATCACCATACGGCGTACGTGCTGGAATGTCTTGCCCGTCTGCTGGAGGCCGACGATGCGCCGGACGCCCGCGAGGCGCTGGAGCGCGGCCTGGAGTTCTACCTGACGCGGTTCTTCGGCGCCGACGGTGCGCCGTTCTACGGCCCCGGCAGGCGCCGGCCCATCGACATCCAGTGCGCGGGCGTCGCCATCGACACCCTCGCCCTGCTGGGGCGCCGCCGCCGCGACTGCCTGAGTGCGGCCCGTCGCGCAGCGGCGTGGACGGTGCGGCACATGCAGGCCGGGGACGGGCACTTCCATTACCGCCGAGGTCGGTTGCTCCGCAGCCGCACGCCGTACGTTCACTGGGGCCAGGCCACGATGCTGGCGGCGCTGGCCCGGCTGGCGCGGGTGCTTCGGGACCATCGCAAACAGGACGCTGCCACGTGGGATACGACGACGACTACAGAGACGGCCGCTACTACGGCTGGCACCACCGGGTGATGTTCCGCACGCTGGCGGGACGGTGCCTGACGTGGTGCGGGCTTGGCGCCGGCGCGCAGGTGCTCGACGTCGGGTGCGGCGAGGGAACCGTGTCGGAGTGCTTCGCCCGGCGGGGATTAGATGTGTTCGGCGCCGACACGAGCCGGGTGGGCGTTCGCATTGCGGCCGAACGGGCGCGGGGAAACGGTTACGTGTATCCGCGTTACGCCGTGGCCGACGTGTGGCGGCTGCCGGTTCGGGCGGGGGCGTTCGACATGGTGTACACGCGGTCGTTTCCACCGCTGATGGAGATGCTCTCTCGTGGAGACGACGCGGCGGTCGCCGGACTGACCCGCACGATGCTGGCGTGTTGCCGGCCGGGGGGATGGTTGTGCATCAGCCTGCCGATTCCGAAGCCGGCCAACCGGTCGCGGTACGGCATCGATTTCCGAGACACGTCGCACGCCGAGCGGGCCTGGGCGCCCTTCGACGCCGAGGTCTATCTGCTGAACCGGCTGGACATGTTCGTGCTGGGCAAGAGGGCCTTCTCGGGCGCCGTTTCGCGCCTCAACCGATGGTGGCTGCGCGTGGCGCCGCGGGGGGGTGAGATCGTCGTCTTCATCCGCAAGGACGCGCCGGCATGAGTTTCGCACCCGTCCGATACATCGCGAAGAGCCTGTCGTTTCCGCGGCGGCTCGACGTGCGCATGATCCGTCGGTGGTTGCCGGACCTGGCCGGCGGACGGATGCTCGACGTGGGGTGCGGCGACGGATACTGGACCGGCCGCATCGCGCGGTGGTGCCGCGCCCGGGCCGACGGCGTGGACGTGAGCGCCTCGGCCATCGAACAGAGCGATCCGCGGCCGGGCGACCTGTTTCGCCTGGCTTCCGCCGAGGACCTGCCGTTTGCCGACGGTGTCTTCGACCTGGTGGTGAGCCTGAGCGTGCTTCAGTTCGTCCGCCGCGGCGAGCGGGCCTTGCGCGAGATGCACCGCGTCCTTCGGCCCGGCGGCGCACTGGTCCTGACGTGCGACGCCATGGACCATCCGCGCATCTCGGCTGACTACCTGCGGCTGCACCGCGCGAAGTACGCCGTGGCGGATTACTGGCCGCTCCAGCGGTTGACCTCAGCGGTCGAGCGGGCTGGCTTCGACGTCCTGGAGACGGCCCGGTCGGTCTCCTCGCCGCTGGCCTCCCGAATCATGCACCTTCAGGAGCGGTTCGGGAAGGCCGTCTATGCGGCCGCGCCCGTCTTGTACCCGACGATTCTTGCCAGTGACGCCGTCGCCGCGCTACTCGGCGATCGCAGCGCTGGGGCTGCTCCGGTGGGCCGCGTCCCTTGGCGACGATCCCCGGGCCGTCGCCATGCGGTCGCGCGTCGGGGAGGTGGTCGAGGCGCTGCACCGGCGGGGGGCCGGGAAGGTGTGCCCGGCCACAACGCGGGCCGGGGAGTTCAGCGTCGGCGACCTGGGACTTGTGCTCTGGCTCGATACGGCCACGGGGCGCGCCGACTCGGGAACAACGTTCGAGCGGCTGCGCCGGGCCACCGCGTCGTTTTCGGCGAATCGGCTCGCACGCGTCACGGCGATGGAACTGGCGTGGATACTCCTGGGCTGCACCGCCGCACGGCACGACCTGGCAAGCGCCGAGCCGATGGCGCGGGCCGCCCTGGAAGAGGCGGGGGGACCGAGGCTGGCCGAGGCCGTTGAGGCGGGTATCGGCTGGGTCTTCGGCGCCAACGAACTCGGCCAGGTCATGGCCGACGTCGACTCCGGACGCTTCCACCGGGCCATCGAGCGGCCGCGCGTTGCGGCCCGTCTCGGTGCGGCGCGGATCGTGGTCGCCCCGCGGCGGGGCAGGGCGGCAACGTGGGAGGATACGCCGCCGCGCCTCACCGTCAACCGCGCCGCGCGGTCCTACGAGTTGGGGTGGCTGCTCTACGCCTGGGCCGGCCGCGAGGCCAAGCCGTGCCAAGGAGAACTCCTTGCCTACGCCAGTGCGTATATGTGGGTGTCCGATTGACCCGCTGACCCGCGACGAGGCGGTCGGGCGGTTGGTGGCGGCGGTCGCCGAGCGCTGGCGCCTGCGCATCGTCTTCATCAACGTGGCGAAGATCGTCCGCTACCGGCGCGACCCCCGGCTGCGGCGGATCATCGACGAGGCCGACCTGCGCCTGGCCGACGGCAAGCCACTCGTCTGGTTTGCACCGCTGTGCGGCGGTCGGCTGCCGGAGCGCGTCAACGGCACCGACCTCATGGAACGGATGGTGGCCGAGTCGGCGAGGCGGGGCCTGCGGGTGTTCTTCCTGGGCGCGCGGCCGGAGGTGCTGGCGCAGGCGGTGCGACGGTTCTGCGCGCGGCACCCCCGCCTTGTCGTGGCCGGGACGCATCACGGGTACTTCGATCCCGACGCCGAGGGCGCGGTGGTATCGCGCATCAACGCCGCGCGGCCGGACATCCTGTTCCTCGCCTTCGGCACGCCCGCGAAGGAATATTGGATGGACCGCCACCGCGACGACCTAGCCGCCCTGGTGCAGCAACCGGTGGGCGGCAGCGTGGACGTGGCGGCCGGCGTCACCCGCCGCGCGCCCAAGTGGATGCAGAACGCCGGCCTCGAATGGTTCTGGCGCATCCTGCAGGAACCGCGGCGCATGTGGAAGCGGTACCTCGTGACCAACACGGCGTTCCTGGCGATGCTGGCGTGGAGTCTGGTCACCAGCGGTTTCCGCTCGCTCCTGCCCCGGTCGGCTCCGCGAGGGTGAACTGGACGCTGAAGTTCGGCGGCGGCGTCCTCGTGAGAGAGCGCCGGTCGGTCACGTTGATGATGCCGATCTTGCGGGTGGCAGTTAACATCGGGGCGGTCACCAGGAGGAACGAGGCCATGGCGCTCCCCGCATTCAGGCCGAGCGTCTCGGCAAACTCCTCGGCGCCCAGGTCGTTTACCACAACGGGCACCCCACTCACGAAGACCTTGCCGCAGATCCGATTCGGAACCGGAACGCGAACCTGTGCGGCCACCTCGTTGGGGATGCCGACGGCCGCCGCGATCTGCAGATGCGAATCCCCGATGAGCATGACGCTGACGCGGCGCGCGCCCAGCGCGTCGGCGGCGTGCAGCACGGTGGCGTCGGCGGCCTCCTGGATCGAACCGGTCAGCGCCAGCCGCTCCAGAAACGCGCACCGTCGGGTCATCCGTTGGCGGGCCAGGTCCAGGTTGGTCAGCGACCCGATCAGATCGTCGGTCTGCCGGCTGATGGCCAGCGACAGGGTCACCACGCCCACGATGCTGAGCGTGACGAGGAGTTTGGTCACCACGGGTTCGAGCGCGGCGTTCAGCAGGAATGCAATGACAAGCAACAAGGCCATCAGCAGCGACGTCTGAAGGCCGCAGCACCAGCGGATGCTCGACAGCCGACACCAGCGGCACCGGCCGTACGGCGCGGCTTGCAAGATACGGCACACCACGCAATTGGGGTTCCCCGGGTGGACCCCTCCTCGCCGCGCCCGGCCCTCATGTCCGGCCGGACGTACTGCAGGCACCGTCTCAGGAACGTGTAGACGAGCAGCGTGAAGGAGAACGCCGTTGTGCCTTCCATGATCGTAGCGGCCGACGCCGCCAAAGTCGGCAGCCGGCCGATGGGATAGCCCGCCGTCAGCAGGACGGCGCCGCCGCCCAGCAGGATGACCCGCATCGCCTCGTCCAAGCGAAACAGGGCAGCGTGCGGGCCGGGGTCCTCCCGTTCGTAGGAGTGCTTCTGGCCTCGGACCAGCCAGTCCACGACCACGAGGCGGTCACAGACCAAGGCCAGCATCGAAAGGCCGAAGGCCACCCAGAGCGGTGGAGGCCAGTCCGACAGGTAGGCAATGACCGGCAGGTTCCCGGCAACGAACTGGTGGACCCGAATCCCTGCGGTCGAGGCGCGCAGGCGGTAGGCCATCCCAGTGCCCTCCCAGCGCGTGGGGCCTGAGTGGGCCCCCAACAGCCACATCATCTCATCCCACCTCCTTATCCACACGCTGTCGCGAGGGGCCTGAGAGATAATCTGACGGGTCCGACAGAAGGGCCGCCTGTGGGGCCAGCAACGCAGCGCGCCGCAGATGCTCCGTGTGCTTGACCGTTGAGGACTGGTCCCCCGGTGGGCCGTGGGCCCTGCTTGCGCCCCCATCGAGGCATTGGTGCCCCGGCAGCCTGCGTGTATCTGGTCACCGGCCTTGGCCCAGGGATAGGCGTTCGGTGAAGGGAGAGGTCCAAGGCTGTCGGGGGCTGGGTGCCTGGCAGCGACCGCACTCACTCTCGGAAGGGGGCCGCCATCCCGGGCGGCGCAGAGTCCGGGTGCGAGAACATCACCGTGACCGAGCCATCCTTGCACACGACAGTGCGCCGGGTCCTCGCAAGTTCCCGCCCAACCGCCGCATCCTGCGCGCGGGCGATGGCCCGCGCGTCGTCTTCGCTGCACGCCAACGCGATCAGGTGGGCCTCGCCGTCTCCATCCAGCCTTCGTTTGTACTGGCGGCGAGGCTTGCGACGCTGCAGGGCCGCTTCCA
>Ga0307433_1001206_pt1 | contig 14866 bp, 7 predicted proteins | sample SalMarWE160210MG_FD_202166 | JGI IMG/M metagenome (GOLD analysis project Ga0307433, IMG submission 202166) | Salt marsh sediment microbial communities from the Plum Island Ecosystem LTER, Massachusetts, United States - WE1603-210 | ecosystem: Environmental > Aquatic > Marine > Intertidal zone >... | reverse complement strand
CCGCCCGCCGCAGCGAGCATGCGCAGCGACCTGGTGCGCGAGATTCTACGCCGCGTCCCGCAATGGCCGGGTACGGACGTTGAAATCCCCGTTTCGGTGTACGAGGCGTACGTCCGCGAACTTGCCGAGGGGCCCACCCCACCGCAGCCGCCTGTCGCAACGTGGACCGAACGCGCTCGTTACCGTCTTGGCATCGACGAGAAGGAAACGATGCTGGCGGCCACGTTCGACGTGGTCCGTCTCCCCGGCAAAGGTGGGACGGCGGCGCGGCTGCTGCCGCCCGACTTCGCCTGGCGCGACGTGACGGTCGACGGCCGCAAGGCCGAACTCCGCCGGGCCGACGACGGCTGGCTCTATTTCGACGCGATGGAACCCGGCCGGTACCGCGTCACGGCAACCGCCACGCTGAAATCGCAAACGACCGGCGACGTGCACCGAATCGAGTTCGGCACGGCTCCCGCCGGCTGGACCAGCGGGGCCGTCGATTCCGACGGGGCGTGGGACGTGCGGTTCTCGCGGTCGCCGCTCTCGGTCAAGGGAACCGGCGCCGGCACGCGCGGCACGGTGGGCCTTCGCGCGGGCGATCGGCTCGACATCAGGTGGCAGCCGCCGCAGCCGCCCGTGCACCGGGCGGCCCAAATCGCCACCGAAGCCCACGTCGGCTGGACGCTGGCCGACGGCGTGCACCAGGTGCGGGCGGTTCTGAACCTCCGGCTCTGGGGCGGTGAGACCTCGCTGATGACGGTGAACCTGCCCCCCGGCGCCGACCGCGTCCGCATCACCGGGCCCGACGTCCGCGAGGTCCAGACCGCCGGGGCCTCGGCTCGTGTTTTCCTGAGGGGCGCCGTCCGGCAGCGGTCGCGGCTGAACGTTGAATTCGAGGCGCCGCGACCGGCGACGGGCCGCATGACGCTCCCGGCGTTTGGTGTCGAGGGGGCCAGCCACCGCGGCGGCACGCTGGCCATCGCGGGCGGGGCGGGAGGTGTGCTGCTGGAGATGGACTCGCCCGGCCTCGCGGCCATGGCGCTGCACGATTTGCCCGACCGGACGCGGGCGCTCCTCGCGGCGACGCCAGTCTACGCGTACCGGGTGACGGGACCGTGGGAGGCGCGGGTCGACCTGGTGAGCATGTCGGAGTTCCCCGTTCGCGAGACGCTCATCGACAGCGCCCTGTACACGGTGCTTTACCGTCCGGACGGGCGGGTGATGACGAAGGTCATCTACGAAGTCCGGAACCGGGCGCTGCAGTACATGACGGTGGAACTGCCGGCCGGTGCGGAACTGGTGGTGGCCCGCGTGTCGGAGGAGCAGAAGAACCTTGCGCGCGGCCCCGGCCGCACGGTCTACGTGCCGCTCGAAAAGAGCGTCCTGACGACGGCGGGCCTGGTGAGTTTCCCCGTCGAACTGGTGTATGTGATGCGTGGCGAGAGGCTGTTGCGCTCCGGAAGGTTCCGCTTGCCGCTGCCGCGCGCCGACCTGCCGGTGGCGTACGCGCGGTGCGCGTTGATGGTGCCCGACGGGATGCGGGTGGACGAGTGGCAAGGCGTGCTCCGCCGCACCGACGTGTGGTCGAGCGAGACGGCGGAACTGGAGTTCGAGTACGGCCGCGGGCATCTGGCCGAGGGGCTTCAGCCAAAGCCCGAGAAGGCGCCGGACTTGCCGCCCGCCGGAAAGGAGCCGCAGAAGCCGAAAGCCCCGGGACTGCTCGATGCGATCGGCCATCTGTTTCGGCCGTCCGACACCAAGTACAACGCGCTACTGCTGAGAAACCGCCAGATGGATCGGCCCCGTGAGCAAGGGCAGACGGGTGCGGTCGAGTTCGATGAGCGGGCCGGGGCTCAGCCACGTGTGCTTCAGGGCAAGAACCTCTTCCGCGCGGGGACAGACTACTACCGTCAGGGCAACTACGAGAAGGCCGCCGAAATGTTCAGGGAGACCGTCGCCGCGGCCCCGAAATCGCTCGAGGCCAACAAGGCCTTGCAATACCTCGGCAACGTGGCGGTCGCCCTCGGGAAAGGGAAGAAGGGCGAGGCGAAAGAACGAGGCCTGCGCGCTACCGCCAAGGCCGTCCAGAAGACCCAGCAGTGGGGCAACATCGAGTTGCGCGAACGCCAGAAAAAACTGCTCGCCCAGGCCGACCTGGCCGTCCGGCACGGCAAGCAGGATCAGGCCGAGGCGGCCTATCAGGTCGCGGTCAACCTGGCCAGGCAACTCGGAGTGCGGGGCGAGGAGGCCCACGAGCAGGAGGCCGTGGTCCGCAAGGCCCAGACGTACCTCGACAAGCGTGGACGGGAGCGCAAGGAAGCGAGTGAGCAGGTCGCGGGCCTCCAGCAGCAGGTTGAGGTCCTCCGGCACAACATCACCCAAGCGGGGGGTGAGGAGATGCAGCAGGTCGTCAGGGCGCTCGTCCTGACCGATGTGCCCGCGCTCGGCCGCTTGTTCCGAAGCGAAGACGGCGCCGTGCGAGAGACTGCTCCGGGCCAGACGGCAGCCCAGCCTGCGCCTCAGGTTGAACTGGGCGAAGCCCTGGCCGAGCAGCAGGTCACGCTGGAGGGTGGGCGGAGAGGCGGCCTGGGGACGGGCGGCGGCTTCGACTATAAATCGGCGTACGCGCCCAACAGGGTCGAGCAACTCAGAAAGCAGGTCGAGCAACTCGAGTCTATCCAGAAGCAACTGGCACGCAAAAAGCCGGACACCAGCGGCCAAGCCCCCCGCTTCGAGGTGGGGGATGCGACCGTGACCGCCCGACCGGGCTCCGGCAAGGCAGCCGGCGCCCTCTTCGGCACGACGGACGCGGCATGGGAGGTCCGGGCGCACTTCGGCCGCCAGGTGGCCGAGAAGGCCGAGGACCTGAAGGCCGAGGCCCGCAAGGCCACCGAACTCGCCCGCCAGGGCCGCCTGGCCGAGGCCGAGCGGCTCCTCGGTGACATCGAGAAACGGGCGCACGCCACGGCGGGCGCGGCCGACGTGCTCGCCCGACGGGGCAGGGCGGCCGACGGCGAGTACGCCGGGCTCGCGGGAGTCCCCGCCCAGCACAGACCGAAGGCGCCCGTTGCGGCGACACGGCCTGTCCCCCTGGGCGGTATCGATGAGGACGGACCGGCCGAGGGCCGCCCGGAGTCCGATCGCATCGCCGTCCTGACGCCGTCGGTCGCCGCCAAGCCCAAACCGTCCGTCGTGGGCGGGGCGGTTGCCGCGGCCCCACCGCCGGCGCCGGCCGTGCCCATCCGGCCTCGCCGGCCTGCAGGGACCGCCTCGACCGACATGGGGCTGACGCTGATCCCTGAGACGCCGAGCGTGGCGCACGGGCGGTCGCTTGACCCTCTTCTCAGGCAGACCGGGGTCGAAGGGAAAACCTCGGCGAGGGCCGGAGAAGCGGAGACGCGGCGCGCCGGACCCGACCTTGCCCCGGTCACCGCGACGGCGAGACGCGACAAGGTACCCGCCGTCAAACCCGACGTCGGGAAGCCGCCGCGCGGATACGTGACGTTTGAGGAGACCGCCGACCTGCGGGGTGTCCGCGAGGCCCTCGAAGACGTGACCAAGGCTCGGGATGCACTGGCACGCGAGGCGCGCCGGCAGGAGAAGGTGAAGTTCAACGTCGAAGATCTTACGGCCAGCGACGACAACGGCCGCCAACTGGTCGACTTCGTCGCGCGGAATTACTCGTGGGCGTTCGCGGGACAGCCGTCGGGAGAGGACGTGAGCGGCATCGTTGTCCGGAACGGCGCGGCGGTGAAGGCGGACGCCATGCGGCGGGGCACGGGCCGGCAACCCAGCATCACCGGCGGCACGGTCTTTTTCGACACCGACTTCGGCGGCGACAGGGTCACCTTGAAGGCGGATGACAGCGGAAGCCTGGTTGTTGAGAACCGGCCGGATGCCGTGAAGGGGGTCCAGAAGGTCCTGGAGCGGCTGCGGCTGAACCTGGGTCAGCGTGTGGCGGTCGCCTCGCGCAACTTCTTCGTCGATGCCGACACGGCCCGGGCCGCGGGCATCCGGTGGAAGACGGGCGCAAACGGCGTCCGCTACGCGGTGGTCAACGACGGGCAGATTCGAGGCGTGATGGACGTGGAGCAGCGCGACATCGGCGCGGCCGGCTCCGGCCAACTGCCGCCGCGCGACGCCTACCAGGAAGCCATCGTCGGCACCGACGCGCTGCTGGCCAACGGTCTGCCCGTCGCGATCAGCCGCGCGGGCGACGAACGCAACACCCTGAGTTACAACGGAAACACGCTTCAGGTGGCCCATGACGACTACCTGCTCGTGGATAACGGCGGGTACCTGACGGCGGTCAAGTCCGGCCGCATGCAGCACTGGTCGGTCGAGGCGGCGCCGGTGCGGTTTCCCGGCGTGCCGGCGGTCGTCGTGGTGCCTACGGTCGGGTACACGGTCAAGTTCGAGAAGACGTTGCTCGATGCAAGCGATAACGTGGAACTGGTAGCCGATTACACGTGGCAAGGAGACGAGCGATGAGAATGCGGAACTGGCTGATGCCGACGGCCCTGGTGGTGGCGGTCCTGGTGAGCGCCGCGGCGCAGGCGGCTGCTCCGAAGGCGAAGCCTCCCGCCGCGCCCGCCGACGGCGACAACAAGGTCACGCTGTCGTGGGAGAAGTTCAAGGCGGTGACGGGCCTGTCGGAAGACGACCTGAAGGCGCGCGAGGCGGGCGCCTTCACGCTGTCGTGGCAGGAGGTCCAGGACCTCTTGGGCATCAAGATCGAGAAGGTGGGCCAGGCGAAACTGCGGATTCCGTGGCAGGAGTTCAAAACGCTGCTGCTGTGGAGCATCCAACAGAAGAAGCCCGAGACACCGCCTCCGCCCACCGACTTCGCCGTCACCAGCGCCGAGTACTTCGGCGACCTGTCGAAGGACGGGGCGGTGTTCACGGCCACCTTCAAGATCAGCATCCTGAAGGAAAAGGACTGGAAGGTGATTCCGCTGCTGCCCGCGACGGTGGCCATCCAGAGCGTGACCCTGCCCGCGGGGGCGTACCTGAGGCTCGAGAAGAGCCATTACCAGGTGATGACGGCCGCCGGGGCGGGCGATATCGAGATCACGGTCGTCTTTGCCGTGGCCGTCCAGGAACAGGCGGGGTCGCTCTCGCTGAAGTTCGACCGGGTGCCCAGCGCCACGGGCGTGCTCGACCTGAGGGTCGCCCAGACGGGCGTTGATATCGACATCGTGGGAGCCCAGTCGGTGGTCAAGAAGGAGGAAGGCCAGGCCACTCGCGTGGCGGCGGCGCTTCCGGCGGCCGCGCCCGTGCAACTGTCCTGGGAGCGGGCCATCCCGGAGGCCGAGAAGGTGCCGCCCAAACTCTACGCCGACACCCAGACGCTCGTTGCCGTGGGCGACGGTATCCTCATCGGCCGCGAGCGGATCAACTTCAACATCCTGCACACGGGCGTCCGCGTGCTGAAACTCAAACTGCCCCACGGCGTCAGCATCCTCGAGGTCAAGGGCGACCGCGTGCGCGACTGGCGCGTCGCGAACGACGAACTGAACGTGGCGCTGAGCGCCGAGGTCGTCGGCGCCTACGCCCTGAACGTGACCTACGAACAGGCGGCGGGTGCCCAGCAGGCGGCGGCGCCGCTGCCGATCCTTCGGGCCGCCGACGTGGTCCGTGAGAAGGGCCACATCGGCGTGGTGGCGCTGGCGAACGTGGAACTGTCGGCGCCGACTCTCGAGGGCGCCACCGCCATCGACGTCCGCGAACTGCCCACCGAACTGCTCTCCATGACCAGCCAGCCGATCCTGCTGGCCTACCGGTACGTGACCGACACCTTCGACATACAACTGGCGATCAAGAAGCACGAGGACGTGGACGTGCTGGTCACGATCATCGATTCGGCCGTCGTCACGACGATGCAGACACTGGACGGGCGGCGGATTACGAAGGCCGTCTACAACGTGCGGAACAACCGGAAGCAGTTCCTGCGTCTCGCGATGCCAAAGGGGGTGGAGATCTGGTCGGCCAGCGTCAGCGGCAAGTCGATCCGCCCGGCAAAGGACGACCAGGACCGGGTCCTCATTCCCCTCGTCCGCTCCGAGGGAGCCGCCAGCGGGCTGTCGGCGTTCCCGGTGGAACTCGTGTATGTGGAGAAGGAGGCGCCGGGGGCCGAAAAACCGTCGCCCAGAGGAACCCTCCACATCGAACTGCCGCGCGCCGCCGAGCCCGTCACCCACTTCATGGTGAACCTCTACCTGCCGAAGGAGGGCACGTACACGAAGGCCTGGTCGAGCGACCCGGCCATCGAGGGTCCGCTGACGCCGGTGAAGGAGTTCCGCCAGTTGATGGGGGTCATGGGCCGGCCGAGGGTTCATGCGGAAAAGGCCGCCAAGGCGCTTCAGGCGGCGGCCCAGGTCCAGGCCGACACCCGTGCGACGGCCGCCGGCGCCACGCCCATCCGCGTGAACCTGCCGATTGACGGTCAACTGTTCCGGCTCGAAAAGATTCTGGTCCTTGACGAGCCGCTCTTCATCGACGTCACGTACAGCGGGTGGGACAAGTAGTTCCCCCCTGGCGCTAAGCGGCGAGCACGCCGCAGCGCCGGTGTGCGGTAAGGCGCGGTGGGTCGCCCGACCCGCCGCGCCTGCTTTAGGCGCCTCGGGTGGCATGGCCACGCCTGCGTGGCCATGTGCCAACTCGCGCCGCGCCTGCTCCATGGCCGCGCAAGCGTGGCCGTGCCACCCGTCAAGGTGCCCAAGGGCGCCGGCCCGGTTTTCATTTTCCCGAAACTCGCCCCGTGGTATACTGTTCACGCTGGTAGCAGCCCGCTTTGGGCGGGAACTATTGTGATTTGTGCGCGTGCGCTCACGCGTCTGCGAACCGGGACGAGGGGGTAGGAGACACGACCGTGACGACCTCACCACTCTCGCTGTGCCGTGCGCCGGCCGTCGGGTTGGCGCTTGCGGCAGCGGTGTTGCTTGGTCCGGGCGTGCCGCGTGCCGGCGCTGCGGGCAACCGCAACGAGGCCGCGCGGATCTATCGGACGCTCTGGGAGGACCGCGTGACGGAAGCGGAGCGGCACGTCCGGTGCGCCGCCATTCTCGGGCTCGCCAACACCCAGGGCATCGACGCGATGGATGAACTGGTCGTGGCGATGAACAGCCCGGACCATCAGATTCGCGCTGCTGCCACGCAGGCGGCGGTCTCGATGCCCGGCGAGGAGGTCACCGTGAAGTGGGTGGCTCATCTGGCAGCCGTGTCGGCCGACGCCAAGCCCGGCGTGATCGCCCTATTGGCTGAGCGCGGCGGCAGGGCGGCGCAGGATGCGGTCCTTGAGTCGATGAGGCAACGCGATGTCAACGTGCGGCTGGCGGCCATCGAGGCGGCCAGGTCGTTCGAAGGCACGGGCGCCGTGCCGCCACTCATCGCCTTCCTGGCATCGAAGGAGCGGAGGGAGCACGACGGCGCGCGCCAATCGTTGGAGCGCATCCCGGGCGACGAGGCAAGCGCGGCGGTGGCGTCGGCGCTGGGTGCGGCGGGGCCGGAGGTCCGGCGCGATCTGCTCGGCGTTCTGGCCGCCCGCGGGGCTCGGGATCACTCCGACGCGGTCCTGGCCGCCACCAGCGACGCCGACAAGCGTGTCCAGGAATCGGCCCTCAAGGCCCTGGAGGTGCTGGGTAACGAGAAGCACGTGCCGGCGGTGGTGAACATGGTGGTCAAGACCGACAGCGGCGGCGTGCGGGGCGCGGGCGAAAAGGCGCTCGGGGCTATCTGCGAGCGGTCCAACCGCGATAACTGCGTCAAGACGATCCTGCCCGCCATGGCCGCCGCGAGCACCGACGCCAAGTGCGCGCTCATTCGCGTCCTCGGAAAGGTCCCGAGCAGGACGGCTTTGGATGCGGTGCGAGCGGCGCTCAAGGACGCCGACGCCAGGATTCAGAATGCCGCCGTGCGGGCCCTGTCGGACTGGCCGAGCAAGGCCGTCGCGCCGGACCTGCTGGCGATTGCCAGGGGCGGGCGGAATCAGACGCAGCAGGTGCTGGCCCTGCGCGGGTACGTGCGCCTGGTGAAGGAACAGAGGCTGAACGGCGCCGAGAGGGTCGCCATGTACAAGGATGCGATGGCGGTGGCCAGGCGTCCCGACGAGAAGAAGATGATCCTGTCGGCGCTCGGCGAGGTCAAGGCCATCGAGGCGATCCGACTGATTGCGGCGTCGCTGGACGATGCGGCGCTCCGTGAGGAGGCGGCGGCGGCGGCGGTTCGCATCGGACGCGAGTTCCGCGGCGAGGTGCGCAAGGAGCCACTCAAGGCCGTCATCGTCCCGACGATGGAGAAGGTGCTCCAGGTGTCGCAGAACAACAACGTTCGCCGCGACGCCCAACGCGTGCTCAAGGAGGCCAAGCGTAAGTAACCCGCCGCCGCCCGAGCCCGCTGCCGAGCCTGCCGCCCGAGCCCGCCGCCGAGCCCGCTGCCGAGCCTGCCGCCCGAGCCCGCTGCCGAGCCCGCCGCCCGAGCCCGCTGCGGAAGCAGCGGGTTATCCTCTCTCGCCGTGGCGCGTGAGCAAGCGCCGCGGTGTATGCGTCGCGCCGTGGCGCGTGGCCAAGCGCCGCGGTGTATGCGTCGCGCACACGAACGGGCGCGCCCGATTGGGGCACGCCCGTTTCTCTTGGCGGCGCTGGAGACGCTCACTTCAGCGGCGTCACCTTGATGTTGCGATACCAGACGGGCCGGCCATGGTCCTGCAGGCCGAGGCACCCGACCTTGGGCATGTCCTTGTAGGCGGTCTTGAACTTGTTCTTGGACCCGTCGGGGTTCTCGTGGGCCTTGGTCCACTGGTCGAGGTTGATGCCGATGATCTGCTTGTCGTTCAGGACGATCTTGAGCAGGTTCCCCTTGAAGGTGATGACCATGTGGTTCCACTCGCCGACGGGCTTCTCGGCGGCCACGCTGGGGGCCTGGATGTCGTAGACGGAGCCGCAGTCGTGTATGCCGGGCTTGCGGTCCGGCCCGTAAGAGGGGGAGATCTGGATCTCGATGGACCCGTGTAGCCAGTTTTTCTCGCCTTCCGCGGACCGCAGAAAGATGCCGCTGTTGGTGCCCTTGGTGGTCTTGAATTCGAGGTCGAAGATGAAGTCGCCGAACATCTTCTTGGTCCAGATGTTGCCGCAGCCCTTCTGCCAAGTCAGGACACCGTCCTCGATGGTCCACTTGTCGGCGGCGGGCTTCTGCCAGGCGCTCGTGTCCTTGCCGTCGAAGAGCGTCACCGGCTTGCCGGGGGCGCGGCGGGGCGCGGCATAGACCTTCACGCGCACCGGGGCGGGGCCCTCGGCCTTCTTCTTCTGCGGGTTGACCTCGTCGGGGACGAGGGCCGGCTTCGGCGCGGGGCTCAGTCGGGCGGTCGGCGTGGCGTCGGCCGGCAGGTCGCCCAAGGCGTACTGGATGCCGTCCAGATAGTATTTCAGGATGGTGGGGTTCCAGAAGATCTCGTTGCGGTGGCCGAGCGAGCAATAGAAGACGCGGCCCTTGCCGACCTGGTGGAGCCAGGAGACGGCGAAGTCGCGGTCGGTCCGCTTGATGCCGCCCTTCTTCATGTTGATGGCGTTCGTGTCGAGGCTGAGGAGCACCCGCAGGCTCGCGCGGCTGTACGGGTCGCGGAACTGGTAGATCTCGTCCGTGATGGCGAATCCCTTGCCGCCGAAGACCTTCAGCAGCGGGTGGGACGGGTCGTCGAGTTTGATGCCGACGTTCTCGTGCCACGGATGGCCCGAGAAGTAGCCGCCCATCATCTTGCCGAACTCCGCCCACTTGTAGAAGCAGTCGGTGGCGGCATGGACGCCCACGATGCCCCTGCCGCTTGCGATGAACGCCAGGAGGCTCTTCTGCAGCCCCTCGTCCTCGAAGAGCGTGCCGGTCGTGTTGTTGAAGACGACGGCGTCGAACTGGCGGAGCGTCTGCGGCCGGAAGACCTCCGGGTCGAGCGTCGAGACGCTCGTGTAGGCGCCCGTCTTGGCGCCCATCAACTCAATCGCCTTGGCACCGATCGGGATGGACCCGTGAACGAAGCCCTTGCACAGACTGAAGATGAGCAGTTTGCGGGCCTTCTTCGGCTTGACGGTGGGTGCGGCGGGCAGGGCCGCTTTGACTTTCTCAATCTGGTCGGCCTTGACGTCCATGCTTTGTGGCTTCTTCTGGGCCGCATCCAGGCCGGTAACCAGCACCGCCACGGCCAGGACGACTATCGTCAGTACCACCCATGTGCGTCGCATCGTACTCTCCTTCTGCTGGTTCGCGTCCAGGGACGCCCGTTCCGTGCGGCTCTTTCCAACGGCCCCGGGCGGGGCCGTCACAGGTTAAACTCGTCTTGCCGGAGAATAGGACGGCAAAAGCGGGGTTTGATTCAGTCAGCCGGCCTTTCGCAGGGTTTCAGGGTACTGCGGGCAGGTGAGCTTCCCGAAGATGCCCTGCTTCAGGATAATGCGGATTCGTACGACTACGCTACGTTCCGCGCGGCGGCGGCCTCGATGCTCGGCGTGTCGCTCTTTCGCGGCGCGACGCCGAAAAAGGTCAAACGGAAGCGGAAACACGTTGCGTACCTGTTAGGAGAAGGAACGATGGCAGGGAAACGTCCTAAACGTCCGAAGGGAAGCAAGAACGCGGTGGACGTGGTGGTGGTCGAGCGGTCGCACTGCCCCAAGTGCGGGAGTTCCCGCCGGAGCGAATACTGGGGCCGTATGGTCCAGAAGTGCCCCGGCCTCCGCGCCGATGGGACGCCCTGCACCTCCATCATCCGCCGTCGGTGCCGGTGCCTCGACTGCGGGCAAGTGCGGATCGACAAGGAATACACCTAACGACCGGGCTGTGCGGCGGCGGTACGCCGTACGCACCAGCCCTTGGTTCGGCGCTCATTTCTGTCCACCCACCACGTACGCCTCGGCCACGACTTCGCTGAGGATGGCTTTGTGCTTCTCGATGTCTCCCGGCTGAAGACGAATGCGGTAGTATCCCCAGCGACTGTCGTAGTCCATGACGTCGAGACCGGCCGATTCGAGACGCTCCTGCGTCTCCGTGGTGTTCTTGAGTCGGACCTCGAACCGAATGAAGCTCTTCTTGGGTCGGAAGATCATGAAGTTGCAGGGCTGCCCGTTCCAGGCGAGGCCGATGTAGAACTTGTTGTACTTCAGTTCAAAAGTCTGGTCGTGCTGCTTGGCAATGTCGAGCAGTTGATCGGCCATTCCTACAGTCTTCTTTGAGCCCCGGGATTCCCAGTAGGCGCGGTCGGTTGGCTCTTGTCCTTCCTCGTCTTCGTCAACAAGGCCGAGGGTCAGCAGGTCAACGACCGTCGTGCAAACCAATCCGATCTTCCCGCCAGCCTGAAGCGCTCGCATCTGAATGGCGATGAGGGGAATCATACCGTTGAAGAGGTTGATTACGTTTAGGAATCGGCTGGTGATGTCTTCTGCCACAATGACCGCAGTGTGTTCGTATTGTGGATAGCGTTTCCGCTCGATATCCCAGTACTCGATCGTGCGGATGATGTGGCTTTCGTCGGTTGCGCCAAGCTGGATTTCGACTTCGTACCGCCTGCTGGATTCTGCGTCCTGAAGCAGGAGGTCGAGCCGACCGGCCTTTGGTTGGATACGCTCGCGGTCCTTGAGAACCACGTCGCCAAGGCCAAGGATCGACGGGTCCTCCGCAATCCGGTCCTGGACCCATCGCTCGTTCAGTTCCGCGTGATTGCGGATCGACACCGGCTCGAACTTGGTGAATTCCATTGTGTTCTCCTCTCCTGTCCTGCCTAACAACGATTAGATGGACCCGCATAAGACGCCGACTCTTGGCTTCCTGTCCGTATAACACGCCGTTGATCCATCTGCCAAGGGTGCGATAACCCCTTTGGCCCCAGCCACTTGCGTCCCATGCCATGAGTTATTATGGCGTCTTATGCGGATCGGCATAAAACCTCCATGACAAAGCACATCGACCATACCTGGAGTGGTGGGACCGAAGGGCCTGGCGGAGTTGACCGAAGGGCCTGGGCCCTCGCTCGGCCGGGGCGTCGGACACGCCCCCGCCGGCCGGCCTCAGAGTGTCATGCGCTTGCCGCAATGGTGTTGCCCCGCCGACGGCGCCAATTCAGCCGCCTGGAACTCAGCCCTATGATCGGCGGAGAGACGTTCGGCCTGGAATCCGGGCATTTCTGGGACCGCCGCCTGTCTGCGGCTCAAAGGCGCCACCTGCGCGCCTGCGAAACCTTGGCGCGCATTCGCAGGATGGGGATTGCGGCCCTCCAGGTCAACATCGCCCGGCAGCAGGTGAACGTCGCGGGCCGGTCTTGACCGTCAAGGCGGGTATCCTGGCGATCATGGAGGCGGCCGTGAATCACGACCGCCCGTAAGCCCTACTTTGGGCTCATCGCCTTCAGGACCCTCGAAAGTCCCTTCAGGGCCGCCTTGTTGGCTTCGTAGACGACGGACTTCCCCTGGCGGGTCCCGGTCACGAACCTCCCCATCCTCAGGATTCCCAGGTGCGTGCTGATAGTCTTCTGCCTCAAGCCGAGTGCCTTGCACAACGCGGTGACGTTTCGCGGCCCCCTTGCCAGCGTTGCCAAGATGCCCAAGCGGGTGAGGTCAGAGAGCATCCGAAAGCCCTGTGCCCATTCCTTCACGTCCCCTCTGGTTCGCTTTCCTGCCATGAGTTGTCCTCCGTAATGTCGTGTGACCGACTCAAGGTTACAGGCAGACCCCGTCCGATGCAAGCGCGTAGCGCGCAAGCAGGCACCCGGGAGTCGTCTCAGCGGCGTTGCGTCGATTAGGGGGCAGCGTAGTGCCTTCCGAGAACTCCGTCCGCGTTGATTCTACAGGAATTACGCCTCCCGCCTCAAGTGCCGGGCGGCCGCGATGTTCCCCCTCCCGGCCCTGGGGCGAAGGACCGATTGGCGGCACTTCTCCGGCCCCCTTGGCTGTTTCTGTGTAGATTTCGGTTCGCTCGGGCCCCCTGCTGGCCGAGAGTCTCGCGTTGCGGCAGCAGATGATTGTTCCCCGGCGGTCCGGCCGGTTGCCGCGGCCTCGTCCAGGCCCGAAAAGATGCCTGCAAAGCGGCGAAGGTCGTGGCATGATCACGCCACTGACCGTGTTCAGAAAAACCGACCTCGGAAGCCAACGCGGCGGCGTTGAGCGCCCCGTTAATGGAAAGTGGTGCGTGTGGCGGCAACCCAAACCAGCGGCCGGGGGGGGCGAATTCTACCTCCCGGGGCATACCGTCGGGGTAGAATGCCCAAGATATGGCCCTCGACGGTGCCGGCCAAAAACCGGGAATCTGCTTGCTTTCGTGCCATCCAGCCGTATAATGACTACACTCATCTCTGGGCCGCTGGGGATACGTTCGCGGCGGGGGTCTCTTGGAATCTGCAAGGGTGTTTCTTCTGACCCTCAGTGGATGGGGAAATGGGCCTGTGGCGGAAGGGGAAGAAGGCTATCGCTCTAGCCGTATCGCCGCGCGACCCGCGACCACCGTACCCCCCAACGCTGCCTCACTCTTGTGACAATGACATTGGAGCGGTTGCCCAGTTGGCCGAATACCGCGCGCTCGGTGTGTGCATTGGGTCTCCGCGAGGTCGGAGCCACGCTCACCAGGGCGGCCATGCGGCATTGGCCGATTTCTTTTGGGCGCGCGTGAGTTGATGAGCAAACCTAACGGGAGGTGAATGTGATGCAAGCGAAACCAGATAACAAACTGTCGCCGGCGCAGCGGGGTCAGCCGGAAGCCGCAACGCGGCCGGGCTTCGATTCGCATGGGGCCCACGCCACGTTCGAGGGCCTCGAACCAAGGCTCCTCCTCTCGGGTTCGCCCACCCTCGCGCTCGACCCCGCGGACGATACCGGGGCGCCCCTCGACAACATCACCAACGTCAACCTCCCCACCTTCATGGGGGCCGGGGCGGCTGGCGGCACCGTCGAGGTGTACGCTCACGACGGGACTACTATAACAAACGTGGCCAGCGGTTCGGTGGGTGCCGAGGGCACTTTTGGGACCCCTACAGATGGCCTCGGCGCCTGGCAGGAGATTGTCACCAATCCGGGCGCCGGCCTGACCGACGGCACGTATGTCATTACAGCCGTCGTGGACGATGCGGGCACGATCACCGTCAGCGACCCGCTCGTGGTGGAGATCGACACCACCGTTGCCAAGCCGGCCGCGCCGGTTCTGGCGGCCTCGAGCGATTCGGGGGCGGCCGACAACGAGACGAACATCAACGAGCCGGCGTTCGTTGGTGCGGCCGGGTCGGTTGAGGCCAACGCGGCCATTCGTGTCTTCGCGGGCACCGTCCTCGTGGGCCAGGGCGTGGCGAACGCCGACGGCTCCTGGGAAGTGACCGTCGAGCCGCTCGTCGACGGCACGTATGCCATCACGGTCGAGGCGGAGGACCTGGCGGGCAACGTCAGCCCGGCCTCGGACCCCTTGACCATCACGGTCGACACCCTGGCGCCGCAGCGTCCGACGCTCGACCTGGTGACGGCGGACGACTCGGGCGCGTCGGACCTCGACAACGTCACGAACGTCGACAATGACGGGGGGACGGCGGGGACGCAGTTGGACGTCGCCGTGACGGCGGAGGCCGGATCGACGGTCCTGGTCAAGGACGGCAACACGGTCCTGGTCACGCTCGCCAACTTCAACCCGGCGGTGGACAGTCCCGTGACGCTGACGCTGGCCGACGGGACGCACACCCTGAGCGTGGAGGCGACCGACACGGCCGGCAACACGAGCGCCCAGTCGGATGAGCTCGTGACGACGGTCGACACGGCGGCGCCGGCCAAGCCGGCCGCGCCGGTTCTGGCGGCCTCGAGCGATTCGGGGGCGGCCGACAACGAGACGAACATCAACGAGCCGGCGTTCGTTGGTGCGGCCGGGTCGGTTG
>Ga0307433_1001202_pt1 | contig 14898 bp, 8 predicted proteins | sample SalMarWE160210MG_FD_202166 | JGI IMG/M metagenome (GOLD analysis project Ga0307433, IMG submission 202166) | Salt marsh sediment microbial communities from the Plum Island Ecosystem LTER, Massachusetts, United States - WE1603-210 | ecosystem: Environmental > Aquatic > Marine > Intertidal zone >... | reverse complement strand
GGTGTGATGGCGCAATTAGACAAAACATTTCCTACAAATGATTGTGCAATATGCATAGTTTCTCCGAAATTAGTGGAAGCTGGTAGACATCCGAATATTGATATTAAAATAAATTCTGAAATTACCAATGTTGCTGGTGAAGTGGGCAATTTTAATATTAATTTGATAGAACATACATTATTCATAGACCCAGATAAATGTACTGGATGTGGTGTTTGTGGCCAAGAGTGTCCTGTGGAAGCAATAGACTTATTTAACGAAGGTTTATCATCTAATAAAGCCACTTCAGTTAAATATCCACAAGCAGTCCCTCTGGTATATGCAATTAATAGAGACAATTGTATAGGATGTGGCATTTGTAAAGGAGTGTGTAAAGCAAAAGCCATCGATTATGAGCTTAAAAGTAAAAATACCCAATTAAATGTTGGATCTATAATATTAGCTTTAGGATTTGATGAATTTCAACCTCAGAGTTTAAAACATTATGGTTATGGAAAATATAAAAATGTTGTTACCAGTATTCAATTTGAAAGAATTTTAAGTGCTAGTGGCCCTTATTCGGGTATTGTATTGCGCCCCTCCGATGGAAATACGCCTCATAAAGTAGCTTTCTTGCAGTGTGTGGGATCCCGAGATCCTAAATTTGGGAAAGAATATTGTTCATCTGTTTGTTGTATGTATACTGCCAAAGAAGCAGTAATAGCTAGAGAGCATATGGCAGGATTAGAAGCTACAATATTTAGTATGGATATACGAGCATATGGGAAAGATTTTGATAAATATATTGAACGTGCTCAGGAGGAGTATGGTGTTAAATATGTAAGAAGTAGAATCTCCTCAATTGAAGAAATTCCTGGAACAAAAGATTTAAGGCTCATTTATGAGTCAAACGATGGAAAAATAGTTAAGGAAATCTTTAATATGGTAGTGCTAGCCGTAGGGTTAAATCCTCCTAAAGATGCTAATTCTATATCTAGCAAGTTCGGAATTGAATTAAATGAATATGGATTTTTAAAAACTGAACCTTTAAGACCGGTTGAAACTGGTAAACCGGGAGTTTATGTATGTGGCGCTTGTTCCTCACCTAAAGATATTCCGGAAACTGTAATTGAGGCTAGCGCTGCAGCTGGAAAAGTAAATATCGATTTATCATCAGTTCGGAGTACATTAGTGAAAGCGAAAGAATATCCCGATGAAATAGATATAAGTGGTCAACCAATTCGAATAGGAGTCTTCGTATGTCATTGCGGAATAAATATTGGAGGTTATGTAGATGTCCCAGCAGTAGTAAAATATGCTGAAACTTTACCAGATGTAGCATATTCTGAACGGAATCTATATACTTGCTCCGCAGATACTCAAGCTTTAATTAAAGAAAAAATCAAACAATATAATCTTAACCGTGTAATTGTTGCATCATGTACACCTCGTACACATGAGCCTTTATTTCAAGAAACTATAAGAGAAGTCGGGTTGAATAAGTATCTTTTTCAAATGACGAATATTCGTGATCAATGTTCTTGGGTTCATATGCACGAACCTGAAAAAGCTACTCAAAAAGCTAAAGATTTAGTTAGGATGGCTGTGGCAAAAGTTCGGTTAAATGTTCCGTTGTCCACCGTTCCATTAAAGGTAAATCCAAGTGCTTTAATTATAGGTGGTGGAGTAGCAGGAATGACTGCTGCTCTTAATTTTGCTCAGCAAGGTTTTAAGACAATTATTGTTGAAAAAGATAAGAAACTTGGAGGATTTTCATCAAAAATTTATGAAACTCTTGAAAGAGATAATGTTCAAGTGTTTTTAGATGATTTAATTGATAAAGTTAAAAATAAAGACCTTATTCAAGTATATCTTGAATCAGAAATAGAAGATATCGATGGATATATAGGAAATTTTAAAACATCTTTGATTCAACGTCAATCACAAGAAAAAGTAGAAATTGAACATGGAGTTATTATTGTAGCTACTGGCGCGAGAGAATATATACCGAATGAATATCTTTATGGAATTAATCCAAATGTCATTACTCAACAAGAACTCGAAACTAAAATTTTTCAAAACGAGGATTTATCAACTTTAAAGTCAATTGTTATGATCCAATGTGTAGGATCAAGAAATGAAGAACATCCTTACTGTAGTAGAATGTGTTGCTCTGAAGCAATAAAAAATGCTCTAAAAGTGAAAGAAAAGTATCCCGATAAAGAAATTACAATATTGTATAGAGACATAAGAACATATGGTTTTAAAGAGAAGTATTATAGGGAGGCACGTGAAAAAGGGATACTATTTATTAGATTTTCTAAGGATGCTCCACCAGAGTTGATAACTGAAAATCAACATTTAAAAATTCTTATTAAAAATAAAAAACTGGGAGAAATTTTAATTAATACTGATTTATTAGTTTTGAGTACTGGGATTGTTGCTCCAGGTCATGATAATGAGATTTTAGCAAAAATGCTAAAAGTTCCTTTGAATGAAGATAAGTTCTTTTTAGAGGCTCATGTTAAGTTGAGACCTGTCGATTTCGCTACTGAAGGCATATTTTTATGTGGAACAGCCCATGGTCCAGCAACTATTAGTGAAAGTATTGCTCAAGCAAATTCAGCAGTTTCAAGAGCTACAATAATACTATCGAAAGATACATTGATGATCGGAGGAGTTGTATCCAATGTTAATAAAGATCTATGCACTGGATGCAAAATTTGTGTTAGAATCTGCCCTTTCAATGCAATTGTAAAAGATGAGGAAGGTTTCGCTTATGTTCAAGAAGCTTTATGTAAGGGATGTGGATTATGTGGTGCAAGTTGCCCTGAAAAGGCAATATCTATTAAGCATTTTACGAATGAACAGATATTATCCGAAATTTATGCTTTAGGGGGTAAAGTGGTAGAATGAGTTTCGAACCAAAAATATTGGGATTTTTATGTAATTGGTGCTCTTATGCAGGGGCTGATTTAGCGGGAGTAAGTCGTATTCAATACCCGCCTAATATTAGAGTGATACGGGTTATGTGTTCAGGAAGAGTCGATCCTGAATTTATTATTCAAGGATTTCAAACAGGAATTGATGGAATAATAGTTATGGGATGCCATCCTGGAGATTGTCATTATTTAGAAGGAAATTATGAAGCTGAAATGAAATTTATGATGGTTGAAAAGTTTCTTAAATTTATAGATTTTGATACAAGAGTAAGATTAGAATGGGTAAGTGCTTCTGAAGGTAATCGATTTGCTGAAGTAGTTACTGATTTTACAAATTCTATTAAAAAGTTAGGACCTTCGCCTGTTAATGGAGCAAAACCTGATAGAGCATTACTAGATAAATTAAATGCAATATTATTAGCAATAGGAAGCTATAGAATGAGGGCTCTTGTGGGGAGAGAAAGAATGATTACTGAGCATGAAAATGTATATGGAGATAAAGTTTCTTTAGAAAAATTTAACGATATTTTTGATAAAGCTATTCATGATGAATATTTGCGCCATCGAATTTTAATATCGCTTGGAAACGATTCAAAATCAGTAAAAGATTTAGCTATCGAATTAGAAATTGATCCTAGTCACATTTTAGAACATATTTTAATATTGAAAGGAAGAAGTCAAGTTGCTATGGATAAAATAGTAGGGATAGCACCCCTATATGTAAATACAATGGAGGGTTAAAAATGGATAAAATTGGAGCGGTAATGGTGGTAGGAGCAGGAATTGGTGGCTCTCAAGCATCTTTAGATTTAGGTGATGCTGGTTATAAGGTATATCTTGTTGAATCATCAACTAGTATTGGCGGTGTGATGGCACAACTAGATAAAACATTTCCTACAAATGACTGTGCCATGTGTATAGTATCTCCTAAACTTGTGGAAACAGGACGACATAATAACATTGATTTATTCATAAAATGCAAAATTTTAGATGTGCAAGGCGATGCCGGGAATTTCACAGTAAAAATCCTAAAAAATTCATTATATATTAATATGGATAAATGTACTGGATGTGGTGTTTGTGGTCAGAAATGTCCTGTGGAAGCAATAGATGTTTTTAATGAAGGTTTATCAAAATACAAAGCAACCTCTGTGAAATACCCGCAAGCGGTACCTCTAGTCTATGCAATAAATAAAGATTATTGTATTGGCTGTGGAGTTTGTGAAGGTGTGTGTAAAGCAGGAGCAGTAGAATATGATTTAAAAGATCAAGAAGTGACACTTAACGTTGGAGCCATAATATTAGCACCAGGTTTTGATGAATTTGACCCTACTCCTATAAAGCGTTTTGGCTATGGAAAGTTTAAAAATGTTGTCACAAGTATCCAATTTGAGCGTATATTAAGTGCAAGTGGTCCTTATGCCGGTAAAATATTACGGTCATCTGATGGTGATGTACCTGAGAAAGTTGCATTTTTGCAATGTGTCGGATCAAGGGATTTAAATGAAGGACAGCCTTATTGTTCATCTGTCTGTTGCATGTACACAGCTAAAGAGGCTGTTATTGCAAAAGAACATATGGATCAAGTAAATCCTACTATATTTTCAATGGATATTCGAGCGTATGGGAAAGATTTTGATAAATATATAGAACATGCCAAGGAAGAATATGGTGTAAGGTATATTAGGAGCAGAATTTCTTCCATAAAGGAAAATCCTTCTACTAAAGATTTAATTTTAAATTATGAAGCTGAAGATGGTAAAATTGTGCAAGAGATTTTTAATATGGTGGTGTTAGCAGTTGGATTAAACCCACCAAATGATGCCGAGTTCCTTGCAGAAAAATTTGGTATAGAATTAAATGAATACAAATTTGCGAAAACAGAAATCTTTAATCCTGTTCAGACTTCTAGAGCTGGAATATATGTATGTGGTGCTTTTTCTTCACCTAAAGATATTCCTGAAACGGTCACTCAAGCAAGTGCCGCTGCAGGCTGTGTGAATTCTTTATTATATGATAAAAGGGGTACTTTAATAACAGAAAAGATATTGCCTCCTGAAATATTTGTAGCAGGACAACCTCCAAGAATAGGAGTATTTATATGTCATTGTGGAATTAATATTGGGGGATATGTAGACGTTCCTGAGGTTACTCGTTATGCGACTACCCTCCCAAATGTTGTCTTAGGAGATCGAAACTTGTATACTTGTTCTGCTGACACTCAAACTATAATTAAAGATAAGATTAAGGAATATAATCTGAATCGGGTAATTGTTGCGTCATGTACACCACGTACGCACGAACCACTATTTCAAGAAACCATAAGGGAAGCAGGTTTAAATAGATACTTATTTCAGATGGCTAATATTCGAGATCAATGTTCCTGGGTTCATATGCATCAACCAGAAAAAGCAACTGAAAAAGCTAAAGATTTGGTTAGAATGGCAGTTAATAAAGCTCGAGAAATCCAACCTCTTGAAAGAATAAAACTTGGCGTCATTCCTAAAGCTTTAGTCATTGGAGGAGGTATTACTGGAATGACAGCTGCTCTAAACTTTGCTAGTCAAGAATTCGAAACTTATATTATCGAGAAAGGAGAAGAATTCGGAGGTCATGCTCGTCATATTTATAAAACCCTTGAGGGTGGAGATGTTCAAAAATATTTAACCACACTTATTGAAAAGGTAGAAAATAATCCTCTCATTCATGCGTATACACAAGTAGAGATTGAGAATATTAATGGTTATATTGGGAATTTTAAAACTTCAATTTTATATGGTAAAGATAAAAAACGGATCGAATTTGATCATGGAGTTGTAATAGTTGCCACTGGAGCGGATGCGTATCAACCAAAAGAATATTTGTATGGTGAAGATGACAGAGTAATAACTCAATCTGAATTTGAGCAAGTATTAAATGAAACTGATGGAATAAATAAAATAAATAAAATTGTTATGATACAGTGTGTTGGATCGAGAAATGAGGAGCATCCATACTGTAGTAAAATGTGTTGTGCTGAAGCGATTAAAAATGCTCTTATGGCTAAAGAAATGAATCCGTTAACAGAAATTGTAATACTTTACAGAGATATCAGGACTTATGGTTTTAAAGAGAAATATTATCGTTTGGCTAGAGAAAAAGGAATCGTATTTATTAGATATGAAAAAGATAATTTACCTCAAGTTAATATAAATGAAGGGCATTTAGAAGTTGCATTAAAAACACCAAAATTGGGAAATATATCCCTAGATTCTGATATTGTGGTTTTGAGTGCAGGAATAGTAGCTAATAAAGAACAAAATGAACAACTTGGTAAAATACTAAAAGTTCCGATAAATGATGATAAATTCTTTCTCGAAGCTCATGTTAAATTACGTCCTGTTGATTTCGCAACAGAGGGCGTATTTGTTGCAGGATTAGCTCATTTTCCTAAACCAATTGAGGATTCGATTTCACAAGCTAATGCTGCTGTATCAAGAGCATGCACTATTATCTCAAAGAAAGAAATTGAAGCAGAAGGTAAAGTTGCTACCATCAACATGGCTCGATGCGTTGGATGTGGTATGTGTGTAGAAAATTGCGCATATAACGCAATAGAGTTAATAGAAGATAGAAGATTTGGTAGAGTTGCTTCAATCAATCAAGCATTATGCAAAGGTTGTGGAGCTTGTTCAGGGAATTGTAGATGTTCAGCAATAGATATTTTAGGTTTTAGTGCGGAACAAATTTTTGCCATGATAAGTGGGAGGTTATGAAAATGAATGAAGTTATAATAGAAGAAGCACAAGAAAAAGAATGGGAACCTAAAATTATAGCTTTCTTATGTAATTGGTGTTCTTATGCAGGAGCGGACCTAGCGGGAGTGAGTAGGATTCAATATCCACCTAATATAAGAATAGTTAGAGTTCCTTGTTCAGGACGTTTAAATCCCTTCTTTTTAATTAGAAGTTTAGTTGATGGATGGGATGGTGTTTTAGTTTCAGGATGTCATCCCGGAGATTGCCATTATATTAGTGGAAATTTAGTTGCTCGAAGGAGATTTGCGATTCTTAACGATTTATTAGAATTTTTTGGGATAGAACCTGGAAGGGTGAATTTCATGTGGGCTTCTGCGGCTGAAGGAGAACGATTTGCAGTTTTGGTGCGTAAAGCTACAGCGATTGTTAAAAAGTTAGGACCCAATAAGAAATTTAAAAAAGAGTGGTAAAATGTGAGTAAACTTAATTTAGATAATCAAAAAATTCAAGAAAAGATGCGAGAGGTTGCTCGAAATCTATTAAAAGAGAAAAAGGTTGACTTAATTATAGGTTATTCGGAAGGAACTGTACCATTATCCTCCGCGCCGGTTTTTATTAGAAAGGAAGAGGAAGTTGATAAATTAATATGGAATAATTTATGTTATGTAAATTTAGCTAAGTATTTGATTCCTAACATAAAAGAGAATGTAGATGGAAAACTTGTGGATTTAAAGGTTGGAATCATCTCAAAAGGATGTGTTGCTCGTTCGATTATTCATTTAATGGTTGAACATCAGATCAAAAAGGAAAATATAACAATAATAGGAATTAAGTGTAATGGTATTATAAATCGTAGGAAAATTGAAAAAGAAGTTGGGGCTGAAGAAATTATTGAAACGTATCTATTAGATGATAATTTTATTGTAAAAGGAAAGGATTTTGAAAAAAAGTTTAATTATGATGAATATATGAATGAGTTGTGTAAACACTGTACAATAAAGTCACCTCCAAAATCAGATTCACTAAAGGATATTATTGTGGGAGAAAGTCAAGAGAGTTATTCATTAGAAGAGAAATTTGAAGATGTCATAGAATTTGAAGAAAAAACACCTGACGAGAGATGGAATTATATGAAGGAATTACTACAAGATTGTACAAGATGTTATGCTTGTAGAGAGGCATGTCCTTTATGTTATTGTAATTTGTGTTTTGTTGACCAAAATTTACCGACTTGGTTTGGAAAAACCTCTGAAATATCTGATATTCTGATATTTCATATGGTACGTGCTCTGCATCTTGCAGGTAGATGTGTTGAGTGTGGTGCTTGTAGTAGTGTTTGCCCAATGGGTATTGATCTAAGCATAATTAATAGAAAAATCAATAGAATTGTAAAAGATCGGTATGATTTTACTTCAGGGCTTTCATTAGAAAAACTTCCTCCAATGATGGCTTTTAAAATGGAGGACAAACAAGAATTCATGTTGGAGGAGGATTGAGTTGATTGAAAAGTTAGTAGATAAAAAAGATATTCCAAAATTAGTCAAAGAACTTACTGAAAAATATAATTTTTATGCACCTATCAAGGTAAATGGTAATATAGAATTTAAAAGAGTAGAAAATGTAGGCGATATTGAATTAAATTTTTTTAATTCAAAAATACCACCAAAAGAAATATTATTTCCAAGAATGGAAACACTATTTACCTATAACATTAACGGAAAAAATATAGAGATAAAAGAACCAGAAAAAAGTGAGAAAAAAAATATAATCTTTGGGATCCGTCCCTGTGATGCTCATAGTTTTGTTCTCCTTGAAAACTTTTTTGGCTTTGGAGAATTTAAAGATAAATTATTTCTGAATAAGAGAAAAAATACAATATTAATGGGGATCGGTTGTAATAATCCCCGAAATACATGTTTCTGTACCTCCCTTGAGGGTCATCCATTTAAAAAAGAGGATATGGACGTGTTTTTAGTGGATTTAGATGATAAATACCTGATCACTCCAATTACAGATATAGGAAAAGAAATAATAGATGCTTTATCATGGTTAGTCGATGCCAAAAAACCTGACCTTGAAAAGGCAATGAAATTGTCTGAAAAAGCGGAATCACTTATATCAACAACATTAGATATAAAGGATTCATATAAGATTTTAGATTCACAGTTTTCAAATCCTATATGGAAGGAAATAAGTGAAACATGTATCGGTTGTGGGACTTGTTCATTTCTCTGCCCAACTTGCACTTGTTTCGATGTAATTGATGAAGAAGATAAATATAATAATAAAGGAAGAAGAATACGTATTTGGGATACTTGTCAATCCTGTCTTTATTCACTCCACACAAGTGGCCATAATCCAAGAAATGGTGGCATCGAGCGATGCAGAAATCGTATACTTCACAAGTTTAGTTATTATCCAACAAATTATGGCCTTATAGGCTGTGTAGGATGCGGTCGTTGCATTCAATTATGTCCAGTAAATAATGATTTAAGAGCTATAATTAAAAAGATGAATGAGATCAATAAAAAGGAGGAGAAATCTATCATTGCTTGATATATATATTCCAATGTTAACCAATATTAAATCAATAACATCTGAAAATAAAGCAAACGATATAAAAACTTTTGAGTTTGTATTTCAAAAGGAAGAAGACCTGAATAGTTTTAAATATGTCCCTGGTCAATTTTCTGAGTTAAGTATTATTGGAAAAGGTGAGTGCCCAATAGGAATTGCTTCCTCCCCAACTGAAGAGGGATCAGTTAAGTTCACTATTAAAAAAATGGGAACAGTGACCTCACATTTTCATAAAAGAGAAGCAGGGGATGTGGTAGGAATCAGAGGTCCTTTAGGAAACGGATGGCCTGTAGAAGATATGAAAGGAAAAAATATTGTGATCATCGGAGGAGGTTTTGCCTTTTCTACATTACGTTCTCTTATCGAATATATATTACATGAAGAAAATAGAAAGAACTATGGAAATTTAACAGTTATATATGGAAATCGGGATTCTGGAGAGGTATTATATAGATCTGATTTAGAAAAATGGGAAAAACGAGACGATATTAAACTAGTACTCACGATTGATCGCGAAGAGAAGGGTTGGAACAAGAAGGTTGGATTTGTAGCCCCCATTGTTAAGGAAGTAGCACCCTCTTCTGAAAATGCAATAGCAGTAGTTTGCGGTCCTCCTATCATGATAAAAACAACGATTTCAGTACTGGAAGAGTTGAAGTTTGAAGACGAGCAAATCCTTAACTCCCTAGAGATGCGAATGAAGTGCGGAGTAGGCAAATGTGGGAGATGTAATATTGGAAATAAATATGTTTGTTTAGATGGCCCCGTTTTTTCACTAGCTGAGTTGAAAAAACTGCCAAATGAATATTAAAAAAAAATTAAAAGGTAGAAAAATAAAATGGTTAAAACTTTTGAAGATTTAATAAAAGATGTACATGAAAAAGGTTTATGTGGAGAGTGTGGAGGTTGTGTTACTTTTTGTTCAGCTGGAGATATCGGTGCAATCATGATGTCTGAATCAGGACCTCCAAAATATGTAAATAAAGATAATTGTAAGGAATGTGGATTCTGTTATTATGTATGCCCTCAAACTCATGTTCTTAATGATCTTTTAAATGATAAATTTGGATATGTACCCCCAATAGGAAAATGGATCAATATTACTTCAAGTAAAACTACTTCTGAGGAAATAGCAAATAAAGCAACTGATGGAGGAGTAGTTACCTCCATATTGAATTATCTCTTAGATCATGATTTAATTGATGGTGCCATCGTATGTAAAAAAGAAGGTCCTTTTAATAGGGTACCATTTTTAGCCACGTCAAAAGAAGATTTAATACAAGCGGCAGGATCATACTATGATCTTTCAAAACAAGTTATTGGATTAGAAAAGTATAATACTTTTATACCAACCAATACTAAATTAAAAGATTTACTTAATTCAGATTTGTTAAACATAGCAATAGTAGGCACTCCTTGCCAAATACATTCCATTAGAAAGATGCAACAATTGAGTATACTTCCAGCTCATATTGTCAAATATACCTTGGGCCTTTTCTGTAATTTAAATTTCTCTTTTAATGATGATGATCGGAAAAAAATGGAACAGATTTTTCATTTTAAATTTAATGAAGTTGAAAAAATGAATATTCGTGAAGATATTGTTCTTAATCTTAAAGGAAATAAAATCAAACATATCTCCTTTTCAGATATTAATGAATTCGCACGTCCAGCATGCAGAGCGTGCCCTGATTTTTCTAATATATATGCTGATTTATCATTCGGCGGATTAGGATCCCAAGAAAAATATACAACTACAATAATAAGAACTAAAACTGGCGCAGAGATATATAACAATGCTCTTAAAGAGGGTTATATTAAAGAAGTCAATCGATTTAGTCCATCGAATATAGATTCAAATATTTTAGGAAAAATCATTGATTTCAGTGAACGAAAAATAGAAAGAGCTGAGAATTTTTAACACTCTACTTTTTTACTAATTTTTAAAATTCATAGATTAAAGATATTTCCGGTATTATATATTGTTCCGTCCAATTCTAATTCAATTTGTCCTCCCGATGCGATCTTAATTGCAGAACTAATCCCTTCTAATACATTATTCATCATAAAATCATATGCTTTGAAGCAATCTTTTAGTTGTTCACTTTGATTTTCCAAAAGGCATTTAGAAATTGCAGGAATAAGTTCTGGAATGAAATCTTGGCTAATCATAATCTCCTCTGAATCGACCAGGGTTTCTCTTGAAATAGAAAAAGGATTTTGGACATCAATCTTTGCCAGCATCACTTTACATACAAATAGTGAGGCTTTAATCTCCCTCATTATGAATTTTATTCGGTTTTTATCATCTAAGTATTTTTTAAAGGTCAAAGCTTGTATTATGTCATCATTAGTGATGGTATCTTTTGTATCCAATAATTTACTTACTCGCTCCGAGACTCTCTTCGTTGAAAGCATTAGTTTTAAATTCATGGTATTTTTTTCTGTATAATCCTTGTGAAAAGCTGAAAGGAAGGACCTATACCCTTCATCTTGGGACTTATCCAATTGAAATCTCTTTTCCTTAAATTTATCCATAAAATCTTTTATAATGAGAAATTTCAATTTTAATCGATGTAGGGCAAGATAGAGGCACATTCTTGTTTTCGTATATGCTACAACGTTTCCCATCCTGAATCTGTCGTGATGATCTCTTTCGTACATCACTATAGGCTTTAATCTGTTTACCACTACATCAATGAAATATTCGATTATTCTTTCTAATGGTTCAACATCTACTACTTTAAAAACTTCTATAAGTGATTGACTAGTAGGTTGAGATTTTGGGATTTCTTTAATCATATCATAATTATATCGTTCTAATAAGAGAGAAGTTAAAGCTTCCATTTCTAGAACGGTCCTACAGGGAACAAAAACTTTATTAATATCATTTAGAATAACACTACTTTCTGGCATAATGAATCAGACTATAAAATCATTAATCTTTGAATTTCACGATTCATTGAATTGAATCTTAAATTAATTTAATATCAATGGTTATTATCAAACACTATGTAATAAAATTTTACTTTCATTTAGAGTATTCTTTAGAGAATAATGAGCTTGCTTAGTTAGTTTTATGATATCTTTTAATAATTAAATAATTATTAAATTTATTTAAAAGGAATTAAGTTTATTAGTAAACTGAATACGCCTATTATTTTATAAAGTTTATCAAATTAACTTCACAATAAAAATCTCAGGTTGGCATATGCCAGAAAGTAATTTTTCTAAAACCCTACTGCAGAGCTATATCATTACCAATTGTAAAAGACGTTTATTTTTAGAGTTGGGGAGAAATCAACCGCAACTTTGGTTTGATCCTGTAAGAGATGTTCCCTCTAAACCCCCAGAGCGGTTGTTATTTCAGAAAAAATATTTAGTAGATAATGGGAAAAAATTTGAAAAGGAAGTATATTCATATCTCAAAAATTTAAAAAATACTAAATATAAAATCAGTGATAATGGCAATATCACAAATTCTGCTTTAAATAAGGAATTTTTAATCCAGTGTCATGATTTTTTGAAAAATAATCAAGATCAGATATTGATGTTGCTAGAATTTCAATATAATATTCCACAATCATTTTTTTTTGATATTTTTCCTTCTAGATCTGGAATTAAATCTATTCCAGTTGATTATGCTGATCTCAGACCAGATATTATCTTATTAGGTAATGATATTAATAGATATGTCGAAGAAGTGTTTGAAATAACTCATGAAGGTTTAATTCACAAAGTGAGCCAATCTGATTTAAACATAAGGATAGGAATTTCGATTTTTGATATAAAATTTATTCAAGATGAACATGTTAGCAAAAAGCACTTTTTAGAAGTATTTTATTATTTGAAGGCTCTTGCTATACAACTTAGAGAATTGAATCTTCACGAACAATTTTATATAAGAGCCAATTTAAATGGTATTTTTCCTCTACCTGGAGATAAGAAATTAGGTGATATTCATATAATTCAAGATCTTTTTGAAAAATCATTTGTAAATATTATTAAGTGGCGGGAAGCAGATCGTATATTTTCACGAGTGATGGATACAATAAGGACATTATGGTTAAATTCGCCTTGTCCTATTGAACAAATCGATATCAATATTCACCAAGGGTGTGGATATTGTCAATATATAGAAGACTGTAAAATAACTTTAGGAATGGGAGAGGATAATGATCCAAAAGAATGGTCCTCTCGATTACTACCATTTACTTCTCAATCTATTGCCCAACAGTTGATAGAGGAATATAATTGTAATACTATTGGAGATGTATTAAATAAAATAGATGATATTAAAATCGGTACCATTCCAAAACCATTATACTCTGAATTACCCACTCTTAAAATGAAAGCGGAGGCTATTGTAAATAATAGAACTGTCTTTCCGTCAGCAGGACAAACACATTCTTATGCCATACCTCGCTACTCTCCGATTGCGATTAATTTTGATGTAGAATATGATAGGAATAATGACAAGATTTTTGCTATAGGTATTTATTTAAAGATTTTTATCCATTCTAAACTGAGTTATCATGCAATTTTTGATAATTGGTGGAGAGTTTGGAAAAATTCTTTAACCAAAAAAAGTTCTCCAGCTGAGATTCAAAAGGAATTAAATCAATACCTTATTCGAGAGATTCCTTTAGAAATAGTTGAGCGTTTTTTAAAAAATCTTTCCATATTAAAATCAATTCAGATATATTTAAGAGGAGAAAAGTCAAAAGAAGGGACAATTATACACTATAACTTTGCCAGAATAAATAAAGACAATATAAAAGACAGTGAAGCAAAATTAATTGTAAATGCCATACATCGGTTTAATATAATTTTGGAAATTTGTAATATTCTTGAAGATTTTATTGTTATTGATGACCAATATGGAAGATATTTTGGTCCTGACACTAGTATATTCTATTGGTCACGAAACCAATTAGATCATTTTCAAGATATGATGGAACGTCACTTAGATTACATTTTAAGCAAACAAGAAGCACGTGAAGCCTATCAATCAATATTAATGTATTTTACTCCTTCTGATAGTGAGGTAAGTCACCCATACCAGCATAAAAAATTATTTGATGTCCAAGCATTTGTAGATTCGTTTATAGGATTTCCAGACATAATTAATTATACATGGCATGGTATAGCTGAAAGGTTGTTTAATTATCATAGTCATCCAAAATATTGGATTCCGCATTTCAATTTTTTAGATCTAACCAATTGGTTAAAATATCTTTCTAAAACAGATAAGTTGGAGAAATTGAAAATAGAGAGTGAGATTAAACATCAAATAGTTATGAAACTTAACTTCGTCAATAGGATTAGGGAGCATTTCCAAAGAGAAGGACGCTATAATTTATCTAAAAATGCAAGAGTGATTAGTAAATCTCAATATGGAAGTGCAATATTACCGTATTTTTATCATGATATTGCTCATGTATGGTATCTCTTTTCAAAATTAAATAATGCCTTACAACAACAGGATGATGAATATTATCGAACGATCTTTCCTCAATTTAGTATAGGTAAGCTATTTTCAGCACGAGTAAATAAACTTGAATTACACGATTCATCAGGTAAGACGAAATATTATACTTTTGAAACTAGAGATTTATCCAGTAATATGAAAATAAATGAAGGTGACGCTGTATTATTAATAC
>Ga0307433_1001201_pt1 | contig 14902 bp, 15 predicted proteins | sample SalMarWE160210MG_FD_202166 | JGI IMG/M metagenome (GOLD analysis project Ga0307433, IMG submission 202166) | Salt marsh sediment microbial communities from the Plum Island Ecosystem LTER, Massachusetts, United States - WE1603-210 | ecosystem: Environmental > Aquatic > Marine > Intertidal zone >... | reverse complement strand
AGATAAAACCTTAAATCCTGCAATAACCACCTATACTAATCAAATAATTAATCTTACCGTTTCTTATAAAGAATTAATCTCAACCTTGTTTATAGGTGGGGCTACCGTCGATGTGAACGGCTCCGGCGTGTCTAAAATCCTTGGAGAGAGCTATGGTAATTATACAGTCTTGCTGGACACGACTGATTTAAACTTTGGAGCGAATTTTCTAACTATTTACGCGAGAAAGGGGGGATTCGAACCTCAATCGATTATTATCACAATTCAAATAGTGCAAATAGAAACCGAGTTGGATTTGTACCTCAATGGTCAAGATAAAACCTTAAATCCTGCAATAACCACCTATACTAATCTAATCATTAATCTTACCGTTTCTTATAAAGAATTAATTTCAACACTGTTTATAGGTGGGGCTACCGTCGATGTGAACGGCTCCGGCGTATCTAAAGTCCTTGGAGAGAGCTATGGCAATTATACAGTCTTGCTGGACACGACTGATTTAAGCCTTGGAGCGAATTTTCTAATTATTTACGCGAGAAAGGGGGGATTCGAACCTCAATCGATCATATTCACAATTCAAATAGTAGAAATAGAAACCAAGTTGAACTTGTACCTCAATAATGCAAATAAAACAATTGATAAATCAATTGAAGTAACCATTACAGATTTTGTTAATGTTACAATTATTTATGAGGATTATTCAGGTATCTTTATTGATGGCGCAGAGATCAAAATTGTAGGCGAAGGTCTTGAAGATTTATATATTAATAAAAGTCTTTTCTATGATCAATATGAAGTTTCTATTGATACCTTAGATCTAAACTTTGGAATAAATTTACTTACCTTGTATGCGAAAAAAGATAATTATCAGCCTCAAACTCTCATTATTAGAATTGAAATCAACGAAAAAGAAACAGACATGCAAATCTATCTTAATGGATTACCTAAAACAATAGATCGAACAATAAATCTCCCTATTGGGGCACTTTTAAATGTCACAATAAAATACTTGGATAACGGTACTAACATTCCAGGTTCGGTGATCGAATTAGTAGGAGAAGGATTATCCGGCGTCTATTTAACAGAATATCCTGCTTTTGGACAATATTCTATCTCCCTGTCTACCACTCTGTTAGATATTGGAGTAAGATTTTTGACAGTGTATGCCACACATGCGAATTTCCAATCATACTCTGCTCTTTTAAGAATCCAAGTAGATAGAATACAAACAAACATCAGTACGACTTCTGGAGCAATAGTGTTTAATCGCCAACCCGGAAATAATTTTCAACTTGAAATTCAACTCTGGGACTTAGATTTTAATACTAACGTGTTGAATGCAAATGTCAGCTATACGTGGGTTTATGGTCAAGGAACATTAACTGATACTGACAATGATGGTATTTATGTAACAACTCTCACTAATCTTCGAGCTGGGACTTTTCAGATAACAATATCGGTGTATGCTGGCGATGATTATGATTTTGAGCGATTCTATATCACCTTGAATGTCATCCGACCTCCAGAAGATGTTCTCCTCTTCCAAATTTTAACCATCACCGGAATTGCTGCAGCAGTAGGTATATCTGCTTATCTATTGGCTTATCAGAGGGTGTTGAAATATCCAAAACAAGTACGTAAAATTCGAAAGTACAAGAGTAAATTGAAAAAATCCAAATCAATAGGTATTCAAACACTTTCACGTGATGAGCTCATTGATAAAACTTATGCGGAAAAGATTCATCCTTTAGAAAAACAGTTTAAAGGTAAAATGGCACCTCAATCTAGTGATAATAACATTCAGAAGGATACATTAGAGTCATCTGAAAATCTAAAATCTAATTAATCTTTTTCTTCAACTATTTTATTTTTTTCTTATTATTTAATCTGAATTTGAAATTCATTATTATAAATTTTAAAAATTAGAGATCTAATCGCCTTTTTTTATAAAATATAAAACAAACTTTTTACTAGCATCATTAAAATCTACCTTATATGACAGAGTTAAAGACTAAGCCTACTGAAAAAAACGTAGAAAAATTTTTAAAGAAAGTGGAAAATCCAACAAAACGAGAGGATTCTTTTAAGGTTTTAAATCTAATCCGTGAGGTGACAAAAGAAGAACCAATAATGTGGGGCGATAGCATCATTGGATTTGGGAAGTATCATTACAAATATGCTAGCGGTCGCGAAGGAGATTGGTTTCAAATTGGATTTTCACCACGCAAGCAGAATTTAACCCTTTATATTATGTCTGGTTTCGAGGATTATGAGGAGAAACTTAAAAAGCTTGGAAAATATAAGACAGGAAAGTCATGCCTCTATATAAACAAATTAAATGATATTGATCTATCGGTTCTAAAAGAATTAATGGTTGATTCTGTGAATTATATCAAAAAAACATATACTTAAATCACTAGTAATAACCCGTCTTTGTTCTGTTTTCCTTTACCGTTATGCACTCTATTATATAAAATGCCCATTTGTTTCAATTCCTCGCTAAAATCATCACTAAATTGATCCCACATAAATCTCCATTTCCAATTCTCACTCGTAGTTCCGGGAATATTCATTCGTGCCTCATCCCCTAATCTTAAGAGATCTTGTAAAGGGATTACTGCCATTTTTGCGATAGAGCTCCATATAAGGCGAATTAAATCGCCTACAACATCCTTGCCATTGGAACGAGTATAATCTAAGATATACTGCTTAACTTTTTTAGATGAGTCTTCAAACCAAGCTTTTGTAGTTTGATTATCATGGGTTCCAGTGTATACTATTGAATTGGGGTCGTAATTATGAGGGAGATATCTATTTTTCGCAGGGTTTTCGTCATTTTCTTCAAAAGCAAATTGTAATACTCGCATTCCAGGAAATTTCGTTTCTTGAAGCAAATTTTTTACCTCTGGGGTGATAGTTCCTAAATCTTCCGCAATTATAGGTAAGGGACCTAATGCTTTTTTTAATTCTCGAAAAAGTTCTATTCCCGGTCCTGGAATCCAATCGCCTATTATGGCAGTGTCTTCTTTTGCTGGAATTTGCCAATATGACTCAAATCCTCTAAAATGGTCAATACGTAAGATATCAATGATATTAAGAGAATGTTTTATTCTTTGAATCCACCATTGGTAACCATCTTTCCTCATAGCGTCCCAATCATAAAGTGGATTACCCCAACGCTGCCCAGTTGCCGAAAAATAATCTGGAGGCACACCGGCAACATATGTTAATTCTTTTTCTTTGTTCAATTGATAATATTCTGGGTGAGCCCATACATCCACAGAATCATAGGCGACAAAAATTGGGATATCCCCTATAATTTTAATGCTTTTCAAATGTGCGTAATTTTTTGCATCATTCCATTGTTTAAAAAATATAAATTGAGTGAATTTTTGAAACAACAATTCGTTTTCATGGCTTTTTTTCCATTTTTCAATAACACTCCGATTACGTAATTTCAAATCGTCTTCCCATTCGATCCAAGCATTCAAATCATGAGCTAATTTTATTGACATAAATATACTATAATCCTCTAACCAAAAAGATTGGGTGTCAATAAAACTAATGAAATCTTTTTCCAAATTCTGAGGAGATTTTTCCTGAAAATTGGTAAATGCGTGTTCCAATAGTTGCCATTTGTATTTAATTACTTCTCCATAACTTACATATGAATCTGGAAATGTTATAGTGGGTTCGCACTCTTCAGTAGTAATCAGTTCTAAATCAACTAGTTTTTCAGGACTAATTATCATTGGATTGCCCGCAAACGCAGATAAACTCTGATATGGCGAATCTGCATATCCAGTTGGTCCTAAAGGAAGAATTTGCCATAGATTCAATTTATGTGCATATAAAAAATCTACAAATCGGTATAACTCTGGACCGAGATCTCCAATTCCATATTTGCTTGGAAGACTTGTAGGGTGTAGCAATATCCCACCATATCTACCAAGAAGAACTCTTTTTTGAATTAATCTCTCACCGTTAAGGCTTTTTAGGATTTAAATCAGTACTAGATAAAAAAGCTTTCCATTCATCAATAACTAATTTTATCATTCTACTCTGTAATTCATCTTTCGAGTTATTAAGCTTTATTTCAAGTTCACTTATTTTTTCTCTAATAAATTTCTTTACTTCATCAATATTTCTGGTCCTTTTATTCAATACATCAAGAAGTTGGTTACAAATGGAATCTCTAACTGAATACAAGTCATAAGCGTCTTCAGATAAATTAGCAACTAAATTTGGATGGTATAAACTTTTATATTTGAATATTTTTTCTTCAATTGTCTTTAAAGCTAGTATTTTATTTATATCATTAAAATTTGTCATTTTTTCTCTCCTTTTTCCTTATTCAAGTTTGAATCCAAATACTGATGATACTCTCTTTCTTTTTTTTGATGAATTCTGACTATTTCTGCTTTTTGAGCAAGCCATTCAGGTCCATCTAAAGGGTAGAAAAACATCACTAAAGCCCCAATAAACAAAAACAAGAAGGGAATTAGAGCAAATCCAATCATTATTCCCAATTGCGCAAGATAATCTTGAATATTTTGTTCTGCTTCAAATCCAAAAACACTTATTATAAAAAGAAATAGCCAATTTGCTACTGATATCGCAGGTTTAGTTAATAAGGCATTAATCCCCGAATATGTTGTTTCTCTACGCTTTTCAGTTCGAACTTCATCGTAATCAACTATTTCTGCAATAACTACCTGATTGGAGAGCATGTATCCCGATATCCCTGAACCTATGAGAATAAATCCGATTAATGCGAATTCCAAGGTCCACCCTATAAAAAAGATTAGGAAAAAGCTAAATCCCGTCCAAAATAGGGATAGGATGAATGTTTTTTTCACTCCAATCTTTCTAATAAATAGATTAAAAACAGCTAAAAAAATAAAAATCATTAAAAATACTATTGCTAATGGAATCGTGGTTAGGAATCCGGATAATTTTAACACATAATCAATATAATAATAGATGGCAGTAGTTAAGATTGTCTGGGCAATAGTAAAGGAAAAGTTGGCTACTTCAAAAACGAGAAATGGTGCATTTTTAAAGGTTTCTTTAATACCTTTGATGATTGGAAGGGTTTGTTCCATTTGCGTATATTGATTTTCTTTTAAATAAAAACTACTAATAAACAAAATGATAGCTGAGATAATACCAACAAAAATCATAGTAATAACAAAAATGATTGGAGCATCAGGAGATTCGTTTCCAGTTAGTAATAAGATGGGTAGAATAAAGGATAATAAAAGTGCTATAGAATTAATTACATTGCTGTATACTAATAAATTTCCTCTCTCTTTCGAGGTTAAAGCCATTTCTGCGGGGAGAGTAAAATTTATCAAACCTAAGATTGTAAATAATGTATCAAATACAAAAAGTACAATGGTTAAATTGAAAAAAAGTGCAATTTGATTATTTATATCTAAAAAAGGAAACCAACAGAGTATAAAAACTAATCCGTAAATTGGTGCACCAAATCGGATATATGGGATTCTTCTTCCATATTTTTTTGATTTCGTATTATCTTCTATGAATCCGAATATCGGATCATTGACTGCATTCCAAAAAGAAAAGACGAGCCAGGAAAGTCCAATTAATTCTGCATCTAATCCTAATACAATATTATAAAAAAATGTTATAGCAGAAAATACTATTTGCGATGGAAGGCTGATACCTGCTCCAAGACCGCCATAAGCAATTTTAGACTTTAAGGAGAGACGACCATTATTCATAGTTGATCCTATCTTATAATGATTATGTTAGTAAATATAATATAAAATGTACTAGTTTAAAAAATAAGACTTATTCACGACTTAAAAGAACTTTTTTTACCAGATTAGTTCAATTGAACTAATCAAAATAATTAAAAATAATATTAGAATAAATGGATATTTTGTGAATCCATTGACCAATTTTGTATTGTTATTATCATCTTTCACAATATTTAATGTTTTTACTACAATTATATATAAAATTATTGATAAAATTATAGAAAGTAATCACATCACTTATTAATAAAATTTCATAGGATCTAACTTGAAAGAATATGCCATGGAAAGAAATACCGAAAGACACAATCATATTCGACCCTAAAGTCCAATTATACTGTAATAATCCGAAGTATAGGTGTCCTTATTATGAACATTCTTGGGGTTGCCCACCTAAAGCACCCTATCTTGAAGAGGAAGTAATGGCGTATGAAAGATATTACTTAATTTACTTCAGGTTCGATTTAAAAGATAAGAATAGTGGAAAAATAGCAGATTCTCCAAGTTATAAAGATATGAGAAAAGTAATGGAGAAAGAAATGGAAGACTTTATTCATTCCCATCAAGGGAAATCTGAAGAAATGAAGATATTATGGGATGGGCATTGTCGAACTTGTGAAAAAGAGGGTAAAACATGCACTCTAGATGAGGGGATTCCATGTAGGTATCCTGATAAGATTAAATATTCAATGGAAGCAGTTGGAATAAATGTAACAGAAACAGTAAAAAAAGCAAATTTGGATATTGAATGGCCTCCTATAAATCATGTATTTCGTTTTGGACTTGTTTGTGAAAAATAAGTGATCATATCTAATTATAGATTCTCTCTAAAAACTGGTACTGGTTATATCTTATCAATTTTCGCAGCTACTATGAAATCGTTTTTATGTAAGCCTTTTATTGCATGGGTGTGAAGTTCTAAAACAACTTTATCATAATACACATAAATATCAGGATGATGACCTTCGCTTTCGGCAATCTCTGCTACTTTATTTACAAATTCAATGGATTTTAAGAAATTTTCAAAGGAGAATTCTTTTCTTATTCGGTGAATACCTTCTCTTTCCAGAGTCCAGCCTTTAACCTGATTTAGATATTCTTTTTCCCTATCCTTATTCAAAGGAGGTATACCTCCTTCACAAGGAACACATTTTTGATTTATTAAATTACTCATTTATCTCATCTCTTATACATTTTAAATTTGATTTAATATATCTAATTTTACAACTTAATTATTTTAGAATTTAGCTTATACTTCATAAAAAATAATATTTTTTTTCATCTAAATAATGAAAATTAATTAAGATTCTTTATATTTCAAAATACAAGCATTTTTAACCCTAATTCTAAAGTTATATTATATGGATATATTGTTACTATTTTTAATCATAGCTGGTGCGATTATAGGGGTATGGATTGCGTGGGGTATCATAAGTCCTCATATTTGGGAAAAACCTGATTATGAACTTAAAGAAAAGGAAGAGAAATTTGAAATCCGTAGATACAAGGATGCGAAAATCCTTTCAACAATCACCTCAGGGTCAAACAGTGGTTTTTCTACTCTAGCCTCTTACATTTTTGGTAAAAATAAAGAAAAAGCAAAAGTTGCCATGACTAGTCCCGTTTTAACTGAGATGATGGATAATAAGAATATGAAAACGGTCTTTTTTGTACCGAAGAAATTTGAGAATAAGGAGATGCCAACGCCTTTATCCGATGATATACAAATCTCTACTCAAAAGGAGCGAGATGTGGCAATAATTAGATTTTATGGTTTGATGAGTGAAAAAAAAAGGGAAAAATATATTGATAGATTGCTAAATATTTTACAAAAAAAAGATATTCAAATAAAGGGAAGTGCTTTTTATATGGGTTACAGTGATCCTTTTGTTCCTCCTCCCCTACGACGCAATGAAATTGGAATTGAATTGAGTGTTGATTAAAAAAGATATAAAAAAGATTACTAAGATATATTACTCCTATTATTGATTTTTTAAAACAAAAAATAAAGCGCCTAATTCACCATTAATTCTACACGATTTATCTATTTTTTCATACTTCTGATTGTAAATATCTACAATTTTGAAGCCGTTAGTTTCAGCGAACATATTGAATTCCTCATAGAGCCATAAGCGAAGTTCATGAGGCTCTTCAATTATAAAACTCCTTCCTTGGTCATTGCCTTTCATTTGGAAATCAATATGGCGAATTCGATTTGCGATGTCGTACCAGCTAATATTCCAAGTCAATTCTAACTCAGTATCATCATTGTTAACGTACCATACATCATCTACTTTTTTTTCATCAATTAATTCGTCACACATACAACTAATCTCAACGATATAAAGCCCTCCCGCGTTTAAAGAATTATGCATTGCCTTAAAATGAGAATGAATATCAGCATCAGATTTTAAATATCCCAGACTATTAATACAAATGATTGCAGCGTCAAATTTTTCATTAAAAATTAAGTCTTTCATATCACCAACTAGAACATTGGCTTCTTTCTCAGTAAAACCCCTTTTATTTAACCTTTTTTTCGAATATTCAACCATAGCAGTATTCAAATCATATCCCAAAGCTTGATATCCGAATTGAGGTAAAGCCTCCAAAAACATACCTGTACCGCAGGCTGGTTCTAAAACTCGTTTTACAGCAAAATCAGCATATTGGTGGAAGCAATTCTGGAAAAACTGAATATCACTCGCTACATCTCTATCAAAAGCCATATCATAATACTTAGGAAAATTATAAAACTGATGGGTTTTCTTTTCTTCAACAATAGGCTTTATATCTAATGAAATTAGCAGTTCATTATTTTCGAGAATTTGTTTATTAATTGTCATTTTTTATGACATCTCTTTTTTTATACTAAAAGTTTACAGAAATAGACTATTTTACAGAAAGATTCATATTAAAATATAAAAAATTAAGAACAATCCTAAGAGAAAAACCAAAACATTTAAATAAGAGTATGTGGTTAAACTTTTTAATCTTAATTAAGAGGAAATAAATCTTTTCGTCTATTTAAACTTTCTTTGTCCTTTTTAATTGAAATAAAAATATTTTAATCTTTTTTTTAATAAGAGGACTTATTTATAAACTTTAAGTAGAAATAATACTATTTGGAAAAAAATTAAAACTAAGAATTCGAAGTGATAAATGTGGCTACTCTTTTAAATGAAGACGATACAAAGCACGAAGAAAGTCTTAAAAAGAAAACAATGGCGCTTTCAATAGCTGAAGGGTCAGTTGGAGTATTCAGTAATGTCTTAGCAGAAAATTATATTATCCCTTTTTCGCTTAGCATTAATTCTTCACCATTTCAAGTTGGGTTGCTTGTCTCTGTGGGAAACTTAATATCACCATTAGGGCAAATGATTGGCTCCCTACAAATCGAAAAGAGGGCAAGAAAAAGTGTTCTGATTCGGGGTATAATCGGCCAAGCTTCCATGTGGTCGTTATTTATAATGATAGCCTTGTTTTTTCAACTTAATATGTTTAATCAACTCCTTTCATGGATGTTAATGATTGTTTATCTAGTTTTTATGTTATTTTCAGGAGTGATGACTCCCCCTTGGTTCTCATTTATGGGAGATGTAGTCCCTGAAACGATTCGCGGACGATATTTCGCAAAGAGAAATTTAATTACCCAATTAATAGCTATTATCGGAACCATTTCCTTATCATTTTTATTGGATTTCTTAGATATTAATAATGTTATATTTCTGGGATTTATCATAATATTCATATTTGGTTTGTCCACTCGCTTAATTTCACTATTCCTTTTCAATAGTCATTATTATCCTCCCTACAAGTTTGAAACCAAAGATCATGTAAAAACTAGTCAATTTCTTAAAGAACTATCAAAAAGTAATTTTGGTAAATTCACTCTTTTAGTATCTTTGTTAACTTTTGGACAATGGATCGCGAAACCTTTCTATTCGGTGTATATGCTCAATACATTAAAATTTGATTATCCTATATTCGTTTTGATAAATTTAGCATCAACTTTAATTGGTCTTTTTTTCTTTCCTCTTATAGGTAGATATTCTGACAAGTTTGGCAATGTAAACTTACTTCGAATTGGAGCCCTTATCATTCCTTTTATCTCATTTCTATGGATAATTTTTAATACACCCTTGCAGATCATTTTAGGAATCCAAGTCTTAAGCGGGATAGGCTGGACATCGTTTAATTTAGCCGCGTCGAATTTCATTTATGACAATATTCCTTCCAAAAAACGGGGAAAATATATTGCCTTATACAATTTATTAATTGGTATCGCAATCACTTTAGGAGGTCTTTTAGGAAGTACAATTGTTACTTATGTGGACATTGTTGGGATAAATGCATATTATCTCGTATTTTTCATCTCTGGTATTGTCCGAATAATAGCAGTTGTATCACTTATACCAAAGATAAAAGAAGTAAGAGTCCTTACTAAACCAATTTTAAATGTGAAAGATCATAGCATTTACAAATGGCTTTATGATATTACTCTTAGAAATAATCACCGGAAGAAAAAAATAAAATAAGAAATTATCAATTATAATAAATAAAAAAAAATGAATTATTTGAATATCTTGAGCTTTTTCCAAGAAACTTTCAAATTTTTCTTTAAAAAAAAGTTATTGATTAGATTAATTTTATTAGCTCACCGAACATTTTAAAAATCTTTAAAGGAATGTTATAAATTAGAACTAAATTTATTTATTAGAAATATATTAAACAGTTAATAGAGTATAAAATTTTTTTATCGAGACTAAGAACAGAAATGAGTGAAAATTTAAAAGATTTGATTGATAAGGCAGAAGAAGAAGACCAATCAAGAGCCGTTATGGAAAAAACAATCGAAATGTTAAAAATAGAAGTCGAAGGTTTAAAGAACAAGTTAGAAGAGCAAAAAGAACCCTTTAGAGTAACTCCAATAACGCATGAGGGAGAAAAGGAGGTTTCCGAGGAAATTAACCTATTGAAAGATATGACAATTGCTCTCAGAAAAGATTTAAACCAAAAAGAACAAGAAAAAGACTCTTTAAATGAGAAAGTAAGAGATCTAACTAATGAAGTAGATCAAATGAAGGAGAAATTGTCGGATACCATCAAGGAAGAAATATTGTTGAAAACTCAAAATTCTCTCAATAATTTAATAGAAGATTATAGCAGATTAGAAATCAATAATAAAGCTTTAAAGCAAAAAGTCTTCGAATTACAGCAGGAAATCAATCAAAGCTCAAAAGGTATAGAAAAAGAGCAATCTGAAGATAGACAGAGTGAAGAATTAAAATATGAAATAAGTAGTCTTAAAACACAAATATCTAGTTTAGAAAATAAGAATAAGTCTCTTCTACAAGATATAAACCTCTTAGAAACAAAATCGTCCTCAACAGGAGACATTGATATATTAATTGAGAAACTTAAAGAAAACAATTTACAATTAGATCAAGAAAATCATGAATTAAATGAGAAATTAGAAGAATTAAAGCGCGATAAATTGCGAATGTTAAAATACGAAAAGAAGATATCCGAATTGAGCCTTAAAATCAATCAACTTGAAGAAACTAATAAAGAGTTAAAAGAACGCGATGCAATCTTACTAGCAAAAACAATAACCGCAATGGATATACAATCGCAGAAACCAAAAAAAACAACTACACTAGAAAAACCTAGTATTATGCCGATTGAATCAGCTCCAACCTTTAGCGCTCCTAAAGTAGAACCATCACTTAAAGTAGAAGTGAAGAAATTAGAAAAAGTCACTATTCCAAAACCATTTGAGCGTTTACCAAAACCGGAACTTCAGCCAAAATTAGTACTTCCACCAAAACCAGTACCTCCTCCAGGACCAGTACTTCCTCCAAAGCCCAAAGAACTATCAACTTATGTTGATTTAAAAGTGGAAGCTTCTGAAGCTGAAGCTACTCGGAAATGGCAATGCCCCAATTGTGGAAACACAAATAAAGCTCAAATAAGAGAACTAGACGATAAAACCCGCATTATTTATGCAGGTTTGTATGCAAAAAAATATATTTGCGGACAGTGTGGAAAAGAATGGCGTTGAAATACTAAAATTTAATGATTTATTACTATTTTATAGTTTAATAACGAAATTGAAATTATTTAGGTATCTCTTATGAAAAACCCAAAAATACCTTATAATTTTCGTCCAACCAACCCGATCGATCAATATACTGAAGTTGGGCAGAGTAAAATTCATGGATTGGGATTATTTGCTAAGAAACTAATACCAAAAGGAACCATTTGGTGGCATGCACGCCCCCAAGATGTTTTGATCATATCTAAAACTCAATTTCTGAAACTTGACTCTTCGAGAAAGTCTGTTGGACTGGAGGATTTTATGAAGACATTATTAACTTATTCCTATTATGAACGAGATCTTAATGCGCTTATATTTTGCTTGGATAACTCTCGATTCGTGAATCATTCATGCGACGCTAATTCAGGAGCTTCTGAGGATGAAAACGGTTTTTGCTCAGTTGCTCAGAAAGATATTTCTCCCGGTGAAGAAATTACTGAGAATTATACGAAATATACACTTTGTTCATGGTTAAAGAAATATAAAAAACTTTTTGATCCTACTTGTTGGTAAATCTTGCAAAGTTTTAATTTATTTTGAATGATTATTCCTTAAATTTTATCTAAACATAAAAATCGTACTCCTATTTCTTTAATACAGAAAATTTTTTTATTAGATTTAATTTACAAAATAAATAATAATCATCTTGAGTTTAATTATGAATATAAAAACTAAAATTAAAGCGTATTTAGATCTAACACGAGCGCATTTTGCAATTGTATGGCCCTTGTTATTCCTATCCGGGTTAATGCTTGCGTTCAAAGATTACAACGTATTCTCATGGGCTTTGACTATTCGAGTCATTTTCATTGGATTTTTCGGATTTGAAGCAGGGATGGTGCTGAACGACATAATAGACAGAAATGTAGATAAAAAGGTGGGTGAAAATAAATTTACTAAATATTGGCGTCCATTTAATGAACGCCCCTTAACTTCGGGAACAATATCAATAAAAGAAGCGCTTTTAGTTTTTTTTCTATTCGTAGCTATTTCCGCTATATTGATTGCTACATTACCCTTCCCTAATTTTCTCTATGTCTACATTATAATGATTTACGCTTACTCAATGGAAATTTTTTATCAAACTGTGAAACGTAAGCAAAAGTTCCCATTTGCCCAATTATTAGGTAGAACGGATTTGGTTCTGTTTCCTGTTGCGGGATATTTATGTTATGGCAACTTAACCTGCACTGTCTTCCTTTATATCCTCTTTCTGTATCCTTGGGCACAAGCTCATCTCGGAGTCAATGATATTGGCGATTATGATAACGATCAAAAGAAGAATTTGAAGACTATAACTGTATTGTATGGTATTAAAGGAAATATAATCTGGATTTCAATATTTACTTTAATAAATATCTCTACGGCAATATTTTTCATAATCTTTAGAATGGGTTTAGTATCTTTAATTGGATTTTCACTCTCTTTTTGCTTGCTACTTCTTTCAAATGTTTTATTGCTACGAAATAGGAGTCCTGATACGGGAATAAGAATATTACCGATTTTTCATGCTAGTCTTTTAATCTACATTTTATCAATAATTCTTGATTCGATATACTATATTCCTCTATTTATCAGCTAAATAAATACTAAAGATTTTCTTTTTTTATCACTTATATTAAATTGTACTATTTATTTTTTGATGATTAGTTGTTTTTAACTTGGATATTTTAGATGAGATGCTATGCCATCAGTAGAAGAGTGGAAGAGGCAAATAGCGCCAAAAGTAATGAAAGAAATTGGTATTGCGTCGGGGCAACATATTGTAGATTTTGGTTGTGGAACAGGAATTTATGACCTTATTATTTCTAACATCATAGGAGATAGGGGAAAAATTTATGCAATCGATTCAGATGAGAAAGGATTACTCAAAGAACTACTTCAAGAGATTAAAAAATTAAATATAAAAAACATAGAAATTATAAAAACTTCGGGTGAAATGGAATTCCCTATTAAAGATAATTCTATCGATGTTGTCCTTTTTTATGATATTCTCCATTTAATGAATGAAGACCAGCGAGATGCGTTATTTAAAGAATCTTTTCGGGTGTTAAAGAAAAATGGGATGCTATCCTATCATGCAACTCATCTTAATGATGCAGATAACGATTTTCTCGAAGATATTCATCAAATGATGAAAAAGAATGGATTTAATTTAACTAAAACTCTGCAAAAATCAATGTTTCATTGGGCTTGGATTCAAGATTCCGTAATATTTAACTATAACAAAATTGCATCAAGATAAAGGAAAAAAAAAGTTGTAATTAATTTTCAAATCAAACCAATTTATTTCTCTTCTCGTAGATAAAAAATGATATCAACTACTATAATTACCATTATAACAATAATATCAATTACTTGAGAAACTAAATTTGTAGCGGATCGTGTAATTTCTACTAACTCTACAAAATTAATAATTTCTGTTATGATGAGCCATAAAATCACAAATAGGAAGAAAAATTTAAAAGCTTCCCAATCGACTTTTAGAAGAGCATATAACCCCATAATAAAAAATGAAAAACAAGTACCCCCTTCTTTTCATATTGTTAATTTTAGTTATGAAATATTCGTAAAATTTAGGATTATTTCATTGGATTGGAGAATTATCTTTAATTATCAGCCACAATTAGTTAAAGACCTTTATAAAGCCATTTTAGGATAAAAAAAAAAGAAAAAAAAGTACATAATAACATTTAATTTTTATAATTTTTTGTGGCAGAACCACCAATCATAGCATTCAAATTCTTTTGATTTCTTTCGTTCTTCTGCAGTTTTTACATCCTTCGCAGGATGAATTATTACATGATCTCCTATTAGTTCATTATTTGGCCAATTTGCGGGTAAAGCAACTTTTTCCTTATCAGATAATTGGAGTGCCTTCAGTGCACGTATAATTTCGTCCATGTTGCGTCCGATTTCTTGGGGATAATAGAGTATTAATCTAATGATCCCATTTGCATCTACAATGAAAACGGCTCTTACTGTATTCGAACCTTTACCAGGATGGATCATTCCAAGT
>Ga0307433_1001196_pt1 | contig 14970 bp, 10 predicted proteins | sample SalMarWE160210MG_FD_202166 | JGI IMG/M metagenome (GOLD analysis project Ga0307433, IMG submission 202166) | Salt marsh sediment microbial communities from the Plum Island Ecosystem LTER, Massachusetts, United States - WE1603-210 | ecosystem: Environmental > Aquatic > Marine > Intertidal zone >... | reverse complement strand
CTCTTCAAGTAAATCTTTGTATGTACTTATGTCTTCTTTTAATTTCTCTATTTTTGATTTTAGTTTTTTATCGGTATTTTCTTTCTTTTCTAATCTCTTTTCAACTTCCCTCTTCGCTTCCTTAAGTGATCCCTCTAATTTCTCCATATTTATCCGGAGTTACTTTTCCTCCACTGCTATCTTCTCCGTATATCTAATCCTCATTTATTGTCGATAATTTCTGCTTCTTTCAATATCTGCTTTACTTTGGACGTCCGGTATCATCATTTTTCTCTTTTAATCCTAATGAATCCATATCCGTATTATCTACAAACTTATCTATTACCCTCGCAGGATGATTTTTTTCTATCCATTAATCTAATCTGGCAGGAAATAACTCTAATTGATGCTTCGATTTACCTTTTATATATCTGCCTATATTACCTCCGTTTTTTAACTTAAAATAAACTTCTATATAGAAATTGCAAGGCTTTTAATCGTTTTTTGTAAGAAAAATACTATGCGACGTAGAGGAGGGGTTTTGGCACGGTCTCCGCTGTCAGCGGTTAGACGTAAGCCTGGTGGAGGTTGTTGTATGTGGTTTTTTCTACTTGAATTATCCTTGAATTTCACTATAATAGATTAAAAAATTGAAGATTATTATAATGAAAAGAAAAGGAGTTTGCGGAATGAATAAATTGAAATCGTTATTTGTCTTAGTTTTAATTATCCCTTTATTATTGCAGGCGGAATCAGAGCAGGACTTGAGTTTACTTAAACCTCCAATGGATGAGTTTATAGATTCTTTAATAGAAAAAATGACGCTGGAAGAAAAAGTAGGTCAGCTGGCTCAATACGCGGGTGGTGGCAGTATGGGTTTTAACACAGGGATAGATGATAAAAATAAAGAATTGGTAAAAAAGGGTAAGGTTGGTTCTTTCTTACATGTCCTGGGAGCCGATTTTCTTGGTGGGCTCCAGAAAATAGCTGTAGAGGAGTCACGTCTCGGGATACCTTTAATTTTCGGATTGGATGTTGTTCACGGGTTGAAAACTATTTTTCCGGTACCACTTGCTTCTGCCTGCAGTTTTGAACCGAAGGCTGTCGAGAAGACAACGAGAATTGCGGCAGTCGAAGCCGCGGCTTCCGGAATACACTGGACTTTCGCTCCCATGGTCGATATCGCGCTCGATCCAAGATGGGGAAGGATAGTTGAAGGTGCTGGAGAAGACCCTTATCTGGGTGCCGTTATGGCAAAAGCTCAGGTTGAAGGTTATCAGGGAGATGGTTTAAGTTTTGAGAATACAATTCTTGCTTGTCCCAAACATTATGTCGCTTATGGTGCACCTTTGGGTGGAAGGGATTATAATAGCGCGGAGGTCTCGAAGCGGACTCTTAATGAAGTATATTTACCTCCTTTTCTTGCCGCAGTGAAAGCCGGCGCGGGTTCTCTTATGAATGGATTTAATGACATTAACGGAGAGCCTATGGCTTGTGATAAGGAATTGTTAACCGATGTATTAAGAGAGAAATGGGGTTTTGAGGGTTTTGTTGTGAGTGATTGGAACTCGATCGCGGAGCTTTTAAATCATGGTGTAGCAAAAGATAGAGTGGATGCGGGGAAAAAGGCTTTATCCGCGGGTATAGATATGGATATGACGAGTGGAATTTTTGGAGAAGAAATTTTAAAGTCTGTTAAAAAAGGCGATATATCGGAAAAATTGGTAGATAAAGCGGTCAGAAGAATACTGGAGGCTAAATATAAACTGGGACTTTTTGATGACCCCTTTAAATATTGTAAGGTCGAGGTCGAGAAAGAAGAAATTTTAAAAGATGAACATATCAAAGCAGCAAAAGAAATGGCTAGAAAATCTATTGTTTTGTTGAAAAACAAAGACGGAGTTCTACCTTTAAAGAAAGATTTGGGAACAGTAGCGGTTATAGGTTCCCTTGCGGATGATACGCGTGCGCCTCTCGGTTCATGGAAAGCTTTTGGAGAAGAGAAGGATGTTGTAACAGTATTGGAAGGGATAAAGAATGCGGTATCACGAAATACAAAAGTAATTTATTCAAAAGGTTGTGATATTAAGGGAAATGATAGAAGCGGATTTAAAGAAGCTGTCTCTGTTGCTGCCGAAGCGGATATGGTTGTTCTTGTTTTAGGAGAATCTGATGATATGAGCGGAGAGGCTAGAAGCTGTTCTGAAATCGATCTTCCCGGAGTTCAGAAGGAACTCGCAGAGAAAATTGTGGGTACAGGCACCAAAGTGGTGGTTGTCCTGATGAATGGAAGACCTCTTGCAATTCCGTGGCTTGCTGAAAACGTTCCAGCTATTCTGGAAGCCTGGTTTTTGGGCATTCAATCGGGTAACGCTATTGCCGATGTTTTGTTTGGCGATTATAATCCCGGAGGTAAGCTTGCGGTGACTATACCTCGTAGTGTGGGTCAGATTCCCTGTTTTTATTATCATAAAAATACCGGAAGACCAGCTTCTGATGAATTAAACCAGCATACCGCCCGATATTTTGATTTACCTGTTACTCCTTTATACCCGTTTGGACACGGATTAAGTTATACCGAATTTAAATATTCGAAATTAAAGATAAAAAACAAAAAAGTAAAAGCGAATGATTCTTTGGAAATAAGCTTTTCTATCAAGAATACCGGAAAGATTGCCGGAAGTGAAGTTATTCAGTTATATATTAAGGATGTTGTTGCCAGCATAGCTCCTCCGGTTAAAAAATTGGTAGGTTTTAAAAGAATATATTTAGAAGATAGGGAACAAGTAAAAGTTAATATGAAAATGCCCGTAAATCTTCTCGGATTTTACAACAAAAAAATGAAAAAGGTTGTGGAACCGGGAGAGGTTAGAATTATGATTGGCAGTTCTTCAGAAGACATAAGGCTTGATGATTCTTTTACGATTGAGGGGAAAGAGACCGAAATAAGTGAATCGGAGATTTATTATAGCGAAACAAGTGTAAGTAGTGATTAGTATATTAGGTTTTAGATAATAGTAAGTAGAGAGAAGTAAGTGTTAAAAGGGTATAGTATTTAGGGTATAGAAAAAAAGAAATCAATTATTTTTTTATTCGTGCTATTTGTTGCTACTCTTGGTGTTGTGGGTTGGTTTTGTTTTGACTTGTGACTAATGACTAGTGACACGTGACTTCTTTTGTGCCTTTATGGTACAAAAGATGCCCCTCTTGACAAAAATGGGTTAAGTGTTACCTTTTTCTAAGAAGTAACACTGAATAAAGGGAGTATTAATGATTTTATTTATGATTTGTGTTTTATCGTTTGCGGATTCTTCGGAATTTGTTATGGATACTATGGGAACTCGGATGTATTTTTCCGAAGGTGTGGTAGTTACCGCTAGCAGGTACGAAGATGAAGTTTCTGATATCTCATCATCTGTTTCCGTAATTACCGAAAAAGATATAAAATTTGTGAATTCGTATATAGCTCCCGATTTACTTTCAGGAGTTTCCGGTGTAGAGGTTATGAAAACGGGAAATTTCGGAAGAGCTGATGTAGTAATAAGAGGTATAGGTAATAACGGGAGGAAACTGGGCTTTCTTGTGGATGGAAGACCTGAAAAAATGGCTATATATGGATGCGCGGTTTCTCATACCTTTCCTCTCCATAATGTAAAAAGAATAGAGGTCGTTAAAGGTCCTCTTTCTTCTTTATATGGTTCAGGAGCCATGGGTGGAGTTGTCAACATTTTAACCAGGCAGCCTTCCGGCGAGAGTAAGATAGATTTAGCATACGATTACGGAAGTTTTGATACCAGAAATATAACGGGTTCAATTGAAGAATCTTTTTCAAAATTGGATTTTTTGGGTACAGTCCAAAAGAATTCGTCCGATGGTTACCAGGAAAACTCGGCTTCTAATACTGAAGCCTATCAGGGTAATCTGATATACAATATTAATGAGAATTGGAAAGTAGATAATTATGCTAAATACGTGGATACTTATAAAGAAGATCCGGCTGCTGTAGGGGATACTTCTGTTCCCGATGGTTATCAAAACTATGAAAGAGGAGCTTTTGATATTTCTGTACACGGGGAAATGGATAAAATAGATTTTCAAACGAAAATCTACAGGACTTATGGTTACCATCAATTTTCTGATGGATGGGAGTCGAGGGATAAAACGGATGGATTAAATTCCTCGGCTATACTAGCGTTTTTGAAAGGAAATAAAACTCAAGGCGGAGTTGAATTTTATAAGCAGTATGGTAATTGGATTTCTAACGGAGACGAAGAATGGGATAGAAAAGTTTATGAAGGATTTATTCATATGGAACAAGAAACTCCGTTTGTCAATCTTTCCGGAGGTATGAGATATACTTACGTAAGAGATTCAGAAGGGGTTTTTTCGTACGACGGAGGAATTGTCATTAAATACAATGATACGAGAATAAGGGGTAGAATAGGTAAAGGTTTTAGACTTCCTTCTTTTAATGATTTATATCTTTTCCCTGTTTCAAATCCAGATCTTGCGTCTGAAGAGCTTATGAGTTACGAGATCGGTTTAAGGCAGAAATTATCCGATATATCGGACCTGGATATCGCTGTTTATCGTATGAATACAAATAATTTTATCAGATTTTCTAACGTAAGCGGACAATTTGAAAATGTCGACACATTGGTTGAAAAAGGCCTCGAAACTTCACTTGGCGTGTATCCTCTGGATTGGGTAAAATTAAAGGTCTTTTATTACTATATCGATAGAGACGAGAGAACGCAAGGCGTTCCCGGGCAGAAATTCAGTGGTAGTATTACTTTAGAAAGGGATATTTTGGAAGGGCGTTTGAGCGGAAGATATTTGACGGATTATTACGCGGCTGACAATTACTCGGAGGAAATTCCTTCCTATTATGTTTTTGATTTTCGTTTAAATGTAAGACCTAAAGACTATATTTCTTTGTCTTTGGGTGTGGATAATATACTCGATGAAAATTATACTCGATATGTGGAAGTGCCTAACGCTAATGGACTTTACTATATGCCGGGTAGGACTTTTAAACTTGGGGTATCTCTTAGAAAATGATTTTTCTTTATCTGGTTTTTAGTTTTGGGATAGTTACCTCGACGAGCGATATTTCTTCTGTTGTAGAGGCTATTGCCCCCAATAACGCTAAAGTGGTTAACATTGTGCCCGGCGGTATGTGCCCCGGGCATTTTGATCTTTCCCCGGCCGAAGCAAATTTGATTTTTTTATCTGATTTAATTATATACCACGGTTACGAATCATGGTTTACGAAAGTGGAAGAATTGAAGCTCGATATCGATATAGTGGATTTGAAGACCGATGGTAGTTGGATGATTCCCGACGTATATCTAAAAGGCGCGTTAGAGATTTGCAATGTTTTGAAAAAGGAATATAGTTCTGATAGTATCAGTATCCATGAAATCGATAAAAAGTACGAAAAGTTTAAAATGAGTATAGATTCTCTTATCTTTATAATCGCGCAGAAAAAAGAATTGATCAAAGGAACTAAAGTTATATGTAATGAGCATCAGAAGGACTTCCTTGAGTTTCTTGGATTGGAAGTGATTTGCGTTTTTTCTCCGGGAGATGATATTTCTTTAAAAGAAATATCGGAGGTAGTGAAAGTCGGAAAGGAGGAAAACGTTCAGCTGGTTGTAGATAATCTTCAAAGCGGGAAAAAAGTTGGTAGCACGATAGCGGATGAATTAAAAAGTGATTATATAATTTTTTCGAATTTTCCGGAAGAACAGGGATATAAGGCAACTCTTTTAAATAATATAGATCTCTTACTGGAAACTTTAAGTGATAAAGATACAAAAAGTTAGTTTATCTTTTAGTGGAAAGGAAGTTTTATCTGAAGTTTCTCTCGATATAAAAAAACAGGATTTCGTTGCTATAATAGGTCCAAACGGAGCGGGAAAGACAAGTCTGCTTAAAATAATAAACGGACTTCTTATTCCTAATAGCGGGAAAATCGGAGTATTCGACCTCGACCCGGTTAGAAATGGGCTGGCAGTAAGAAGAAGAATTGGTTTTATTTTTCAAAATGAGTTTATAACCAGGAATGTGCCGCTTTCAGTTAAGGATGTTGTTTCTGTGGGTAGGATAGGTGTAAAAGGACTTTTTAGAAATCTTAATAAAAAAGATTTTGAATCTGTTTGCAATGCTATGGATGAAGTTGGAATCAAAGATTTGGAGAATAGACCTGCCGGTTTTCTTTCAGGAGGAGAGCAGAGAAAGGTGTCGATCGCGCGAGAACTGGCAAGAGATGTCGAGATTCTTCTTCTGGATGAGATTTTAATGAATTTAGATCCTGCTTCGCAGATGGAGATTAATAATCTAATTACTCGTATTTACAAAAGACATAAATTGACGGTTGTTTTCGTGACCCATCTTCTAAGGTATTTACCGGAAGGTATTAATAGAGTTGTAGCTCTTAAGAATGGAAAAGTATTCAGTGATTTTTCTCCGGATGATTTTAATTCAAAGGATTTATCCCGGCTTTATGATGTCGATGAGGAAAATTTGAAGAAATATGTGGGAAATTTTAAGTTTTAATTATTTTCAAAACGCTTTAATGGGTTCTATTTTAGCGGGTATTGGTCTCGGCATTGTGGGTGTATGGGTGGTTCTCTTGCGGATTCCTTTTGTGGGAGTGGCTATATCGCATGCCGCTTTTGCCGGATCCGTAATCGGACTTCTTTTTGGAGTAAATCCTATTATGATGGCGATTGTATTTTCTCTTTTAGCTTCAATTTTAATTGGACCCATCGCGGAAAAATCTGGTCTCGAGGCAAACGTAATTATAGGTATTATTTTTTCTCTTGTTCTGGGAGTCGCTTTTCTTGGACTCGGTTTAATAAAAGGACCGAAAACAGAAGCTTTTAATCTTATATGGGGAAGTATTCTTACTCTTTCAAGAATAAATATATATTTGAATGCCGGGATAACTTTTCTTGTGATTCTTTTCCTGCTTTTTTTCGGAAAAGAAATAAAAGCGGTATTTTATAACAGAGAAGTCGCGGCTTCGTGCGGGATACCCGAGAAATTCATTTTTTTTAGTCTGCTATTCCTTTCCGGATTTGTAATTTGTCTTAATTTGAATACAGTCGGGGGAATATTGATTTTCAGTCTTTTGATAAATCCTCCTTCAGCAGCGAGAATTTTAACTCATAGCCTTTCTAAGATGTATCTGCTTTCGATTCTTTTTGGTATTGTCGCGTGCCTTTTGGGACTTTTCTTTTCTTATGTATTTTCGGTTCCCGCGGGAGCTACAATAATAATAATTTCTTCGCTGATTTTTATAATTTCAATGGTTTCAAGAGGTAGAAATGGAAGTTGATTGTTTTGAAAAGTGGGCGGAGAACTGGGAAGTCTCAGCGGAATCGAAGATAGTTGCCGGAATATTTGTTAAAGAGTTAATCGGTAAAAATTCCGATTTGATTTTGGATTTGGCTTGCGGCAAAGGAGTATTACGAGATTATTTAAATAAAAATATTCCCGGTTCAAAAGTTGTTTATATCGATAAGGCTTTTGCGATGATTAAAGGCTTGAAGGAAACTTATCCTGATGCGTTTGCGATAAGGGGAGAAGGGGAGAATATTCCTTTCGATAAGGATAAATTTGATGCGGTTATAATTTTTAATTCTTTTCCTCATTTTACGTATAAAGAAAAAACCATTTCGGAATGTTACAGGGTATTAAGGAAAGGGGGAAGGTTAATCATAGGTCATTCCATGACTCCCGAAGAAATTAATCAGTTGCATAAAGATGTGGGCGATCAGGTCGCCAATCACCGATTACCGGAAAAGGATATTTTTATAGAAATGTTTGACAAGGCAGGTTTTAAAAATATTGAATATTTTGTAGACGGTTATTTTTATGTAATGGGATTTAAGGAATAAGAAATCCGCCATTGGCTGTTCGCATTTCGCTTTTCGCTTACACCCATAACCAAAGCCTAAAATTTAACATAAAGAGACAAAGTTCCGCATTTTTTTGCTAATAGCTAAAAGCCAAAAGCTAAGAGCTGATTTTAACAACAAATCATACAAATATCACAAATAGCATGAATAAAGAAAAATTTTTGTTTTTTTTACTAAATCTCAATCCCTAAATCCAAAATCCTAAAGAATAGCCACAGATTACACAAGATTAACACAAGATTTATATTTGCTTTTTCCCAACCAGAAACCCCAAATAATTAGCCACGGATCTACACTGTTTTACCCAACCCAACGAACCCAATGAACTCTACGAACTCAACAAACTAAAAACATTCCTATTCAATTTTCAATATCTTTACCGGTTTAAAACCTTTTACACTTACAAAATAAATCCCGGTTTTTAAGTCGGTGCCGATTGTTAATGGGGATGAGTTGTGGATGGTTTTTTCTTCCGCGATTCTTCCGAGTATATCGTAAACGTTGAGTGTTGTCGGTAATTTTATACCCTGCACCTGTATCTCAGTTGTTTCCATGAAAAGATTTTGAGTAACTTTTAAAACTTTTTCTTTATTATTATCCTCTTCATCAACCCCCGCAAGTAAATTTTCGTATATTTGTAGGCCGGCCTTCCCATCCGCCACATATGCGTACCTACCGGAAACTGTTACGCCGTATGGCTCGCCGGGTGTATCGCAAAAACCCACTTCCACGGGGTCTTCCGGAGTGGATATATCGATTACCCGGAGACCGGAATCCCCATCCGCTACGTATGCGTAATTCCCGTAGACCGCTACACCCTGTGCCTCGCCGGGTGTGTCGTAAGAAACCACCTCCTCGGGATTTGAGGGAGTGGAGATATCGATTACCCGTAGACCTGAATCCACATCCGCGACGTATGCATAACTCCCGTAGACCGCTACGCCCCATGCCTCGCCGGGTGTATCGCAAAAACCCACTTCCACGGGGTCTTCCGGAGTAGAGGTGTCAATTACCCGGAGACCGGAATCTCCATCCGCCACGTATGCATAACTACCGGAAACCGCTACGCCATATGCCTCGCCGGGTGTATCGTAAGAACCTACCTCCTCGGGGGTTGAGGGGGTGGAGATGTCTATTATCCGTAAGGCATTCAAATCTGCCACATAAGCATAATCACCTGAGATTGCTATGTCCTTTGCTCCGCCGGGTGTATCGTAAGAACCTACCTCAGAAGGATTTGAGGGAGTGGATATGTCTATTATCCGCAGTCCGGACCATCCATCCCCTACGTATGCATAACTACCGGAAACCGCTACGCCCCAGGCATGGCCGGGTGTATCGCAAAAACCTACCTCTTTGGGGTTTGAGGGAGTGGATATGTCGATTACCCGGAGACCGTCTAACCAATCTGCTATGTATGCATAACTACCGGAAACCGCTATAACCCATGCCTCGCCGGGTGTATCGTAAAAACTCACTTCTTCGAGGTTTGAAGGAGTGGAGACATCAATTACCCGGAGACCGTGACTCCAATTCGCTACGTACGCATAACTACCGAAGACCGCTACATCTTCTGCTCCGCCGGGTGTACCGTAAGAACCTACCTCAGAAGGATTTGAGGGAGTGGATATGTCTATTATCCGCAGTCCGGACCATCCATCCCCTACGTATGCATAACTACCGGAAACCGCTACGCCCCGTGCCTCGCCGGGTGTGTCGTAAAAACCCGCTTCCACGGGGTCTTCCGGAGTGGATATATCGATTACCCGGAGACCGGAATCCCCATCCGCTACGTATACATAACTACCGGAGACCGCTACGCCATATGCCTCGCCGGGTGTGTCGTAAGAACCTACCTCCTCGGGGTTTGAGGGTGTGGATATATCTATTACCCGGAGACCGGAATCCCAATCCGCTACGTATGCATAACTACCGGAGACCGCTACACCCCATGTCCTGCTGGGTGTATCGCAAGAACCCACTTCTTCGGGATCTTCCGGTGTGGAGATGTCTATTACCTTGAGACCATAACCATCCCCTACGTATGCATAATTGTCGGAGATCGCTACATCACTTGCCCAGCTGGGTGTATCGCAAAAACCCACTTCAGTGGGGTTTGAGGGAGTGGATATGTCGATTACCCGGAGACCGGAACCCTCAAGGCCGGAACCCTCTTCCGCCACGTATGCATAACTACCGGAAACCGCTACGCCCCAGGCATGGCCGGGTATATCGCAAGAACCCACTTCCACGGGAGTTGAGTGGTTCGAAATATTTATTATCCGCAGGCTGCTTTCGTCTCCTACGTATGCGTAATTACCATAGACCGCTACATTCCAAGCATGGTTGGGTGTATCGCAGGAACCTACCACATAAGGGTTTGAAGGTGTAGATATGTCAATTATACGTAGACCGGAGTTGCCATCTGCCACATAAGCATAATTGCCCGATATTGTTAGATCTCGCCCAGAGCCGGGTGTATCACAGGAACCGACCTCATTGGGGTTTGAGGGTGTAGAGATATCGATTACTCGTAAACCTGACTCCCCACTTGCCACATAGGCATAATTACCAGAGATTACTATGCCCCTCGCAGGACCGGGCGTGTAACATGAATCTATCTCAGTGGGGTTTGAGGGTGTGGATACGTCAATTACCCGTAAACAGGAAGGCCCATCTGCTACGTATGCATAATTACCGGATAATGCTACATCATAAGCATAACCGGGTGTATCAAATGAACCTACTTCCGTGGGGTTTGAGGGATTGGAAATATCTATTATCCGAAGCCCGGTGGTATAATCTGCCACGTAAGCATAATTACCTGAGATTTCAATACCCCATGAGTGTCCGGGTGTATCGCAGGAACCCATCTTTTGAGGGTTTTCTGGATCGGCGATATTCCAGATTTCAAGACCACCTTCATCTATTCCAATGTAGAGTCTCTGGGTGGCTTCTTCGTAAAACAGCCCATCTATAAAATCTCTCGCGTGGATTTTTTCGGATAATTTAACAGGATTTGAAGGATCCGAGATATCAAGTATAAAAACTCCTCCTCCCGAACCAAGGAAGATAAGATTCCTTGTCGAGTCAACTGCTGTAACTCCACAGGGTCCAAATGGCCAATTACCCACGAATCTCATGTTCAACGAATCGAATCTTACACTCGAGCGTTCTTCCCGGATCAACTCTCTGATATCATTACTTTTCGTTTCTTCAACTTTAGCAGAAGTAAAAGGTCTTAACTGATTGTTCTTAAATGAAGATTGTTTACTTGTAAACTGCTTATTACCCGGTAATAGAATCACGAATAAATATAGTAAACTATACATAAAACCCCCTTATATACAGTAATTATACTAAAATATTTTAAAATGTCAAATAGAAACTTTGTGCCTTTGTGTTCTCCGTGTGAAATAATTTTGGTGTGGTGAGGTGGTTTTCAGAAGCATTATCTTTTCTTTGTGTCTTGGTGCCTTCGTTGTAAAAAAACTAATTGACAAAAGGGGCGATTTTGCGTATAATAGTAATATATAGAAGTTTTAAAAAGGAGGTGTGTATGGATTGGGAAAAGTACGATTTAAGGGATGTGTTTAGACTTCGTATTAGAATTGCGTTACTTTTAGTTTTAGTTGCTCTTATCCTTGGTTTTTTCTTTAGTCCGGAACTGGAAATAGAAGTTAAACCGATTGATCCGAAACCAGATACTGTTAAATTTTATCCTTATGAACCCGAGGAGTTTGAAAATATAACAGAAACACCCGATAATGATTTAGATGATGTTCTTGATAACAAGGTATCTGAAGATGATAAACAAATAGAAAATGATTTAGATATTACACAAGACCTTCCTTTTAGAAATGATAAAGTTGCCGATGTGCGTTTGGGAGAATACGTTTTTGTTTCATATGATAAAGACCCCGAACCTCTGAATCTGGATAAGGTAAAATTCGAATATCCTGAATCGATGAGAATGCTCGGCATTGAAGGTAAAGTTTATTTACAGCTTTTGATAGATAAAAAAGGGAACGTTTTAAATGTGTTAAAGATGGATTCTCTTCATCCTGTTCTTGATAAGGTTGCTTTTGAAAATGCCTGGGAAGTAAAATTTTCACCCGCGATGCAGAGAGAAAAACCGGTTATGATCTGGTACGGTTTCCCGGTTGAATTTAAACTCGAATAAAAAAAATTATCACACGGAGCCACAGAGACACAGAGAAAAAAGAGTATTTGTGTTTTAAAATACCTAACCCTTCCATACCAAAATTATTTCACACAAAGAGCACAAAGTTTTTTGTTTTAAAGCTAACTGCCAAAGTCTAAAAGTAAAAAGCTGTTTTTGGTAATGAAGTTATTTCTGTATGAATTTTTCTCTTTTTGCTTTTATGTTTATTTCCGTAATTCTATCGGCAATATCCGCGTTTATTAATTTATAACCATTAAAGGTTTTAGACGCTTCTTCCGGAACATTTAAGTTTTGTAAATCTTCATCCGCGATTATTGAACCCTCTGTGTTCAAGAATTCTACCGTGGCAGTAAGAGTGATTGGTTCTTTTTCATGATTGTAGACTGTAAATTCCCAGAAAAATTTCCATGTATCATCGCCTTTTTCCGTAATTTTGGTGTTAGCTCCTAATATATTCCAGCTTTCTTCCTTGTTTTCTTCTGTTTCTCCGATTTTGCCCGACGCGGATTTTTCGATTTTTTCTTCGGGTACCGTTTCTTTGATTTTTTTATCAGCTAATGTAAGTTCAATCGGATCCTCGGTTCCATATCCGGTGATTCTGCAATACAAACCGGCGGAATCACTTTCGAACCCAACTATTCCGGGTTTGTCGGATCTTCCCGACATGTATGCTTTACCCTCTCCTATTTTGTAGGTAATCGGATTTTCGAAGTCCATTCCCACTTCTTGTTTTAGCCATGTAACGGAACTACTTTGAGGGTAATGTCCGTTTTCTCTGGCAAATCTGTTTACCGCTTTTTCTATGGTTTTCATGTTTTCTTTTACGGATACGATTGTGATTGCTTCGCTTACCTGCTCGTAGGACTCACCGAATACTGAAATATATGGGGAAAGGAAATGCCCGAGCGCAACTCCACTAATAAAAGCTACAACTATTAAAAATATAGCAAGTCTTTTTTTCATTACTGCCTCCTTAACCGGATTTATCTTTAAGTATAATGAATTTTGCCTTTTAAGTCAATAGTAATTTTTGAACCTTTTAGGTTCAAAAATAGTCACGAGTCAATAGTCTTTAGTCATTAGTCAAAAAACTCTTTGTCTTAGTGGCTTTGCAGTCTTTGTGTTTTAGTGATTTTTGGTTGTGTTGGGTTTTACTAATTTACCAATTAACTAATTCACTAATTTACTATAATGTGACTTTACCACATTATTTTGCTTGACATGGGAAAGACATAGATTATATTTGTTTTGTAATAAATTTATATAGACACGAAAATTAAGAAAGGGAGTTTTTTAGAATGAGTGATAAAGAAAAAGAATTGGCGGGAGCGAAGGTTTCGGATTTCTTATCCGACGGAATGATTTTAGGTCTTGGTACCGGGACTACTTTTTTTTACGCGTTAAAAAAAATAGGTGAGATGGTTAAGGAAGGATTACAAATAAAAGCTGTATCCACTTCGTCTGCCACGGACAAGCTGGCTGAATCATATAATGTTCCGCTTTTGTCTATAGACGATGTTGATGAAATCGATTTGACCATCGATGGTGCCGACGAAGTTGATTCTAATTTCAATGGAATAAAAGGGGGAGGAGGAGCCTTATTATTCGAGAAAATTGTCGCGAAATCTTCCAAGAAAAATCTCTGGGTTCTGGATTCTTCAAAAATAGTCGATAAAATAGGTGATTTCCCTCTGCCTATCGAGGTAGTTCCTTTTGCTTTAGGCAATGTTTTTAAAAGACTCGATAAACTTGGATATAATCCTGAAATACGAATGAATAAAGGAAAAAAATTCCTTACCGACAGCGGTAATTATATAATAGACGTAAATCTGGGGATAATCGATGACCCTTATAAAATGGAAGTCGAATTAAACATAATTCCCGGTGTAGTTGAAAACGGCCTATTTCTGGATATTGTTGATATTGTTGTTGTTGGTAAGGGGGATGGGGTGGAAATTATTCGTAAAGAATAATTTGGTTGAATCGTTGATTGGTAATATTGGGATTTAGGATTTAGTTAAAGAAACAAAAAAACTCTGTGCTCTCTGTGTATTTTATTTTTCTCTGTGTCCTCTGTGGTAAAATTGTTTTTTTAGTGTTGTGGGGTCGTTTTTTTGACTCATGACACATGACTGGTGACTCATGACTATTTTTAAACCTTCATGGTTCAAAAATCCACCATTGACATTTTCATCGTCTTTTGTATATTTCCCTTTGTATAAACTTTTATATCCCGTAATAACAAATAACAAAGATATATAAAGAAAAAGAAATATTAGGAGTTGTAATCATGTATAAGATATTGAAGAAAGAAAAAATAGGACCGAATTTAAATAAGTTTGTAATAGAAGTGCCGCTGGTACCAAAAAATTACCAGCCGGGGCAGTTTGTGGTTTTAAAAGTAGATGAGGTGGGTGAACGTATTCCTATTACAATAGCGGAAGCGGATAAGAATAAAGGGACGATAACAGTATTCGTTCAGGAAGTGGGTAAGACTACTTATAAGCTCGGAGCGCTTAAATCGGGAGATTCTATTTCCGATGTCGTAGGTCCGCTCGGACATCCGGCTAAAGTTGATAAAATAGGAACTGTAGTGACGATAGGCGGAGGAGTGGGTACCGCTATTGTATATCCGGAAACAAAAGCATTTAAAAAAGCTGGGAATTATGTTATTTCCATAATAGGCTTCAGAAATAAAGAACATGTTATTTTAGAAGAGGAAATGAGAAAAAATTCCGATGAACTTTATATAATGACCGACGATGGTTCTTACGGTAAGAAAGGGTTCACTACAAATGAATTACAGGAGCTTGAAAGTGCAGGCAGAAAGATGGATCTGGTTATCGCTATTGGTCCTGCGATAATGATGAAGAAAAT
>Ga0307433_1001194_pt1 | contig 14987 bp, 5 predicted proteins | sample SalMarWE160210MG_FD_202166 | JGI IMG/M metagenome (GOLD analysis project Ga0307433, IMG submission 202166) | Salt marsh sediment microbial communities from the Plum Island Ecosystem LTER, Massachusetts, United States - WE1603-210 | ecosystem: Environmental > Aquatic > Marine > Intertidal zone >... | reverse complement strand
CTGGCCTTCCGACTCCAGCCGCGTCGCCAGCCAGCCCTGCAGGTAATAGGCGTCGCACCAGCGGACCTTGCCGAGTTTGCCGCTGCGGATGATCCAGCGCGAGACCCAACTCGACCAGTGTCCCAGGTACGTGTGGGCCACGCCGAAGGGCACCTTGTGTTTCTTGACGGCGGCCGCCAGGTTCTCGGCCTGACCTGAGCGGATCGTGAGCGGTTTCTCGCAGAAGACCGGGATGCCGGCCTTGATGAGTTTCATGGCCGGGTCGTAGTGGACGAAGTTCGGCGTCACGATGACCACGTAATCGACGCGCTCGCCGACGGGCATCTTCTTCTGTTCCTTGATCATCGCGTCGTACGTGGGATAGCCCTTGATGGGGTAGGGCCACTTGCGTGCTTCACTCATGGCGATCTTGGGGTCCTGGTGGAGTGCCCCGCAGACGATGCGCCGCGTGCCGTCCATGTGAATCGCCTTCTGATGCGGGTTGACGATGAACGCCCCGCCGCCGCCCCCGATCAGGCCGACCTTGAGAACTCGCCTGGACATTTCTGTATCCTCCGTGCCGAAGTGCGAAGACCCGATTTTCGCTCCATGTGACGCCAACGCCGATTGTACGCGCGGCACCGGCGATGTCAAAAGAAAGCCCCGCGAATTCGGGGCGTCTTCCGCCCGCGACGCAAGCGCTGCGGTCTTGGGCGTCACGTGTCTTCATCCGGGTGGCGCGGCAGGTGCGAAGGGCGGCCGTGTTGGCGGGTGGCACGGCAGCCCAAAGGGCGGCCGTGTTGGGCGCTCGGTGCCCACGGCCGCCCCGGCGGGGCTGCCGTGCCACCCGCCCTTGAAGGCCGCGAAGCCATGAACTTTGTACTTTCAGCTGCGGCCGCGCGGCATTATCATCGAGTCGGTCACGCGACGGAGGCATCCATGTCCACGCTATCGAGAAGGCACTTCCTCAAAAACCTCGGCCTTGGCGCCGCAGCGCTGGCCGCGTCGCGCTCGACGCCGGCGGCGGCCGCGCCCGAGGCGCGCACGAACGTTCTGCTCATCACCGCCGACGACCTCAACTGCGACTCCGTCGGCGTCTTCGGATGCAAGACGCCCGGCATCACGCCCCATCTCGACCGCTTGGCGTCCGAGGGCATGCGTTTCACCCATGCTCACGTCACCATCGCGGTCTGCCAACCGTGCCGCTCCGTCCTGATGACCGGCCGGTACCCGCACCGAAGCGGCGGGGAAGGGTTCCACCGCATCACGAAGACCGACACGCCGCTCTTGATTGAGCGCCTCGCCGCCGCCGGGTACCGGTGCGGTATCCTCGGCAAGGTGGGTCACTGCACGTCGAAGGCGTCTTTCGAGTGGGACATGAAGCAGGACATGCCGCAACTCGGCATGGGCCGCAACCCCGGCCTTTATCACAAGTTTGCCAAGGGGTTTATGGAGGAGTCGGCGAAGGCCGGCCGCCCGTTCTTCCTGATGGCCAACTCGCACGACCCGCACCGGCCGTTCTCCGGCAGCGACCAGGAGGGTGCCCGCTTCAAGACTGCGGCGGTCACACCGCCGTCGCGCACCTACCGGCCCGACGAGGTCCGCGTGCCGGGTTTTCTGCCCGACCTGCCCGAGGTCCGACGCGAAATCGCCGAGTACTACTCGTCCGTCCGGCGGTGCGACGACACCGTGGGGGCGGTCCTTGCGGCCCTCGACGCATCGGGCCACGCACGCGATACGCTCGTCATCTTCCTCTCCGACCACGGCATGCCGCTGCCCTTTGCCAAGACCAACTGTTACCTGCACAGCACGCACACGCCGTGGATGGTCCGGTGGCCGGGGAAGGTAAAGCCGGGCGGCACGGAGGCCGAGCATTTCATCTCCGGCATCGATCTCATGCCGACGATCCTCGACGCCCTCGGCCTGAAGCAGCCCGAAGGGATGGATGGCCGATCGTTCCTGCCGTTGCTTCGCGGCAAAAAACAGGACGGCCGCACGCTCGTCTTCACACAGTTCCACCAGACGGCCGGCCGCAAACGCTACCCGATGCGGTGCGTCCAGAACGCACGGTTCGGCTACATCTTCAACGCCTGGTCCGACGGTAAACGCATCTTCCGGAACGAGTCGCAAAGCGGTCGCTCGATGAAGGCGATGCGGGCGGCCGCCGAATCGAGCGAGGATATCCGCGCCCGCGTCGACCTCTTCCTCCTCCGCACGGTCGAAGAGTTCTACGATTTCGCCAACGACCCCGACGCGCTCAAGAACCTCGTCGGCGACCCGAAGGTCAAGAAAGACCTCGACGCCCTCCGCTCGGAGTTGGAGCGCTGGATGGTCAGCACAAAAGACCCCGCCCTCGACGCCTTCCGCCACCGCGCCGATCCCGCCGCCCTCGCCAAGTTCATGGCCGACGAAGACGCCCGCGCCGTCGGCGGGGCGAAGAGGAAACGCAAGAAACAGACCTGAACCGGTGCCCGACGGCCCGTCAGTGTGCCACGGCCGGTCTTGCCCGGTTGTGTGTTTGTCCGATGTTCCGGAGCCCCTCCCGCTTGCCGCGCGGCGGGTCTCCTGACCCGCCGCGTACAGACGAAGGGGCCGGTCGCGCCTTTGAAGAACGGGCGACTCGGTGTGAGCCGCCCGTTGCGTCGGTTCGATTATCTGCCTAGCCGGCTACTCATGCCTCCGACGAAGCAGGAGCAGACCGCCCAGGGCCAGGAGCGAGAGCGTCGCGGGTTCCGGCGTAAGGGCCAGGCCATGGAACCCTCCGGCCGCGACGGCCGCGAAAGAGCCGGTTGGCACGTTGCACTGGCCCTCAACGTCCCGGCCCCAGGCGGCGAGGGAGCCGTCCTCCTTTAGTGCCAGGCTATGGGCGTATCCTGCCGCGACGGCCACGAAGTCGTTTCCGCTTGGCACGTTGCACTGGCCGAAGTCGTTCCAGCCCCAGGCCGCGAGCGAGCCGTCCTCCTTCACGGCCAGACTATGCCAGCCTCCGGCCGCGACGGCCGTAAAGTCGCTGCCGGCCGGCACGTTGCACAGGCCGTAGTCGTTGCGGCCCCAGGCCGCGAGCGAGCCGTCCTCCTTCAGTGCCAGGCCATGGTATGCTCCCGCCGCGATGGCCGCGAAGTCGTTTCCGGTTGGCACGTTGCACTGGCCGTCGTGGTTGTCGCCCCAGGCCGCGAGCGAGCCGTCCTCCTTCAGCGCCAGGCTAACGAACCCTCCGGCCGCGACGGCGACGAAGTCGCTGCCGCTCGGCACTTTGCACTGGCCCCAGTTGTTGTAGCCCCAGGCCGCGAGCGAGCCGTCCTCCTTCAGTGCCAGGCCATGGTGCGCTCCGGTCGCGACGGCCGCGAAGTCGTTTCCGGTCGGGACGTTGCACGGGCCGTAGTCGTTGTAGCCCCAGGCGGCGAGCGAGCCGTCCTCCTTCAGCGCCAGGCTATGCCACCATCCGGCCGCGACGGCGACGAAGTCGCTGCCGCTCGGCACGTTGCACTGGCCGGAGTTGTTGTAGCCCCAGGCCGCGATGCTGCCCGTGAAGTCGGCCTGTGAGGTATGGACGCATGCGAAACACACCAGAAACATCCCGAGAGCGATTGCAGTTACGATTCTCATCGTCCTTCTCCTTTTCATGCCATGCGGTGCCAAAGAAAACGGCGACCTTCGGCAGGGTCAGTTCCCTCCGAAAGCCGCCCTGTTGCGTGGGTTCGATTATCTGCCTGGCCGGCTACTCTTGCCTCCGACGAAGCAGGAGCAGACCGCCCAGTGCCAGGAGCGAGAGCGTCGCGGGTTCGGGTGTCAGTGCCAGGCTATACTCGCGTCCCGCCGCGACGGCCGCGAAAGAGCCGGTCGGCACGTTGCACTGGCCGCAGGAGTTGTCGCCCCAGGCGGCGAGCGAGCCGTCCTCCTTCAGGGCGAGGCTATAGTACTGTGCGGCCGCGACGGCCGCGAAGTCGTTTCCGGTCGGGACGTTGCACTGGCCGAAGTTGCTGAAGCCCCAGGCGCGGAGCGAGCCGTCGCCATTCAGGAGGAGGGTATGCAGATCTCCTGCCGCGATTCCCGCGAAAGAGCCGCTCGGCATGCTGCTCTGGCCGTAGTTGTTCCGGCCCCAGGCCGCGAGCCAGCCGTCCTCCCTCAGTCCTAGGCTATGCAGGTATCCCGCCACGATTGCCGCGAAACGGCCCCTCGGCACGTCGCACTGGCCGTCGTTGTTGTGGCCCCAGGCCGCGAGCCAGCCGTCCTCCTTCACGGCCAGGCTAAAGAGGGCTCCTGCCGCGACGGCCGCGAAGTTGTTTCCGCTCGGCACGTCGCACTGGCCGTAGTTGTTCCAGCCCCAGGCGAGGAGCGAGCCGTCCTCCTTCAGTGCCAGGCTATGGTTCCATCCGGCCGCGACGGCCGCGAAGTCGTTTCCGCTCGGCACGTTGCACTGGCCTAGGGCATTGTCGCCCCAGGCGACGAGCGAGCCGTCCTCCTTCAGTGCCAGGCCATGGTAGTATCCCGCCGCGACGGCGACGAAGTCGCTGCCGCTCGGCACGTTGCACTGGCCGTGGGAGTTGTCGCCCCAGGCCACGATGCTGCCCGTGACGCCGGCCTGTGAGGTATGGACGCATGCGAAACACGCCAGAAACATCCCGAGAGCGATTGCAGTTACGGTTCTCATCGTCCTTCTCCTTTTCATGCCATGCGGCGCTGAAGAAAAGGGGCGACCTTCGGCAGGTCCGCTTCCCTCCGAAAGCCGCCCCGTAGAACGTCAGTCTCAGTTTGTCGGCACGAAACAAGCCAAGGCCGTTCGGTCCCTCCGAACGAACTTGGCCTGTATAAACTGCTTTCCTGCTTACCTATAGTAGTATACCTCCCTCCGGCGATTTGTCAAATGGGAAACTCCACATTCCTGCCGCTTTCCCGTTGAAGTCCCATTGCTGAAAGTCTGCGGCCGCACTTGATGCAGGGCAGGGCAGCGTGTCAGCGCGGCCGTGTTGCCGGGTGGCACGGCAGCGCGAAGGGCGGCCGTGTTGGGCGCTGGACGTACACGGCCACGCTTCGCGTTGCCGTGCCACCCGCCGTGACTCTCTCTCCGCGCCCACGGTCGCCCCGGCGGGGCTGCCGTGCCACCCTCCCGTGCCTGAGGCGCTAAGGCGATGGCCCGGCTTGCCCGTTGCGCGGCGGGTCCGGAGACCCGCCGCGCGGGAAGTGGCGCTGTAGGGCTAAGACGCCGCTTGCCGCCCGGCCTCGCCGTGCCCTCTTGCCCCGCGTGGTCCGAAGCATTACCATCTTGCCGGTCACGGAGAAGGAGCCACCTATGCCCAACCCGTCTCGACGGCGGTTTCTGAAAACGGTCGGCCTGAGTGCGGCCGCGGTTGCGGCAGGATGTGCTCCGTCCGCGGAGCGAGAGGCCGAGGCGGCTGGGGCGAGCGCTGCGGCCAAGGGGCCCGGACGCGCCGCCAAGCCCAACTTCATCATCGTTATGGCCGACGACATGGGCTATGGCGACTCGAGCGTCTACGATGGCTGGATTGAGACGCCGCACATGGAGGCGATGGCGGCCGGTGGACTCAAGTTCACCGACTTCCACTCCTCCGGCGCCGTGTGCAGCCCCACGAGGGCGGGCCTCATGACCGGACGCTACCAGCAGCGGGCCGGCGTCCCGAAGGTCATCAACGCCGACCCGAAGACGCCCGAGCATTACGTCGGCCTGCAGACGTCGGAGGTCACCTTTCCGAAGGTTCTGAAGCGGGCCGGCTACACGTCGGCCATCTTCGGCAAGTGGCATCTGGGGTACACGAAGAACTATAACCCGATGCATCACGGTTTCGACCGGTTCCGCGGATACGTCAGCGGCAACGTCGATTACATCTCGCACTACGACCGGATGGGCGTCTACGACTGGTGGGACGGGCTGGAGCAGGTCAAGGAAGAGGGCTACGTCACGCACCTCATTACGAAGCACTCCCTCGCCTTTCTGGAGGCGAACCGCGACAAGCCGTTCTGCCTGTACGTGGCCCACGAGGCGGTGCACACGCCCCTGCAGGCCCCCGGCGACCCGCCCGGACGCGGACCGGAGCGGGCGAAGGGCGGGGACCGGAAGCGGCCCGCCAAGGAAACCTATCGCCTTATGATGAAGGCCATGGACGACGGTCTCGGCGAAATCCTCGCCAAGGTCAAGTCGCTCGGACTGGCTGAAAAGACGCTCGTCATCTTCTTCTCCGACAACGGCGGCACCCGGTACGGTTCCAGCGCTCCCCTGCGCGGCGGGAAGGCCGGCGTGTGGGAGGGCGGCCATCGTGTGCCCGCCATCGCCTGGTGGCCCGGCAGGATCAAGCCGGGGACCACCACCGATGCCCTGAGCATCAGCCTCGACCTCATGCCGACGATGCTCGATCTGGCGGGGGCCAAGGCGCCCGCCGGGCACACCTTCGACGGCGTCAGCCTCGCGCCGCTCATACTCGAAGGCAAGCCGCTCGGCCGCCGCCAACTCGTCTGGAACGGCCAGGCCATGCGCGACGGGACGTGGAAACTCGTCATCGCCGGCGGCAAGGCCCAACTGTTCGATCTGTCGAAGGACATCGGCGAGGGGAACGACCTGGCCGGGCAGCATCCGGCTCGCGTCAAGGAGATGGTAGCCGCCCTCGACGCGTGGAAGCAGGACATGGCCGCCACCGCCACCCCACAGCCCGGCCCGCCGCGGCAATAGGCCGTCCGAGCCCGCCGCGGAGTACGTGTTTAGCGTGCTCTCGAAGCAATGTCATTTCGACCGAGCCCTCGCCAAAGGCGAGGGCGAGCGGAGCGCTGTACCCCGAGTGCCCGCAGGAAATCTCGTCGTCTCGGCACGGACAACGGCGAGATTCCTCGACTCGCTTCGCTCGCTCGGAATGACACGCTAAACACGTACGCCGCGAAAGCAGGTCATCCGAGCCCGCCGCGGCAGCAGGTCGTCCGAGCCCGCCGCGGCAGCGGGTTGTCCGAGCCCGCCGCGGCAGCAGGTCGTCCGAGCCCGCCGCGGTAGCGGCGGGGCACGTTCCGCAACCGTGGCCCGTGAATAGCCGACACCGGTGCCAAGAAAGGGCAAGCCCATGAAACGTCGCGACTTCCTGGTCGCCGCCGCCGCAGCCGCAAGCGGATGCGTGAGGGCGACGCAGCACAAGGACGCAGCCGAAGGTGCACGCCGAAAGCCGGCCGCCAAGCCCAACATCGTCTTTATCCTCGCCGACGACCTCGGCTACAACGAACTCGGGTGCTACGGGCAGAGGAAGATCCGGACGCCCAACCTCGACCGCCTGGCCGCCGAGGGGATGCGCTTCACCGACCATTACTCGGGCAGCCCCGTCTGCGCCCCGTCGCGGTGCACCCTGATGACCGGCTACCACACCGGCCACGCTTACGTGCGCGGCAACCTGGGACGGCCGCGCATCGGCCAACTGCCGATGCCCGTCGAGACGGTCACCCTGGCGGAACTCCTGAAGAAGGAAGGCTACCGCACCGGCGCCGCCGGCAAGTGGGGACTCGGCGGGCCCGGCACCACGGGCCATCCGAACCAGCAGGGCTTCGACCACTGGTTCGGCTACCTCGACCAGTGGAACGCACACAGCCATTACCCTGACTACATGTGGCGGAACACGAAGAAGATCATCCTCGAAAAGAACGTGGGCGGCAAACAGGTCCGGTACTCCCACGACCTGTTCACCGAGGAGGCCCTGACGTTCCTCCGCGCCTCGGTGGGGCGCGGACCGTTCTTCCTCTACGTCCCCTACGCCGTGCCGCACGTCTCTCTCCACGTGCCCGCCGACTCCCTCGCCGAGTATAAGGGCAAGTGGCCCGAGACGCCGTACAAGGGCGGCCATTACTCCGGCCATCCCACGCCTCGCGCCGCCTACGCCGCCATGATCACGCGGATGGACCGCGATGTCGGCCGCATCGTCGCCCTGGTCAAAGAACTCGGCGTGGAGCGCGACACGCTCGTCGTCTTCACGAGCGACAACGGCCCGACGTACGCCGGCGGGGCCGACTCGGCCTTCTTCGAGAGCGCGGGGCCCCTGCGCGGCCTCAAGGGCAGCGTCTACGAGGGCGGTATCCGCGTACCGATGATCGCCCGCTGGACCGGACGCATCGAACCCGGCAGCACCTCGCGCCTGCCGTGCGCCTTCTGGGACTGGCTGCCGACCTTCATGGACCTGGCCGGGGCGGCCGGCCGCACGCCCAAGGGCATCGACGGCGTCAGCATCGCGCCGACGCTCCTCGGCCGCAGCGGGCAGAAACGCCGCGAGTACCTCTACTGGGAACACCATCCCGGCCGCGGGATGCAGGCCGTCCGCATGGGACCGTGGAAGGGTGTCCGCCTGAACGCCCGCGCGGGGGCCGAGGCGCCTATCCAACTCTACAACCTCGACTCCGACGTCGGCGAGCAGAAAGACGTTGCGGCCGAACATCCCGACGTGGTCGAGAAGATGACCGCCGTCATGGACGGCGGCCGGACCGAGTCGCCGTACTACACCTTCGGGGCGCCGTCGAAGGCCCGCGACGAGTGGTTTGCCAAAGCCAGGGTTGAATCCGCCCGGATGCTCCAACCCGAATGGCTCCACGAAGGTGTCGAACCTTAGCACGGCAACGCCGCTTCGCCGTTTTTGCGCGGTGGGTCTGGAGCACCCACCGTGCGTAAAGGCCCGTTTGCGGGGCTGCGCGGTGGGTCCGGAGACCCACCGCGCAAAGATTGGGAGACCCGCCGCGCAACGCTTGGGAGACCCGCTGCGCGCGCAACGCAGCGTTGTAGGGTGAGTCTGCGATTCTGCCGCAAGTTCCACGTGCGACGGCTCCGGACGGCGTGAAATCGCGTATTCTGCGTATCTCGGCTTGGCGACGGCCGTTTTGTGCGTATAATAGAAGGGGCGTTAGGGCCGTAGTCAGTCTGGATGGCCCTGTTCTGGTCTACAGGACGGGCTGTCGGGCGGTTCACAGGCTGTTCCGGCCCCCCGGCGGATTGCCGGGAGACACACCAGGGGGCATCGAGGAGAAGTTCTTATGCATCGTGGCACCCTGTCAAGGCGCCTGCGCGCGCCGACGATGGAGGTCCTGGAGCCGCGGCTGCTGCTTGACGGCGACCCGTACATCAGCGAGTTTCTGGCCTCCAACAGCACGCCGTGGTATTCGGAGATTCCCGACTCCGACTGGGACTGGATCGAGATCTTCAACCCCACCACCGAGGTCATTGACCTCGAGGGCTGGCACCTGACCGACGACCCGGACGACCTCGAGATGTGGGACTTCCCGGCCGTGACCCTCGAGTCCGGCCAGTACCGGATCGTGTTTGCGTCGAACGGCTACGTGGACCCGACGCACCCGGACGACCTGCACGCGAACTTCGCCCTCAACAAGGGCGGCGATTACCTGGCGCTGGTGCGGCCCGGCGCGGCCGATCCGGACGACATCGTCTCGGCGTACGACTTTCCGAACCAGGTCCAGGACATCTCGTACGGCCTCTACGAGGACGCGGAGATCACGTCGATCATCTCGTCGCAGACCGACGTCGATGTGCTCATTCCCGGCGGCAACATCGGCGACACGTGGAAGGACTTCGGCTACACGCCGTCCGGATGGATCGGCGGCGAGACCGGCGTCGGCTACGAGACGACCGTGCCGGGCCTTGCGGTCGATTACTACAAGGCGAGCGCGCAAGTCGGCACCCTGAGCACGGCCGAGAGCGTTCTCAGCACACCGTCGATGCAGTCGGCCCACTTCGCCGAGAACACGGCGTTTATCGACTACTTGAACACGGGCGGCATGGGCCACTACGGCAACAATCTGCCGTTTCCCAGCCAGACGGTCGGCGCGGACGTCGATGACTTCGTCATCGAGGTGACCGGCGTCGTGAACATTCCGACGACGGGGGCCTGGACCTTCGGCGTCAACAGCGACGACGGGTTCAGCCTCGAACTCGATAACGGCGCCGACAGTTTCTTTATTTCCCATCCTGACCCGCGCGGCACCGCCGACACGGTGGGCGTCTTCAACGTCACGACGGCGGGCGCGTATGACCTGCGCCTGGTCATGTACGAGCGTGGCGGGGGATCGGCGGTGGAACTCTACGCCGGCGCCGGCAGTTACGGGACGTGGGTCTCCTCGATGCGGCTCCTGGGCGATACGAGCAATGGCGGCCTTGAGGTCTGGTCCGACCCGGTCACGGGCGGCGGCAGCGGCGGTGGGTTCGCCTCGCTCATCCGGACCGACGTCCAGAGCGGCATGGAGGGCGTCAATGCCTCCGCCTACCTCCTCATCCCCTTCACCGTGGCCGACCCGGCGGCGTACGAGAACCTCTCGCTTCGGATGAAGTACGACGACGGGTTCGTCGCGTACCTGAACGGCACCGAGGTTGCCCGCCGCAACGCCCCCGCCGGCACACCGGCGTGGAATGCGGCGGCCACGGCCGAGCATCCGAACGACCAGGCCGTCCTCTACGAGGACATCAACATCTCGGACCACCTCGGCGACCTCCGGACGGGTGAGAACGTCCTGGCGATCCACGGCCTGAACTACGGCGCCGGCGACGGCGACTTCCTCATCATGCCCGAACTCGTCGAGATCGGCCAGATCGTCCTCATGCAGCACTATTTCAGCACGCTGAGTCCGGGGGCCGCCAACTCCGAGGGCTTCATCGCCTTTGTCGACGACACCGAGTTCGACTACGACCGCGGGTTCTACGAGGCCTCGTTCGCCGTCACCATCACCTGCGACACGCCCGACGCCGTCATCTATTACACGACCGACGGCAGCGAACCGTCGGAGTCGAACGGCGTGATGCTCAGCCCCGGCTCCACGGTTCCCATCACGACGACGACCACGCTCCGGGCGGTCGCCGTCAAGACGGACTGGGAACCGTCGAACGTGGACGCCCAGACCTATATCTTCCTCAACGACGTGATCCGGCAGCCGGACTACCCCGCCGGGTTCCCGACCACCTGGGGCACCTGGGCGGCCGAGTACGGCATCGACACCGACGTCATCGGCTATTTCGACGGCGCCGGCAACCCCGTCGGCGGCGACCTGTTCGGGGGCATCTACGCCGCCACCATCAAGGACGACCTGCAGGCGATTCCCACGATGTCGCTGGTGATGGATGTGGACCACATCTTCGGTCCAAGCGGCATCTACTCGAACCCGACCTACGAGGGCGTCGCCTGGGAGCGGCCCGGGTCGGTCGAGTACTTCGATGCCGTGGGCGGCGACCAGTTCCAGGTCAACTGCGGCGTGCGTATCTACGGCGGCGTGGGACGCCAGCCCCAATTCGAGAAGCACACCCTCCGGTTCCTGTTCAAGAGCGATTACGGGCCGACCAAACTCGACTTCCCGCTCTTCGGCGAGGGCGCCACCGACTCGTTCGACACCATCATCCTCCGGGCCGGCTTCAACAACGCCTGGCACCGGCACAACAGCACCGAGGAGAACCAGGCCCAGTACCTGCGCGACGCCTGGATGTCCATCTCACAACTCGACATGGGCCAACTCGGCCTGCACCACACCTTCGTCCACCTTTACATCAACGGTCTGTACTGGGGCCTGTACGACGTGGTCGAGCGGTGCAACGCCGACTTCGGCTCCAGTTACATCGGCGGCGACAAGGACGAGTACGACGCCCTGAACTCCTACCCCCGCGATGGCACGACTGTTGACGGCAGCGCCGACGGCTGGATCGCCGCACAGAACCTCGCCGACCAGAGCCCGGTGGACATGGCGGCCATCTCCGAGTACGTGGATATCCCCAACCTCATCGACTACATGATCCTGAACTTCTACGCCGGCAACAGGGACTGGGACGACCACAACTGGTACTCCGTCAACCGCCGCACCGAGCCGGGCTCCGGATACAAGTTCCTCAGTTGGGATGCCGAGCGGACGCTCGAATCCATCACGGGCACCAACCAGACAGCGATACACCGAGACGACAAGCCCTCGAACCTGTACGCCGGTCTGAGGACCGACGCCGAGTTCCGCATGCTCTTCGCCGACCACGTGCACCAGCACTTCTTCAACGGCGGCGCGCTGACGCCCGACGCCGCACAGGCCCGCTACCAGATGCTGGCCGACTGGGTCGACCGCGCCATCGTCGGCGAATCGGCCCGCTGGGGCGACTCCAGCCGCGCACTGCCCTACACGCGCGACGCCGAATGGGCCACCGAACGCGACCGCCTGCTCAACCAGTACTTCCCCCAACGCACCGACGTCGTCCTGGGGTTCCTGCGGGGCGCGAGCCTCTATCCCACCACCGTGGCCCCGTCGTTCCTCATTAACGAGGCGCCGCAGCACGGCGGCACGATCTCGGCCGGCGACGTCCTGTCGATAACCGCCCCGGACGGCACGATCTACTACACCCTCGACGGCACCGACCCGCGCTTGCCGGGCGGCGGCATCAACCCCGACGCCGGCGCCATCGACACGGCGGGGACCATCACCGACCTCCTGGCCATCGACCACGTCTGGTCGTACGAGCAGTCGAACACCGACCTGCCCGACCCGTGGAGCAACACCGTTTACGCCGGCGAGACCGCCTGGCCCACCGGCCCGGGACTCCTATACTTCGAGGGTTCCGCGCTCCCGTATCCGAAGAACACGCCGCTTACCCTCGGCCCGACGACCTTCTACTTCCGGACGCACTTCTCCTTCGACGGCGTTCCGGGCGAGGTCACGGAACTGCACCTCGGCACCGTGCTCGACGACGGCGCCGTCATCTACCTGAACGGCCAGGAACTGGAGCGCGTCGGCATCAACGACGGCTACCAGCCGGCCCACAGCGACATCGCCAACCGGTCCATCGGCAACGCCTACTACGAGGCGTTTACCATCCCGGCCGGCGAGTTCAACCTCGTCCAGGGCGACAACGTCCTGGCCGTCGAGGTCCACCAAGCCTCCGCCACATCCAGCGACGTCGTCTGGGGCATGGAACTCGAGGCTCTGTCCTTCGGCGAGCCCGGCTATGACTCCGTCATCCTCGACGACAGCGTCCACGTCAAGGCCCGCGTCTACAGCGGCGCGTGGAGCGCCTTGGACGAGGCCACCTTCCTCCTCGACACCGTCAAGCCGCTCCGCATCACCGAGATCATGTACAACCCGGCCGCCCCCGACACCACGCCCGGCAACCCCGAGGAACCCTACACCGACAACGACGACTTCGAGTATCTGGAACTCCAGAACATCGGCGCCGAACCCCTCGACCTGGACGGCATCCACTTCACCGACGGCATCACCTTCACCTTCGGCGACGTGACCCTGGGCACCGGTGAGTACATCCTGATCGTGAAGAACCAGGCCGCCTTCGAGGCCCGTTACGGCACGGGCTTTCAGATCGCCGGCGAGTTCGGACCGGACGACAACCTCAACAACGGCGGCGAGGACATCCTCCTCGAAGGACCCGTCGGCGGCATCATCCACGACTTCGACTACGAGGACGGCTGGTTCGACCACACCGACGGCGACGGGTTCTCACTCGTCGTCCGCGACGCCGACCAGGACCTCGCCCTCTGGGACACCAAACTCGGATGGCAGGCCAGCGATGTGAGCGGCGGGTCGCCGGCGGCCGGCGATTCGGGCGTCACGCCCGGCTCCGTCATCATCAGCGAACTGCTCACCCACACCGACGACCTCGTGACCGGCGACTGGATCGAACTCCATAACACCACCGACGCCCCCATCAACGTCGGCGGGTGGTTCCTCTCCGACGACGCCACCGACAACACCACGCTGGCCTCTTACGAGATCGCCGCCGACACCTGGATCGGCGTGGGCGATTACCGCGTCTTCACCCAGGTGGATCATTTCGGCGTGGGCTCGGTCGACCCCGGTTCGCACATCGGGTTCGGGCTCAGCGAACTCGGCGACGAGAAGGTATACCTGTCGTCCCAGGCGCCCGACGGCTCTCCCGGCGGGTACCGCGAGGACCAACGCTTCGGCGCCGCCGACCGTGAGAGAACCTTCGGACTTTACACCAAGAGCACCGGAGGCACCGACTTCGTTGCCATGGCCGCCGCCACCTCCGAGGACGATAACACCTTGCCGTACGTCGGGCCCGTCGTCATCAACGAGATCATGTATCACCCCGACGTGGGCGGCGACGAGTTCCTGGAACTCCTGAACCTGACCGGGTCGGCCGTCTCGCTTGAGGGCTGGAAGTTCATCGAAGGTCTCGCCGACTTCGAGTTCCCCGCCGGCGCCTTCATCGCCGGTGACGGGTACCTCCTGCTCGTCCAGAGCAACCCCGTCGCGTTCCGGTCAATCCACCACGTTCCGGGCAACGTCCCCATCTATCAGTACAGCGGAAGCCTGGACAACGGCGGCGAGACGCTCGACGTCACGAAGCCCGGCGACCCCGAATGGGTCGAGATCGAACCCGGCGTCTGGGATTGGGTCATTCCCGACATTCGCGCCGAGCGCGTCACCTTCAACGACAAGGACCCGTGGCCCGTTCACCCCGACGGCAGCGGGTCTGCCCTTATCCGGCTGATGCCGTCCGATTACGGTAACGACGCCGCCAACTGGGGCGTCAGCACGTACGGCGGATCGCCGGGGATCGCCAACTCGGGCGTCGACACCACGCCGCCGAGGCTGGCCGCCGTCCTCTTGAACCAACGAGCGGGACGCACCGTCAGCAGCATCGAACCCAGCGGCATCGGCGTGCGAACCGTCGACGTGGCCTTCAACGAGGCCGTCGGCCTCGACCCCGCCGCCGTTCTTGTCCAGACCGTCACCTTTGTCGGCGAGAACGAGATCGTCACGGCCACGCTGACGCCCACCGTCCAGCAACTCTCGGCCACCACGCACCGCATCACACTGGCCGAGGTGGTCGGCCCGGTCGATACCTGGGTCAAGGTGACCCTGGGGGCCGTCGGCATCAACGATGCGGCCGGGAACATCCTGGATGGCGAACCCGCCCTCAACTCCAGCGGCATGGAGTACATCTACGACGCCTTGCTCGACCTGCCCACCGGCAACGGAGCGCCCGGCGGCAACGCCGTCTTTTACGTCGGAAGCCTCCGGGC
>Ga0307433_1001193_pt1 | contig 14990 bp, 10 predicted proteins | sample SalMarWE160210MG_FD_202166 | JGI IMG/M metagenome (GOLD analysis project Ga0307433, IMG submission 202166) | Salt marsh sediment microbial communities from the Plum Island Ecosystem LTER, Massachusetts, United States - WE1603-210 | ecosystem: Environmental > Aquatic > Marine > Intertidal zone >... | reverse complement strand
GATCCAGCCGCAGGTTCCCCTACGGCTACCTTGTTACGACTTAGTGCCAGTCATCGGGCTTACCGTCGGCAGGCGCCTCCCGAAGGTTGGCAACCCGACTTCGGGTACTCCCGACTCCCATCACTTGACGGGCGGTGTGTACAAGGCTCAGGAACACATTCACCACGTCGTGGCTGATACGCGATTACTAGCGATTCCGACTTCATGCAGGCGAATTGCAGCCTGCAATCCGAACTGGGGCGACTTTTTTGCGATTTGCTCCACCTCGCGGTCTTGCTTCGCTTTGTAGTCGCCATTGTAGCACGTGTGACGCCCTGGGCATAAAGGCCATGATGACTTGACGTCGTCCCCACCTTCCTCCGGTTTAACACCGGCGGTCCCGTTAGAGTCCCCGGCATTACCCGCTGGCAACTAACGGCAAGGGTTTCGCTCGTTATAGGACTTAACCCGACATCTCACGACACGAGCTGACGACAGCCATGCAGCACCTGTGCAAGTTTCACCCCGAAGGGCAGCTGACCCGTTTTCGCGGGCAGCATACAAGCATGTCAAACCCAGGTAAGGTTCTTCGCGTTGCTTCGAATTGATCCACATGCTCCACCGCTTGTGTGAGCCCCCGTCAATTCCTTTGAGTTTTAGCCTTGCGACCGTACTCCCCAGGCGGCCTACTTAGCACTTTTGCTTCGGCCGTGCAAGTGTCAGAACTTCCACAACCTAGTAGGCATCGTTTACGGCGTGGACTACCGGGGTATCTAATCCCGTTCGCTCCCCACGCTTTCGTGTCTCAGCGTCAGGACAAGCCCAGTGCACCGATTTCTCCGCCGGCGTTCCTCTTGATATCTACGCATTCCACCGCTCCACCAAGAGTTCCGTGCACCCCTACTTGCCTCAAGAAAAGCAGTTCGTCTCGCAGTTCCCCGGTTAAGCCGAGGGCTTTCACAGGACGCTTACTCTTCCGCCTACACACGCTTTAAGCCCAGTGATACCGAACAACGCTAGCCACCTTCGTCTTACCGCGGCTGCTGGCACGAAGTTAGCCGTGACTTCCTTTGGGTTGGATCAATCCGCCGAAGCGAACTTTCTTACCCCTGACAGCGGTTTACATCCCGAGAGACTTCATCCCGCACGCGGCGTCGCTGTGTCAGGCTTTCGCCCATTGCACAATATTCGTTACTGCAGCCCTCCGTGGAGGTCCGGGCAGTGTCTCAGTCCCGATGTGGCGGGCCGACCTCTCAGCCCCGCTACCCGTCGTTACCTTGGTGAGCCATTACCTCACCAACAAGCTGATAGGAGATAGGCCGCTCCAATGCCGATAAATCTTTGGTCATGAGCCCATCGACCCATGACATTATCTGGTATTACCGCCCCTTTCGGAAAGTTGCCGAAGCAACTGACGCTATCCCAGAGCACAGGGTACGTTACCTATCCGTTACTCACCCTTTCGCCACTAACCATTAATAAATTAATGGTCCGTTTGACTTGCATGTCTTAGCCACGCCGCCAGCGTTCGTTCTGAGCCAGGATCAAACCCTTCAATTGTATCGTCGCTCCACCTTCACCCTTGCGGGCTCCGGCAGAAATCGTCGAATTAAAGTTAAAGGCTCAACACTTTGGCATACGCACCGAAAGTGCCGAAAAAATAGTGCCCCCGCCTAAGCGGAGACAAATTTAAGCTTCCTGCGATAAGGCGTATCCATCGCAAGAGCTGCACTTTCGCTGCTCACCCCAGTTAGAAATAATACTCTAACGGGGCAAATTGGCTTAACTGTTAACTTGTCAAAGAACATAAATAGAACGGGCAGTAGATACACCCCTACTGCCTCAACCCACCCCTCTTTTGTATATAATACGTCCAACTACAGGTTATTGTCAATAGAATAAGTAAAAAAAATAAAAATTTTTTCACATTGCCCTTTAGACACAAAGAATGCCGTTTAGACCAAAGATTCAAGGCCATTTCGTCGTTCGTCTCCCGTCGCTCGTTTCCCGTGCGACGAAAATTGGCTTGTGTTTGGTGAGAATTGGGGGTAAAATGGGATGAGCAACTTCGGAGAGGAAGCATCGTGGGATTAGTGTTTATTATATTGGTATTTATTTAACGGGAGTTGCGGTTTTGGTAGTTTCCTGATGTGGTTCTGACGCACAGGCAATATAGTTATTTTAAAATCTACATTTAGCAAAACATTAACAATTGGGTTAAACAGATGCGTTTGCGTTTCTTAAAACCATTCCTGATAGGAATATTACTTCTCTCAATTCTAATTGTTGCTATACGCTTCAACAACTGGTTTACACGTTGGAATGGTGCTATAGGGATTATTTCGCTTTGGGTGTTATGTATAATGTGGGTTGCAAATTTATACTATTTCAAAAGCGAACCTTTCTACCTAATAGTCCAGAAAAGTCTTTTATGGTTTCGTCGAACAGACTCAACTTGGAAATTTAATGCACACTACAAGGATATAGCAAAAGATAATGGGTATTTCCCATGGGATAAGGAAAAATTTGCCGAATATATAGCCTCTGCGATGGAAGAACTATTAAAGAAACCCGTTGTGATTAAGGAGCAACTTCTTAATCGCTGTTCCTTCCGTCTGGACGGTTTGATTCACTTATCAATACGATACGACTCTAATCCTACAGCTACCGTTGTAGTTGATAAGCTACTAGCACCGGCGCACCGATACAAAGAGTACATCGATGTATTAACAGAAATTTTTTCCATGTTGGAAAAAGAGCTCAGACCTAGAGAAGTTGCTTATAGTATGCATATAAAGTTTCCTAACCATAACCCTTACTTTGGTTTCTTTATACGGCATGTTCCGAGGAACAACTTACGGGAATTTCGATGTTCCTTCTCTCCGAACTCTACTATGGACACCTCAATAATTGACGTCCAAAAAGATGGAATCGTTATAAGAACAGATAGTATTAGCAAGTTACGGTGTCTAGCTTTGGACTATCTTAGCCTATCCAAAACATTAATTACGGGAGGAAACAAATGAAACCATATCAAATCTTTACTTGCCGAAAGTTCCCCTTAGAACAAATTAAGAAGCGGAAGGTCATGTCAAATAGAACACAGATGACTTTATGGGGTGGGAGAAATGAGGAGATAAAAACAATAATTAGATTGGAAGATTTGAATCACGCACATGGTCTCGTACACCTAGGAATAAAAAGTGCTCTACGCATAAAAAGCAATGGATTTGTAACACATTACCTAGAAGGTACTAGAAATGTTGAAACTGTAAAGTTTGACGAGTATTTTCACCCAGTTTCGTTCTCAGTATATTACCACTCGGAAGAAGAAATACTTATTTTTCAAGCCCCAAAGGACGTTTGCAAAGAAGTTGGGAAATATATACGTGACAATCCTGATGATTTCGAGAGGCTTGAGTTAATCGAGCGTAAAGTTGACTTCGCAAAGATTGGCACGTATGTAGATGAGTTTTATAGCACATGGTTCAGAGGGATTTCACCAGAAGTTCGCGCCGCTAACCTTACAGGGATAAATATCCAAGACGATCCATATTTCCAAGAATTTCTCAAACGCGGAGTCATTAAGAATGTTATTATCCCTCTAAACTACGAAAATGCAGAACACCGAATTATGGTTACCGAACATTCTGCTGTTGTTCTCGTAGAAGATTATCGAAATTTAACACAGCTCGAACTTGCACTTGTTCTTGAGGCCAAGAAAAACATTGTCGAAAAACTATGGTCACCTATTGACGTGTAGTTTCCTCTTTGATCAGAAGTCTAAGTATTTTTATGCGAAGCACTACCGGTGAGGGAGTTAACGTTTTACCCAGTCCTGTGCTGAGAGGATTTTTTGTCCTTTTTACCCACCATTGTACTGGGGGAACAATCATCTTGCAATGAGGGAGTATTTTTAATCACAGATTTAGACTGATCTCGATTTGTCTTTTTCAAAGATCGTCGCTCTTCGTGCAAGTATTTCCTTCTGACCACTTGATTTAATTTGCTGGACGCATACCTAATATCTTTGGCAAATTGCGCAACTCCTTTCCTTAAGGTCTCATAGTCTTTGAAAAACATGTAGGCGGCCCCCGCCACAGTGACCAAGACCACGTACACCTCAATTGTGCCTTTCTTAACATGGGTAGGGACCACTTTTATGTTTCCCTTCCCAAATCGATTATCCGCCAAGCGCTGCAGCGCTTTTGCCGCCGTCGTAAGAACTCTATTTTTCCCGGGCTTGTCCACAAGATGAAAAAACTTGGCTTTGGGAATGTGGAAGCTCAAACCGAGTTTTGCAACCATTGAAGAGCGCCTATCTCCCCTGTTTAGTATTTTTTGAATACTCACATCGACATCTGGATAAGGCGGCCCAAAGCCACATTCACAGCCCGCTGCGTGTCTATAACCATTGCACATAGCTCCGTTCTCCCAACATAATAATATACTCCATTATTTTCCGGGATTTAGTATAGCGGTTCCTGACGGAGTTTCAATAGAAATAAGTTAAGTAATTCAAGACGGGTGAAATGAAGCGGAAGCGCAATAAATTGCGGTTTTTTTAAATGCGCGGTGTTGCCGGAGGCCGCAACGAGGAAACATACAGTAGATATGCCACAGGCATACGGAAAAATAAGTATCCGAGCAGTAGGCAGCACAAGCAACCCCCTTGCGGTGCAAGGGGGTAACAGATGGACGAAGGATGAAGGATGGGAGAAATTTACGATTTGAAATTTAAGTTTGCGAACTCCTTATGATGGATAGTCGTTAGTATTTAGTGAATAGTCGTTAGTGGGGGAAATTCAATACAGCAAATTCCTTATGGTATTTGCGAGCGGCCTCATCGTATGCCTTAGCGGCGGAGATGGGTGAATTGAAGTAGCCGAGATAGATGCGCTTGTTGTTGTACCATATAGCAGCGCGAAACCGGCCTTTGTCCTTTGCAAACCATACGCCTTTATAGCCAGAACGATTTTTCCTCATTCGAGAATTCTGCGCATTCTGAGCGATAGTAGCAAAACGAAGATTTGCCCTTCGATTGTCCAGGCCATTGCGATTGATATGGTCGATAACGAAGCCATCGCCATATTGGCGATGGCAGTTATGAGTTCGTAGTTCAGAGTTTTTAGTTGCGGAAGGGTTTTCAAAGATATGGCCCCCGCTGGAGTGTAAACTCCAAGACGCGGGGGTCTTCGCTGCGCTGCGACACTGTGCTTGGAGGATCTCTCGATGCATTAAGATGCGGCGGGAACGGCCGAAAGGTAAGCGCACAGAACGCTCGGCATAAAAGGTGTTCCGGCCGTTGCAAACCCGCCAATTGTATTTATTAAGATGAGGAAAATCAGAAGGGTCAACGATGGCGAATTTGCCCTTTGTTAAAGGAATCCGCCGAAAAGGATAGCCGTAACGAAGACGCCGATAGAAAAGGACAAGCCAAACGAGCAGCTGTGCCAGCCGGTCGGGAATTTTGATTTTTACGGTGAACTCTGTAATTTCAACACCCCTGCCCACGATTAGAAATCGTGGGAAATACGAAGCACAACAACCCTCGGCGGTGCCGAGGGCTAACAATAACCCGCTGCCGCAAGCGGCAGGGCTAATCCCTTATGCGAGGGCCAACACGGCCCTCCATAATTGGACGAACCTGCACGTTTGATTGAAAATTGAGGGATTTTTCAAGAACTGAAATTACGTAAGCGCTTATCAGAAAAGGAATAAAAAAAATTCAAAAATTTGGGTTTTTGCGCGCAACTACCTGCGTATTTGATTGATTATTTTCTGTATGTCTTTGTATAAGCATTAGTTATATCAGAGTTTTTTACAACCTATTGCAGAGGCAAGACTTAAATGCGTGGATGGGTAGATGAGTGGATGAGTAAATGAGTATATGTGTAGATGAGTATATGAGTAGATGAGTGGATGCGTGGATCCCCGACAACAACATTCGGGGACAAGGTAAAGCATTTCTCAGGTGTTTGCTACCAGAGTCCTGCGGCTGCAGGAACGGTGCGGCGTTCCTCAAGACGGATAGCGTCCTTTTGGCAAACAGAGCGGCAGATGCCACAGCCATAGCATCGGGTCTGGTCGATGACAATCTTATTGTTTGCAGCGCTGTAGGTTATGGCGCCGAACTGGCAGAGACGCATGCATTGTCGGCAACCGTTGCAGAGGTCGGGGTCAACGGCAGCAATATACTCGGCCCGGAACATAATGGGGATTTGGTGTTTTACGGTGCAGCGCATCGCGAGGCAGTCAGCCTGGTCGCAGTTGCATATTCCGGCGATGAATGGAGTGCGGAAGGTCCATACGGTGTGGCAGAGTCCTTCCTTTTCGTGGTTTCGGAAATCAGCGATTGCCTGTTCTTTTGTGAGCGATTCGAAGCCGGAGGTATCCGGCCCGTTGAGAAAGCTATTGTCGAGGCCGCGAGTGATTCGGCCGAGTTCTCCACCATCGGGGGCGAGACTGAGGCCGTAACAGTAACGTTTTTCCGTGCCGAGAGTGATGTAGCGGCAAAAGCAGGCGACACGGACAATGGAGTTTACAAAGCCGAAGATGCGCTCGATATCCTCGATGGGTACGACTTGGCCAAAATGGTCTTTCTTCATCCTTCCGGTGATGAGCCGTCTGATGACGGTCCTTATGATGGCGGGCGCCTTTGCAAGCTGGTCCAAACGCTGTATATGTTTTTTGGTTTCTTCGGTTTTTGTGAAAAAGGCCTCGATATACTCTCGCCTGCGAACATCACTCAGCAGGTCTTCAGAGTAGTTATTTGCCTGCAAATACCACTTCTTGCCCTCGCCATGCTTCAAGCAAAACTCACACATACTATAGGCCTCCAGAATTTCCCAATGTTTTCGCAGATACTCCTTGTCCACACGAAAAACTGCATCACAGGTGTATATAATTATCAAGGTACAAAATAACAAAAGAAGTAAAAAATCACAAGTAAAAAAGCAAAGTTACAATGCAAAAATCAAAATTAGATTCCTCGACTTCGCTCCCCGCTTCGCTCTAAACGGCAGAGCTTCCGCCTTCGTTAAAACTACGGCGGGGATAAATAAACCCCGAAGCAGGCTTCGGGGCTAAATAGAACCCCCAGCATAAATCCTTCGACTACGCTCAGGACAGGTCTGGGGGCTTAACGAACAAGGGGCTAAAAGCGTAAAATCACTGGTGGAAATCGTCCGCCAAATGAGTGGCGGATAAATATTGTATAGCTCGGCCACATAGATTATTATGGTGTCGATGGAGAAAAGATATGAAGTGCCCGGAATGTGGTAACAATACAATACCTTTCGTCAAGGCCTGGATTGCCGGTCCATGGTTTCACTTAGACTGCCCCGGCTGCCATGCGAAACTAAAAGTGCACAAGCCCGGTCTTAGCAGATTCTCCTCATACATCATCGGTGTCTCAATAGGTATTCTTATCATCCTGTGGAAATTCGACATCTATTGGAGCCCTGCTGTATTTGTCTCGGCAGCCGTCCTTCTTCTTGTGCTCGATTTCTTTATTGACAGGAAACTCGTAGTATTGAAGAAAACACCTGCCTAAGTGATGACGGAGAACGGGAAAGGGAATTTGCGATTCCTTCGGCTTTGCTCAGGACAAGTTTCGATTACCGATTTTCGATTTCTCTATACTGCCAAATTTTTTTTAGAATAGCAACCATCTGAAATATTTTTTGAGATAAAATCGGCTAAAATAGGGATGATTTTGACTACTTGCATATCGGCGAGCTGATGTTTATAATGGGTTCGACAAGCTTAGTATGAATGTTTTCTGAATAAGATAGGGAGGAAAAAACATGAAAACTTTATGTTTTTCCAAAAAGACATCAAATAAACGCGGTGGGTATGCGTTACTGCTGGGGCTGCTGATTACAGTGTTTATCGGTATGATTCTCTATCTAAGGTCTATGTATGGGCCGACATACGAAGTAGGCGGCGGTGAATCGGATATCGAGCCGCCCTGGCGACAGTGGCACAATATGCAGGGCAGAATACACAGAAATGAAATAGGAAGCCCTGCAGAATGTCAGCCACAATTAACAAAGCCGTTGGAAGTTGTGGCCGAATGCATGCAGGATGGCGAAAAACGAGGGCAAATATATGTGATTATACTTGCTGATGGGACGGTTCAAGGCGAGTGGAAAGGCGCATTTTATATCGACCAATATGTAGACTTTCAGGTGTTTAACTGTACATTTGAAGGCCTTGTCGACCCCGAGCCGGTTTTTAAAAAAGATGAAGAAGGCGAGGACCCGACAAAGCTTTTCTTTATAACCAAAGGTCATTTTGCGATGTTAGAGACCAACAGCAAAAGCGGTAAGGTGCGCAACCTTGTGGGCGAGGCATACGCGAGGGGATGGATAGACGTCGATTATATGGTCGATGGTGAGCTAATTATCACAACGGATAACAAGAACTTCTTTCGTTATACATGGCAAGGCGAGGCAACAGAAGCTGACCCGTCCCTGCAGGGATTAGATAAGTAATGTAGACACAGTCAATCTGAGAAAACGATTTCTCTTTATGGTTAAGACGGAAAAGATAAAGGTCAAGACAAAAGGCAACTGCGATGTCGCTAATATCACAGAGCAGACAATCGAAGCAGCTGCGCAATCAAAAATAAAGGCCAGCACCGTTACGCTTTTCAACATCGGCTCGACGGCTGGAATTACGACGACCGAGTATGAGCCGGGATTAGTCAATTACGATATAAAAGCGGCGTTTGAGAAAATAGCTCCCAAAAATGCAAGATATGAGCACGAAGAGACCTGGCACGACGATAACGGCCATGCCCATGTTCGAGCTTCGCTTTTAGGACCATCGCTGAGCGTGCCAATAGTTGACGGTCAGCTTACGCTCGGAACCTGGCAGCAAATAATCTTAGTGGATTTCGATACCCGGGCGAGAACAAGAACGATTATCTGCCAAATAGCAGGAGAGTGAAAATCATAAGTCGATTAGACTTGACGGAAAGGGTGAAAGAATAGAGAATTAGTGAATCGTAGATAGGGTTATCAGAATATCAGGGAAACAGGTAAAAGGATATTAGAAGAACAGGGTATCAGGTTATATGAGTGAGAACAATCGAAAAATTCTTTATCTGATAACATCGCTGCTTATCGTTTGTTCTGTATTGGGCTGTGAAAAATACAAATTGAGAAAGAAAGGCAGAAAACAGCTTGCAGCAGCTATAGATTTAGGCCAGACGATTGGGTCAGTAGCCGAGGTGTACCTGCCTGAATTCATCCCGGTTAGAGGATACGGGCTGGTAAGCGGGCTAAATGGTACAGGTTCGGCAGAGTGTCCACCACAGATAAGAGCGTATCTTAGACGATATATCCTGACACAAGTTCCCGGACAGAAAATAAATGTTGATGAATTTATTAACAGCCATAATACCGCGGTGGTGCGCGTGGACGGGATAATGCCAACGACAGGTTTGAAACATCAAACCTTCGATGTAAAGGTGACTGCCCTGTCGGGTACGCAAACAACTTCTTTGCAAGACGGCTGGCTGTACGGCACCGAGCTGATGGCAAGGGTAGAGTTCGCTATAATATCAAGAACTTTGGCCACGGCAAAAGGGCAGGTCTTTATAGATACAATAGATGGTGCTAATGCAAATAAAAAGAACGGATATGTCCCTGCTGGTGGAACGGTCCTTGATGAGTATAAAGTAAGCGTGACACTCGGCGATAATGACTATTTAATGATAAGCCAAATCCGTAACCGTTTAAATGAGCTTTATAACGAGGCCGGTGCCGTGGCGGTTTCACCCAGACGAATTGAACTGTCAGCGCCGGCTAAATATAAAGCACAAAAACAAAAATTCGCCTCGATAATAAAGGCGACATATCTCGGCCAGACACCGGAGATTACCGAAGAGAGAATAAAGACGTTTGTTCGAGAGCTTGCCGTTTCAGGTGACAAAGAGGCAAGCGAAATTGCTCTTGAAGCTATAGGCAACCAAAGCGCGGGCAAGCTGGCTACTTTGCTGAATTCATCCGATGAGGAGGTTCAGCTGCGGGCAGCTCGATGTATGCTCAATATGGGCGATGACCGCGGTTTGCAGATTCTTGTAAAAACAGCAATGAATATTGGCTCTGCTCATCGGGTCGAGGCGATAAAGGCGCTATCCACAGGCACAAGGCGAAAGGATGCGGTCGCCATTTTACGACGGTTGCTGCTTGATGCGAATTTTGATATCAAGCTGGCTGCATACGAGCAATTGCGGAGGTTGGATGATGTTGCTGTAACACGAGAGCCCATTGGAGGTAATTTTTACCTGGAAAAAGTTCCGCAAGCTGGATACAAAGGGATATACGTTTTTCGCAGTGGTCAGCCAAGGATTGTGTTATTTGGTGCGCCAATATATTGCAGTAACAGCTTTTTAGTACGGTCCGGCGATGGCAATATAGCAATAGCTTCCCGGCGAGGCGAAAAATATGTCTCTGTGATGCGTAAACATCCCGCACGGCCTGTGGTGATAGGTCCTTTGAGGAGCTCTTTTGAAGTCGGCGATATTATTCAAGTACTTTGTGAAGAGCCACCAGAAGAAGGTGAGCAAGGTCATGGCGGCTTAGGCGTTTCATACGCCAAAGCAATCGCACTTTTGAAGCAGATGTGTGACAAAGGTGTCGTGAGAGCAGAGTTTCGAGCAGGCCCCCTACCAAAATTCAACTAATAATCAAGAGAAAACATACCTTCGGCCGATAACAATAGTGCGTATCGAGCTGAAAGTGCGCAACTTTTGTAAAAACAATAGTCAAATATCGAAAGCAGGACAAAAAGATGAGACTTGAGAAGATTATACTTGATGGCTTCAAAAGCTTCGCAGATAAAACAGAATTTACTTTCAATACACCAATAACGGCTATTGTGGGGCCGAACGGCTGTGGTAAGAGCAATGTCGTCGATGCGGTAAAATGGGTCCTCGGCGAGCAAAGCGTCAAGAGTCTTCGCAGCGACCAGATGGCCGATGTGATATTCGGCGGCAGCAGCGGCAGAAAACCGCAGGGGACGGCGGAGGTGAGTTTGTTTATCTCCAATTACAACGGAAACCCTTCGACTCCCTCGACTACGCTCGGGACAGATTCGCTCAGGACAGGCGGCAGCAAACATGTCCCTGCGTCTCCCGACGCAAAACGGGGCAGCAGACAACTGGTAATTGATACCGATGAAGTACAAATAACACGTCGGATTTATAAAAGCGGAGAAAGCGAATACCGGATAAACAATAAAATCTGCCGACTGAAAGATATCCGGGAATTATTTATGGACACCGGCGTAGGCACCAGGGCCTATTCGATACTCGAACAGGGACAGATTGAACGGCTGGTAAGTGCGTCAAAGGCAGATAGAAGGTTTGTTTTCGAGGAGGCGGCCGGCATAAGCAAATATAAAGCACACAAAAAAGAGACGCTCCGTAAGCTGGAAAGAACAGAACAAAATCTGCTTCGACTTGCAGATATTCTGGGCGAGGTGGCCAAGAGACTGCGAAGTGTCAAACTTCAGGCAGGTAAGGCGAAAAATTACCTGCAACACACCCAAAGACTTAAGGACCTGCAGGTCAGATACTGGCTGGCTGAATTCGATAAGATAATTACGCAGTTGAAGGAGAAAAAGGCCAGTATTGGACAGGTAGAGCAACAGCTTGAACTTCTGACAACCGAGCTTACAAGAAATGAGACGCTACAGAGCGAGCTGGGAGAGAATATAATCGAGGCGGAGAACAAGCTAAACATCGCAGGAAACAACCTTATTGCGGTTCAGAGCAAAATCGAGCAGCATCTTCAACGAATTGAGTTTCTGCGAGCGAGGATTACAGAACTGCGGCAAATGATGGAAAACACCGGCCAGAGGGTCAGCAAACTGCAGGAGCAGGAAAAACTCTTTAATGAGAATTTATCACAATATGAAGATGAGCTGGAGAGCTGTGTAAAGACGCTGGATGAGAAAGGCCGTGAAGCAGAGCAAGTCCAGAAAACCTTGCAGCAAATAAACGCAGAATGTGTCTCGCTGGGGGCGGATTTGGAAGATGAGAAATCGGGTATCATCGATGTAGTCAGGAGAACTGCGCAACTTCATAACGAAATCCAGAGCACTTCAGTTTATCGCGACAATTTATCAAGTCAAAAAGAACGGCTCTGCAGGCGGGCGGAGACTGCAAAATCAGAACTGGAAAAAGTCCTTACCGAAAAAGCACAACACAAGGCCCGCCTGGAAGATATCGAAAGTGTACTGAAAGAGCTACAGCAAAGCTTAGAAGATAAACGCAAAGAAACAGAAGCAATTGACAACGAGCTTGAAACAGACAATAAGCAACTGGCGCAGGGTAAAGAGCTGCGTAGCGCTCTGAACAGCGAGCTGGCAATATTAACGGATATGGAGAAAAGGTACGAGGGTCTTAATAATGCGGTTCAAAATATTTTGCGAGAACTCCACAGGACGCCTAACGTCGGAGCGGCTGGAAATGATAAGCTGAATTATGTCGAGGGGGTGCTGGCGGATATTATTGCTGCCGATGTCGAATATGCAAGTGCGGTGGAAGCGGCCCTTGAGGGTAAAACAGACGCTTTGGTAATAAACAGCGTAAGCAAACTGCTGGCTGATAAGCAAACGGTAGAAAAACTCGATGGCAGAGTGGATTTTATATGTCTTGATAAGATAAGGCCTTTTTCAGATACAAAAGATTTTTCGCAGCTGCCTGATATTAAAGGCAGGGTTGCTGAGTTTGTAAAAACCGATGACAAATGTGCACCATTGGCGTGGCAGCTGCTCGGCAAAACGCTGATTGTCGAGTCACTCGAAGCGGCGGCCCAACTCGCTGAGAAAACAGGAGATGAGTACAGATTTGTTACATTAGAAGGTGAATACTTAGACGCTGATGGAGTGATAAAACTTGGGCCTATCGGTAAAACAACGGGCCTGATATCACGCAAAAGCCAATTGCGTCAGCTGCAACAAAGCATCGCCAAAGTACAATCTGAAATCTCCGAGCTCGAAGGGCAAATTGAGACAAAGACTGCGGTGAAGGCACACTCTGCTAAATTGTGTAGGGACCTGCGGACATCTATTTACGAAGCCAATACGCAAAAGATGCAGGTAAGCTCGGAGCTGGCTGTTTACGAACAAGATATAAAACGGCTGAGCCAGGAACAGCCATTGATAGCCGGTGAAATCGATGAGCTTCTCGAGCAGATAGCTCAATCGGTTCGAAAAGGATACGATTCGGAACAGAAACTACAGGAACTGGAAGCGGTAAATGACCAGCGAACAGCGCGGATAAAAGAACTTGAGGCGAAATATGCTGAGCGAAAAGAGCAACAGCAGGCGCTGCAAAACAAACTTGCCGATTTGAGGGTCGCTCTTGGACAAATGACAGAGCATCGACAGGCAGCCGAAAAGGCAATATTGAGTCTGCAAAACCAGATTCGGGAGAATCAGACAGCCAGCCGGTCATCGCAGGAAGAAATACAAAGCTGCAGCAAGCAATTAGAACAAGCACAGAGTGATATTCTTGGCTGCGAGGCAGCGGTGTCAGAGCTTTATGTCGAAAAAGAGAAAGAGCAATCCGCCTCCTGCGGACTGCAAAAAGAAATTGAGAAGCTGCTCGAAGAACAGAAACAAATAGAAGAGGTTATTCGGCTTAAGCGTGCTGAGAAAAGCCGGACGGAAGCCACAATGGGTGAGCTTAAAATAGAATTGGGCCAATTCGAGATAAAGCAACAAGATTTAGTCGAAAGAGTGCAGGATGAATTGCAGATTGATTTACAGCAGGCGTATGAAAATTACAAAGACGAGGTAGTTGACTGGGATAAGGTAAGGGACGAGATAGCAGAACTGCGAGGTAAGATTGAGCGTCTCGGCAACGTGAATCTGGATGCGATAGATGAGCAGGAGGGGCTTGAGCAAAGACATAGCTTTTTGAGCAGCCAGGTCCAGGACCTAAATAGCAGCAAAGCACAACTTCAACAATTGATAAACCGTCTTAACAAACAAAGTAGAGAGAAATTCAGAGAGACTTTCGAAGTAATTAGAGCACATTTTCAGGAGATTTTCCGAAAATTATTCGGCGGAGGCAGGGCCGATATAGTGCTTGAAGATAGTGAGGATATCCTTGAAGCCGGAATAGAAGTAATAGCCCGGCCTCCCGGGAAGGAGACAAGGAGCATATCTTTGCTTAGCGGCGGAGAAAAGTCGTTGACGGCAATTGCCCTTTTGTTTGCGGTTTTCAAGGCGAAGCCGTCACCATTCTGCTTTCTCGACGAGGTTGATGCGGCACTGGATGAGGCCAATAATGAGCGTTTCAATACGTTAGTGAGGGAGTTTCAAAAAGAATCCCAGTTTGTAATAATAACCCACGCCAAACGGACGATGAGTATAGCAGATGTGCTGTTCGGGATAACAATGCAGACGCGAGGCGTGAGCAAGAAGATAAGCGTCAGATTCGATGAGTATGAGGATGAAAGCGCCGCGGTAGCATAAAAGCGAAGGAAACTCATGAAGAAGTGCCCATTTTGTGCAGAGGAGATTCAGGACGAAGCCGTAAAGTGCCGTTTTTGCGGTGAGTTTCTTGATAAATCCAATCAGCATAATGAGGTGAGGCAAGCCCCGCTCTACAGGGCTAATCAGCCAAAGACAAAATGGTATCTTACCACATCTGCGATTGTAATTGCACTTCTCTTGATAGGTCCATTGGCACTTCCGATGGTATGGCTCAACCCGCGTTATAAAACAATCACCAAAGTTGTCGTCACAGTTTTAGTTATCGTACTTACTGTTTTACTTACTTATCTTATAGGATATATCTACAGTAATTTAATGAAACAGATGGAAGCACTGGGTAATCTATGATGTGCAGACTGCACGTTGTGTTTCGTAATTCTTTAATAGGATGGATATTTCTGTTGATGTGCTTATAGGGCACAAAATGGGGGGAATATAATCAGAAATATAAAGGTGCTAACGCTGGTTCAGCTTGCCACTATGACGGTAGT
>Ga0307433_1001191_pt1 | contig 15019 bp, 10 predicted proteins | sample SalMarWE160210MG_FD_202166 | JGI IMG/M metagenome (GOLD analysis project Ga0307433, IMG submission 202166) | Salt marsh sediment microbial communities from the Plum Island Ecosystem LTER, Massachusetts, United States - WE1603-210 | ecosystem: Environmental > Aquatic > Marine > Intertidal zone >... | reverse complement strand
TCCCGTGATAATGTGCACTGTGTCTGACGATGTGGAAGATATAACTGTAGCTTCGTCCTGCAATATCTGCGATTATATCACTAAGCCGTTTTATTGCGGAGACCTGGTTGATAAGATTATGACTGCCTTGAAAAAGAAAAATGTGCATATGTAGAAAATAGGAGAAATATTATGGTCAGCAAAAATCCCTCAAAAAGCGCACAAAACACCCAATCGATCTTGGATATTGCAGAGCACAAAACAGATGAGCCGCAGAAAGCCAAAGATATTATGAAATGCGCCGTAATTGTTGTCAGAAAGGACGAGTCGGTATATGAGGCCATACGCTTAATGATAGGTAAAAATATCAGCGGTCTACCAGTTGTAGATGATACAGGCCTAGTCGGTATTATATCAGAGAAAGACCTGTTGAAACTGCTCTTTGACAAGGAGTTCCTGCCGGGAATTGTTGAGGACTATATGACCAGAGAGGTTGTTAGCTTCGACGAAGAAGACAGCGTACAAGACGTTTGCTACAGTCTTATGACTAACCATTTTCGAAGGGTTCCTATACTCCGCCGCGGCAATATAGTCGGTATCATAAGCAGAGCGGACCTCATAAAGGCCAACAAAAATAAATTCAAGCCAGAAAGTATTGTTGAAGAACCTAAAAAATGTAAAGCTGTTCCCAAGGCAAGAGATGTTATGAAGTGTGGGCTGATGACCATAACAAAAGGAGCACCAATATATGAAGCCGTGGAAATACTTGCAACAAGAGATGTTACCGGTTTACCCGTTGTTGATAGCTGTATGAATCTTGTAGGCATAATTTCAGAAAAGGATATACTTAAGCCGCTCTATGACCCAAAGGCGGAGCCAGGAAACGTCGAGGATTTCATGACCAAAGAAGTGGTCAGCTTCAACCAAGATGACAATCTTTTTGACATCTGTCAGTGTCTTATGAACAATAACTTCAGAAGAGTACCGATACTGGACCAAGGCAGGCTTGCAGGGATTATTAGTGTTACAGATATCATATTGTACATCCTCAGAAAAAAGTCAGACCTTATTGAGTATAAGCGCATGGGCATATCAGCCCAGAAAGTAATGTTGGAAAAATAAGATTGTGTGTTGCGAGCATATTCAATAAAAAAAGCCGCTTTGCGAGTCGGCTTTTTTAATTTCATTCGGTTACTAATTCATTAATTTCTACAGGTCCCCGTTATTTCCCCCGGTGTCATTTTCTCTTGGATGTGATTTTTCGTAAACCTCTTTTATTTTTGATGTAGTAAGATGGGTATATACCTGTGTTGTTGATAACGACTGATGGCCAAGCAGTTCCTGAACACTTCGCAAATCTGCTCCATTGTTTAACATATGCGTTGCGAAGCTGTGACGCAATGTATGCGGACTAATCGCCGGGTCCAATCCGGCCATTTTAAGATATTTGTCCATCTTGCGACGAACGCTACGTGTGCTGAGACGCCTGCCGTGTTTATTGACGAACAATACTTTCGAGTCAAAATTACTATTGCTTTGAGCCCGTTTATTTCTGAACTCCATATAGTGCTGAATAACCTGCAGTGCAGATGAGCTGATAGGCGCAATTCTTTCCTTTTTGCCTTTGCCCCTGATATGTACGACCTCACCCAGAAAATCTATGTCGTCCATATTAAGTGCTACAAGCTCACTGACCCTCATGCCGGTGCTATAAAGGGTCTCCAGTATAGCTCTGTCTCTTGCACCCAGCCAATTATCCATTGGCGGCGTCTCAAGCAACTTTTTTATTTCTTCATATTCAAGGAACCGCGGCAGCTTTTTATCCTGCTTTGGCGTTCTAACTTCTGTAACAGGATTAGAGCTAAGTTGGTTTCTCTTGACAAGGAACTTATAAAAGCTTCGCAGAGTGGCAAGTTTACGGGCGATCGTTGCTTTCGAATATTGCTTCTCATTTAGAAAAGCAAGATAAGCTCTGATAGTGCTTACCTCGGCAGAGAGAAGTAAATGGTTAACTTTCGGCATAGTTTCTATTGCGATTGCTGTAGCAGTACCACCATGCTGATGAGCCAATGAACTCATATCAGCATCTGCTGTTCTGTCTTCGGAAGAACAAATGAGAAATACGCCGAATTGGCTCAAATCAGCACCATAACACTTGGCTGTATGTTCGGAAAATCTCTTTTCAAATTTCAAATAATTTAAGAACTCTTCGACAATTGTATTATCTTCCATAATCTATCTACCTAAATCTATTTGGTTAAAAACAACTACCTAATTTATTCACAGCACTTCGAAAAGCACAGGTATATTTATACGCTTTTACTAATTCGTGGGTATTTGCGTATCTACATTTTCATGTAAGAGTTCGTTTGCCTGGCCAATAAGCGATTGTGTGAGTTTGAAACTAAGTACCGCAGCATCAAACCAATCAAAATCCGTTCGATTATCTTTTGCCTGCTCAATCAAAGCATCCAGAAGTTTATCTTCCTGACCGTTCTCGTAGCGAAAAATAAACTTCTCTCTCCCCTTATTTAAAACCAGCTGTTGCTTTGTTCTTTTCATTGTATTACAGGTAAATACGATAAAATCACTGCTCTATAAAACTTTACAGAGCTTTTATCGGCCAATAAGGCCCTTGTCTTGACAAAATGGGCGTAAAAAAGTTGGAATATTCTGGATAAATTATCATCTCCCCCGATGGTAGTGGGTTTTGCTTCTAATTAGCCTTGAAGAAGACAGCACCTTCTTTTGGCTCTGAGGCAATGAGTCCCCTCTGTTGAAGATAGCTGATAAATTTCAGTGCCTCATTATGACCAATGCCAAAACTCGAGCATATATCATTTAGCGTACAAGGCCTGCGTTTCAGCATTGATAATACGTCTTCGGCCTTGTTTTTGGTGTATTTACTGTATTGGTGTAGCGAGAAATCAGCCACAACCTCGCATTTCGGCCCCAGTTGTGCGGCTATTACCTGAAGTCTTTCGGCATCCATTCTCTTGATGCCGGCATCAGCTGTAGGTCGTACAGCCGTATTAAGCTGGACCTTATCGGGACGAATGCGTTCTATAGCATTCTTGATTTTGGTTATTTGCTTGATATCAGTATTCAAACCCTCAACCAAAAACACCTCAAGCCATATCTGTCCGGTAAATTCATTTCTAAATGCACCCAAGCCTTCAATTAGCTTTTCAATACTAATATCTTTGTGTGGACGGTTTATTTTTTGAAAGCTCTGTTCGTCACCGGCGTCTAAAGAGGGTACCACGACGTCGGCTCTCGCACAATCCGCTCGCACATCCTCTCTATATAGCAGTGTGCTGTTGGTTAATATAGCTACAGGGATATTGGTAATTTTCTTGATGCCCTCTATAAGCTCACCAAGCCGCAAGTTCAGCGTCGGCTCACCAGAGCCACTGATAGTAATAAAATCAGCTTCTACCCCCCCTACCAGCTTGTCTCTTAGCTCGGACAAAACCGCCTCAACAGGTACGAAGTCACTGCGTTCTATCGTCTTTTCTGTGGTTTTGCCAAGTTGGCAATAAATGCAATCAAGCGAACAAAGCTTAAATGGCACGATATCAATACCAAGACTTCGTCCTAATCTCCGCGAAGGCACCGGCCCGTATAGATATTTCTTTTCCTCTGGCACTTTATCCATGTATGACCTCAAATATTTCTTTGCACACTTTCAGTAAATCTTCAAGCCAGTCTATAGGCATGATACTGGCAGCATCTGATTTTGCTTTTTCGGGCTGGGTGTGGACCTCAATAAAAAGACCGTTTGCACCGGCGGCTATTGCTGCTTTGGCCAATATGGGGGCCATCTCCCGCCTACCTGCGCTTGCATTGCCGAGCCCTCCGGGTAATTGGGTACTGTGAGTCGCATCGAAAACTACCGGACAGCCAAACTCTTTCATAGTATTGATGGCCGTCATATCATTGACCAGCCGATTATAGCCGAAAAATGTACCGCGCTCTGTGAGAATGATTTTTTCATTATCGCAGGCACGGATTTTTTCGACAGCATTTTTCATCTCATCGGGTGAAAGAAATTGCCCCTTTTTTATATTTACGGGTTTGCCCGTTTGTCCACAGGCACAAAGTAAATCTGTCTGCCTGCATAGAAAAGCGGGAACCTGAAGGCAATCAACAACTTTGCTAACTATGGAGGCCTGAGCCGGCTCGTGAACATCGGTCATAACAGGCAGGTTAGTCTTCTGGCGAACTTCTGCAAGAACCTCGAGGCCTTTCTGCAAACCAGGACCGCGGAAGCTGTGCAAGCTGGAGCGATTGGCCTTATCGAAACTTGCCTTGAAAATAATTCCAATATTTGTCTTCTGACCAATTCCGACAAGTCTATTAGCAATGTCCAGACAGGATTCTTTACTTTCTATAACACAAGGCCCTGCCATAACGAATAATGGTGCATCCAAACCAATTTCAACACTGCCAATTTTGAATTTTTTCTTCTTCATATGCTCGAACTCATCCTATTGCTCTAATAATTCTTGTTCTTATGCCTGCCGGTTTGGCACCTTCCGGCACTATGCAATTGACAGCTTGTGGTATCACCTTGATTTGCACAGGCAAACCCGGCCCGGGGTCACCATCAATTTCAGTCTTAATATCAGCAGTCGCAGAACTAACCGTGATGTCTTTGCACTGGCGATAAATAACATCGCTATTATCAGCATGCTGTTTAAAAATCGTCATAAACGAATGCTTCAGAAGGTGCAGGTGAGATGCACATTTGTAGATACACACATCCAGCAATCCGTCGCTGAAATCAGCATAGTGCAATATCTGTAAACCTACGGCATACCTTGAGATATTTCCGACAAAAACCAAGCCGGGGCCGTCGAATATTTCTTCGCCGTCCACCTGTACCTTCACAGCATCGAATTTGTAACTCCAGAAAGTTCGCCATATTGGCCAAATGTAATCAAAGTAATCTATATGTCCGGCTCGCTGTTTGCTGACACGCTCGACCACCTGGCCGTCAAATCCAAAACCTGCTATGGATGTGAAACATTTGCCGTTTGCACTTCCCAGGTCCAACGGCCGAATATACTGTGCCTCGAATGTCTTTATTATTGTTTTTAGTTTTTCATCAAAACCTAATTCATTTGCCAGTAAATTTTCCGTGCCACAAGGTACTATCAGCAATGGTTTATCGCTGCCTTCCAGGCCATGAGCAACCTCTCTAACTGTACCGTCACCACCAACGGCGACAACCATAGCACAGTTATAATCAACAGCTACATCGGTAGCCAGCTCGCAGGCATTGTCCAGCGACGTAGTAAGGCTAACCCTAACCTCGTATCCTTGTTTAACAAGGTATTGCTCAAACTGCCGCCCGATTAGCTTACTGCTGCTGGCGCCTGACTTGGGGTTTACGATATAGGCAATATAACCATCATCTGGTTTCATAGCTATGGGTTTAAGTTTGTAAAAAGACTTCCCTTTGTTCTTTTCCAAGCTCACGTAGCCGGGCTGTTATCAAACCGGCATAACTTTTTTTTATGTGCGGCAGGTCGGACAGTCCTAAACTTCTTTGCACATCAGCAATAATCTGCTCATCAGGCCCTTCTATTTCCACAAACTTGCCTATCAAAGGCAGCTCATCAAGTGCAATTTCACAATCGTTCATGCGCCAGGTAAAACGCCTTTTCTCAATAACCAGCACCTTTTGATAACCAAGAGCTGAAAATAATTTCTGGACTGAATCGCTGTCTGAGATTTCTATTTCTATCTCCTGCCTTTTTTTGAATGAGCTTTTTTCTTTAGCCCCCTTATAGGTCAAATAAAATCTCTCGTTTTTATCCACCAGCTGCCGGCGTAATCGAAGACATCTGTCGGTTTTTTGCAAGGTCATATTTGCATCATCGAAGTGGTAATCTGTCTGCAATTGCTCTTGTAAAAACTCAGCACCAAGCTCGGTCAGCCTGTGCTTTACTTCTTCCAAGGATTCGACCTTTAACTTTGCTTCAATTTCAGTATACATTGGTTGATTATAACTATGTGATTATACTGACTATTCTTGGCTTGGCGACGATGACTTTCTTAGCCGGCTTACCTGCCATAGCAGCTTTTACCTTGTCTCTGGCAAGTGCTTCAGCTTCTACCTGCTTGTCATCAGCACCAGCAGCAACGACTATTCTGTCCTTTATCTTGCCATTGACTTGTACAGCAAGTTCAATTTCTTTTTCCTTGATAAGCTCCTTATCATATTCCGGCCAAGGCCCATAAGCCAGACTGTCGGCATGGCCTAATTTCTGCCAGAGCTCCTCAGCAATATGAGGGGCGAACGAAGCAAGGATTAAAACGAATTTTTCGATAACTGATTTTGGTTTGATTTCATATTTGCCGAGGTGATTTACAAAAATCATCATCTGGCTGATTGCGGTATTAAAGCCGAAGGTTTCAATGTCATCGCCGACCTTTTTAATGGTCTGATGCAACAACCGAAGTGTAGCTTCATCCGCCTGCGTTTCTTTTACCGCCTCAGCAAGCCCGTCTGTATCCTCGTCTATAATCATTCGCCATGCCTTATGTAAGAATCGATATACACCTTCGACACCCCGCATGTTCCATGGCTTCATTGCCTCTAAAGGCCCCATAAACATTTCGTAAAGCCGCATCGAATCAGCACCGTAGTCTGCAACTACCTTGTCGGGATTAATTACATTGCCGCGGGACTTGCTCATCTTCTGGCCGTCTTCGCCTAAAATCATTCCCTGATTAACAAGCTTTTTGAACGGCTCTTTCGTACTGACATAGCCAAGGTCGTAAAGTAACTTGTGCCAAAATCGCGAATATAGAAGATGCAGCACCGCATGTTCTGCACCGCCTATGTATAAATCAACTGGCATCCAGTATTTTTCTTTTTCCGGGTCCCAGCCCTGTTGGCTATTGTTCGGGTCAAGGTATCTCAGATAATACCAGCAGCTACCAGCCCATTGTGGCATCGTGTTTGTTTCACGTTTTGCTTTTGAGCCGTCGGGCAAGGTAACATTGACCCAATCATTAATATTGGCTAATGGCGGTTCCCCCGTTCCGGAGGGTTTATAGTTTTTGACTTCAGGCAACGTTAAAGGCAGTTCATCTTCTGAAAGCCCAGTAATCCGGCCATCTTCAGTATGCAAAATCGGGAACGGCTCACCCCAGTAGCGCTGCCTGCTGAAAAGCCAGTCTCTGAGTTTATAATTAATAGCTTTGTTTCCTAACCTTCTCTCTGCCAGCCAAGTCGTGATCTTTTCCTTAAATTCGGAAGTGCTAAGTCCATCAAACTCACCGCTGTTTATCGCCTTACCATCCCCCACGAAGCACAGCTTGCCCTGCCTGACAAGCTCGGCTTGTTCAGTATCCGATGGTTCTACAACAGGTATAATCAGTATTGAGAATTTGGTTGCAAACTCGAAGTCACGCTCGTCGTGTGCGGGGACTGCCATAATGGCGCCAGTGCCGTAACTAATCAAGACGTAATCGCTAATCCAGATAGGTATCTTTTCGTTATTTACGGGATTTATCGCATGAGCACCGATAAAGACACCGGTTTTTTCTTTAGCCAAATCAGTCCTGTCCAAATCGCTTTTGCGAGCGGCTTCTTCACGGTATTTTTGAACGGCATCTTTCTTGTCATCGATTGTAATTTTATCCACAAGCGGGTGCTCCGGGGCCATCACCATATAGGTTGCCCCGAACAATGTATCCGGCCGGGTAGTAAAAACTCGAATGGTCTCATCAAAACCATCAACCTTAAAATCGACATCAGCTCCGATACTTTTGCCAATCCAGTCTGTTTGTAATTTCTTTATCGATTCCGGCCAATCCACTTCATCCAAATCTTTTAGCAGCCGCTCAGCATATTGTGTTATTCGCAGCATCCACTGGCGCATCGGCCGTCTTATTACTGGGTGCCCTCCCCGCTCACTTACCCCCCCTATTACTTCTTCATTCGCCAGAACCGTTCCAAACGCCGGACACCAGTTGACAGGTACCTCTGCTTCATACGCCAAGCGATGGTCATCTATGAATTTTTGTTTTTCCTGCCCGCTCAATCCTTCCGGAATGCGCAGCTCTTCGATTGGTTTGGCCTTTTGCTCGGCCTCGTCAAAGTAGCTATTAAAAAATTTCAGGAATATCCATTGCGTCCACCTGTAGTAATTCGGGTCTGTAGTGTTGACTTCGCGGTTCCAGTCGTAGCTAAAACCCAGTGACTGGATTTGTTGGCGCATCCTATTGACATTTCTCTTTGTGGTTTTGGCGGGATGTGTTCCGGTCTCAACAGCATATTGTTCAGCCGGCAGGCCGAAGGCATCCCAGCCCATCGGGTGTAGGACATTAAAACCTTTCATCCGTTTATATCGAGCGACTATATCGCTCGCGGTGTAACCTTCGGGATGGCCAACATGCAGGCCTTCACCGCTTGGATAAGGAAACATATCCAAAACGTAATATTTGGGCTTGGATGCATCGCAGTCCTTTGCTTTGAATGTCTTTTGTTCTTCCCAGAACTGCTGCCATTTCTTTTCTATTTCGTTAAAATTATAAATGCCCTTTTTCTCACTCATCTACTATAGTTCCTTCTTGCCAATGCGTAAGTTACATAAATCCCTTAATTTAGGATGTTACTATAGAGTAAAAACCAGAGAAAATCCACCAAAATCTGTCGCTCCGGACAGGACCTTACGGCGGCTGAAAATTCTTGCAGGGTTGACAATAAACAGCTATTATTGGGAAAATTTGCCAGACATTGGGTGTTTTTGATGTAAAGAACCTGAATTAATCGAGTCCGCAAGTGAAAGTGTTTCGTTCGCCTTATAATCCTATAATTAAGCCAAAGGACGTTAAGCCCTCCAGAGATGACTTGGAAATTATCGGCGTCTTTAATGCCGGTGTAGCTCGTTTCTCTTCTTCGCCCTGCGTAGCGGGCTTCGCAGAGCAGGGTAAGGGCGAGATTATCCTGCTTCTTCGGGTTGCGGAAAGGCCGATTAGTAAAAATCCAGATGTCATAACAACCGCTGTTTATGATGTTGATGGTGCTAAGCTAATCACAAAGCAATTTTCAAAGGATGACCCGAAAAACGATTTATCAGACCCCAGATTAATAATAACGCCGGAGCAGACATATTTGACTTCGATATCACATTTACGGCTTGCACGAAGCTCTGATGGCATCAACTTTAAGATTGAAGATACTCCTGCCATTGCCCCGGTCAATGGTTATGAAACCTTTGGCATCGAAGACCCCAGGATTACCCTGATTGATGACATATATTATATTACCTATGTTGCGGTTTGTCCTTTCGGGGTAACGACCTGCCTGGCATCCACAAAGGATTTTAGTTCTTTTAAGCGTCACGGTGTTATTTTCTCTCCTGAGAACAAGGATATTGTGATTTTTCCAGAAAAGATTGGCGGCAAGCACTATGCCTTGCACAGGCCGGATTCGCCTTTATTTAAAAAACACGATATGTGGATTGCAGAATCGCCAGACCTGCACTGCTGGGGAAACCATCGTTATCTAATGGGGCCTCGCACCGACAAATGGGACGAGAAAAAAATCGGCGCAAGTGCTGTGCCTTTCAGGATAAACCAAGGCTGGCTCGAAATTTACCACGGTGTCGATAGAAACAATCGCTACTGTCTTGGAGCAGTTTTACTGGATAAGGAGCAGCCGTGGAAAGTTATCGCAAGGTCAGAAAAGCCAATCCTCGAGCCGCAGGCCGATTATGAGGTCGAGGGATTCTTTTCAAATGTGGTCTTTAGCTGCGGGCTGCTCTATGAGAAGGATAAGCTGAAGATTTATTATGGTGTTGCTGATACCGCGGTATGCTATGCAGAGATTGCTTTGAGAGATGTACTCAAAGGTTTTAAAATGTAAAGCCGGGAGCACACAAATATGGTTTGCAGAATAATCACAAGGATTTCAAGGGTAATTACGAATACTATATCATCAATGTTTGTGTTGGCTGTGGTAACTGTTTTTCTATCCTTCCAGGCCGTTCCAGCACTTGCTCAAAGCGAAAACGAATTTGTTACCTTGGCGGGTCAGTGGCGTTTTCTCATGAGTAACGCAGGAGCCGATGCTAATCAGCAAACGCTGCCGGAGTTGAAATTTACCGACACAATTTTGCTGCCCGGAACCACTGACGAAAACCGCAAGGGAACACGCAATGAAGCGCGTGAAAAAGACCGGCTGACCAGACTCTACCCGTATAATGGAGCGGCCTGGTATCAGAGGGACATCAATGTACCGCCTGCGTGGGCGGGCAAACATATAGTTTTGTTCCTGGAGCGGACTAAAAACAGCTGGCTGTGGGTGGACAGCAATGACCTCGGCCGCCAAAATTCGCTTGTCGCCCCGCACAGCTATAGTATAGGCCCTCTATCACCCGGCCGACATCAATTAACTTTGCGAATCGACAATTCAAAATACCCCCCCATTGCAGATTCCCACCAAATTAGCGACCAGACGCAGACCAACTGGAACGGTATAATCGGGAAAATCGGACTACTTATAACCGACCCTGTCTATATTGAAGACGTTCAGGTCTACCCCGACCTCACCGCTAACAAAATCCGCGTCCGCATTGAAATCGGCAACACAAGCAGCAGCTTGGCCAAAGGCACTTTAACCTTAAAAGTCGCCGCAGAAAAGGATGCAAATGCCCAAGGCCAACCGCTTTCAATCCCTTTTGAAACATCAGGACAATCCACTATTGCGGAAGCTGACTATGCTTTGGGTAAAACCGTTCAATATTGGAGTGAGTTCTCTCCTGTCCTTTATAAGCTCTCGGTTTCCCTTCGAGCTTCGCTCGTAGACAGCGAGCTTTGCGACCACCGCGAGATTAGCTTCGGCCTTCGCGATTTCTCCGGCTCGGGGACTCAGTTCAAAATCAATGGAAAGGCTACCTTTCTTCGTGGTAAACATGATGCTTGCGTCTTTCCACTCACTGGTTATCCACCTATGACTGTTGATGGCTGGCTTGATGTCTTTAAAATCGCAAAATCCTACGGTATAAACCACTACCGCTTCCATAGCTGGTGCCCGCCGAAAGCCGCCTTTGAGGCTGCCGACCGGCTGGGTATCTATTTGCAGCCCGAGCTGCCTAACTGGGCTGCCTTTGGCAACCCCGAACATGACGACTTCTGCCGTGCTGAGGGCGAACGAATTCTCCGAGAGTTCGGCAACCACCCTTCTTTCGTGATGCTTGCACTCGGAAACGAATTAGCCGGCAAGCAGGAGTTAATGGCGCCATTCATCAAACAGTTCCGCTCTCTCAACCCACGCCATCTTTACGCTCAGGGCTCGAACAACTGGTTTGGCGACCCCGACCCCGGCGATGATTTCTGGGTATCCTGGCATATCCAATGGCAGAAAAGAATTCGAGGTTCCTATGCTTCCGTCGACACTCCACTCGGACATGTTCAGACAGGCCCTGCCTCAACGCTCAAAGATTACACCCGCGAGATACAAGGTGTTAAGGTTCCATTTATCGCCCACGAAATCGGCGAATATCAGTTTGCCCCTGACTTTCGCGAGATCGCCAAATACACCGGCGTCGTTCGAGCGTGTAACTTAGAGACGTTTCGAGACCGTCTCGAGCGCAAAGGTATGCTCGACCAAGCCCACGATTTCTTCCGTGCCGTTGGCCCGCTGTCAGTACTCTGCTATCGCGAGGACATCGAGGCAGCTCTACGGACGCGCGGATTTGGGGGCTTTCAGCTGCTCGACCTACAGGACTTTCCCGGTCAGGGTACGGCTCTCGTTGGCATACTCAACGCATTTATGCAATCCAAAGGATTCATAAAACCGGCTAAGTGGCGTGAATTCTGCTGTGAGACGGTCCCACTTTTACGTATGAGTAAATATACCTGGACAAACAGCGAAACCTTTACCGCCAAAGCCGAAGTCGCACACTATGGACCATCCGACCTTAAAGACGCTGTCGTAGTTTGGACTTTGTACGATTGTAAAGGGAAAAAACTGACATCGGGCCGCCTGCCTGTAAAAAACATCCCGCAGGGTTCCGTTACTTCCCTCGGTGACATTAACATCCCCCTGAAAGATTACGCCACACCAACCAAATTGACTCTTCAGCTTGCACTCGACGGCACGGCCTTCACGAATTCCTATCATATATGGGTATATCCTGATAAAGCCTATACAGCACCCGGCAGCGTAATTATCAGCCGAGCATTAGACGATGCCACTCGCGAAGTGCTTGCCTCCGGCAAAAATGTCCTGCTGCTGCCCCAGCTGACTGAGCTAAAAAACAGCGTGCAGGGAGCCTTTGCGCCCGACTTCTGGAATTACGGAATGTTCGAAAAACTGGCTGGGGAAAGGAATAAGCTTGTCGCTCCGGGAACATTAGGTATGCTGTGCGATCCAAACCATCCGGCACTTAGAAATTTTCCATCGGAATTCCACAGCAACTGGCAATGGTTCAACCTGCTTCAAAACTCCCGGTCGATAATTCTCGACTCAATGCCCACCGGATACCGACCGCTCATCCAAATCATCGACAACTACGAGCGGGCGCATAAACTGGCAGCAGCCTTCGAAGTGAAGGTTGGACCTGGTAAATTGTTGGTTTGTTCGATAGACCTGCTTGGACAACAAGACAAGCCCGAAGCCCGGCAGTTATTGCACAGCTTGCTAAAGTATATGAACTCTGAGCAGTTTGCTCCGGTTGTGACGATGGACGCTGCAGTTGTTGAGCGCATTGTTTTCAGTAACTCAGTTAAAATGGACATCAAAGGCAAATAAGAATTATCATGTGATTTATTCCTGGAGGTAATCGAAATGTGGAAGATTTTCAAGATGAACAAAACAGTAATCGTGCAGTTAGCGATGATGCTGGTGCTTGTTTCGTCTTGCGAACCGGTGAAAAAGTCCAAGCCGATTTTAGCTGAAGCAACTGCCGGGCGGCAGGTGGTTAACTTCAACCGCGATTGGAAGTTTGCCAAAAGAAACCACCCAAGGGCCGAGGTACCAAAATTTAACGACTCGCAATGGAAGCAAGTGCGTCTGCCGCACGACTGGGCAATCTCGGGGCCATTTAACCCCAGAGAAGATGGCTATGCAGGGAAACTACCCTGGAAAGGCGTGGGTTGGTATCGAAAGACATTCACGCTCAATAAGGCAGATAAAGGTCGGCGGGTTTACTTCGATTTCGATGGTGTGATGGCATTTCCAAAGGTCTATGTTAACGGTAAATTAGCCGGTGAATGGGATTACGGCTATATGTCATTTCGCGTAGATGCCACAAAGTATGTAAAGTTTGGCAGAAAAAATGTAATTGCTGTACAGGTTAACACAACCCGCCACGGTACCCGATGGTATCCCGGCGCGGGTATTTATCGAAAGGTAACAATGACTATCTGCGAGCCGGTGCATGTTGCGCATTGGGGCACGTATATAACCACACCTGAAGTCAGCGATGATTCAGCAACAGTTCGTGTGCAAACAACCATCGAAAACCATCTCAAGAAAAAAACAAACGTTGACGTTGAGGTGGTATTACTTGACCCCGACGGCAAGTCGGTTGCTTCGCTCAAAGTCAACGATATTATACTGGCCAGCGGCTCGAACGAATCGGTCCGGTCATTCAAGATTGCCAATCCACGGCGATGGGACATTAGCAGTCCGAAGCTATACACTGCCAAAACAGTCGTCCGCATGGGCGATAAAGTTGTCGATACAGATATTACCACCTTTGGCATCCGTACGTTCAAATTTACCGCTGATGATGGATTTTATCTCAATGGCCAACGAGTACAGCTACACGGTGTTTGTCTGCACCACGACCAGGGTCCTCTCGGAGCAGCATTTTATACACGGGCAATGAAGCGTCAATTGGAAATCATGCGTGATATGGGCGTCAATGCCATCCGCACCAGCCATAATCCCTCTGCGCCGGAACTGCTTGATTTGTGCGACCGGATGGGATTCGTCGTTTGGGATGAGTGTTTTGACAAATGGGATGCTACGGCAGACCGTATCAGGGGCGGGCCGTCGTTGCAAGAGCACGGTGAAAAACAGCTTCGAAACCTTGTTATGCGAGACCGCAATCACCCTTGTGTCGTTATCTGGTCCATCGGTAATGAAATAGGAAACCAGCCTCGAAGTAGAGAAGGCAAATCACCAGAACGCGTGAAGTTTATGAGTGATTTTGTGCGCAAATACGACCCCACGAGACCGGTAGGGATGGCCTGTAATGTCCCGGAGACCGCTAACCAACCTATCCTTGACGCACTGGACCTAACCGGCTGGAATTACGGGCGACACTATGACAGGTATAGAGAGCGCTACCCCGACAGGCCTATCATTTACAGCGAGTCGGCCTCAGCCCTGAGCACGCGAGGATTCTATGAGCTGCCTCTGTCGACGAAAAAGACACAATACTCAAAACAAACACAGGTTGATTCTTATGACCTTAATACGGCTCAATGGTCGGACATTGCCGACTCAGAGTTTCAGCTTATGGAGAATGACAGCTTTGTGGCCGGTGAGTTCGTGTGGACGGGCTTTGATTATCTTGGTGAGCCGACGCCTTTTTCACACGATGCACGAAGCTCGTACTTCGGCATTGTGGACCTCTGCGGTATTCCCAAAGACCGGTTCTACCTGTACCGCAGCTACTGGCGGCCGGACACGACCACCATTCACATCCTGCCACACTGGAACTGGCCTGACCGAATCGGAAAGAACGTTCCTGTTTTTGTCTATACCAATGGCGATTCCGCTGAACTATTCCTGAATGGAAAATCGCTCGGCCGTCGAACAAAGGGGGAACATCCTGAAAGGCCGGTCAACTTCGCGCAAGGCAAACCTGCAAAGGCCAGTTCCGAAGAATCTAACAGAGGCAATACGATTGCTAATGCAAATGATGGAGATAGCAACACGCGATGGTGCGCTGCAGATACCAGTGCCAAACAATGGTGGCAAGTTGATATGGGTGAAGTTCAACCAATACGCTATCTGGGTATTAATTTTGAAGGGGAAGAAAAAAATTATGGCTATGAAATTAAA
>Ga0307433_1001190_pt1 | contig 15047 bp, 15 predicted proteins | sample SalMarWE160210MG_FD_202166 | JGI IMG/M metagenome (GOLD analysis project Ga0307433, IMG submission 202166) | Salt marsh sediment microbial communities from the Plum Island Ecosystem LTER, Massachusetts, United States - WE1603-210 | ecosystem: Environmental > Aquatic > Marine > Intertidal zone >... | reverse complement strand
TGATGATTTCCCTGGCCGTTTCCACTGCCCTGTCCTCGTGGAATTCAATATGTTCTGCGCCGGCGATTTTGCACTTCGGCGAGGTGGTAATCAACTTGGTATGAAAACAGCCGGACAGCGAACCAAGCGCAGGCATAATACACTGTACATCCACAGCCATCAAGTCCACCACGCCGGTCATCACCGCCAGTTCCTGCTGCAGGAAATTGCCAGCGACCGGTATCCCATGACGCATCAATATCTCAGTAGCAGTACAGCACATACCGGCAAGGTTGATACCTTCGGCGCCTTTGTCCTTAGCCATTTTTACAAGCTCGGGTTCCTGCGATACCGCCACGATTATGTCTGACAAAGTCGGCTCGTGGCCATGCACAATTATGTTGACCTGCTTGGCATCAAGGACACCAAGATTGGCACCAAAGCGAATCGGCTGAGGGCTGCCAAACAAGATATCTGAAAGCTCCGTTGCTACAAGCGAGCCACCCCATCCATCGGACAGACACGCTCGCAGGCCCTGCTTTACAAGATTCTTATAGTCTGAACCCACGCCTATGTGTGTCCTGTGCATAATCTCAACAATTTCCCGGTCAATTGAACGGGGAGTTACGCCGAATTCCCTCCAGACCTTTTGCCTGGCCGGCGGCGCATAAGCCGCGGCACTGACAAGTGTCCCCTCCTGCCTGCCGAAATCGATCATCACTGCCTCAGACAGGTCGCTGGCAATCTCCTTTGTCTGTCTGCCTTTTGTCTCGATGCCGTATCTTGCCGCCACTTCCCGCAATTTCCGCTCATCTTTGATGTTATAATCGCAGCTTTCGTCCTCGACCGCCATCTTGAATGTGTGTGCGATGTCACGACCGTGGTCAGAATGCGCCGCTGCACCTCCGGCAACCATCCGCACCAGGTTTCTCGCTGCAATGGTATCGGCGGTGGCACCGCAGACACCACGTTCGGCGCCTTCACCGAAGGGGTCAATCCGGCATGGTCCCATAGCACAATTTCGGCAGCATATCCCAAGTTTGCCGAATCCACACTGAGGCTCCTGCTGCTCAAGCCTGTCCCAGGCGTTCTCTATGCCCGCTTCAGACATATACTCGATCATTTCCTGTGACGCTTTATCACTGCTTCGTTTTTTCGAATCCATAAACAATTCCTCACTTTACTAAATTGATGTTCTTGTGGCTGGCTGCGTCAGCCAATGTTAGCGCCTTACCTTCACCTATGCTTTCAACCAAAACGGTCGATTTTACGATATTTGCTAATGCTTCAGCCATCTTCATCCGGGGCGAGTTAAAACGCTTCAAAAATTCTTCTCTATTCTCCCCTACCAGAACAGCTTGATACAGCTGCCATGCAAATTGCGAACCATGCTTTTTAGCTACAATTTGTGCCCCGACAATTCTATCGTTCTCATCGGTAAGAAGTTTAGCTATCTCAAAGGGCTTTGTCATCTGGCTTTTTACGGGAACTGTTAAATTATGTACCTTAACCTCAAGGCCAACTTCCTTTGCGCTTGTAGTGCTATGACCTATACTAAATATCTGCATACCCAGAATCTGGTCAGCCTGAGCCCGTAAAAACCCATTCGTTTGCTGATTTGCCCCTGCTGCGTTTCTACCTGCTATCTTCCCAGCCGAAGCTCCGATACTTCCTACCGGCGAATACACAAATCTACCAGTGCCCAGCTCCGGACTCTCGGCACAATCTCCAGCCGCGTAAATATCTGCGACTGAAGTTTGCATTCGATTATCGACCTTAATAGCACCACTCGGGCCTAACTTAATACCGCACTTTTCCGCAAGAGCTACGTTTGGTTTTACTCCCGTGCCCATCACTACGAGATTAGTCGCTATTTTTTTCCTTTTGTGGATTACATATTCAACGTGGGTCTCTGCCCCAATTCCCGAAATTGCTTCCCCGGCCAGCATCCGCAGACCCCGCCTTTCGAACCTTTGCATAAGAAGCTCCGAGACATCCGGCTCAACAAGTTTTCTTAGTATCCTCGAACGCACGTTGAAATAGACATCCAGGCCCCTATGCATCAGCGCCTCGGCAATCTCCAGAGCGATAAAACTTGCTCCTATCACCACTGCGCAATTTGCGCTCTTGGCAGCATCCACGATTCCAGCCGCCGCCTCGTATGTAGTAAAAGTGAAAACGCCTTTTTTATCTGAGCCGGCAATTCTGGGTATTAGTGGATATCCTCCGGTTGCAATCACCACCGCGTCGTAGCTCAGTTTCTCTTTTTTACCATTCGATGAGACGGAAATAACTCTGTTGTTAGGGTCAAGGTTTGTAGCTTCAGCCGGCAAAATTAGTTTTATACCGTACTTAGCTAATGCTTCAGGTGGGAAAACTCTTGCCCCCTCCGGCCCTGTTATATAATCAGCAATCAATGCAGGTATTGCAGGCCTACGATATGGTAACTGGTCTTGAGTTAGTACCGTTATATCAGCATCAGGATTTTCCTTGGCAGCAGCTATAGCAGCCATCATACCCGCTGCACTACCACCAATAATAACTATCTTTCTCACCTGCTGTTTCTCCTTGCTTCAACCTTTTGCCTGACCTGATTCTTTAACTAGTTTTTTAGATGCTTCCTTACGTTTCGATTTTATTATCTCCTCAAGCGAGACTAACCTCAGAGCTTTGGTCGGACAGGCCTCGACACAAGCCGGTTCCTGCCCCTGTTCCATCCGCTCTAAACACATATCACATTTAATAATGGCTCGTCCTTCCAGACCAATCTGCAGCACCCCGAATGGGCAGATAAGCATGCACAACTTGCACCCAATACATAAATCCGCATCCACCACAACGGGTGCCTGTTCATCGAAGCGCTGAATCGCACCCGTGGGGCAAATCTCAATGCAGGGTGCCGCCTCACAGTGTCTGCACTGAATGGGTACTCCGGATTCGCCCACTGGCTCGACCGTTACCATCCGCTGAGGCCTCGGCGACTCTGTCACCGCCTCTTCAAGCACCTTAGACTTGGAATGTGCTATGGCACAAGCAATCTCACAACTTTTGCACGCTAAACATCTCTCGATATCTATTATTATGACTTTATCCATCTTCATCTCCAGAACAATCAGCCAAACCGTTTATCACCAACCACAGAATCAATATGTGGAACTATTAAATCCATCAACGCATCCTTTGCCTCTCGTAATTGATTTACAAATTCCGCATCAGCTCCAATTACCGCTTTACGTTCCAGGTCCGCTTCCTGAACAGACCGGTTGTATGGTACACTTCCCAGCATAACTATATCTTTCAATTGAGACTTTATTAAATTCGTCTCGTCGGCCTTATTAATTTTATTGGCAATTGCTGCTACATTTCTTATTCCCAACTCTCTGGCCATTCTTGCCATATTATTAGTCGTTTCAATACTTCTGCCCCCCGGTTCAACAACTACAACAAGCGCATCAATCCCCTGAACGCTCGCTCTGCCCATAAACTCAACACCAGCCGCCAAATCTACCAGGACCATCTCCTGTCTTTGCAGTATCGTATGTGTAAGAAGCGCCTTTAAAAATGCACCTTCCGGGCACGCACAACCGGCTCCTCCCTGAGTAATACCACCCAAAACCAGCAATTTCACTTTCCCTGCCTCAAGCCAGTACCTCTGCGGCAAATCACTGACCTTGGGATTCAGCTTAAAATACGACCCCACCGCATCTTTTCCGCTGCCGGTACGCTCAGCAATTAACTCCTTCATCTTGATAAGCGGCTCCGGACTTTGCTCGCCGGGTATTCCAAAAGCCAAAGAAAGGTTCGTATTTGGGTCGGCGTCGATAGCCAGAACGTCAAATCCATCCTCGGCAAATAGCTGCGCCCAGACAGCACAAACTGCGGTCTTACCTACGCCCCCTTTACCACCAATTGCTATTTTCACGCCCAACATCAAATATAGAAACGGTCCTTTATCATGACCGTGCAAACTCCATCTGTTAACAATGCTGGTTCCGGTCAAACCGTAAACCATACTTTTTAATACTTATTTATAGATTTGTCAAGAAGAGTCCTAAATATGCATCATTTTTTTTGAATCGGCACAAGACCTTCAAAATCGCTTATTTATACGCCATTCGTTAAGAAGTGTTCACTGGCACAATAGGGTCGAAACCACCCGCCTTGACGGTTCAATTACCCCCTGTAACGGCCTTTACTAACGCCTCAACGGCTAAATTCACAGCCGTTCCCAAGGCATCCAATGGCAATTGCGTTGCCGCGGTCTGGTCGAATAGTATCGATGCCCTGGCATCAAATTCTTCATCTTTACCCCAAATCACTATTGTCAACGGCACACGAGGCAACACATATAACCGGATTGAAGCTTCACCAAACTCACAACGTTCAGCATCAAACTGCTCGATAATTTCATATAAAACCTCCGGACAATCTCCAAATGCCTTCTCTAATTTTCCGGTAGGCAAACTATGCAGTCCCCTGAGCAGTCCCCTGAAGAAAAACTGACCGCCCGGCAGGGCCTCTGCTTTGACAAGTTTATCTGCCAGCGGCAAATCCTGAGCATTTATCAGGTATGCAAGAACGCAAAGCTGTTCCAGAAAATCTGCATTTTCTCGTGATGACCCCCGCTGAGAATAAATCTGCCGGTCTAAAAGGCTGACAATATACTCAGTATTAAGCATCTTTATTATATAACGTTCAGGATTAGTTAGATATTGGCACATTGCTCTTTCCGCAGTTTTATGCCGGTCGAGTCCTAAAAGCTGCTCCCACAATCCATCATGAGCCATTATGCGCTGCTCCTGACCTGAAATTCTTCATATTCAGCCCTTGTATTAAGATTCACCAACCGCTCTGCTTGCAGCTCAGTATATTTGACCCTGCACCGACCAAATACATCGCTTATTTTACGTCCTCCCAATGAGAGCACCTCGTTTATAGCAACAAGAGCGCTCTTATTGTACACCGCAAACAGTGGTTCGTATTTTCCATCTCTGGTCTCTGGAACAACTATGTCATTCTCTTCAGCTTCCGCAAGCATTCTTCTGACAAATCTGATGTCTATATTCGGAATGTCACAGGCTACCACAAAATTAAGCTCATTAGAAGAAGCTTCCATAGCCGAGGCTATTCCCATCAAAGGCCCCTGACCCGGCACCTTGTCAGGGACAACCTCGAAACCAAGATGGATATATTTATCCGCTTCATTTGCGCTTATAAGTATCTGGTCGAATGTTCCGCGAAGCTGCTCAGATATTCTCTCTATCATAGGCCGGCCATCAATCGCCAGCATACTCTTATCAACGCCCATCCTGCTGCTGGCCCCACCTGCCATAATTACCGCCGTTGCTTTCTCCTGCATCTTCCATTTGCCATTTATCAGTTTGATTCGGTTAAGGTCAAAATCAACCCCGTTATAGAGTTTTTTGTTTTTTGTTTTCTCTCTGTCTTTGGATTCTCTAACGGGGTCAAATCCATCGTCATCTGAAACAACAATTTTATCTGCATATTTTTTAACCTCGTCAGCCGAACTTTTCCAGCTCTTGTCATTATTACCCTTGACCATAAGAAAAAGTCCCGGCTCAACCACTTCCCGCAACGAATTTGATTCACAAATCGAAACCGCATCGGGCCCGATTATATTCTGCAAGGCCTTTATGCCTTCATCCAGATGTGCCTTTAAAACACGCAGCCAAAGAACTTTGCTTGCACCTGCAGCCAATAATCTGCCCGTATCTTTACCCGAAGCCTTATTGGTCCCCTCTGTAATGCAAAAATCCCCCTCTAAAGATGAGCAAACTCCGCAACCTCGACCTCCGCGAGGACACTGGCCGTCCTTGGCCTTTATCGTAGTAACTTTTATTCCAACGATATCCCTACTTTCCCGACAGGGATGGCCAAGTCCATTGCTGAATTTCTTTATTAGTGCGCAGGCCAATTCCGTCTTGCCGACATTTGCTCCGGCTGAACCAATCATCAGCATCCCATCAAGCCTGAACATTTTGTCCCTCAACATGGCAACGACGATTTATGAGCATAGTGATAACTTCGTCGATAGAATCTACATCAGTCGCGGCAAGCTCTCGACAACCGAATTTCGCATACAACTGCCGAACTGCATCAGCCAATTCTCTGCGAACGACAAGTAATATTATGGCATCACATAAAATCAACAATGAATCTACATTCTTGCGCCAGCCCTGCCCTTTTAATTCCAACTTTCCGAACTCATCGACAATCACAAGGTCAGCCGGTTCGACAACCTCTTTGCTTAGCGCAGAATTGCCGAGTTTGAGCCCTTCGGTGATGAAATTAAACGGCCCTGCATAACTATTGCTCGTTTTGCACCTTGCCAATGGAGCCCGATGATTAGTTCGCAAGTCGAGCACATCATACCCGACCAATTCTCCTTCAAAATGCACACAAGGCGACAGCAGCCCACAAACTTCGAATCCCTCGTTACGTACCTTCTCTACAAGTTCGACAGCGCTCGTAGTCTTGCCGCTGTGCCTTGCCCCCGTCCACAAAATCAGCTTGTTCCGTATCGATTCCATCAGCAGCAATCTATGATAAGAAATACATAGTTATACCGAACACCCACAATACCGTCGTTACCAGAGATATACTTCCGGCAGCTATCTGAAATTCCAACCTAAACGGCATAGCGAATTTTGCCTTTAATTTCTGAGCAATACGAAAGCTCAAGGGAACAAATAATGCGCCGCCGACGGCAGCCATTGCCCCTGTGATTACAATGTGCTCGATGACCTTGCCAAAACCTCCCTGAACCCAGTGTTCGTATCTAAACACATACGTAATCATCAAAGCAAACAAAGCATAATTGAGATAAGCCGCTACCGCTGCAGAAAGTGACCGGTTTTTCATCTTGAATACATCGAAGACCACATCGTAGCAGACACCCATTATAAGAATCCCAAGAAGGTGACAGGCAAAGAATGGGGAGTTTAGAAACTTATACAGCATCGCCAATGCAGCTATGAGTGTTGCCGTACCTTTTTGAGGAAAATAGACCCTCGCAAAAGTCAGGATAACAAAGCCGATAACCGTCAAAGCAACAGATGCATAAGGTATATTAGCTCGATAAAGTGCGCCACCAAGACCCGCTTCCGAAATCCCCCACAGCCCGCTGAAAAACAGCAATCCGAAAATATATTCTTTTTTCATTTGTTTCTTTCCTTAAACCAAACCGCAATTATTTCCTTAAATTCATATATTATCTTCTATTTGCCTTCAAGCCAATTCTGGACAAAAATTAATAAATCGGAGAGGTCAACAACTCCACTGGGCTGCTCTCTCGTGAGGTCCGCACCGCCGCACCAATCCGGTTCAGCGCACCCGCTCTGCAGCCAATGTCCGGCGAAAAGAGTAAAATCTACAAAGTCAACATCACAATCATCATCAAAATCCGCGGTCTGCTCAACAATAAAAGACTCAGTGCTGGTTGTGAGCAATTGATAATAATCATAATAAATACCCTCCTTCTCACTCGTGTATTGTTCAAGCACGCCACTTACACCACAGAAACGTTGACCATTTATTACATAAGGATGATAAATTGGACCTACCCCTTTGTCGATATTCAGATAATCTGAAGCCCAACAGGTAAGGTTAGGATCAATATTGCTCTCAAGTATGTAATTGTCAAACCCCTTTCCGTAACCAATATCTTGAACGTTAACATCTATAACTTTAATCAGCATACCCTCGTATTTTTCAGAGTTATGGTCGGCGACAAGCCATTCAGTAAACTCAAAGCCATTCCATCCGCCCGGCACAGGCGCGGTAATCTCGTTGACCGATACCGCCAGCGGTTTCGGTAAAGGATTATTCCTGCTGAGTGGAACAAGGTTAGAATCAATTTCTTCTTTATACTGCAGAAAGGTAGTACCTTTAAACTCTTCGACCAACACATTGGTAAAAGAGACCCAATCTCCAACATTTACATCATCAAAAGCTCCTACCGAATTAATATCCTTTACCGCAATACCACCCCATCCATAAGGATAATTTGGGTCATACAACGCAAGTTTCGGTTTTTTCCAGGATGGCCCTTTGAAAACTACTATCCCACAACAATTAACCATATTGCCATCTTGTGGACTGGCACCGTTGACATCAGTGGTGTACTGAATTTCATAAATAGATAGATTCGGATCTTGTGCAAAGATCTGCTTTGTCATCGTAAGAAATAAAGAAACTACCACCACTCCTGTAATCATCGTTATTTTCATTTACTTCTCCTTTTTTCTTAATCAAACAATAAATTTATCACCTTTTTATGGATAGGGATACCAGTCCAAATCATCACGAGGCGGAACTTCCAGACCATCCGGCCAATCTTCCTTCCAGACTGACTCTTTCCATTCTACGTGGTAGTCGCAGTAGAGAATAGAACCACCTAACAATCCGCCCGGTCTGGCGTGTCGCGCGCTGAAGGCCTTGGGATAGCTGCCGCAATGCTCTCCTGCAGTCGGATTTTCCATTTTGCCACCGTAACCCTTCTCAGGATCAAGCAATTGGTCGAACAGAAGAATTATCCGATATGGATTCCTTATCGATGTTGTTTTCAAAAAGCTGGGCATATGCCAGTCTGTACCACTGCATCCGTAGGGTGGCCAGCAGTTTTCGTCAAGTTCGAGGCAAGAGTTCATTGTATAGGAAAAATAACCGCTTCTCCGCGGTCTATATTTGTAGCTATTATCCGGCGCGAGTTTGGCGGATGGACATTGAAATATCGTGTCTCTGCCCGGCTTATGCCAATAACCATGGTCACGCCAGGATTTCTCCCCAATCAAGGGCGGCAGCATATCAACCCAGCCGAATTGGTCCGCTATATCTTTGTCACGGTCAAGTCCGTCAATATGCGGATAAAAACCATTATTCCCTGATGAATAAGCTTCAAACGCCAGGCCCCATTGCCGAAGCCGGCTCTGACAGACCGCCTGTTTGGCTATGGCTCTCGACCGGCTTAATGCCGGCACCAAAATACCAAGCAGTAAGGAGATAATAGAAATAACGACCAGAAGTTCTATAAGACTGAACCCGCAAGGCAGAAACGTAATCTTTATCTTCACAGTTTTCTTCATTTTACAAGCCTGGCAATATGTCTTTTGTATGCCTTCGCTACTTCCTTTTCGATATCACTGCGAAATTTCGTATAAGCTTTGACCCATTTTTCACCCTGGCCGGTTAATGTAGTTTTCCCGCCCAGCACACCGCCTCGTTGTTTCTCCACTAAATTGACCCCCAGGGCCTCCTGGGCCTTCTTCAAGTCGCCCCACGCCTTTCGATAGCTTATCCGCAAACTTTTGCTGGCAGCATTTAGCGACCCTTTATTATCAATCGCTTTAAGCAGCCGCCACTTGCCGTCACCGAATGCACCTTCAGCATCTTCACTGCTCAGCCAAAGCTTAAACCTTGCCCTTAACTTTTTCACATTTCTATCCTTATTTCTTTTATGCAAAACACCCAAGCTGGCATTTGCAGATTCTTATATTGTTCTGGTTGCAAATACGACCAATCTCGATAACCTCCGCATCGAATTCTTTTGCTATCTCAAATGCCTCAATGCACTTGAGCTTCTTTCTGCCATCGGCCTTCAGTGATTGTTTCAAAACAGCACTAATCAATTCCTCTTTTTTATCCATCTATGTATTCCCCATAAAACCCTGTTCGGTTATGCACAACTCGACATATCGGTTTTCAAAAAAAACGCCCAAATCTGCCAATCAAGTCGCCGAACAACATATAACGAGCTAAAAGTTGAACACATTAGAAGTAATCTTTCCAATGGAATTTATCGCCTTTTATATTTGCCGATTAGCTGTCCCTGCCCGAGAATGTGTCCTTCCATAGCATTGAGCAAATCACTTTTTGTGGCACCGGCGGCCAGGTTAAGCTCCGTCTTGAGTGCGTAAATCTTAAAGAAGTACCTGTGTGTACCGCTCGGCGGGCATGGGCCACCATAGCCAATCCTGCCAAAGCCGTTAGTTCCCTGCTTGGCTCCATTAGGCAAAGTCTTATCCGGTGGAATATTTTCCTCAAGCTCTCCGGCCTCAGCCGGCAGGCCGAATAATACCCAATGTACAAAAGTGCCAATCGGAGCATCAGGGTCGTCACATATAAGAGCGACACTCTTAGTACCTTCAGGAACCATGTCCCACTGCAACGGCGGGGAAATATTCGAACCATCGCAGGTGTACTTTGATGGAATCAGACCACCTTCGGCAAATGCAGAACTCGTAATTTTAATTTCCATTTTTTTACCTCCTGCCGCCTCAGAATCGGTTTGCTCTCTGCCTTTACATGAGTAAAACAGTAATATCGGCATTATTACTAAAACAACAATGTTCCTTAGCATGGCACTTTCTCCATTACCCTCTAACCTACAAAGGTCCTCAAATACTCAATTATACCGCCCAGCCGTTCGTGCATCAAAAATAATACGGACAGAATCGCAATACCCCACATTACCGGCTTTATATCTCCCGCTTCACGCGATAATACTTTGATAAGAACAAATGAAATAAAACCAAACGCCAATCCCGTACTTATACTGTAACTCAAAGCAATCATCACCATTATGATAAAAGCAGGAAATGCTTCGCCTATATTCGAAAAATCTATCCTCTTAACCTCTTTCATCATAAACAGCCCAACCATAATAAGCGCCGGCGCCGCCGCGTATTCCGGCACTATTTTCACAATCGGCACAAACAATAATGCCAGCAGGAACAGTACGCCCGTAACTATCGAAGTCAATCCCGTCCTCCCGCCCTGCTCGATACCCGATGCCGATTCGATATACGAGGTAGTGGTCGACGTACCTAACACAGCACCTATCATAGTTGCAACAGCATCAATCCCCAGCAATCTGTCCAGTCCTTTGATTTTTCCATTTTCATCAACCATATTCGCCTGGTGACAGCACGCTACCAGCGTCCCGACACTGTCAAACATATCCATAAACATCAAAGTAAAGATGCTTCCAAAAAAGCTCCATTTCAAAGCGCCAAATATATCCAATTGCAGCGCAATCGCTTTTATATTCAAATGTAATGAGATAAGCTTGTCAGGCATTACGGTTTTCTCGTCAAACATAAGGGCCAACGCGGTCGACACCAGAATCCCAATAACAAGGCCGCCGCTTATCTTTTCCATCTCAAAGAAAATCATTACCAACAGACCCACTAGACCAATAAGGACCGTCTTCGTCAAAGGCCCGGCTGATACAAGCGTGTGCGCATCTGCCACTACCACCCCTAATTTGACCAGCCCTATGAAAGTAATAAATAGGCCGATACCGACCGCAATAGCCGATATAAGAGAAGCAGGTATTGCCTCCACAATCTTTTTTCTCAGGCCCACAAGCGTCAACAGCAGAAAGAGAAGCCCTGAAAGAAATACAACACCCAGCGCGGTCTGCCAGTCCATTTTTCCCGATATAACCAGGTATGCAAAGAAAGCATTGAGCCCCATCCCCGGCGCCATAGCTATCGGTGCTTTAGCAAATACCCCCACGATAAGCGTGCCAATTGCACTGACTATACACGTAACAGCTATCAGTGCCTCTTTATCCATACCCGTTGAGCTTAGAATCATCGGGTTGGCGAATATGATATACGCCATCGTAAGAAATGTTGTCAGCCCTGCTACAATCTCAATCCTGACACTGACCTTTTTTTCTTTTAGTTGAAAATTATTGCCGACCATTTTTTGCCTCCCTGCAAATTTTCAGCTATCTTTTTTAACTGCAAGCCAAAAGCGTCAAATCATCATTTATCTTTAATAATCTATTTATTTTACGTTGACATTCACAAAAAACAATGTAAAATAATCTCTTTTCATAACCGGGATTAATCCGCCGTACGTCTGGCGGATTAAAACAAATCCTGATTATTCACTATCAAAATACTTTTTGAGATTTTTTTATGTATTCAGATTATATTCGTAATGTGGCGATAATCGCCCACGTTGACCACGGCAAGACAACGCTGGTGAATCAGCTTTTGTACCAGTCCGGAATGTTTCGGACCGAGGAGCTTGACAAGCTGGGCGGCAGCGAGCACGACTTGATTATGGACTCGAATCCTATAGAGCGGGAGCGGGGCATAACAATTTTCAGTAAAAACTGTGCGATTAACTATACCGATTCTCTGGGCGATGAATATAAAATCAATATAATCGACACGCCGGGCCACGCTGATTTTGGCGGCGAGGTTGAACGTGTCTTAAAAATGGCCGACGGCGTTCTGCTTTTGGTCGATGCCTTTGAAGGACCTATGCCGCAGACAAGATTTGTATTGACCAAGGCCCTTGAGAATAATCTCAAACCAATAGTCATAATCAACAAGGTGGACCGTGAAAACAGCAGGCCGCAGGATGTTGTAAACGAAGTATTCGATTTGCTTGTACAGCTTGGCGCAGAAGATGAGGCCCTCGATTTTCCCTGTGTTTACGCATCGGCAAAAGAAGGCTGGGCAACAACGGACCTTTCCAAAAAAACCAGCGATATGCAGCTTGTATTCGAGACCATTATAAACAAGGTTCCTGCACCGCAGGTCATTCCCGACGCTCCGCTGCAAATGCTGGTTACAAGTCTGGAATATTCGGATTATGTCGGGCGAATAGCAATAGGCAGGATTTTTGCAGGCCGGATAACCGAAGCTCAGCCGGTTACCGTGATTGACAGAGAAGGTCTGCATACACAGCAAAAGGTTATGCAGATACATCAGTTTGACGGTCTCGGACGAAAGCAGGTTTTAACCGCTCAGGCGGGTGATATATGTGCGATATCAGGGCTTGACCCTGTTGATATCGGCAACACAATCGCCTGTGCGGACAATCCTTCGCAGCTTATGGTTATTCCCGTCGATGAGCCGACGATGTCAATGACATTCAGAGTTAACGATGGGCCTTTCGCGGGCAGAGACGGCAAATATGTTACCAGCAGGCATATTGGCGAGAGACTTGAAAAAGAACTTCAGCATAACGTTGCGTTAAGAGTCGAGCCGGGCCAGGCACCTGAGGAATTCAATGTTTCAGGCAGGGGTTTGATGCATCTCGGCATCCTGCTGGAAAATATGCGGCGTGAAGGATACGAGATTTGTGTCGGTAAACCCGAAGTAATTTTGAAAATAGTTGATGGCATACGCCATGAGCCGATAGAACTGCTTGCGGTGGATTGTCCTCTGGACTGCCGGAGTTCCATAATGAGTCTTCTGGGCGACCGGCGGAGCGAGATAATTAAAATGGATGCCAAAAGCGGAGCGAGCGATTTTACTCACATGGAATTTTTAATACCATCGCGGGGCCTGTTCGGCCTCCAGGCAAGGATGCTGAATGCAACGAAGGGCAGAGCGGTTATGCATCATTCGTTTGAAAGATATGAGCCAATGCGCGGCTTGATTCCCCAGCGCAAGGCCGGCGTTATGATTGCGACCGCTACCGGGCAGGTAACAGCTTATGCACTTGATGCTTTATACGACCGGGGCACTTTTTTCGTTGAGCCGGGCGAAAAAGTATATGAGGGTCAGATAGTCGGTGGGCACTGCAAGGAGAATGACATACCAGTAAACGTGGTAAGAGCCAAGCAGCTCACCAATATACGTGCGGCCAGCAAGGACGATACAGCGAGGATCAAAGCCGTCAGAAAGATGAGTCTTGAAGCGGCGATGGAGTACATTCAGGCCGACGAGTTTGTTGAGGTTTGTCCCAATTCGATTCGAATCCGCAAACAATTCCTGAAAGAAGAGGACAGACGCCGGCAGGCCCGCCAAAACTCCAAGTGATATACACGCCTCTGTTTAATAAAAACAAAAAAATTCTCCGGGTCTTTTAGAATTGCGAGCGATAGGAGTCGAACCTACACGTCCCTAAGGACACAAGGACCTAAACCTTGCGCGTCTGCCAGTTCCGCCACGCTCGCATTTTTCGTGATTCGTCGCTCGTGTCTCGTGACTCGATAAAACTAACAATAAGAATCGGGGCAAAGAATTTCATTCTGTCTACTGACTCCTGTCTTCTGTCTTCTTTTCTTCGGATATTTTCTCTATCCTTTTCTCTGCTTTTTGCAGAATCTCTCTGCAGTGTTTAATCAAAGTCATTCCTTTTTCGTATTGAGTTAGACTATCGGCCAGAGGTATTTCGCCCTGCTCAATCTTGCCCACAATACCGCCAAGCTCTCTTATCGCCTGCTCGAAGCTCAATTTATTTATCCCGTTATTTTGTTTTGCGCTCATATCTTAAATTTCCATAATTTTTTATTTGTTTTTAAGCATCTAACAGCTTTCATCTGACCCTGCAATTATAATCAATCGTTCGTGAATTACAAACCCTGATGGTATTTTTCGTGGCGGAGAGTGCTCTGGCTTTGTTCCTTCGACAAGCTCAGGACAGGTTGGCTTTGTTCCTTCGACAAGCTCAGGATAAATTGGGTTTGATTGGGTTTGATTTGGGTTTGTTTTGGCTTTGTTTTTATTTCCATAGTTCATAGTTTTTTTTCATAGTTCATTGTTTTAACAGTACTTACGTTCATTTTAGGCGTCCGTAAAATTGGCTTTGGGATTTTTAGGCCAAAAATCGATGTTCATTTTCATAACCCTTTGTTTTAGCAAAGCTTACGTTCGCTGGATTTTTAAGAAAATTGGGTTTGTTTTGCATACTTTGGTCAATTTGATTGACCAAAGAGTCAATGCGTAAATGAGTAAATGGGTAAATGAGTGGGCGGTTTAATTGTAATTGATCATTAGTCATTCATATGTCCTTAAAATATAAGACTATGCGACTAAGTTTGGCGTGCGGCTCGTCTCCGCTAACGTGTGCTGCCTGAGCACATTCGGTATTATACCGTCCTCCTTCTGCATTTTCAATAGAAAAATAGCAATATTTTTAAAAAAATGCAGAATGAGAGAGTTTTGAGTTCTAAGTGTAAAGTGAAAAGTTGTGGTATCGCTGCGCGATGGATTTCCAACATTTTGCCACGAAGGCATCCGCCTTCGCCAAGGCTTCGGCGGACAGGCTCCGGCACAAAGAAATTAACCGCGGATTGA
>Ga0307433_1001187_pt1 | contig 15062 bp, 6 predicted proteins | sample SalMarWE160210MG_FD_202166 | JGI IMG/M metagenome (GOLD analysis project Ga0307433, IMG submission 202166) | Salt marsh sediment microbial communities from the Plum Island Ecosystem LTER, Massachusetts, United States - WE1603-210 | ecosystem: Environmental > Aquatic > Marine > Intertidal zone >... | reverse complement strand
GTCCTGGCCCCCGGCGACCGTATCGTCGCCGTCGAGGACCTCGAAGGCTTCACCGCCCGGTACGGCATCAACGGGTCGCTCCAAGGGACGGGCATCACGGCGGTCGGCGTGTGGAAGGGCGAACTCAACAACTCGGGCGAACTCGCGACCGTTGTCGCACGCGACGGCGCCGGCCTTCTTGACTTCGCTTACAACGACGCCGGCTGTTGGCCCGGCCGGGCCGACGGCAAAGGCGCCACCCTTGAACTCATCGACCCCTGGTCCGTCCCGGCGACCGAACCCGAGCGGCAGGCCTTCCTCCAAAACCCCGACAACTGGCGCTCCAGCAACCGCTACGGCGGATCGCCCGGCGACGAAGACGACCCCGATATCTCCGTCGTCGTCAACGAGGTCCTCACCCACACCGACGACCCGCTGGCCGACGCCATCGAACTCCACAACACCAGCGCCACCGAGTCCGTGGACCTCAGCGGCTGGTGGCTCAGCGACTCCTGGGGATGGGACTGGAACATCCAGAACGGCGACTACAAGAAGTTCCGCATCCCTGCCGGCACCGTCCTCGCGCCCGGCGAGTACCGCGTGTTCGACGAGGGGCACTACGTCGGCGGCGTCCTGTGCTTCGACAGCGACGAGTTCGGCTATGGCGCCAAAGGCTTTGCCCTCGACGGCGCCCACGGCGACGACGTCTGGCTCATGAAGGCCGACGCCCAGGGCAACCTGACGCACTTCGTCGATCACGCCGAGTTCGGCGCGGCCGTCAACGGCGAGTCCTTCGGCCGGTGGCCCGACGGCACCGGCGGCCTGTACCCGATGGCCGACCGCACCCTGCCCGGCCCCAACGGCGGGCCCCGCATCGGGCCGCTGCTCATCAGCGAGGTCCACTACCATCCCGTCACCGATGATCGGCTCGAGTTCATCGAGATCTACAACCCCACGCCCGACCCGGTTGACCTCTGGGAGACCTACTTCGTGGACGGCCAGTGGCGGGACTACTCGTGGAAGGTCGAGGGGTTCGAGTTTGCCGCCGGCACGACCCTCGCCGCCGGCGAGGCCCTCGTCGTCGTACCCTTCGACCCCGACGACGGGCAGTTGCTCGACGACTTCGAGACCCACTACGGCCTGACCGGTTCGGGCGTCCGCATCGTCGGCCCCTACGACGATTCCCTGGACGACGACGGCGAGACCGTGCGGCTGCAGCGTCCGGACGCGCCGCCCCTCGGCGAGCCGCTCTTCACGCCGTACCTGCTGGTGGACGAGATCGACTACGAGGTCCAGTCGCCCTGGCCGACCGGTCCGAACGGCGGCGGGACGTCGCTGAACCGCACCGCCACCAACGCCTGGGGCAACGATCCCGCCGGTTGGGAAGCGCTCGCACCGACGCCCGGCGCAGCCGACCCGGCTAATCCGCCCCCCGCCGTCACCGCCGTCGCCCTGAATCCCGACCCCGGCCGCACCGTTCGCGGCATCAGCCAGATCGACCCCAGCGGACTCGGCGTCGAGACCGTCGTCGTGACCTTCAGCGAGGACGTGACCTTTGTTGCGGGCGACGTTGTGGCCGAGAAGGTCACCTTCGACACACTCGGCGACGAGACGAGCGCCGTCACCGTCACGCCCGCCGGCGTCTACGGTTCCGGCACGGACGAGATGATCATCACCTTCGCCGACTCCTGGCAGCAGATGGTGGACACCTGGGTCCGCATCACGCTCGCCGACACGATCATCGACGCCTCGGCCCAGGGCCTGGACGGTGAACCGGCGGCCGACTCGAGCGGTCTCGGATACATCTACGATTCAAGTCTCGACCTCCCAAGCGGCAACGGCGCGGCCGGCGGGGAGGCGGTCTTCTACGTCGGAAGCCTGCGCGGCGACATGCGCGGCTTCGGCCCCATCGCCGAAGAGCCGAACGGAACGGTCGATTCGTGGGACATCACCGGCTTCACGCAGAAATACCTGGCGGGCAGCCTCGACGCCGATTTCCGCGGCTTCGGGCCCATCGCCGAGGAGCCGAACGGAGCGGTCGACTCGTGGGACATCAACGGCTTCACCTCCCGCTACACGGCGGCGCTGGCCGCCGGCACGCACCTGAACGACCTTCCCACCTCCGGCGGTCCCCTGGCAACCGGCGCCCCGTCCCCCCTCCCACTCATCGCGGCTGCCACGCCAAGCGACCTTAGCCGGGTGCCCTGGCCACGCTCGCGTGGCCATGTGCTCGATGGCTTGGCGGAGAACATGGCCACCGAACATCCGGTGGCCATGCCACCCGCAGATTCCTCACCCGCGAATGCTTCACCGACCGAGCCGGGAGCGGAAGCTCCCGGTCACGTTCCCCACCCCGCCGTCCCAATCGCCGGCACCATCCTTCCGCCCGAAGGCCGGGTGCCTTGGCCACGCTCGCGCAGCCATGCGCTCGACACCACCGCCGACACCGGGCTGGTCGACCTCCTGGCTGCACCCGCGCTGGCGGTGTCGCTGAGGGCGTGATCTTAGCCGGGTGGCATGGCCACGCTCGCGTGGCCATGTGCTTGATGGATTGGCGGAGAACATGGCCACCGACCATCCGGTGGCCATGCCACCCGCCGACATAGGTTGTGCGCGGTGGTTCTCCGTAACCACCGCGCAAAAAGCCGATGAATCGCGGCGGGTGCGGAGACCCGCCGCGCATACTTCACCCGCGGATTCTTCACCCGCCGAGCCGGGAGCGGCTGCTCCCGGTCACGTTCCCCACCGTGCCGCCGCAATCGCCGGCGCCGGGCCGTAGATGTGGGCCGAAGCGCGCCCCGGCCATCGTGCTTCAGTTCCGTCCGGCGAGGCAGATGATACTCCCGTCGGTCAGCGAGACGAACAGGCGTCCGCCGGACGCGATCATGCCGTCGAACACCGGCGGGACGTCGAGTTCCGCCTCGCTCAGTTTTTCGCCGTCCCCGGCGGACACGCTCACAAGCCGCGCGCCCCGGCGGCCTTCGAAGGCGGCGTACGGGTCCTTCGTGTCGTAGATGTCCGGCGGGCCGGCCACGAACAGGACGCCGGCCGCCTTGACCATCGCCCGGATGCGAACCGGCAGCCACCGCGTCCACACGGGCGGCTCGGCGCGGGTGTAGCCGATCCCCTTGTCCTGGCCGAAGGCCTTGCTGTCGAGTTTACGGACCTCGTCGGCCCGGCCGCGGGAGTAGTCCGACTGGGGCAGCCAGCGCAGCGGCGGGCGCGCGCCTTCTTCGCCCACGATCTGCGGCTCGGTGGTGTTCTTGTCGGCGAACAGCAGGTATCCCTCCTTGCCCGGGAAGAACATCGGGCTGTGGACGTTCCGATGGTAGAACGCGCGCACGGCGTAGGTCCTATCCTTGCCGACCACGACCAACTGGCCGCTCTTGGGCGCCTGGTTGGCCAGTTGAAAGCCCGGCCACCGCTTCGAGTGCATCCAGAAGGTGCGGTTGTACCAGGACCCGTCGAGGAGCCCCGCCGTCGAGAACAGGTGCAGCCCCACGTCCATCTCGCCCTTGGTCGAGAGGACTTTGCCTTTGACCTCGTCGAGCGAGGGGGTCATCTTTTTCTGGCGCATGTAGATGTGCCCGCTTTCGCCCACCAGCACGTCCGAGTTCGCCCCCAGCGTGTAGAACGAGTAGTCGCGACCGCTCCTGGGGTCGGGGTGCGGCCCTTCGAGAAGACCGGTGTGGAGGATCTTGCCCGTGGCCGGGTCCAGGCCGTACAGGCGGATGCCCCCGTCGAGGTACGTCGAACGCCCGGCCGTGACGTAGGCCACGCCCCCGTGCACCAGCACGCTTCCGTGCACCGGCCACGCCGATTCCACCTGCCCGAAGTACGCGATCCGGCGGTCGGTCGGCGCCGCCAGGAACTCCCAGACCAGCGCCCCGTCCGACTCGCGCAGGCACCGGACCCGCCCGTCCGCCGAGCCGAAGAGCACCAGGCCATCGTGCAGCGTCGGAGGCGAATCGATCCGACCGCCCGCCGTGAACCGCCACAACCGTTCGCCCGTCTTCGCGTCGAGGGCGTACACGGTGTGAGCGTCGCGGGCCGCCACCAGCACCTTCCCGCCGGCCGCCACCGGCGCCGTCAGGTTCCCGCCCAACGGCTGCCGCCAGGCGCGAGCCACCGGTCCCGACACGGCTGCGGCCGTGGCCCCGCTCCGCGCGGCGTCGTGACGGTACGTCGGCCAGGCTTCCGGATCGCGGGTTGCGGCGCTGGCAGCCGGAACCGTCCCGAAGGCGGGTCCCTTCGTCAGACGCCTGGCGTCGGCCACGGCGTTGCGTCCGGAGGCCGACGCCGGCGCGATCGCCGCGTAGCCGAGCAGTTTCGAGCCCGGATGGCAGAAACACTGGTCCGGCGGAACGTACACCATGCCGTTGCACGGCATCACGCCCAGTCTGCACGCCCCGCGGAGCCAGTTGTTCTGCGAGTGGCCATCCCCGCGAAGGTCCAGAAACTCGATGCCTTCCATGGCGCTAATCAGGTAACGGTCTGTGGCCTGGTTCCGATAGCAGCGGTGATGGTGTTCGGGGCTGCGAAGGTTCTCTGCGACGATCCGCTTCTTCTCCTTGCCGGTGCGCGGGTCGAGGCCGACGGTCATGGCCCGGGCCGACTTGCGGGCCGGCTTCAGATTCGCATCCACCGCCCACATGCCGGTCCATACCAGTCCGTTGGCCACAAACAGGTCCACGCCCGCGGCGCCGCTGTCGCGGTTCACCTTCTTGCGCCACAGCAGCCGACCGCTTGCGCCGTCGTACGAGGCCAGCGACGAGCCGCCCTTGATCAGCACAACGCCGTCGTGGGCCACGAGCGCTGCGGCGTTCCGCTCGTTCGGTTCCACCTGCCACAGTTCCTTGCCGTCTTTCAGGCTGCGGGCGATCAGGTTTTTGCCGGTCTGGTAGACGACCCGTCCCGCGTCGATGGCCAGCAGCAGCGACCGGATGCCGCCCGTCGCCTGCCTCCAGAGCGTCTTTCCCGTCTCGCCGTTGACCGCCACGAGCGCGCCGGAACCCGGCCCCGCCGCCGTCCGTCGCTTCACCGTGGCCGGCGGTGCGTTCGGGATGGAGACCACGACGACGCCGTCGCCGGCCAGGATCTCGTTGGTGCCTTCGGTGCCCTTGACCGTGGTGATGACCTCGCCGGTTGCCGCATCCAGGATCGACAGCGGCGCACGGAACCCGAGCGTTGCGTAGAGGCGTTCGCCCACGGCCACCAGGCGGCGTTGGTTCTGGTTGGGAAGCGCCACACGGCCGGCTCTGACGACCGTCCAGTCGGCTCCCTCCCATTTTTCTCTGGCCCACTCGCGCCAACCCCACGGTTCGATGCGACGTTTCCAGAGCCGTTGGCCGTTGAAGGCGTCGCGGCAGATGATGGACCACCGGTCCGGCAAACGCTCGTCGATGATGCCGATGAGGCCTTCGTCGAAAATGTAGAACACGCGGCCGCCCGAGCACACCTGCGCCTGGAACCCCGACGGCGTCTCGTGCGTGCGCAGCCACAGCGGCGGCGCAATCCACTGCAACGTGCGCGGCGGCCCTGCCACCGTGTCGCGGGCCACCGCGTTGTTGCCCGCGTCGTGAAGATAGTGCGACCACACGTCAATGGCGTCCGGCCGCGGTTTGACCGTCTTGGTCCACCCGGCCGCACCCTTGACGTACGCCACGCCGCCGGGCGCGAGCACGCGCAGCACCTCCGTCATGGCGATGCCGCCGAGATCCTCCGCCACCACCAGGTTGATCAGGTTGGCGGCGTACGGCAGCGAGGCGCCCCGAAACCGCTCGACCGACACCGGCCCGTACAGGCCGCGCCCGTGAAGGTACGCCCGCGCCGCCTCGACCTTCGCCGCGTCGGCGTCGAGACCGTGCACCGTGAAACGGTCGCTCGCGCGCAGTGCGGCGGTCAGTCTACCCTCGCCTGAGCCGAGGTGGACGATGATGCCGCCCTTGACGCCCGTGGCCGACAGGATCTCCCGCGCCTGGGCCGCTTCCTCTCCCGCCGCCGCAACCGCCTCCGCCGCCGCGCCAAACATCAGGGCCGCCGCCACGGCACACCACGCCACCGCGCCGCGCCCGATAGCCCACGCCTTGGTCTCCACAAGCGATACCGTGCTCGCTGCCATCGGCTCGTCCTCCACACCGTGGTCACACCATCTTCGTTCCATCAACGCCGGCCCAGTCTATCACACCCGCCCCGCCGGAGCAAAGCCTGCCCCCGCCATCGCACGTAGGCCGACGCTATGCGGGCGCCGGGTACGGCCGGCTGCACGACCAGTTGCGTTCGCTGGGTTGCCGGGTTCAGGTGGGACCGGTCGGCACGGACGGGCAAGCCGGCCGCCGGCCACGGCACGAGCCGTACCCGTGCCAGGGTGGCTCGACCGCGAGCCGTACCCGTGCCAGGGTGGCATCCTGCAAGCATGCCAGTTTCTTGAGATGTGCCGTGTCGAAGACCCGCCAAAGCGGGCTACGGTCTCGGCGGCTTGCCGCGCGCGGCGGCGCGCGTGGCGGGCCGGCGGGGTTTGCGGCGTTTCGGACGCGTGGGCAGGCTGAACACGATGGCCGACGCCAGCAGGCTCACGCCGGCGACCGTGGCCGCGAGCCGGTACTGTGGGTCGGGGAACCTGGTCAGTTCCGCAACGATGGGCGCGACGGTCGATTCGGCAGGTTCCGGCGAGAGGGTGTGGCGGGTCAGGCGCCCGGGCGGCAGGGGAAGACGCATCTCCCCCGGCCGCACGATGTTCTGATCGTGCCGGGCCACCCGTTCGACGTACACCGGGTCGTTTTCGAGGGCGTGTGCGGCGGCGGCGAGTTGGTCGCGGGCCTGCTGCAGGACAGTGACCTCGGCGTCCATGCCGATGCACTGGTCCTCGACGGCCAGGCGGCGTTCGGCTTCCGGCGCAAGCAGGGCCAGGGCGATCAGCGCGACGCCCACCACGCACGCGGGCCAGTAGAGAAACGGGCTTCCGAGCCGCCGGGTCCACACCTCGAGTCGGCTCACGGTGTTCTCCCAAGGAAGTCGCTTTGACGGCGCGGTCTTGGCGCGTTTCTGCTCGCTCTGCCGGCAGTATGCCTCGCTCGCTTGCGCCCTATCGGGTTTATCGGACGTTTCAGCGGCGCTGCTTCAGGCGAAAACCGCGCGACACTGCGGCGGGCGTGGCAACGATTTCTGGCATGGGACGATTTCCTGCGGCTTGGCCGTAGCGCCGGGGTTTATCCCCGGCGCATCCTGGCCAGCGCCGCCGCCAACGGCCGCCGGGCATAAAGCCCGGCGCTACAACCGCCTGCGCTAGCCAGAAGAACTTGCCACAGGCACGCCGGCCTTCGCAATCTGCCGACACCCGCCGGTGTGCTGAGCGGTTAATCCTACAACGCTGCTTCGCCTTCTTGTCCGCTTGGTGCCCTTCCCAGGCCACCAGGAACAGGCATAAACTGCGTTCGCGGCGGCCTGGGAAGGCCGCCGCGCGGAACGTAGCGTCGTAGGACTAAACAGATACCCAACGGCACCAGCACTCAAGCGGAGCGCGACATGACGCATGTCCCCTTGTCGAAAGGTGTGTTGGCAGTCCTGGCGGCCGTGATTCTCGTGACGGCATGGTCGGCCGCTGAGGCCGCGGCCCCGAGGCCGATTCTGCGGACGCTCCGCTCCGGCCATCCGCGGGTTCTCCTGACGCCGGAATCGTTCCAGGCCCTGCGCAAGGCCGTCAAGGCCGACCCCGCCCGCAAGGCGATTCTCCGCCGTCTGCGCGGCCAGGCGGATTCTCTTCTGGGCGCCAAGACGGTCGAGTTCAAGATCGTCGGCCCGCGGCTGCTCGCCCAGAGCCGCCGGTGCCTGCAGCGCGTCGAAACCCTCGGCCTCACCTACCTGCTGACGGGTGAGGCGAAGTACGCCGCCCGGGCGATGAAGGAGTTGGAGGCGGCGGCCGCATTCCGCGATTGGAACCCCTCCCACTTTCTCGATACGGCCGAGATGTCGTGCGCCTTCGGCATCGGCTACGACTGGCTGTACGGGTGGATGAACCAGGAGCAGCGGAGGACCGTCCGCACGGCACTTCTGGAGAAGGGTCTGGCGCGCGGCCTGGACGCCTATCGAGGCAAGGAACGGTGGGGTTGGTGGACGCGGGCCCATCATAACTGGAGCCAAGTCTGCAACGGTGGCCTGGCCGTCGGGGCGCTGGCGGTGGCCGACGAGGAACCGGCCGTTGCGGCGGAGATCCTCGAGTCGGGCCTGAAGGCCGTTCAGAGGGCGATGGCGAACTTCGGCCCCGACGGCAGTTGGAACGAGGGACCCGGCTACTGGGGATACACGCTTCGGTATACGTCGTACTACCTGACGGCCCTTCAGTCGGCCTTGGGGTCGATGCAGGGTCTGGACAGAGCGCCGGGCCTCGACCAGGCCGGGACGTTCCGCGTGTATTTCACCGGGCCGACGAACCGGACGTTCAACTTCGCCGATGCCGGCGACCGCGCCGGGTCGCACCCGTCGATGTTCTTTCTCGCGCGGGCGTTCAAGCAGCCGCTCTGGGCGTGGCATCAGCGTGAGCGGATGCGCTCGGGCGCCCTCGACCTTCTGTGGTACGTTGCCGACGGGCAGGGCCCCGCCGCGTCGGGCCTGCCGCCGCACAAGCATTTCCGCAAGGACCACGTCGTGTTCCTGCGCAGCGCGTGGGAGGATCCGAAGGCCCTTTGGGTCGGCTTCAAGGGCGGCGACAACCGCGCCAACCACAGCCATCTGGACCTTGGCTCGTTTGTTCTCGACGCCCTCGGCGAGCGGTGGGCCACGGACCTCGGCTCCGACAATTACAACCTGCCGTCCTATTTCGGCGACAAACGATGGACCTACTACCGCCTCCGGACCGAGTCGCACAACACGCTGCTCATCAATGGCGAGAACCAGCCGGCCAAGGCGAAGGCGCCGATCGTGGCCTTCACAGACTCCAGAGACGACGCCCGCGCGGTGGCCGACCTCTCGGCGGCCTACCCGATGGCCAGGTCCGCGCACCGCGGCGTGGCGATGCTCGGACGCAAGTGCGTCCTGATTCAGGACGAGGTCCGGGCCGACCTGCCGCTTGACGTGCTCTGGGGGATGGTCACGCGGGCCAAGGTCCGGACCGCCGGCGCCGGCGTCGTGCTCGAGAAGAAGCCGAAGCGCCTCTACGGCCGCATCCTTTCACCCGAAGGGGCGCGGTTCGACACGGTCGGGGCCAACCCCAAACCGCCCCAGCGCCAGCAACCCGACGCCACGAAACTCGTCGTCCGCCTGCCGGGCAAGACCAAGAGCGTGTGCGTGGCGGTGGTATTTGCGCCCGACGCCAAGGTACTCGGCGCCGCCGGCGCGGTGACGCCGCTGGCCCGGTGGCCCGGGCGGCCGAAATGATTTGAATCGTGTCGGCCCGGGCGCTATAATCCCGCTTGGTGCGGCACGTGACCCGTAGGGAGCCTTTCGCAGCGGCTTCATCGGAGGGAGGATCCAATCATGGCGATCAGGCGACGACGGTTCGGGCAGGTGCTGGCGGTGGCGCTGGCGGCAATGATGGTCGCGGCGGCCGGCTGCAAGACGACCCCGCCGGAGGAAGGGGAGAAGGGCGGCGCCGAGCCCAAGCCCGCGGCGACCGGTCCCCACGCCGCCCTGCTGAAACTGTTGCCGAACGACGCCGACGTCGGCGACTGGAAGACCGACGGCGAGGCCAAGGTCTTCGGCCCGGCGGCCGATGCGGCCACGGGCGTTGGGGCCATCGAGAGCGACCTCGGCCAGGCCGCTGCAGCCTACCGGGCGTACGGTTACGTGCGGTCGGTGGTGCGCCATTACATTCGCGGGTCGGGGGGAGATCGGGTGACGGTCCGCGTCTTCGAGATGAAGACGCCGTCGGAGGCGTTCGGCGTCTTCAGCGTCTCCTCGAGCGGTGGGACGTTTCCGCTGGTCGGCCTGGCGGCCCGGATGAGCAAGAAGGCCCTGGGGTTCGTCAAGGGCCCCTACTTTGCGAGCATCGAGTACGCGGGCATCAGCGACGCGACGCCCGTGTTGATGGACTTCGGCCGCTGGGCGGCCGACCAGATCACCTCGTCCAGTTACCGGCCGTCGGTCCTCGAGACGTTTCCGCTCGGGTCGGCTCAGGGCGAGCGGTACTACCTCCACCGGTTCGAGACGCTGGCGGTGCTTCCCTTCCTGCCGAAGGGCGAGCCCGAGACGATGGCTCGCATGCTCGACCTGAGCGACGAGACCGACGTCGCCATCATGGGGTACCCCACCGAAACGATGGGCGTGTTGAACTACCTGTTCGTGATCCGTTATGCGAGCGCCGTGGACGCCAGCGCCGCCTACACGGCGTACGAGGGATACCTGGCCAGCAGCACGAGCGCCGCGGAGCAGAACGTGGCGGTGGCGCCGCCGGTCGGCTCGTACGTGGCCGGCACGTTCAACGCTGAGGAGAACTCCGTCAAAGACCAACTGGCCAGACTGCTCGCGGGCCTGGGCGGCTGAGGCCCGGTGACATGAGAGGGGTTTCGCGCGGCGGGTCATGCCGGCCCGCCGCGATGCTTGTGCCCAGCGCCGGGCGACGGCCGGGTCGATCCGGACGGCGCCTGCGGGGTCAAAATCGGCCTTGGCGCTGTTGAAAAGGGGGTTGGGGCGGTCGGGTTGAGGGAATATCCTTGCATTCGGGGCGGGGCGGGTCTAGACTTCGCGTTTTACGCAGAGGGGTGTTGCCGACGTTTGATGTTTCGGGTGTTGACATGAAGCCTGATGAGGGAGGGCACCGTGGCCAAGCAATTCGCGGACCGGATGCTCGATGCCATCGAAGACAAGCAGGCCCCGCTTTGCGTGGGTCTGGACCCGATGTACGAGCGGTTGCCGAAACAGATTCGGGAGATCGCCTCCAGCGCGCCCGGGGGCTTGAGCGAACAGGCTGCCGGCGCCAAGGAGTTCTGCCAGAGCGTCATCGACATCGTTGCCGAACACATCCCGTGCGTGAAATTGCAGACGGCCTGCTTCGAGCGGTGCGGTCCGTCCGGCATGCTCGCCTATTTCGACGTGGTGGACTACGCGCACGAGGCTGAACTGGTGGTCATCGGCGACGTGAAGCGGGCCGACATCGGCTCGACCGCCGAGGCCTATGCCGCCGCCCACCTCGAGGAAGTGTTCATCGGCGAAGGCGCCGCCGAACACACCGTGACGGTCGATGCCGTGACGGTCAATCCGTACTTCGGCATCGACGGCGTGCAGCCGTTCATCGACGTGGCGAAGCAGGGCGGGCAGGGCGTGATCGTGGTCGTCCGGACGACGAACCCGTCGGCCACCGATTTCCAGGATTTCAAGGACGATGAGGGACGACGCGTCTTCGAACGCGTCGCCGAACGCGTCAACGACTGGGCCAACCAGGCGGGGTGCGTCGGCGACTCGGGCTACAGCCTGGTCGGCGCCGTGGTTCCCGCAACGTACCCGGACGACACGAAACTGCTCCGCGCGTTGATGCCGAACAGCCTGCTGCTGGTGCCAGGCGTGGGCGCCCAGGGCGGGACGTTCGCCGACGCGGCGCTGGCGTTCCACGAAGACGGCTGGGGCGGCATCGTCACCGCATCGCGCAGTATCATCTATGCATGGGAACGTCCCGAATACGAGCACCTCGGCGAGGTGAACTGGGAGGACGCGATCGAAGCCGCCGTCCTGGACACCAAGGCCAATCTGGCCGAGGCCCTGGCCCTCCGCGCTGCCTCGGTCTAGAGGCGGTCGGCGGGCGCGGCTCGAGGTGACAAACGGCCGGTCGGGCGGCGGCCCGGCCGGGCACGCTGCCGAAACCGCACGATTCGCACGAACCCCCTTTCGGACTCACCGGATGGCGGCGCCTCAGCAGACTGGGAAGACGGGGCCGGACCCGACGGGCCCGGACGGGTGTCGGGGCCGGTCGGTCACGGTCATGGGGCTGGGCGTGTTCGGCGGCGGCGTGGCCGCCGCACGCTACTTCGCGCGACACGGTGCCCGCGTCACGGTGACCGACCTGAAGGGGGCCGATGCCCTGGCGCCGAGCATCCGTGCGCTCGACGGTCTGCCGATGACGTTCCACCTGGGCGGGCACGATGCGGCGGATTTCACGACCGCCGACGTCGTGGCCGTCAGTCCGGCGGTTCCCAAGACATCTCCCTATCTGAAGATGGCCGAGGACGCCGGCGCCCACATCACCTCCGAGATGAACCTGTTCGTCGGGCGGTGCCCCGCGCCGGTCGTGGGTGTGACCGGGTCGAGCGGCAAGAGCACGACGACGGCGCTGCTGGGCGAGATGCTTTCTCGCGCCGCTGCGGTGCGGGTGGGCGGCAACATCGGCAAGAGCCTGCTCGACGACCTCGACGCGATCCGGCCCGACGAGACCGTCGTGCTTGAACTGTCGAGTTTCCAACTCGAGGACGTCGCCCGCGTCGGGTGGAGCCCGCAGGTGGCCGTCGTCACGAACATCGCCCCGAACCACCTCGACCGCCACGGGACGATGGCAGCGTACATCGACGCCAAGAAGAACATCCTGCGGTTCCAGGCCGCCGACGGCGTGGCCGTCCTGAACGCCGACGACGGGGAGGTCCGCAGTTGGCAGGGCGAGGCGTGCGGCCGGGTGGTGTTCTATTCGAGGGAGGAGGCATTGGCCGAAGGCGTCTGCGCCGAAGGAGCGGAGGTGGTGTTCCGGCTCGGCGACGATGAAGAGCGCGTGGACCTGGCCGGGAGAATGAAACTGCGGGGCGACCACAACGTCTGGAACGTGGTGGCCGCCGCCGCCGCCGCTCGCCTCCTCGGCGTGACGCCGGGCGACATTGCCGAGGCCGTGGCAGCCTTCGACCCGCTGCCGCATCGGCTCCAGCCGGTCGGGGCGTGCGGCGGGGTGCTGTTCGTGGACGACAGCAAGGCCACGACGCCGGAGGCTGCGGCGTTGGGGCTGGCGGCGTTCACGGAGCCGGTCGTCCTGATCGCCGGCGGGTACGACAAACACTCGGACCCGCAGGTGATGGTCAAGGCGATTCGCCGCCGCGCCAAAGCCGTTGTCCTGATCGGCGCGACGGCCGAGGCGCTGGCCCGGGGCGTCGGGGCCGGCGGTCCCCGCGTCGAACGGGCGGACAGCCTGGAAGAGGCCGTCGGCCGGGCCGCGGCGCTCGCCGAGGCGGGAGACGTGGTGCTCCTGTCGCCGGGTCACGCCAGTTGGGACATGTTCGACAACTACGAGCAGCGCGGCGAGGTGTTCCGCCGAGCGGCGCTCGACGTCGGGATGAAGGGAGAGGCGTGATGGACCTGCTGCGGCGATTCCGCGATGCCGGGCACAAGAGCCGCTCGCTCAGGCCCACGACGTTCTGGTCGTGGAACGACACGCTGGACTGCGAGGAGATCCGGCGCCAGATCCGCGAGATGGCCCGTGGCGGGTTGGGCGGCCATTTCATGCACGCCCGTCGGGGCCTGGCCACGCCGTATCTCGGGCCCGAGTGGCTGGAGGCGGTCCGGGCGGCGCTCGATGAAGGACGCCACACGGCGGTGACCCCGTGGTTGTACGACGAGGACTGCTGGCCGAGCGGCGGCTGCTCCGGCCGCGTCTATGCCGGACGGGAGGCGTTCCGGCAGAAATACGTCGTGTTCGAGGAAATCCAGTCGCCCGACTGGGAGCCGACCGAGAACACCGTGGCCGTGTTCGTTGCGACGATCGACACCGAGGGACGGTACGTCGCATTCCACCGTCTGGAGGAACCCAGGGAGGCGTGCGGAAAGACGCCGGCGCTCGACGAGACGCTGATCCACTTCTTCTACCGGTTCGGCGACTACGTGGACGTCTTCAACCGCGAGGCGACCGAGGAGTTCCTCAAGCAGACCCACGAACGGTATCGCGAGACGGTGGGAGGCGAGTTCGGGCGGGCCATTCCCGGAATCTTCACCGACGAACCGCAGTACGCCGGGGCGGGGCGGCGGGTCCCGTGGTCGCCGCACCTCTTGCGGTTCTTCCGCCGGGTCTGCCGGTACGACCTTCTCGACCGGCTGCCCGAACTGTTCTTTCCGGTGGGTCATTACCGCAAGACCCGGTTCGATTTCTACGAGACGGCGACGCGGCTGTTCCTTCTGGCTTGGACGATGCCGCTTTACCAGTGGTGCAAGCGTTACAATCTGAATCTGACCGGCCACGTGATGGGGGAAGACACGCTTCTGGATCAACTTCAGTACGTCGGGGCGGCGATGCCGCACTACGAGTACATGCACGTGCCCGGGATCGACCACCTCGGCCGCCGGCTGGGGAGCCCGGTCGCGGTGAAGCAGGCGGTGAGCGTGGCGGCCCAGTTGAACCGGCCGCGCGTCCTGAGCGAAATGTTCGGCGGCAGCGGATGGAACGTCAGTCTGGACGATATGCGTTTCATGGCGGAGTGGCAGATCGTGCTGGGCGTCAACCTGATCTGCACGCACTTGGCGGCGCTGTCGCTGCGGGGGGCGCGCAAACGGGATTTCCCCCCCAGCCTGCACTACCATCAGCCCTGGTGGCCGCACTACTACCTCTGGAACGATTACATCGCCTCCCTGCTCTCGGTGCTGACGGCGGGGGCGCCGCAGGTGGACGTTCTGGTGATCCATCCGATCTCGAGCGCCTGGGCCGGCTACTGCCCGCTCGATCACGACTGGGTCGAGACGCTGGACGAGCGACTGCGGCGTCTGGTGGACGCCGTGCTCGGAATGCACGTGGATTTTCACTTCGGCGACGAACTGGTCCTGGAACGCGGGGCACGCATCGCGAAGGGACACGTCGAGGTCGGCCCGTGCCGGTACCGCACGGTTGTGGTGCCGGACGTGACGAACCTGCGCAGGAGCACGGTGACGCTGCTGAGGCGTTTCAAACGGGCGGGCGGACGGATCGTCTTCGCCGGACGCGTGCCGACCCTGATGGACGGCGAGCCGTCGGCGAAGGCCGCCGACCTGGCAAAAGGGTGCAGGAAGGCCGACGTCTCAACCGCCCGAGGCTGCGCCGCCCTGCGCCGAGCCCTGGCGCCGCGGCTCGAGGTCCTGACGGCCGCCGGCAAAGACGCAACCAAGGTCGTCTGCCAGTGGCGGACCGCCGGCGACGATCATATCTTCTTCTTCCT
>Ga0307433_1001186_pt1 | contig 15075 bp, 14 predicted proteins | sample SalMarWE160210MG_FD_202166 | JGI IMG/M metagenome (GOLD analysis project Ga0307433, IMG submission 202166) | Salt marsh sediment microbial communities from the Plum Island Ecosystem LTER, Massachusetts, United States - WE1603-210 | ecosystem: Environmental > Aquatic > Marine > Intertidal zone >... | reverse complement strand
CGTCCTGCTTGCCCCGTACCAAACCTGTCTTGAGTCTAATTGAAGGATAGGCTCATGCCGTAAATTGGTGCGGGGTCATCCCGACCGAGGCGCAGCCGAGCGGAGGGATCTATCAGAAACTGTCATTCCTGCCCCGCATCAGTGTACGGGATAAACCCCAGCAGGAATCTACATAACTTGCTATATACTAAAAACTAACGACTAAATACTAAATTGACCTTGAAAATCCCGCCTAAATAGTGTAGATTTTCATTAGCGAGCAACGAAGCGAGACATCTTGGATTTATGCTTCAGAGTAGGACGTGCGAAGAAGAAAAAGGAGGCCGAAGCTGTAAATGAATTCGTATAGCGTATTGCGTATTGCGTGTAGGTTGAGGAAATTAAAGGAGGAATGAATTAAAGCAATGAATTAAAGTTGTCCGCCTGCCCCATAGGGGGTAATTTTTTGAGCCGCTTAGCGGATGTATTTTAATAGCCCCCTCGGCCGTGATCGGGGTGACGGGGGGTAGGAGAGAATAATGAAAGAGATACCATTAGGGAACGGCCTGAACGCAAAGGTTGATGACGAAGATTATGAATGGTTGTCCCGCTATAGCTGGTACGCTTACTACGATTCAGAAAAAGGAATGACGTATGCAGCTCACGACACACCAGGTGGAAGACGGGTCTTTATGCACGATGTCATTATGGGCCTTGATACGTTGGAAGACGAGTCATTGAATTGAGCTTGATAATCAGAAGAATTGGTGGGGTAAAGACCCCACCCTACATGATTTTTCTTACCGGCCAATAATCAGTGTCTAAAAATTCTTCGTGCCGGAGCCTGTCCGCCGTAGCTTTAGCGAAGGCGGATGTCTTCGTGGCTAAAAAATAATCAGTGCAAATCCGCGGTTAAAAAGGCCAATATTGTTGACAATTCACATCAAAACCCTATAATATACAATGATACTATAAATACCCCCCGGCAAAAGTGGGGGCGGAATATTGACGAAAAACAATGCGTGTCAGCCTTGTTCCTTCCTAATCCCGGAAGGGATGCTGCGCAGTCCACAGGACGCCTTACGACGGAGTCCTTAGGACTATAAGCTTTAAGGCGTGTATTAATTATGGCTACAGAACAACTTCCTATCGATAGTCATACAAAACCGGGCCAAGAGCCGGAGATTAACAAGTATTTCCGGGCAGCCATCAAAACTCATGCAAACGATATGCACCTCAAAGTCGGCCAGCCGCCCAAATTACGCCTACAGGGTCAACTAAAAAACACTACCGGCGAAGCAATGACCGTGACGAAAATGGAAGAGCTGGTCTTCGAGATATTAAGTCCTGCTCAGAAAGAGTCCTTCCTGAAAAAAGGGACTCTGGATTTCGCTCACGAAGTCGGCGATGAAGACCGCTTCCGGATAAACATATTTCGCCAGCGAGGCGTGATTAGTCTGGCGGCAAGACGGGTCAGTGCCTACGTTCCACCTTTTGAAACGCTGCACCTACCGCCTACAGTCGAAAAGATATCCGACAGCAATCAAGGGCTGGTTCTTGTCGTAGGTCCGACGGGCTGCGGCAAAACCACAACCATTGCATCGATGATAGACCATATAAACCGTACACGTTCCTGCCATATAGTTACTATCGAAGACCCCATTGAGTATCTGTTCAAGGATAAAAAGGCAATGGTGTCCCAAAGAGAAATAGGCATTGATGTACCAAACTATGTGGAGGCGCTGACATATCTGATGCGACAAGACCCCGATGTCGTATATGTTAGCGAAATACGCGATTCGGCAACGGTTACAGCAGGGATGAGAGCCGCTGAGACCGGACATCTTGTTTTCGGAACAATGCACTCAGCAAATGCATCACAGGCAATTCACCGGGTCTTAGACCTCTTCCCCCAAGCCGAACGAGACCTTGTAAGACAAACTTTAAGCCTGGCAATGAAAGCCATTATCAGCCAGGTCCTAATGCCCTGTATCAAGGAAGGTATTGACAGAATACCCGCTGTCGAAATTCTCCTTGCAAATCCGGCTGTTAGAAAACTAATCTCGGAGGGCCGTGAAGCTGATTTGCACAGTGTTATACGAAGCTCTCAACAGGAAGGTATGCAGGACCTTACAGAAAACCTTTGTGTATTGATTAAAAACGGCTCTATTGACCCTAAGGATGCGTATAAATATGCACCAAATACGGAGGAACTAAAAATGGCACTAAAGGGGATTAGAACCACTGCCGAAGGTATCTTATGAGCTTTGACGGAATTTGCCAATGGAGCATCCTATGCCAGATTTAGTACTAATGTCAATCGAATACGGCGGTTACATATCCATAATTAAACTCATTACCTTTCTGGTTCTATTTTTTTTGTGGCTGCCATTACTTAGCTGGGTGTACAGCGACGCCAAGGCCATAAAAACCAAAGAGGCTTTCTGGGCAGGTATTATTCTCGGTGTAGCGGCGGCAACGTCAATAATCTGGCTGGTTATACCCGTCTTTATTATCGGCATGCTGCTCTATATAATAGCCATAACAGCAGCAGCTCTGGCTTATGTAAAGCACCGCAATACCAGAGTTATGGATTATGACCGTGTCCTCACCGCCGAACATATTAAGAGCCTGTTCGTCAGCGAGGAAAAGAAACTCGATGCCCTGAAAAGTGTCGTTTTCATAACAGCTAACAACAATCAGGTGCCCCTGCCTTCCCCAAAAACACCTGACTTTTTCGGTTATAAGGCCACTTATGACACTTTAAGCGATGCCAACTGGAAAAGGGCAAACAGCATTATTTTCTCGCCGGCGCCGCAAGGATATAACATCACTTATTATGTCGATGGTGCTGCGTTGAAACAGCCGGCTATGACCCAAGACCAAACGGAGTATCTCATTCGATTTCTAAAGAATCTTGCCGACCTGGATGCCAATGAAAAGCGAAAACCACAAAAAGGAAAGTTCAGCATTATACAAGGAAAAAATAAGGCCGACGAGTGGGAAGTAAGCACAGCCGGGTCAACGGCAGGAGAGCAAATCAAGCTCAAACAAATAGTCAAACAAGGCGAAATAAGGTTAACTGATATCAGCTTAATGCCCGAGCAGTACGAGCAGCTCAATAAACTTCAAAAGCTAAAACAAGGACTGTTTCTTATAACAGGTCCTGATAAGAGCGGCGTAACAACCACACTTTATGCACTGCTGCGAAACCACGACGCCTTCATGAATAGTATAAACACAATAGAAAGACAGCCCTTCGCCAAGCTGCCAAATATAACTCAAAATATTTACACCCTCAGCGACACGGGCACAACTACATTTGCCAAAAAGCTGCAGGAAATAATAAGATTGGGACCCGATATCGTTGGCGTTGCAGACTGCGATAACGCCGAAACAGCCCAGATTGCCTGTGCAGGTGCTAAAGACGGAAAAATGATATACGTCGCTCTCGATACGGACAGCGTGATGCAAGCACTGGGCAGATGGATTAAACTGGTCGGTGACAGAAAAACTGTCGCCAGGACCCTTCTTGGCATCAGTAACCAACGGCTGCTCAGAAAACTCTGCACAGAATGCAGGCAGGCATACACCCCGGATAAAAAGCTTCTGCGAAAATTTAATATAGCACCTGAAAAAACCAAAGTACTCTACCGCGCCGGCAAAGTCCTGTATGATAAACGCGGCAGAGAAAGAACCTGCGAAAATTGCCATGGGACAGGTTATATAGGCAGAACAGGTGTGTTTGAAATCATTATTCTAAATGACGAACTAAGAAAGATTATAGTACAATCAAAATCGTTGTCAGAAATCGCCTCCCTATTTAGACGGGCCAACATGCTTTATCTACAGGAGCAGGCAATGAGAAAAGTCATTGCCGGGATAACAGATATAAATGAAATGATAAGAGCACTATCAAAACCTAAAAAATAAAAACAAGAACATTATCACCATGAGCCATAAAAGACCGGAGAGACCGTAATGGCCAGCTTAATTATACTGCTAATCATCGCAGGCTGTGCTGCCTATCAGTATCTAAAAGGCACGCTTGTTAGAGCATTTGCCACGATAATAATTACTATTTGCGCAAACGTAGTTGCGTTCGGCTACTTTGAGACATTAGCAGGTGTATTTGTCAGCCGCAGCGCCAGCCCCGAACAATCTGCACTTGTACCCTGGGCTCAGTCGCTTTGTTTTGCATTGATATTTATCCTGACCTTTGCCATCCTACAAACAGCCCTTATATTTTTAACCCACCAACCAGTTGACTTAGGAGTTTTGCCCGAACGTATCGGACGCATCGTCTGTGGAATTTTCTCAGGCCTTATTCTATCCGGCATTTTACTTACAGTACTTGCAATGGCCCCGTTACCAAATAAGTATCCTTATCAGCGCTTTGATGAAAGAAATCCGGATGCGGAAAGGCCCAGTAAAGCCTTGCTGAGCGCCGACGGTTTCGCAACGGGCTGGTTCAGCATGTTAAGTAATGGAAGTTTTAGCGCTATAGCTGACAAGAAAAGTTTTGCCACCCTGCATCCAGCTTTCCTGGACCAGGTTTTCCTGAATCGACACGCTATAGCAGACGAGATAACAACTATCACCAGCTCACAGGCAATAGAAGTCCCAACGAAAAATCCAGCATGGTATGCCCCTGAAGATATAAAAGATTCAGACGGTAACACACTACAAAAAAGCGGATACGACGTCATAATCGTACGTGTTGGAATAAAAAGAGCTGCGATAAGACAGGCGAGGACATTCACAACTTCACAATTAAGACTGATTTGCACACCAAAGAGCGAAGCAAACCAGCTTATCGGAAAAGGTAAAAACGCTTATCCCATCGGTTACTTGGTAGCACAGAACCAGATACAAAAAAAGAGGTTAAATGAAAAGATAACAATAGAAGCCCCCCAATCCAATGAAACAGCGAGGTGGATTGACTTTGGTTTCTATGTTCCTGAGGGATTTGTGCCTGTGCTCGTAGAATTCAAATTAAACAGCATTACCGAAGTGAAACCGCCTGTACCTGCAGAACAGGCACCGCCGGTAATACCTTTCATAAAGCAAACCGAAAAAAATGAGGATGCTGCAGAGCGTGATGCATCACCGCAAAGGCGTGGAAACAGAGCATCAGGACAGCCGGAAACCTCCTCCGGAGAACGCGGCCTAAGCGACATCAGCAAGTCAATCGTCCCCGGCGTAGACGAAGACAATTAGCATAAAATCTTTTATTTACTTAAAATGATTGATATTAGATGAAATTAGAGTGTATCGTATGTTTTAATAACTTTCGGCGAACTACTGCATTATCGGATTTGCCGTTAACTGCAAACAGCCAACTTTTCTAAATCCAGCTCCATCAGATGCTCAAGATAAGCCTTCAATTCTTCTTCAGAAAAGAGGACAAGGAACCGCGGCTTGGCACTTTTGTTGATTTCACAAATGCAGTCTATCAACTCCCGTTTACTCATATGAACACATCCTTCAACACTCATGTAAATCCCCCATTAACCTATGCAATCTTGACTGCCGCCAGACAAGTATCGACAGAGTGAAGTTTTTTTCTTTAGTCGAGCTGTTTGCCGCCAAGGTAACGACCTATAAACCAAAATACCATATAGCCGAATTACTTTTGTCCGGGACACAATATATAGAGTAGGTGAACAAACTGTCTCCGTTGCTAATTTAACTGTCCAATAAAATCGCATCCGTCGCAAAACAATCCAAACTAAAAAAATCATGATTTTTATTTATTTATTCAAATTTCAAGTAGATTCCCGCTTTCGCGGGAATGACAGAAGGCAGTGGACAATTTTGTCATAAGCTCTTAAAAAATCCATAGACACAGTACATATAAATCTGTAAGTTACAGCCCGACTACCTCTGAGTCGTGGTCAAAATCGCATTAGCGAGCGCCAAAGCTTATGAAAAAAGACGTAAATCAGATTAATGACCTAATAATTCGCAAGCCACCCACAGGTCTGGCAATTCTCACATTGGTCGGGCCGTCAATGGTCTGGTGTGCCGAGTATATCGGCTCCGGTGAGGTCATCTTAGCAACACGAACCGGCGCTATTTTAGGCACCACTGTCCTCTGGGCTGTCATCACAGGCATATTCCTAAAATACTGGATTGGTATGAGCGGTGCCCGCTATACCGTCTGCACCGGCGAGGGTATGATTGATATGTTCGACCGCATTGCCGGTCCACGCCATTGGGCAGTCTGGATTGTACTTATTGTGCAGCTCATCGCCGCGATTATTGCAATAGCGGCACTGGCCAATGCCGCAGGCATTTTTTTAGCTGGTTTTATAGGTGTTCGCACTCGCATTGTTCAAATCATTTGCGGCTGGTCGGTGTCAATCTTTGCCGCGGTTGTCGTTTTCTCAGGCACCTTCGAAATTCTCAAAATCATAATGAGCATTTTTGTTTTTATCATTGTCCTCGGCACCATTTATGTCTCTGTTCGAGTATTCCCACCAGTTGCCGATTTTATCCACGGCCTGATCCCGGATGTACCCACCGTTCCCGACTGGGCCCTTGAAAAAGGACTTGCAAAGGATGCCTGGAAAGAAATATTACCTCTTATCGGCTGGGGTGCTGGCGGTTTTGCGAGCCAGGTCTGGTACACATACTGGGTCCTCGGAGCCGGCTACGGGGCAGCTGAAGGCCGCAGTTGCGGAAAGCCGGCAGATGTTTCTATGCTGAAAAATATGAGCCGGGCAACAGCTGAAAAAATAAAGGGTTGGTGTAAAGTTCTCTACTGCGATGCAACTTTGGCCATGGTAATCGGAATTGTAGTAACCGGTGCCTTTCTAATCGCCGGCGCTGGTATTCTAAAACCAAGACAGATTGCTCCTGAAGGGGCCAATGTTGCTATTATGCTTTCAGAAATCTTCGCAACAAACTGGGGCAAAACCGGCTCGGTCCTTTTTATGCTTGCCGGTGCTGCAGCTCTCGTATCAACGCAAATCGGGCAATTGGCCGGCTGGCCGCGACTGCTCGCTGACTCAACAAGAATTTGTCTGCCATCACTTGCAGGGAAATACTCATGGAAAACCCAGTACAGGTTTTTTCTTATATTCTTCTTTTTTACCAGTATGGTCATCATTTATACGCTCGGCTTTAAACCGGTGGCACTCGTAAAAGTCGGTGCTATTCTTGACGGATTGCTTTTAACGCCTTTGCAGGCCATTTTAGTGGCGGTTGGTTTGTTTATAGTGATGCCTAAGATGCTTTCTAAAGATGCAGCTGAGATATTAAAACCAAACCGGGTATTCGCGGTTGGATTGATAATCGCCTTTTTGGCTTTCAGCTATTTCTGCATATTCCAGATATGCTCTATTTTATCTGGAAATTAACAAGTTCACCGAAGAGCGTTAACGGGCTTGTCCGTGCCTTTTATGAAACAATTGGTTAAACTACCTGGAATCAAGGCTTTGTGTTCAAGCTGAAGTGTTCTGGATACTGGTATTTTACCATATATAAAACTGCTAGCGCCAAGAGTGTGTCGTGCTGATTAGTTTGTCGGCTGGCAAAATCAGATATTATTTCCACGTTTGAAGAGAAACAGAACCATCTATTGTCCCACCCGCCATCTGGCGACTGCTTGGCGATTATCCTCTCAATCCACCGCCTGCGAATTTTCTCCGGATGACCAGCCCTCAGAATGAATGCGTTTTTCCCAATATCTACTACCAATGCATCAAAACCGATTCCGACCCTTAACCTGTTGCAAAGATGCTCGATAAGCTCATCGATTTCTTCATTTGCTCCCTTGGTCTTTCTTAAAGTAGTCAAGGCATCGAGCTGATGCGCAAGTCTGCGTCCCCACCACCGATGCGGGTCAAACAACTGCAACTGTTCAGGTGTAATCTTTGCCTTATCAGGCGCCACCGCATAAAGAATCCATTTGTTATCGAGAGGTTGTTCCTTAATTGATGCGTTTAATTCCGCCTCATCAGTTGGACAGTTTGGGTTAATGAGACGCTTCCAGCAGTTCGGCAGTAAAGGTGAAACCATGACATTTTCGACGATATCCGAAAAAAGAGGGGTTGCTTTTAATTCGTTAATATCATTAAGCATTTTTATAAGACCAAGATTTTTCCTCTTTATAATTTCTGCCTTATGCGCCTGAGTCCAGACCAGAGCATTTTCAATTGCCTCATCTATTTGTTTTGCAAAGGCCTCATCGCTAATGAAAGATACATTGTTATTAACGAGCATTACTGCATAAAGAACACCCATAAAAAAAGCAAAGACTATGGCAGCAATTACCACTTTGCGAAGAATTGGATGCTTTTTTACAACATCAATTTTTTTGTCTTGTGCTTCGTGACTTTTTTCCATTCGGCTTTATCAAACTCGCTCAGACAATTTACCAAACAGTGTAAAGGGGCTCGTTTTTGCAATCTTCACTTTTACAAACTGCCCAGCCAACAACTGCGGGCCGTTAAAAACAACTATCCAGTCGGTAGCCGTGCGCCCTGTTAACTGAGGAGCGTCCACATACTCTGCCGAGTCTTTATACGGCTTTTTACTTAAACCTTCAACCAGAACCTTTACTTCTTTACCCAGAAAGTCACGGCTCAGCTCATCACTTATTCTTTCCTGTACCGCAAGCAGCTCTATATTTCGTTTTTTCTTTATTTCCACAGGGACATTGTCCTGCAATTTTTTGTCCGCGGTTGTGTCTGGCCGGGGTGAGTATTTGAAAATGAAACAATTTTTGTATCGTGCTTTTTTAACCAAATCAACCGTTGCCTGAAAATCCTCTTCTGTCTCACTCGGAAAGCCGACAATAAAATCACTTGCAACAGCCAGCTCCGGGACGATTTCTTTGGCAGTTTCTATTAAGTCGAGATACTCTCTTGTCATATATTTGCGGTTCATTGCTTTCAGGATTTTATCCGAGCCGGACTGTGCCGGTATATGGAGATGATGACAAACTTTCGGTAAATCTCGCATTGCCTCACATATTTTTACAAAATCATCTTCCGAAGGATAATTCGTGACAAACCTGAGCCACTCAATACCTTCGATGTCGTTTACCATTTCGAGAATGTCTGACAGCCGGTATGTCTTTTCACCTGAATAGTATTTATAGAGGTTCACCGCTTGTCCTAAAAGTGTTACCTGTTTTATCCCTTCGGCTGCGAGTCTTTTAATCTGCTCGATGATTCTTGCAGGCGGCCTTGAAACCTCCGGCCCGCGAACATAAGGTACAATGCAGTAGCTGCAGAAGTTGTTACAGCCGCGCATCACGCGCACGAATGCCTGGCTTGGAATGGCCTTATCATCGCTGTCGTAAACGCTTTCAAATTCCTCGAGCTGCGGATTTTCAGGTGGGCTGGTGCGTATATTTTCGGTAACCGCAAGTCGTTTGCTCTTTTGTGAAAGTGCGTCTTTGACGTATTTGACGAGTTGTGGTATCTGTCCCGGCCCGCACACAATATCAATTGCAGGATGATTTAATAATTCTCCTGCGAGTCTCTGCGCCATGCACCCGAAAACACCCACGACCAGCTCAGGCCGGCTCTCTTTAATATGTTTCAGATGTCCGAGATGTGAAAAAACTCTCTCTTCCGCATGCTCACGCACGGAACAGGTATTTATCAAAACCGCATCCGCATCTTTTTCGTTGCCGGCAATTTCGAACCCCGCATCTTTGAGCGCAGCAGTTACCAGGGCCGAATCCAGCTTGTTCATTTGACAGCCGTAGGTTTGGAGAAATACTTTCATAGTATTTCTCCAAACCTAAACACGGCTGCCCCCGCGTATAGTTTTGCTGGGGCAAAACTGCGGGAGAAACCAAAAGTCTTAATGTGTATGGTTCGAATGCTCATAATCATAGCGCGGTTACTTTGATAAAAGCGCATTGGCAATCACAAAAACCGCTGCGGCTAATGTTGTATAAGCAAATATTTTTTTTAGCCGCTCGGGGTTTGTTTTAACAGAAATTCGACCCCCTAATAGACCGCCCATTACAGCAACGCAAACCAAAGGAATACTCCATCGGAAATTGAAGTCGCCTGCGATTGTGTGTCCGGCAAATCCCATCAAAGCTGTCACCGCTACCATAGCTGAAGAAGTACCAACAGCTACCCTCATTGGAACACCGCAAGCTAATACCATAAGCGGTATCTTGAACGAGCCTCCCGAAATCCCGACCATTCCTGCGAAAAAACCCACCGCAGCGGTAAACGGAATCGCAGCCCAGAGATTTACACTATATTTATATTCGTCAAAGCAGCGGTTCCAATAGCCAAAACGTTTTTTATCGTGCAGGATATGTTCTCTAACCGGTTTTAACATAAAAAAAGCCGCCAAAACTAAAAGGCCGGCAAAAAGAAATTTTAGATAACACCCTGCAAAATAATGCGCAAAATAACCACCGACAAAAGCCATAATATCTGTCGGAGGGTCTATTACAAGTGCCAGTTTCCAATCAACGGTTTTGTGCTTGTGAAAAACCAACGTGGCAGCAATAGCTGTTGTCAACAAAATTAGTTGTGCACTTGTCGCAGCGGAATTCATCGAAGCACCGGCCGCTATCAGTATCGGCACATAAAAATTGCCGCCTCCCCGGCCTACCATTGACATTAAAATGGCGAAAACAAATATACAAGCAGACACTATTACAATCTTAAGCATTTATATCTTCTCCCACCATGCAGTACTTGCACATATGGCCAATCAGAGCTTTTAATGTGTTCAGTTTGAGTATTCATAACCAAAGGAATAATATACAGGATTGGTGGTTAAAAATCAACTCGGCTGTTGTTTTGGTAGGTTGCGATTTAGCTTTCTCTGCGAATCTTTCAGGCGGTTCGACTCATCGAATCCCATAAGGATAATCGGAAAGGCGGTCTTATTATGAAACAATGGCTCATCCATATCAACCCACTTTCGGCAGAATTCACCGTCGGGCGTTGATGGAATCGGCGAAAAATCCGCTAACATCCCGCGAATACCTAAGCTATGAACAAAATGCATCGTTTCTTCTAATTCCTGAATGTCACCGTATGGATGGCCAAGAATTTGATATGCCGTTATATTTTGTGGTTCTGCTCCTGCAATGATAAGATTTTTCACAGCTCGGGCAAGTTCATCGCAAAAGACTTTTGAGCCGGTACGCTTTTGCCAGGCAGAAGATGCGCTCTCAAAGCCCAGATAGAACATCTTAAAACCAGCTCGTACCATAAGCTCGGCCAGCTCTTTCGTGACAAAACGTGCGTTAAGAGCATTCGGGCAGTGAAAGTTAACTCTTATATCACGCTTTATAACCTCATTCAAAAACGGCTCAAGCACTTTATCCGTCTCACACAACAAAGCATCATCATAAAAAGCAATATTCTCAACGCTCAGTTCTACTAAGAGCTCAACTTCAGCTAAAGAACGCTCTAATGGCCGTGCCTTGAATTTACCATAAACCTTCGGCACCGAGCAGTAAGTGCAGCTAAAGGGGCAGCCCTCGCTTAATTTTAAGACACCGACTTCCAATACTTTGTATGCCTCCCATAATGCTGGCTCATTTTTATCCGGTGTGATTCCCATGTATTTCCAGAGCGGCTCAAGATTCACACCTTGAACCAAAAAATCCGCTCCTAATTTTTGTGCGTGATTATTGCAAAGCGTTACATAATTACCACCGAGAATAATTTTCGCCTGCGGCAAGGCATCGCGGACATCCTCAATAACTTCTGCTACACCCTGGTACCAGTAAGTCATTGTGGTTTGAACAAGGACGAAATCGAATTTTCTTTGTTGTGCCAGAAAATCCCTGAAGATGTCACGAGGCAAACCGAATCGTCTGAAGTATCGTGGAATCTTTTCCAAAAAGGACGGATTTGGTACCTTTTCGCAATAGAACCGGCCTCGGCCCCATTGGTCGGATTCGAGCCCCTTTTGTCTCACAATAAAAGGATGCAGGCGGTCAAGATAATCGAACAAAGTAAATTCAGCTTTTCCGCGCAGATACCCTGCGATGCTAAGCAGACCGTAGGGTTTGAGCCAGAAATCATACGCAGCAAAGTCATAAATCGGCGGATTTACAAGCAATATACTATGCATCGTAATTTTACGTACAAATTTTTTCGCTACTGCAGCATATCAAGAATCAAATCCATCGTTCCATTAAATACAATAGTTGGTCACGAAAGTCCGAGAAAATAGACAATAATACTAAAGGACATAAAAGCCAAAGTTTTTTAGCTCTTTTTTTATATTTTCAGGCTTAATTTAACGAATATATAGTAACTGGATATCTTGCCAAGGCGGAAATTCAGCTGGATTAATTGGCGATATGACAAGAATTAAGATAATCTGTAGCGGTTATATGTCGATATTCACATCGGGCGTGAGCCCAAATTAGGCGATTATAAGGAGACAAAAAATGCCTGCAACAACAGTAGCTCGAAAAAGCATTAGTATGTCGGAAATTAAAGCAAAGGCAAACTATCTTGGGATAACTCCGGGGAAAATGAAAAAGCCGGAGCTTATCCACGCCATCCAGATAGCAGAGGGTTGCACACCGTGCTTTGGCCGCTCGAACGGCCAATGCTCTAACACCGACTGCTGCTTTATGAAAGACTGCCTTAAAACTAAGCTGTAAGTCATAAACCTTGCGTATTCCGTTTAGCATATTCCTGGTGTTTTTCCAGGTAAGGAAAGTAAAGACTGTATCAATATCAATGTGTGAATTGTCCGATGCGAATAATTTCTGCTCCCGAACTTCAAGTATCAAGTCGTTCAAATTACTTTATTGACAAAGGGCGGGTGCTTTGGTAACGTTTTTAGCAGTACTGTTAAGTGTCAAGGAGTATTCTTTTGTCCCTCAAAGTATACCCCTGGTAAAAAATGAGGGAATTTTTATGCAGGCCGAAAAGGCCGAAGGAGAAGAAAGTTGAGTAAAGGTACGGTAAAATGGTTCAATGAAAGGAAAGGGTTTGGTTTTATCACCCCTGATGATGGCGGTGAGGATTTATTTATCCATCACTCGAACATTGCAGCAGAGGGATTCCGGTCTCTTCAGAACGACCAGGCAGTAGAGTTCGATGTCTCAGAAGGCCGAAAAGGACCTGAAGCAACCAACGTGCGCCCATGCTGAGATGAATCTTAGTGTGCATCAATGGTGAAAGCCAGAAGCCCCGCCGGAAGGCGGGGCTTTTTTATTGGTTACTGTTTGATATTAGAGCTGGCCGAGCCTGATTTGATAATAAATATAGTTTTTCATTTCAACAAAGGCAGAACTTTGATATTGTATAGGCGGATGCAAAGAGAAAAAGCTCTAATGGAAACAAGAGAAAGGAGGCTTTTGTGAGTATCAGCTTACAATGGCTGGGGCACGCAAGTTTTAGGATTCGTCACGATGACACAGTTATATACATCGACCCCTGGAAATTAAAGGGCTCACCCAAAGATGCCACTATAGTTCTTGTCAGCCATAGTCATTATGACCACTATTCTGCTGAGGATGTTGCCAGGGTATCAGGCCCCGATACGAAACTTATCGCTCCGGTTGATGTTATTGGAGAATACGGTAATGGCCAGGCCATTAAGCCCGGCCAGAAAATCGAAATAGAAGGCATTAGCATAAGTGGCGTGTCTGCGTATAACCCGAACAAACAATTCCACCCAAAGAGGAATAATTGGGTGGGATTTGTAATCGAGGCCGGTTCAAAGCGGATTTATTACGCCGGTGATACCGACCTGATAAATGAAATGAAGACCCTTAAAGACATTGACGTCGCACTTTTGCCTGTGGGAGGCACTTACACTATGAACGCCAAAGATGCCGCTGAAGCCATCGGGCATATAAAACCGAAACAAGCCATACCGTATCATTGGGGCGATATTGTAGGTAGCCGAAGCGATGCCGACCAATTTGCCGAAATAGCTCAATGCGAAGTAACAGTAATGTCACCCGGCGAGACAATAATTATTGAATGATATATTTTCAGATTGTCATTGCCGGTCTTGCTCTTTAACTTTGTATCAACGCTGCTTTACCACGTCGGCCATATCTGCGTCTCACCCCAGTGGTTGCCCATCTCAGCAGCGTCCCTGAAGTTAATCATGTTCGGGTCTTCGGCGAACAGGTTAATGCCGGGGTCGTGAGGTGTCAGCAGCAGCTCCAACGGCTGGGTAAACGGAGTTGTATCACCATTACGGGCAATGTACGCTGCGTTGGCCTGGCTCAGAGCATAATCATAGATACGCACATCATCAACTATACCATCAAAGTAGTTCGGCTCCTCAGAATAGCTCCACCGGCCTATGCTGAAGTTCTTCGCGGTGGCCGTATTGAGGTCTAACACACGCTCAGCCTCAGCAATGGCGCAACCATTAGCATATACCCTGACTATGGTACCGTCATAAACGTGAGCGAGATGAACCCACGTATTCAGCGATGGATACTCGAAGTCAATGTCCCAGTTTTCAGGCCCACCCCAGTGGTTTGCCCGCCATACGTTGGGCTCCTCGGCCTTTGTTAACATCGAGAATTCTTGCCCGCTCGCCTCATGTCCGCCAATCTCGTAGATACCAGCGATGTTGTCGCTGAAGTCACGTGTGTACGCCCAAACGGTTATGGTTCTGGGCTTATTGCCGTCGATTCCATAGTCCGCAGCGTTATAGTCGGCCTCAATATAGTTGGCGTCACCTTTAAGGTCGAGGGCCCATGAACCCTCCATGCCAGCTACATAGTCTGCTGTTTTAATGCCGTACTCATTAGCGTCGAAGCCATTGGCGCTGTCGTCTGCATCCTGTTCCAGTCTGTACCAGGATACTGGAGCAGAGGGAGGTTCAGCCGGTATAACCTCATAATCGCCAATAAGCCAGTTGTCTGTTATCATCTTGAGGTCATCATAGCCAACCTCGCCATTGCGAGCAAGGTCGGGTGGCAACGGCGGACACTCAGGCTCATAAAATTCTGCCGCATAAAGCGCGATATCGTCGATGTACATCGTACCGTCACCTGAGGACGGAGTGTCTTTGTCACCGACACCGATATACATCGTATTAACATCACACATGTCCACATCCTGCGTAATGAACTCGTTCATGTCGATACGCCATTCCGTCCAGTCGGCT
>Ga0307433_1001184_pt1 | contig 15093 bp, 11 predicted proteins | sample SalMarWE160210MG_FD_202166 | JGI IMG/M metagenome (GOLD analysis project Ga0307433, IMG submission 202166) | Salt marsh sediment microbial communities from the Plum Island Ecosystem LTER, Massachusetts, United States - WE1603-210 | ecosystem: Environmental > Aquatic > Marine > Intertidal zone >... | reverse complement strand
AGGACACCCACCGCGCGGGGCCTTTGTCGGCCACCGCGCGAGGCCTGTTCAAAACGGCGAACGGCGAGACCCCTCGACTCGCTGCGCTCGCTCGGGGTGACAGTCGCCGCCCCGGCCTACGTGGCTTGTTCGGCCGCGTCGTGGGCGATGGCGAGGGCGGCGAGAACGTCGATCTGGTCGCTGAAAACGGCCTCCTCGATGGTGCAGGCCTCCTCCTCCTACAAGGCTACTCCGCCTTTTTGTCCGCCTGGTGGCCTTCCCAGGCCACCAGGAACAGGCATCAACTGCGTTCGCGGCGGCCTGGGAAGGCCGCCGCGCGGAACGTAGCGCAGTAGTACTAAGCGCCGGGGCCCACGGAACTTTTTCGTCCCCCCCTTGACCCGGCCGAAACGGCGCGCTTAGAATCGGGTCAAGGAATGCACTGACGTCGAGGGGGAACTTGCGGGTCGGCCGAACAGGGCCGAAAGGAGGTGGCTCATGACCGTGTTGAAGAGACGTACGGGTTGGCTGTGGGTGCTCGGCTTTGGCGTGGCGCTTGCGGCTATCGGGGCGGCGTGCGCACAGGAGGCGGTCAGGGGAAAGACGAGTTACTCCCCCGTGGCAGTCACCGAAGGCTTCCGGACCACGATGGAGCGCATGACGGCCGCCAAGGCCGCCGTCATGAAGCGGCAGATGGCCCTGCTGCGGGAGCGCTACGACTTGTCGGACCGTCCGGCCCGAGGCGTGACGATGTCGCGCGGCAAGGCGGTCCAGGAAGGCGTGCGTGTCAAACTCCCGAAGGGGTTGACCTGGGCGAAACTGGCCGCCATGACGCCGGAGGCGATCCGCGACAAGGGACTCTGGCCCAAGGGGCTTCTGCCGCTGCCGCATCCCAATCATCCCGAGGGCGGCATGCTGTTTCCGAAGTTCCACATCGACGAGATCAAGAAACAGACCGGCCGCGACCTGGCCCGGTTCGATCTCGACTTCGACCTGCCGGACCACGTGTTGGCCGAGTTTCCGCCGGCCATCTTTCTGACGACGCGGACGGACCTCGGCGATGTCTCACAAGGCCAAGTCGTCACAACCGACAACTACTACGAACTGTTCAACGGCATCCTGAACCCGAAGCAACTGGAAGGGCTGAGGCTCCTGGTGACGCCGTTCCCGCAGCAGCAGTTCAACGCCACCGAGGACCGGCGAAGTGAACGGCCGAGCCTCGGCGTCACCTGCTTCGACTGTCACGTGAACGGGCACACCAACGGGGCGACGCACCTGGTGGGCGACATCCGCCCGCAGGCCTTCCGGCACCGGCTCGACACGCCGCCGCTTCGGGGCGTCAACATCCAGCGGCTGTTCGGGTCGCAGCGCGCGCTGAAGTCGATTGAGGACTTCACGGAGTTCGAGCAGCGGGCCGCCTATTTCGACGGCGACCCCGTCATCGCGACCAAGAAGGGCGTGAACGTGCTGGAGCGCGCCAGCCAGGTCCACTTCATGGCCGAGTTCCAGGCGCTGCTCGACTTCCCGCCGGCGCCCAAACTGGACCTCTACGGGCGGCTCGATCCCGGAAAGGCCACCCCGGAGGAACTGAAAGGGCAGGCCGTCTTCTTCGGCAAGGCCAAGTGCGCCGTCTGCCACGCGCCGCCCTATTACACGGACAACCTGATGCACAACCTGAAGGCCGAGCGCTTCTACAAGCCGCAGATGGTCAACGGCCGCATGGCCGCCAGCGACGGGCCCATCAAGACGTTCCCGCTTCGCGGCATCAAGGAGTCGCCGCCGTACCTGCACGACGGGCGGCTGCTGACGCTCGAAGACACGGTCGAGTTCTTCAACCTGATTCAGCAGTTGCGCTTGACGGCCGAGGAGAAGGCGGCCCTGGTAGCCTTCATGCGGGCGCTGTAGCGACCGTGGCCGGGGCGCGCCGCGGCCTGCGGGGCTTCCAGCCCGCCGCTTCGAGCCCGCCGCTTCGAGCCCGCCGCTTCGAGCCCGCCGCTTCGAGCCCGCCGCGGGAGCGGCGGGGCACGTCGTCCCGCGTGGCGTCATGCGCTTTGCGCGGCGGGTCTCCCGACCCGCCGCGCACGACGTGGCCGAGGACGTGACCTGAAACCGTGCTTCTCGCGCGGTGGGTGAGGACACCCACCGCGCGGGGCCTTTGTCGGCCACCGCGCGGGGCCTGTTCAAAACGGCGAACGGCGAGACCCCTCGACTCGCTGCGCTCGCTCGGGGTGACAGTCGCCGCCCCGGCCTACGTGGCTTGTTGGGTCGCGGCGTGGGCGATGGCGAGGGCGGCGAGAACGTCGATCTGGTCGCCGAGGACCGCCTTGTCGATGGTGCAGGCCTCGTAGGCGGCGGGGAGGGACTCACGCCGGGCGGCTTCGCGGACGCCGTCGATCAGCAGCGACCCGAGTTGGCGGGCCGTCGTGCCGAGGCTGATCCGCTGCGGGTTCAGGATATCGATCAGGACGGCGCACGCGCAGCCCAGGTAGTCGGCCTGCTCGCGGACGATGGCCCTGGCGAAGTCGTCGCCGTCGATGGCGGCGGCACAGACCTGTTTGCCGGTGACACGATCGAGGCTGAACTGGTCGAGGTGCGTCTCGGGATGGGCCTCGGCAAGGCGGAGTTTGGCGAGTTCCCCCAGGGCCCGGCCGCTGGTCAACCCCTCGACGCTGCCGGCCTTGTAGTAGCCGACGGGGCCGGTGTCGCGCAGGCGCACGTGGCCGATCTCGCCGGCCAGGTCCTGCTTGCCGCGCACCAGCCGGCCGCCCAGAACCAGCCCCGCGCCCTGGCCCGTGCCGCACGTCAGGTAAATCACGTCGTCGAGTTCGCAGTTCAGTCCCCATCGCCATTCGGCGACGGCTGCGGCGTTGGCGTTGTTCTCGAGGGCCGCCGGAATGCCGAGGGCATCGCGGGCCATTTGGACGATGGGGATGTTGTCCCATCCGGGCAGGTTGGGCGGTGAGAGAATGACGCCGGCGCGGCTCGATAGCGGCCCGCCGCACGAGATCCCGCACGCCGCCGGCATCTCGTCGCCGCAGAGGCTGCGGCCGGTCTCGATGAGGTGGGGAATCGTCTCGTCGGGACCGCCGGTGGCGAACTCCTCCCGCGCGAGCGCCCGTCCCTCGAAATCGCCCACGATGGCCACCGACTTGGCGCCGCCGATCTCGAAACCCAACAGAAGCGAGTCGCTCATGGACCGGCAGGTTACCGGGAGCCGGGGCGCGGCTCAACAGTAAAGTGAAAAAGCGGCCGCCGAAGGTTACTCCGCCACGTCCCTCTTTTTCGTAGACACCCTGCGCCGGGCTCACCTATAATTGCGGGCTAGGGTAATACTGCCTGCCGGTTCGCCGCGAGGACGCCCGTGAATACGAGGCCGTGGACCCAAGGCCGCAGACACGCAGGCGCAGGTGCAGACCATGTCCGCCCTGTTTGGCATGCTGGTGACAAGACCCGAGCCCGGAAAGGTCAAGCCCGGCCTGGCCGAGGTAGTCGGTGCGCCGGCGGCGGCGCGGTTGTATCGTAGTTGCATCATGGACCTGTGCGAGCGGTTTGCCTACCTGTCGGTTCCGACCCGCGTTCTGGCATACGCCCCGAGCGGTTCGCGCAAGGCGGTCAGCCTGCTGGCGTCGCGGCACTGGCGCCTGATGCGGCAGGAGGGACGCGGACGCGGGCAGGCGCTGGTCGGCCTGTTCGAGTACGCATGGCGGCTGCGATGCCAGCGGGCGGTCGTCCTATTGACCGACTGCCCGACCGTACCGGGCACGTTCGTCATCGATGCCTTCGACCGGCTGCTGATCGACGACGTCGTTCTCGGGCCGACGACCGACGGCGGGGTGTACCTGGTGGGGCTGAGTCTGGAACGGCCGGAACTGTTCCTCGGCCTCGACTGGGACTCGGGCGGCGTGTTCGACGCCCTCGTTGAGCGGGCCGACGCGTTCGGCCTCATCCTCGGCCTCGAGCCGCACTGGTACGAGGTCGAGGATCGGGCCGGTCTCGACCGGCTGGCCGGCCACTTGCGGGCACTCGCCGTCGTCGGGGACGAACACATCCCCCGGCGGACGCAGACGTTGCTGCAGCGTCTGCGGCTGGTGTGACGGCGCCGCAGCGCAGCGAACTTGGGCCGTCGAGCCCGCCGCGGAAGCGATGGGTTACGCCGTCACCGGAGGGAAGCGCTATGACCGGCAACTTCGACGAAGAGGTTCGCAACTCCACGATCCTCATCGCCGACGATACGGAGCAGAACGTTGAACTGCTCCAAGCGTACCTCGAGGGCCTCGGCTGCAAGACCGTCCCCGCCTACGACGGCCAGGAAACGCTCGAGAAGGTGGCCGAGGCCAAGCCCGACCTCATCCTCCTCGACATCATGATGCCGAAGGTCTCGGGCTACGAAATCTGCCGCAAACTCAAAGACGACCCCGCCACCGCCGGCATCCCCATCTGCATGGTCACCGCCCTGACCGAGGACGTCGACATCGAGCGTGCCGTCGAGGCCGGGACCGACGATTTCCTCTCGAAACCGATCAACCGCTGGGAACTTATCGCCCGGGTCAGGAACCTGCTGCGCGTCCGCCACCTCCAGAACGAACTCGAACGCACGCTCTCCTACATCAATGAGGTGGACAAGGCCCGCGGCGAGGAGGATGAATAGCACGTTGTCACCCTGAGCGAAGCGAAGGGTCTCGCCGTGGTCTTTCGCTTGTCGGTGGGTCGCACAGCGAGATTCTTCGCTTCGCTCAGAATGACATTGCCTTGATCCGAGACCCATGACAAACCGAGAGTTTCTTTCGAACGACGACCTTCACGCCTTCTGCCAAAGCCGCAAGGACGACCTGCGGCGGGCGCTTTGCGACCTGATTCGCGCACGCACGGTCAACCCGCCGGGCGATGAGTACCTGGCGGCGAAGGTCCTGACGGATTTCTGCGACGCGTGCGGCATCCCCTACGAGACCTTCGAGAAGGAGCCCGGCCGCACGAACGTCGTCGCCCGCATCGGCGCCGGGCGGCCGCGCATCGTCGTGCCGTGCCATTTCGACGTGGTTCCCCCCGGCGACGGGTGGGAGACCGATCCCTTCGAGCCCGTCGAGACGGGCGGCCGCATCTACGGCCGCGGGGCCATGGACAACAAGGGGCCGCTCGCCGCCATGATGCTGGCGGCGGCGTATCTGAAGCAACATGAGGCCGACCTGCCTGGGCAACTCATCCTGGTCGGCTGTGCCGACGAGGAGGCCGGCAGCAACCTGGGGATGATCTACCTGCTTGCCGAGTGCGGCCTGGAGGCCGAGTACTCGGTCGTCCCCGACGCGGGCCACGGTATGAAACTCATCGACGTGGGCGAGAAGGGGGCGCTGTTTACGAAGGTTGTGGCCGTCGGTCGCCAGGCCCACGGCTCGACGCCCGAGCGCGGGGCGAGCGCCCTGTGGCCGGTCCTCGATTTCCTCGGTCGCCTCCGCGATTGGCGACCGCCCCCGCCGCCCGAGAGCGACGCGGCGGACCTGTTCACCCCCGCGACGCTCAACATCGGGGCCGTCCACGCCGGAACCGTCGCGAACATGGTCCCCGGCAAGTGCGAGGCCCTGATCGACATCCGCTACCTGCCCGGCGCCGACGGCGACGCGATTCTCGCGCATCTGCGCAGCGAATTGGCCGCAGTCGAGGCCGACGCCGACGGCGTCCGCATGGACCTCGAGGTCGAGAGCCACCAGTTGCCGTCGCTCGTCGACACCGAGGGCCCCCTCGTCGCCGCCCTCGAACGGGCAACCGAACGGGTGACGGGCAACCGGCCCAAGCGATACGGCCAGTCGGGCGCGACGGTCGCGAAGTTTCTGATTCTGCACGGCGTCCCGGCCATCGGGTTCTGCTGCGGCCCGGAGGGCGTGGCCCACGTGGCGGGGGAGTGGATCGAACTCGACGACCTCGCCCGCTTCGCCGAAGTCATGACACTCACCGTTCTCGACCTGATGGGCGAGGCCGGTTAGGCTGTTTCGATTCCCCTCTCCCCTGGCGGGAGAGGGTAGGGTGAGGGGGATAATTGGGCTCATTCGGGGCGTCTCACCCTCACCCCATCCCTCTCCCATCAAGGGAGAGGGAGTCACGAGATGGCCCCTTAGCCGCGCCTGCGACGAAAAGCGCGGCAGGCAGGATTGCCCACCGCGCAGGGCGCCGTGTCGTTCGAGCCCGCCGCGGAAGCGGCGGGTGACTCCGTCACAGGAGGTCGTGATGATCGCTCGCAAACTCCCCGTCACACTCTGCCTGACCCTCACCCTGGCCCTGGCGGTGGTGTTCGGCTGCGACCGCTTCCGCGCGCGCAAGGCCGCCACGGGCGGCGAGGCGCCGACCGGCGCGGCCGCCGCATCCGTCAAACGGCCGCCACGCCAGCACATCGAGCGGCTGGAGAACGGCCTCCGGGTCATCGTGCGGGAGCGGCGGCTGGGCGGCATGGCGGCGTTTCGCGTCTACGTCGGCGCAGGCAGCCTGAACGAAGGCGATTTCAGCGGCGCGGGCGTCTCACACTTCCTCGAACACCTCGTCTCCGGAGGCACCACGCCCACGCGGTCCGAGGACGAGATCCGCCAGGCCCTCCAGGCCATCGGCGCCCAGACCAACGCCCACACCAGCAAACAGTTCGTCTGCTATCACGGGCAGGTGGGCGGCGAACATATCGGGCGGCTGATCGAAATCATCGGCGACTACGTCATCCACGCTCAGATTGAGCAGAAGGAGTTCGACCGCGAGTTCGAGGTGGTCCAGCGCGAGATCGAGCGGTCGCTGGCCGACCCCCACCGCCGTCTGTGGCAGTTGGCCAACGAGACGTTCTTCACCGACCATCCCGCCCGCCAGCCGATCCTCGGCCATCCGGACGCCTTCCGCGAACTGAAGCGAGACGACATGGTGCGGTTCTACCGCCGCATCGTCGTGCCCGACAACACCGTGGTTGTGGCGGTCGGCGACTTCGACGCCGACGTTTGTCTCGAGACGATCCGGAAGACCTTCGGCTCGTGGAAGCGCAGGCGGTTCCAGCCCACCGTCCTGCCGCCGCGCAAGGTCCAGACGGGACCGCGTCATGCGACGCTCGATCTGGACGTCAAGAGCGTCCGCACGATCATCGAGTTCCCGACGGTCCGTCTGACCGATCCGGACCTGTACCCGCTCGACATCCTCGCCTTCGTGCTGGGCCACGGCCGGGCGTCGCGGATGGTGTCGGACCTCCGCGACCGGCGAGGCCTGGTTCAGTCGATCTCGGTCTCGAGTTACACGCCCGCCGGCTACGACGGCGGCCGGTTCGCGACCATGCTTGAGGCCCAACCCGACAAGGCCGACGCCGCGCAGCAGGCCGCGATGGAGCAACTCGCCCGCGCGGTCCGTCAGCCGCCCACCGACGAGGAACTCGCCCGCGCCAAACGCCAGAAGATCAGCGAGCACGTCTTCAGCCTGGAGCAGGTTGAGAACATCGCCACCGACATGGGCCTCAACGCGCTGCTCGTCGGCGACCCCGACTTCTCCGAGCGCTACGTCCGACACATCCAGAAGGTGACCGCCGACGACGTGCAACGCGTGGCCGCCAAGTACCTGCGGCCCGAGGTGATGACCGTCACGACGGCCCGCCCCAAGCGGGAGGTCAAGGCGGAGGGCGCGACGAAGCCGCCCGTCAAGCCGCCGGCCGTCCGGCCGCGCGTCATCCACCGCCTGCTGCCGAACGGCGTCCGCCTGCTGCTGTGCCCGATCCCCGGACACCCGACCGTCAGCATCAAGATGTTGATGCGCGGCGGGCTCTCGGTCGAGTCCGAGAAGACCGCCGGCATCTCCTCCTTCATGAGCCGCATGCTCATGAAAGGCGCCAAACGCCACACCACCGCCGACATCGCCCGAATCCTCGACGCGATGGGCGCCCAGATGAGCGCCACCAGCGGACGCAACACCCTGTACCTGTCGGCCCGGTGCCTGGCGGAGGATTTCGACACGACCTTCGACCTGGCGGCCGAGTGCCTGCTCGAACCCGCGTTCCCGCCGGAGGAGATCGAGAGGCTCCGGGCCATGACGCTCGCCCAACTCGCGCACATGGCCGACACGCCACACGGCGAGGCGTCGCTGTATTTCAACCGCGTCTTCTTCACGAACTCGCCGTACCGGTTCCCCGTACCGGGCACGCCGGAGGTCGTCAAGTCGCTGACGCGCGACGCCCTGCTCGCCTGGCATCGCAAGTACGTGGTGGGCAGCAACCTCGTGGTGGCCGTCTTCGGAGGAATCGACCTCGTGAAGGCCGCCAAGCGCGTGGCGGCGGCCGTCGAGAACGTGCCGCAGAGCCCCCGCCTGCTCTTCCCGAAAGACATCAAGCCGCGCAATACCACCGGCCGCGAGGTCTACATCAAGGCCTCCGGAAAGGGGTCCGCCATCGTGTACGTGGCCCACCCGGGGTTCGACATCTTCAACGTCCGCGACCGCTTCGCCGTGGAACTGCTCGATACCGTCATGTCGGGCTACCGCATGCCGAGCGGCTGGCTGCACGCCGAACTCAGGGGAAAGGGCCTCGTGTACGAAGTCCACGCGTGGTCGATGGCGGGTCTGCGGCCGGGGTACTTTGCCGCCATGGCCGTCTGCCAGCCCGAAAAGGTGCCCGAGGTCGTCGGCATCATCGAGAAGGCCATGCAACGGGCCAAGAAGGAGACCTTCACCGAGGAGCAGTTGACCCCCGCCCGCGCTTGCATCATCACCGCCAAGGAACTCGGCCGCGAGACGATCGACGGATGGGCGTTTGAGGCCACCGTCGACGAGGTTCTCGGCCTCGGCCACGCCTTCGCACGCGAGGAACTCCAGCGCATCCGCCAGACCCAGCCCGACGACCTCTCCCGCGTCGCACGCCGGTACCTGAAAAAACCCGTCATCGTCGTCGTCACCAGCGACCCCAAGGCCGCCGAAGCGGCCCGCAAGTGAAAAAGGAAAAGGTGCCAGGCACCTTTTTACGAAACAGGCGTTTTGGGCCACAAACGGGGATTGTAAAAAAGGTGCCTGGCACCTTTTTGGGGAAGGAGCACCGATGAACGCGCCTGTCTTGCTGGTGTCTGTTGCGGTTGTGGTGGTCGTTGCCGGATGCGCGGCTCACGTGCCGGCGGCGTATGCCATGGACCTTGACCTGGAGTCCCCCGCTCAGGGCATGACGCTCTGGTACGACAAGCCCGCCGCCAAGTGGGTCGAGGCCCTGCCCATCGGCAGCGGCCGGCTCGGCGCGATGGTCTTCGGCGGCACGGCCGACGAACGCATCCAGTTCAACGAAGACACCCTCTGGGTCGGCAAACCGCACGACTACAGCCACGAGGGCGCCGCCACGTATCTGCCCCAGGTCCGCCAACTCCTCTTCGACGGCAAACAGAAGGAAGCCGAACAACTCGCCGCCCAGCACATGATGAGCGTGCCCCTGCGCCAGGTGCCCTACCAGCCCTTCGGCGACCTCAAGTTGACCTTCGCCGGACACGACAAGGTGACCGACTACCGGCGCGACCTCGACATCGACTCCGCCGTCGCCACCGTCCGGTACAAGGTCGCAGGCGTCACGTTCACGCGCGACCTGTTCGCGAGTTACCCCGACCAGGCGATCGTCGTCCGCATCACGGCCGACGTGCCGGGCAAGGTCCGTTTCAAGGCGTCCCTGACCAGCCCGCACCCCGGCGCAGCGCTCGCCGCGGCCGGAAAGGATGTCCTGGCAATACGCGGCGGACTCGGCAAATACGCCGGCAGACGCACCAAGACCGAGATTCAGAACGCCCTCACGTTCGAGGCACGCCTGCACGCATCGGCCGACGGCGGCCGGGTGAGGGTCACCGGCGAAGGCATCGAGGTGACCGGCGCCGACACCGCCGTCCTGAAACTCGTGGCCGCCACCAGTTACAAAAACTTCCGCGACGTCTCAGCCGACCCCGCGAAGCGGTGCCAGGCGTACCTGAAAGCCGTCGCGTCCAAGCCGTACGACGCCCTGCGCGCCGCGCACGTCCGCGACCACCGCAGCCTCTTCCGCCGCGTGACGCTCGAGGTGCCCCTGGCGGAGGCGTCGAAGCAGCCGACCGACCAGCGCATCAAGAACTTCGCCAAGCAGGACGACACGCAACTGGCGGCCCTGTTCTTCCAGTTCGGCCGGTACCTGATGATTGCATGCAGCCGGCCCGGCACGCAGCCGGCCAATCTCCAGGGCATCTGGAACGAGAGCACCCGGCCGCCGTGGGATTCGAAATACACCACCAACATCAACACCGAGATGAACTACTGGCCGGCCGAACCGACGAACCTCTCACAGTGCCACGACCCCCTGTTCGACCTCCTCGACGAGGTGGCCGTCTCCGGCGCACGCACCGCCAAGGTCCACTACAATTGCCGTGGCTGGGTGTTCCATCATAACACGGACCTGTGGCGCGGTACGGCGCCCATCAACGCTGCGAACCACGGCATCTGGGTAACCGGCGGGGCGTGGCTGAGCCAGCACCTGTGGCTGCGGTACGATTTCACGCGCGACACCGAGTTCCTCCGCAAGCGCGCCTACCCCATCATCAAAGGCGCCGCCGAGTTCTTCGCGGACTTTCTCATCGAGGACCCGCGCCCCGGCGGCAAGAAGTGGCTCATCTCCACGCCGTCGAACTCGCCCGAACAGGGCGGACTCGTGGCCGGGCCGACCATGGACCACGAGATCATCCGCAATCTGTTCACCAACTGCATCGCCGCCGGCAAGATCCTCGGCGTCGATGAGGCGTTTCGCAGCAAACTCGAGCGGATGCTGCCCCGCATCGCGCCGAACCAGATCGGCAGGCACGGTCAACTCCAGGAATGGCTCGAAGACAAGGACAATCCGAAGAACCGCCACCGCCACGTCTCGCACCTCTGGGGTCTGCACCCCGGACGCGAGATCACGCCGCGAGGCACGCCCGAACTCGCCGAGGCATGCAAGGTCACCCTCTCGCATCGCGGCGACGGCGGCACCGGATGGAGCAAGGCCTGGAAGATCAACTTCTGGGCACGCCTCCTCGACGGCGACCATGCATGGAAAATGGTCAGCGAGGCCATCGCCGGCAACACCTTCCCGAACCTGTTCGACGCCCACCCGCCGTTCCAGATCGACGGCAACTTCGGCGCAACGAGCGGCATCGCCGAGATGCTACTCCAGTCTCACGCCGGAGAGGTTGAGATCCTGCCCGCGCTGCCCAAGGCGATCCCCACCGGCAGCGTCACGGGGCTGTGCGCGCGCGGAGGTTTCGTGGTGGACATCGCCTGGAAAGACGGTAAGTTGACCGTAGCGACGATACGCTCGAAGGTCGGCCAGGCCTGCCGCCTCCGAACGACCGTGCCGGTGGCCGTCACGTGCGCGGGCAAGGCCGTCGATGCCAAGCCGGTCGCCGACAACGTCATCGAGTTCGCCACACGGGCCAAGGCAGCGTACACGCTGACGCCACGAGCGTGATGCGCCGCCAGGGTCACGTTAGCCGCCGGGCCGATGCCTTGCGAGGGTCACGTTAGCCGCCGGGTTGATGCCTTGCGAGGGTCACGTTCACCGCAGGGCTGATGCCTTGCGAGGGTCACGTTCACCGCAGGGCTGATGCCTTGCGAGGGTCACGTTCACCGCAGGGCTGATGCCTTGCGAGGGTCACGTTAGCCGCCGGGCCGATGCCTTGCGAGGGTCACGTTCACCGCAGGGCTGATGCCTTGCGAGGGTCACGTTAGCCGCCGGGCTTGCCCGGCGCGTATCATGAAACGGGGGTTGTCCATGACTCGCGCGACGATCGCTGTATGCTGCACGGCGTTGGCACTGGCTGTGGCCACAGGTTGTGAATTGAAATCCGCCCGATTCCAGGCCACCGTCTACGAGACGCGTGTGCCCGCGAAGGGCATCGGCGCCTTCGACGCCGCGTCGCTTGCCGCCAACACCGGCCCAGCCGCCGACCTGCAGAAGGCCCTCTCGGCCTGCGGCAAGACGAAGGTCCTCTACCAGGTGGACCAGACCGTCAACCTGGCCGAAGACCACATCCGCATCGGCAATCGCGAGCCGTTCGTGACGAACACGCGGAGGACTGAGCGCGGGCCGTCTATCAGCACCATCCAGTATGAAGATGTCGGCGTCATCTTCCAGATCGCCGGCAAACCCACCGGCGCCGGTCTGGACGCGACCGTCAGGGTCGAGATGTCGGCCCTCACCGACAGTGCGAAGCAGATCGCGGAGAACGTGAGAGCCGTCACGGTCCGCAGCATCCAGTTGGGGCACAACGGGCCGATCCAACTCGGCAAGCCCGTCGTCCTGGTCAGCCTCGACGCATCGAGCAAGGATGCCGACGGCAACGCCGTCGCCTACGTCTGTCGCATGGTCTTCAGCAAGCCGGCCTCGTAAAGCGCACGGTCGCGCGATGCTGCGTTACGGCCCGGGTGTATCTGTTTGAAGGAGAGAGCATGGACTACCGCACCGAACCGCTGCTGACGTACTTCGAGGATGCCGCCTCCGCCCAGCCGACACCCGGTGGCGGCAGCGTCGCCGCCGTGGCCGCCGCCCTCGCCTCGACCATGGCCTCGATGGCCGCCGCCTTCACCGCCGGCAAGGAGAAATACAAGGACGTCGAGACCGAGATCAACGAAGCCCTCGCCCGCCTGACCGACCTGCAGAGGCGGCTCCTCGACCTGGCCCATCAGGACATGGACGCCTACGCCGCCGTCATGGCGGCCTATCGGCTGCCCAAGGATCGCGAGGAGGAGATGGCCGACCGCGCTGCCGCCATCGTCAAGGCCACACGCGAGTCGCTCGACGTCGTCGAAGGCGTCCTCGAAGCCCTCGGCGACACGCTTCAGGTTACACGCCGCCTCGCCGACATCGCCAACCCGAACCTCATCAGCGACGTCGGCGTGGCGGCCGAACTCGCCCTCGGCGCAGCCATGGCCGTCCGCATCAACGTGGCCGTCAATCTGGCCGGCTACCGCGACACCGACGACGCCGACGACGTCCGCGAACGGACCAACCGGCGCCTCGCCGAAGCCGAGCAACTGGCAACCGAAACCCGCAACATCGTTTTGAGAGCCCTCAGCAGATAGACGCTTCGCCCTTGGGTGCGCGACCCGCCTTTGCGGCGGCAAGGTCCGAAGGCGAGCGCGCTACTGTCGGCCGTGGAAACGTCGCATGGCCTTGGACCGTGAGTACAAGATCACCGCCTCGTTGCACGCCTGCCAAGCCTGCGACCGCCGGTTCGCCATCGGCGATGCCTATTACTCGGCCATCCTCGAAGTGGACGGCGACGAGATGTTCGCCCGTCACGATTTCTGTCCCGACTGCTGGAACCCCGACGCCGCCGAGTACTTCAGTTTCTGGAAGACCCGTGTGCCCGAACCCGAACAGCCCCGCCGAAGGGGACCCCAACTGGTGGACCTGGCCCGGCTGATGGAACTGTTCGAGCACCTGGGCGACGCCCAGGAGGATCGCGCCCTGCGGTTTCGGTACGTCCTGGCCCTGGTGCTCATGCGCAAACGCCGCCTCAAGATCGACTCGTCGCGTCGGCTCGACGGCGGACGCGCAGAGGAACTGACGCTCCGCGAACCCGGCACCGACCGCCGGCACCTCGTCCGCGGACCGCGCATCTCAGACGACGAGATCCGCGCCGTCTCCGACCGCCTCCGCGACGTCCTCGACATGCCCGAACGCTGGGATCAACTCGCAACCGATGACGACGAACCAGCACCCCCGGTTGACGATGAACGTGACACCCATACTTAGCCCCCGGTGATTGTACGTGTTTAGCGGGGTGGCACGGCCCTTGGGCCGTGCAGCCGCACTCGGCACGCCGAGTGGGACCGTGGCACGGGTACGGCTCGCGGTCGAGCCACGGCAGGCTCGCCCTGCCAGTGTGCCGTGGTCGGCGTCCACGCCCAGCGTGATCGTGTGCTCCTCGGCGCGGCGCGACCCACGGCCGCGGCCTCGCCGCTGCCGTGCCACCCTCTTGGTGGCGCGTGGGACGCTAAACACGTACCGGTGATTACACCGGGGCCACGCTCCGGGGCCGCGCTCCAGGGGCGTACACCGGAGGCGTGTACCGGCAGCCACACGAAAGCAGCCTGCCCAATGCGACGGATCGCCCTGATACCGCTTGTCACGCTCTTCGCCGCCGCCCGCGCCGCAGACGCCGCGCCGGCCGTCGCCGGTCCCGCGGAGGTCGTCGCCGCCCACAACGCCTGGGCCGATTCGGTCCAACACATCTGGTCGCGGGCGGCCGTCACGATCAACTTCCCCGTCGGCAAGAAACGCGAGCAGCACGACCTCGACGGTCACTTCTTCATCCACAAGCCCGACCGCCTCTTCGTGCACGGTCAGGTCCTGGGCCAGGACGTCTTCCGCCTCGGCCTGAACGCCGAACGGTTCTGGCTCTGGATCCGGCCCGAGGTCAACACCGTCTGGACGGGCCGGCGCGGCGGGGTGGGCGAACGCAACCTCCTGCTGTCGCCGGCCGACCTGATGGCGGCGTGCGGCACGTCGCGCATCGACCTGGCGCGCGACGCGCCGGCCGAGTTCGTCGCCCTGCGGCGGCACTATATCCTGACCGAGCAGCGCCGCGCCGCAGCCGCCACCCTCCCCGCCCGCCGCACCTGGTTCGACCGCACGACGCTGCGGCCGGTGCGCGTGGACCTCTTCGACAACGTCGGCAAGCGGCTCGTCATGGCCGAACTCCTGAAGTACGAGCCCGTCGGCGCAACGGCCGTGTGCATCGCCTACCGCGTCCGGTTCTACGGCGACGAGGAAGTCGTTCTCGTTCTGTGCCTGAGCAAGGTGCGCCTCGACAAGCCGCCCAATCCCCGCCTCTTCCAATACCGCCTCCCCCCCGGCGCCAAGCAGCGCGACCTCGACGCGCCGCCGGCGCAACCGTAATCGTGTTAGAGCAGTTCACCCTCTTGTGTAGCGATGACTCGCGCGGTGGGCAATCTTGCCCACCGCGCTTTGACGGCTTCATGCGCGGCAGGCAGGATTGCCCGCCGCGCAAGGTGTGTTAGCCGGCGACCTTGGTCGCCGCGCGCCGTTGGCACACGCCGTGCCTCACAGTTCCCACCCCTGGCGGTAGGGCGGGTTGATGAGGCGGTTGGCCAACGTGTTGTTCTTGAACTGCATCCGCG